>Ga0224528_1000125_pt1 | contig 63312 bp, 57 predicted proteins | sample CBST25metaG_2_FD_179888 | JGI IMG/M metagenome (GOLD analysis project Ga0224528, IMG submission 179888) | Peat soil microbial communities from Stordalen Mire, Sweden - C.B.S.T25 | ecosystem: Environmental > Terrestrial > Soil > Wetlands > Peat | place: Sweden: Norrbotten County, Stordalen Mire...
ATGGCCAGCGTGCTGAAGTCGCACTTGGCCTGCAATGCCGGCGGCAAGTGGATTTGCAGGAAATCGGCAGCGACGCTGGCATCGCTGAAAAACTTCCTGAAAAAAGAATCATGGGGCGTAGGGAATGTTTTCATTGGCGCACTGTAATGGCGCCAACCTCTACAGAAAATAAACGTCATTCAGGTGGTAAGAGTCACAGAATAAATTTCAGGATCGCTTCACATTTTGCAATGAAACGCTGAAATTTATTTCATTCAATTATCAATGCTAATAAATTTCCACAAACAAAATAAACAATTACTGTTTTTAAAATTGAGAACAATTAATCCGCTAGGTTATTTTTTCATTTTTTTGGTGGATTTTTTCTCCTTTCGCTGATAATGATTTCACAGCTTCACTCTTCATTGCCCGAAGTGTTTTCCCGGACTAACGACCATCCATACAGCAATACACACAACCACCGCACCGACGATAAAATCTTTTGTGATTGTTTCACCTAAGGCAAGATAGCCCCAGAGGACGCCGAAAGGCGGGATCAAAAATGTCACCGTCAGGGAGCGTAGCGGGCCAATATCGGCGATCAGTCTGAAATAAAGGATGTAGGCCAACGCCGTACAGATAAACCCTATGGCAAGGACACTCGCCCATACTTCATTCTGATGCCAGTTGATTGCCGGTCCGGTTGCGAGCGACCAGCTAAAAAATGGCAACAGGCTCAGGGTCGCGCCGATCTGACTGCCAAAGGCCACCATTTTAGGATCCAGTCCCCCACGATCAGATATCCAACGGCGAGTTAGAAAACCTGCCACCCCATAGCATCCCGTAGCCACCAAACAGGCGATAACACCGGCAAACATTCCGCCGGCAGAATTCACTTCTCCAATACCGGTGATCACCATAATCCCGGCCAAGCCGAGCACTACCCCTCCCCATTTTCGTGACGTCAGCTTTTCATTGAAGAAAGCAAAACCGATCAACGCCCCCATCAGCGGCGTGGTAGCATTCAAAATTGCTGAATATCCCGCCGGTAACCATCTGGCCGCCAGACAATACATAAAAAAAGGCAGTCCGGAATTAATAATGCCCAGCATCAATGATGATTTAAATTTACCTTCAAAACAAAATGAGGATTTCAGTATCAAGAGAATAACGAGTAGACCAATAAAACCAAAAAATACTCTTAAAAAGGCGGTATCAATTGCGCCGAATGCCGGTGCCGCTATTCGCATAAATAGAAAACTCGCTCCCCATATTGCAGCGAGAAGAAGTAATCTTATGTAATCCGAAGTACGCATAACATAGCCCTTTTTATGATAAACGATATACTGTATAAACAATGTTGGTTTAACTAAACTTAACTGTCTTAATGATTTTTAAACCGGGAAGGCATAGAAGACAAACAAGTATTTCTTCCCTGATTAAGATTTTCTAAACCATAGAACTGTAATCCCATGAAACTTCCACCTTTACATGCACTTATGTGTTTTGAAGCCGCTGCTAGGCACTTGAGTATGAAAAAAGCCGCTGAAGATCTGTGCGTAACATCCAGTGCAGTCAGCCAGCAAATTGCCAAGCTTGAGGAGATAGTGAATGTTCGGCTCTTCCTGCGCAGCCCGCGGTATCTGGAGTTGACCCGAGAGGGGCGTATTTACCTGCGTGCCATCCGGCCGGCATTCAATCAGATAGCCGAAGCGACACAGCGTCTGATGGATGAGGGAAAACCCAATAAGATCACGATCAGTTGCACAAGCGGGTTTGCCATACAATGGTTGCTACCGCGACTGCCAGCTTTTGAAAAAATGAACCCTGGCGTGGAAGTACAAATCAGCACGACCAACCGGCGGGTTGATCTGTTGTCTGAGGGTATTGATTTCGCTGTCCGGCATGGCATGGGGCACTATCCGGGTCTGGAATCCGACTGTCTGCTTAATGATCGCTTGCGCCCGGTGTGCAGTCCTCAGTTGATTTCGCTGGAAAAAGCATTGTCCTCGCCGCTGGACATCACCCGTTTCACGCTTCTGCATGACGAACATCGGATGGACTGGGCTCTATGGTTCCGTGCCGTGGGAATAAATAATGCTGATACGGATAAAGGGCCGGTTTTTGTGGACTCAAACGGTGTGATTGAAGCGGTATTGGCCGGGAAAGGTATAGCGCTGCTTCGCGGAGTACTGGTCAGAGAAGAAATCGAAAGCGGCAGATTGATTAATCCGCTTCGTGTTGCGATCGAGTCCCCGATTGCCTACTACCTTGTTTACGACGAATCAGCCGTTCTGCAGCGTATGAGTCGACGTTTCCGAGACTGGATTGTTTCCACCGCTGCTGCTGAAAAAAATGAATACCCGATGTGACCTGCCGAATACTCATTTTTGTGCTTAAACGATGCTCTTCAGGGCTTTTTTGTTCATATGATTTAGTATTTCTAAACTACTGTTTAATTATTATCGGATGTTCATAACTCTGCCTGACCTGCTCCCTTCTGCTAATTTGTCGCCAGGTTAGGGAGGGTCGGGTAGGCTAATATTCAAGGACTCAAACCATTGATAAAAAAACATTGAAGTCTCTGCACTTCACATTGAGAATTATGAATATTCTTCGACAAGGACAAAGGTCCCGGTCGCGGCACTGACGCGAAGCGCCTTAGCCGCCTGATATTTAGGACTTTCATAAAAACGTTTGGCCTCGGCGAAAGAATTAAACTCAAAAATCACATGATGTTCGTGGGCCTCGCCTTCAAGATTTTCATACAATCCTGACCATGCAATGACCTTGGGGTTGAATTCTTTCATTGCATCGCCTGCAGCAGTTGCATAGGCGGCGTAAGCATCTGCGTCAAATATGCTGACGTGTGCGATTAAATAACCTTTTGGCATTTTTGTCTCTCTTATGTAGTGGCTGTATTCATTCCAACGCGGGGTGAATACGAATAAACGTCCGCATTAAAGATAGTGTTGTGTACTTATCAACTTTATTTTGACGCGCCGGACCGTAAAGGATGAGGCCGCCTGCTCGCATTTTGCTGCTCGATCATCCATCCTGGATAGTAAAGAGGCAGAGCACTCACAATATCAAGACGCGTAAGTTCTTCCTCGGTAAGGGTTATATCGATCGCACCGAGATTATCTTCGAGCTGTTCGATTCGTTTCACGCCGATAATGACGCTTGTTACATGTGGCTTTGAAAGTAACCAGGCAAGCGCTATCTGGCTGACTGAAACGCCACGAGCATCGGCGATAGCACGCATCTCGGCAACGCATCGCCAGGCCCGATCAAGTTCAACGGGTGGAAAATCGAAATTACTACGACGGAAACCTTCTTCGGTTGGTGCTCCTGGACCAAACTTTCCGGAAAGCAACCCGCCAGCGAGGGGAGACCAAACAAGCAGCCCCATCCGCTCCTCGGTGACAAGGGGCACCAATTCACGCTCCACGTCTCGCCCGGCGATCGAATAATAGGCCTGAAGCGTCTCGAAGCGTGTAGAGTGAAGCGCCTCACTCAGTCCGAGCGCTTTACCGATCTTTCCTGCGGCCCAGTTCGAAACTCCGACATAACGAACCAATCCCTGCCGCGTAAGGTCGTCAAGGGCACGCATTGTCTCTTCGACCGGCGTGAGAGCATCACTGGCGTGGATCTGATAAAGATCGATATGGTCCACCTGAAGCCGCTCCAGACTTCTTTGCACCGAGTCCATGATATGACCGCGTGATGCCCCTTGATCGTTGGGTTTATCTCCCATCACACCGGCTGTCTTTGTAGCCAGAACTACCTCGTTTCTTGCTACGCCAATGTCTCTTAGCGCCTGTCCGATTATGCGTTCAGACTGACCAAAGGAATAAATATCCGCGGTATCAATGAAGTTGATCCCCGCTTTAAGCGCACGGGCAATTATTCGGTTCGCTTCATCCTGTCCTAGTGCTCCGATCGCTGACCACATGCCGGCGTCTGCATTACCGCCCAGGGTCATCGTGCCAAGGCACAGCTCGGAGACAAACAGACCTGTTCGTCCAAGTTGCTTATATTTCATAACTCCCCCTTTTCGTTGCCATAGCGCCGTCACGGACGACGTGTGAAGCTAGTCTATTGGGTAATATGTGAGTTATAAATTAGGTAGTTCTGAACACACTGTTACCCATAAGGAGAACAATGAAGAATCTCGACGCTCTTATTATTTTTACCCGTGTCGCTGAAATGACGAGCTTTACGCGTGCGGCAGAAAGCCTGGGTATCCAAAAAGGACGTGCTTCTGCGGTGGTCCGCGAACTTGAGCACACCATAGGAGTCGCACTGTTGCATCGGACAACGCGCAGCGTGCGGCTTACTGAAGACGGCCGCGTTTTTTACTCGCGCGCAAGCGACCTGCTGGCTGAGGCGCAGGAGTTACAATCAATGTTCGTGGGTAACGGCGTACCATTACGGGGAAAGTTGCGTGTAGATATGCCAACCGAGCTGGCACAAAGCATCGTGGTTCCCGCACTTCCTCAACTGATGGCGTTGCATCCTGAACTGGAGCTGGAGCTTTCCAGTACCGATCGCCGTGTCGATCTTGTTCAGGAAGGATTCGATTGTGTCATCCGTCTGGGTCCGGTCGTCGACGAGACCCTGATCGCACGACCGCTTGGTCAGCTACGTATGATAAATGCGGCAAGCCCGAGCTATCTGGCACGTTTCGGCATACCCTACACGATCGACGATCTTCTCAGCCAAGGACACCAGATGGTTCACTACACGCGAACTTTTGGTTCCAGACTTGCCGGATGGGAATATCCAGTTGCCGACGGCTATGCGTCACTTCCGCTGCCGGGTACGATGCAGTTCAACAATGTACAGACCTATCACGAAGCCGGACTTGCGGGTATTGGATTGATTCAGGCTGGATATTCGGCGCTCGCACACCATATTGAACGCGGTGCATTAGTAGAAATACTACCAAACCTGCGCCCTAAGCCACTTGCAGCGTCACTTGTCGTAGCCCACCGACGCAATCTGTCGCAACGAGTCCGGGCCTTTATGAACTGGATTGAAGGTGTGCTGGATCCTTACTTTGCTTAACAGGTATAGAGCTATTTGAGCATTCTGTTTACCGCCACCTGATTTTGTCGCGCTGACGGTTGAACTGATAACGCAGCAGTTGAAAGTCAGGGAACGTGGTGATCGATGATACGAGAGAGTTTGAACGTTTTGGATGAAAAATAGGTATCGGCAACAAGCTTGGCAGATGACGGGGAAAAGGTTCTTATGACGTCTTCCGCCTACGGGTGGCAACCATAAGCATCATGCATGACATGAAAACCCGAAAGCTAACCGATCATCCCTTTTTCACCAGGACGCAATGTCAGCACCGAGACGCCGGTAGCCGTAACGGCCACAGTATGTTCGAACTGGGCTGAAAGCGTTCCGTCTCGGGTTCGCACTTCCCAGCCGTCAACCTCCGTTTTTATACTCCGCCCGCCCTGATTCAACATTGGCTCGATAGTGAACACCATCCCTTCGCGTAAGACGAGACCGGTTCCTCGTTTACCATAGTGCAGTATCTGCGGCCCCTCATGCATTTCGCGTCCAATACCATGGCCACAATATTCGCGGACTATAGAGTAACCACTTCGCTTCGCATGGCGTTCAATTGCCCAGCCGATGTCCCCTAGCCGCGCGCCCGGACGCACTACCCGAATGCCTTTCCACATCGCTTCATAGGCAGTGCGCACCAGTCTCTTGGCTTCCAGACTGACTTCGCCAATAAGGTAGGTTTTACTGGAATCGGCGATATAACCGTTCTTTTCAAGCGTAATATCGAGATTAACGATGTCGCCAGCCTTTAGTACATCAGATTGGGACGGCACACCGTGGCAAATTACGTCGTTTATTGAAGAGTTCAATACAAAACCATAGCCGTACTGCCCCTTACTGGCTGGTCTTGCCTGGAGATCCTGAATAATAAATTGCTCTACGGTACGATCGATTTGCAATGTTGACATACCACATAGCGGTAGCTGATCCAGCATTGTAAACACGGAGGCCAGGAGCCGCCCGGATTCGGCCAGCAACGCTAATTCCCGCGGTTGCTTGATCATGATTCAATTGCCGCATCCGGCAATGCTGAAACACCAGCGGAGTTCAGTTCCTGCTTCATTATCTCGTTGAAACTGAGCGTAGGGTTGGTTTCGCACAACATGCCTATCTTGATCCAGAAAGCGGCCTGAGCATTAATTGAGCGTAGCGATGCGCTGGTGGCTCTACGGACGAGATCATGCAGACCGTCGTCAATATGGACAATACCCATTGTTAACTCCTTATATGAAACATATACGAATCATATATATTGCATTCGGAGGTATGAAGTCAACCGCTTCAACCTATGAGCCTACATTGCTGGGAACATGCGAATGATATCGATGAACTCGTTATGGTGGCCACCGGGTGCCGATCCTGGATAAAATCCGCCATCTGACGATAAACCGCGAGCAGGCAAACCTGTTCTTCCAAGTGATCGCCACGCTCTACGAAAAGGGCAGATTAATCGTAACCAGTACCTGCCGTTCGGCAGTGAGATGCGACGTTCGCGCAAGACCCAACATTGACGGCGGCGCTAATGGATCGGCTGTTGCATCATGCCTATATCAGGCCAATCGCTGTTGACATGGCCTATATCATTGTGGCCAAATATGCCGATGGGTTGCCGCTGTACTGTCTTGAAAACATCCTTGCCCGCAGTGGCCATCCGGCAAGCCGCACCTGTATGGCCCACTGGGTCATCTGGCTGGCAAAGTATTTACTCCGCTGCCGGCCCGGCTGCATGACGTGCAAAACAGCAATCATTACCTGTAAGATGAAACCCGCATTCAGGCTCTGAAAGAAGAAGGCAAAACGGCCCGAGCAGACAAATGGATGTGAGTGATACGAGATGACCCGCCCCAGCAAACGGCGGTTCTGTCTGACGATGGCCAATCAGATGGAGCCTGCGGCCTATATCCGGTATGTGTTGGACCACATCGGCGAGGCTGACACGCAATAGAAACTCGACGGGCTATTGCCCTAGAATGTGGACGTGAATCATTAATCAAAAAATGTGCCGCAATATGGTTGGGGGGAGTATGTCGATTTAACGGCGCTTACGCTTAAATCATCAACGGAACGGATCATGAGCAAGACCATTACGCGTCTTATTATGCAGGCGCCCATATTCTTTTTTTACTCATCAGTGATAAAAATTTCATGTGCAATAACATGATTTTTGATCAAAATAATCAAGCATACCCAAAAGGAGATTATAATGTTTAAAAGCCAATCAGTTGAAACTACGTGTAATGATTCAAATATTTACAATCATAATTTTGTAAGTAATGAAAATAAAATTAAAACTGGAGAAATACAAACAGACATTCGTAAAGTAAAAAATGAAAGCTCGGCAACATTCAATCCCGGTTCATTAAGAAACGCTCAAAGAAAAAGACAACATGAAGAGAAAGCCTCACTTTTTAGACCATCAGATGAATCCCCCTCCCCAAAAAACAAAAGCTTCTTTCACTTTCCGTTAGAGTTTATCGATAAAAATATCAATATTTCTATAACTGATTCGCCAGATTTTAATATTCAGAACTACATAAAAAAGCTTATCAGTGACAATAACAAACTCATAGAAGAATTAAATCAATGTAACCCACTTGCAGTTCCGTCTTTGAGAATTGGTCCTACACCCGATTTCATTAAATTAGAAGAATTTATTTTAGAAATAGACTGGAATCGAGCTGAAGCAATTGACATGCTCAAAAGCTTTACTCTTCTGGATACGACGAAGATGGAGTTTAAGTCAAGCTATCAACGCCAGCCGTCGTACAAACATAATGATGAAAAGGTTCATGATAAATATCAAATTTCTAATGATCGTAAATCTAATGACAAATATAACCTTGGCAGTTCATCCAGCCCTAGGCTGAGCCAGCCTGATATATTCACTAACGTAATAACAAACGACAAATCGATCTTTAAAATATTTCAAAATACTAGTTTGACCTTGCATGAAAAAAAAGAATTGTTTTTTATATTAATGACGTCTTTAAAGAATAAAAATGTACGTATCTCATCAGAGACTTTACCTGCGTTGCTTGATTTTATTCACCCATTACTCGTATCATACTCCGACGCTGAAATAAAATTAAACAATATAATCAGCGACAACAAATATCATAAATACCTTAGCGTTGATGACTTTACCAATGCTATCAAAAATTCCACTATACCCGATGCCCATGTAATAAACTCTTACGTTAACCAATGGGTTAATAAAGTGGAAAATTACGTCTTAGCTAATGAAAGAAAAAAAGAATTAGATCTTCCATCTATGAAAGAAGTTCATTTTTACAAAGACAGAGTGGAAATCTATAACCACCAGACAAAAATCGCCAAAATCAAGGCAGGTATTTATTGCGCTCCCTTGTTAGAAAATCTACTCACTATTGAACTCCAGGCAGTGGTTTACAATAAAGCCATATTAATGGAAGAAAGAGACAAGTGGGCCATTTTCGCTCTTGAAGAAATGAGTAAAAAATACGTACCATTGCTATCAAAATACAATTTTTGGACGCTCGAAGATTTTTTTGAAAAAGAACCACAAACAATGCTTACTTACAGCAGTGTGTTTATACAATTTATTTACCACGGCATAACAGATAAATTGACAGCAAAAAGAAGTGCAATAACCGTCGAGAAACCATTCTTCGATGATCGCGATTGCTCTTCGGATGGTTACTCTTCGGATGAAAATTTCTTCAATGACGAGAGTTTTTATGCTAGAAACTCTCATCACGTTGTAAAAAACCCTGCATTCTTGGGAAAAAAAGATTGCACGCTGGATCTGTATAAACTCTTTTTAGCACAAGAACCAACGCAAGCGGTTATTGCCGCACTCCCCGATTTCCCCACGGAGAAAACGACAACAAAGACATGGTTTGAGGATAAAACTGACGTCAGCCTTTTGATCTTTTCAAAGATCGATATCAATACATGCATTGCGATGTCGTACGAAGTTTTTGATGCACTCAGAAATACAGAAGTCGATAATTATGAAAATCTTATGCAGAATATTTACTTATTCCGTCTCCAAAATGATAAAAATGGGCGACTAACCGCCATACCTGAACCTACGACAGCCATAAATTTAGATGAAAAGTATGCCAAAGAGTTTCCGTTTCTCGCGATGTCGGAAGAGTTCAAGGCAAAAGAGACAAAACGTGTGCAAGCAGAAAAACAGGCGGCAGAAAAACATGCGGCTGAGTTACAAGCAGCCATGATTAAAACCGAGGGGCCGCAGGCGGAGCGGGTGCTCAATATGCTCTTAGAAAATATGCCATGCAAAAACAAGGAAAACTTGCTGGCGCAATTTAAAAATGCGATGCAATCCCGCATATACCCCGGTCGACTTTCTGACCATGCCCAAAGTGTATTTGCTGATGCATTATCCTCTGGGGTCTACATTGCGAGGCAGGATAGCCTCACCGTGACATTGAAAGAGGCGTTTTACGACAAACTCATGTCAGCGCTGTTAGGCGATGCGAAAACGCTAAGAAACCAGACGCTAATGCTCCTCTCTCTGTCTGCGCTATTCTCGTACTTTTCATCCGCGAGCGGGCTGGGTGTTGACAAAGAATCGGCATTCCCCTTCAGACAACTTTGTTATGCGTGTTTGGAGAAGATAACCCAGTTGGAACCGACATTCTTAACCCTCGATATTGCTGATTGGAAGAAAAGACTGACAGGCCAAGACAATGCCTTCACCTGTACTGATATACTGACCAATAAGATCGCGCCCAAGGCAAAATCGGAATGCGCCAAAGACAACAACAACCCATTGTTCTGTAATATCATGCCGCACATTTGGCGCTGACAACTGCCGCAATGCTGATCGGGTGCGCCCTGTTTCAGGGCGCACCCGATATTACATCCGGCCTTTTCGTCCAGATTAAGCTAGTTTTGCACCACGGTAACCAGATTCAGGAACAGACGTTCGATTCCTTGGACCATTAGCCAGGCGGCGATGTAGCTTGCTCGGCGGCTTGAGAGGACCGTCAGGTAACGTCTTCAACTACTACGAGTGGACTTACGCCGCGCGCCGTTTCTCGATTTCAGCAGCAAGCCGCAATGCGTTGGCGATGCCGTCTTTTAGAAGTTGCGTTGACAACTCCCTATCCGGCACAATGCGAGAGAGTTGAAGAGTACCAACCATCACAGCCCAGATCGCTCCAGCAACTCTCATTCTGGTCTCGGCGGTAGCCTCTTTAGACAGGCAATCTGCAATTCGCTGAATGAATTCCATGATCTTGCCGGCAATCATTGCCCGGGTATCTTCCGGTCGATTCTTCAGTTCCGATGCCAATGCCGCCACCACACACCCTACCCCTTGAGCATTTCGGTGTTCGACGCTTAAATAACGTTGTAAAATCACTTCGAGAGTGACTTTTCCATTATCATCGGGTCCGCCGAAAATGCTACAAAAGGCTTCGTCTGCCGCACTTCCGACAGCTTCCCGAATCAATTCCTCTTTGGACGTGAAGTGGCTGTAAAATCCTCCTACGGTCAGGCCTGCATGTTCCATCAATGCTGCAATACCGACCTTTTCAATGCCTTGTTCACGAAAACGCTGTGACGCGACCTTGACAATAAGTCTGTGCGTTTCTTCTTTATGATCTTTTGCGTAACGCATTATAAAGTTCGCCTCTTACTTGTCTTCACCCTTATAAAATTATAATCATAATATAACGAAGCAGCAGTCCGTCATCCCCTATTTTGATGGGTGCTGAAGAGCTCGCTAATGGAAGACCGGGGCCACATGGCACCTGAAAGCTCTATAGCAACGCAGATGACCGCTGATATGACCATTGCGGTCACACGTTCGTTCTGGATCGTCATTTTCTATTCCCAATCATGGTATGGCTAAGGCTGTTGGCTAATCGACACAATGTCGCTTTCTGCATCATTCACCCTCTTTATATTATGATCATAATACTATAGACTGCAAAACCTGAACGCAATACCGCCATTACCATTAACGCCAAGGTATTAATCAGTAAAATTGGGGAGCCTGTTGATTATGAAATATATTTGGATTTCGCTAGTGGGCATGATCCTGGTATTTAGCGCATCTGCCGAACAGTTTACCGACGGCAAGCAGTACATTACGCTGGATAAACCGGTTACCGGTGAGCCGCAAGTCGTAGAGTTTTTCTCTTTCAATTGCCCGCACTGCTATCAGTTTGAACAGGTTTTTCATATTCCCGACAATGTGAACAAAAAACTGCCGGAAGGCACCAAGATCACGAAGTACCATGTTGAATTCCTTGAGCCATTGGGTAAAGACCTGACTCAGGCGTGGGCGGTGGCAATGGCGCTGGGCATGGAAGATAAAATCCTATCCCCGATGTTTGAAGCTGTACAGAAAACCCAGACCGTGCAAAACGATGCCGATATCCGAAAAGTGTTTATCGATGCGGGTGTTAAGCCGGAAGAGTACAACGCGGCGTGGAACAGCTTTGTGGTGAAATCTCTGGTTGTTCAGCAAGAGAAAGCGGCGGCCGACTTTCAGTTGCAGGGCGTACCGGCTATGTACGTTAACAGTAAATACCAACTGAATATGCAGGGCATGGATACCAGCAATATGGATATCTTCGTTCAGCAATATGCGGACACGGTGAAATATCTGGTAGAAAAGAAATAAATGGGAAAAAGCCGGTGCTGAAGAGAGCATATTTGCCAATGGCCCGGCTCACCTCCGCCAACGCTAAAACTTCCTTATGGAAGGCCGGAGACGCCATTGAGCGCATTCATTGTTTAATTGAATGTGTTGCGCCACTCATCGTGAGTGAGGGTAAAAAGCAAACTGGGAGGTGCATTATCCACGTCCTGAATTTCTCTGACATATCTCAGCCCTGTTTTCTTTAGTACGCCCTGTGAGGCGAGATGGTTTGCTCTAACAGTAGCTGAAATCTCGCGGAGTTTCAGTTGAGTGAAACCGTACTCTACAGCGAAGCGTGAGAATTCCGTTGCATAGCCTTTACCCCATGCTTGCGTTTCAAATCGGTAGCCGAGATTGTTGATGACGATACCCGTAAAATTTCGAACCTTCAGGCCGCCAAAACCTATAATTTTCCCAGGTTCATCTTTATACGATATTGCCCAGTTGCCAAAGCCGTCAATTTTCCAGTGTTGTATCCAACGGCGAGAACAGCTCTGGCATAGCCGATGTCAGGATACGGCCCGGCCGGATTAAATATGTTCGTTTCCGGATCACTGTAAATCCGAAACAGCTCATCCAAATCAGCGCCGCCTACCGGGCGTAGGCATAACCGTTCTGTATATAATTGCACGCTGAAACTCCTAAATTGTCACTATCGATGATGCAGAAACCCGTCCTGGAAACGGGCTTTTTAGTATCTCGTTACCAACATCATTCCCCAGCAACACATTTCCACCCAATTCCGCCCAGGACGCCAAGCGCACCCACTTCTGGATATTATTTCTTGGCTTACATGGTTGATGTGTGACGCACTTCACATCAAAAAAACAGCTTAAATTTAAACTATATTTTCATGTTTAATGAAACGTTGTTTTATTTTTAAGTGAGATAAAGGATGTCTCGTACAAATTATCGATGGGTCATATGCGCGTTGCTCTTTTTTGCTACCACCATAAATTATCTCGACCGACAAGTCTTGAGCTTGTTAGAGCCTGTTTTAGCTAAAGAATTTAGCTGGAGTAACAGTGATTATGCGAATATCGCAGCGGTATTTCAATTTACTTATGCTATCGGAATGTTGTTTGCGGGACGGTTTGTTGATTTTACCGGCAGCAAAGTCGGATATGCCTGGGTACTAGGCATTTGGTCCCTTGGAGCAATACTGCATGCCTTTGTGGCGCAGATAGGGGGTGGGATTTCCGCTATGCTGTCTTCATTAAGTATTTCGGTACCCATAACCATTGCCGGTTTTATGTTCGCCCGCCTGGTTTTAGGGCTGGGGGAATCGGGAAGTTTCCCTTGCGCCATTAAAGCCACCGCTGAATGGTTTCCCAAAAAAGAACGATCATTTGCCACGGGGATTTTTAATTCAGGGGCCAATGTAGGCGCCATCCTTGCGCCGTTGATTGTTCCCTGGCTAGCCGCCCAATGGGGCTGGGAATCGACTTTTGCAATTGTGGGTATTATTGGTTTTATTTGTTTATTATTTTGGTGGAAATTGTTCGACTTGCCATTAAAATTACTTGCGAAAGGTAAATTAAACCAGTCTGAGTATAACTATATTTCTCAAGATGTGGACCAACAACGGCACCAGGAACAGGAACATGAACATGAAAAGGTTGCATGGTTCAGTTTATTAGCGTACCGGCAGACGTGGGCTTTTGTTTGCGGTAAATTTTTAACCGACGGGGTATGGTGGTTCTTTATGTTCTGGTTGCCATCTTATCTGTCCGCGCAGTATAAGATGAGCGGTACACAGATGATGATACCTATTGCCACTATTTATTGTATGACAATGGTGGGCAGTATCGGCGGCGGTTGGCTCCCAGCCCTGTTTATGAAAAAAGGGCTTAATCCTTATGTCGCCCGCATGCGAGCAATGCTTTTTATCGCCGTATTCCCGCTATCCGCTTTATTTGCCCAGCCATTGGGCCATGCGGGATTCTGGATACCGGTTATCCTCATCGGTATTGCTGCCTCCGCTCACCAGGCGTGGTCGGCCAATTTATTCACCACAGTTTCCGATATGTTCCCTAATAAGGTCGTTGCGTCGGTGATTGGGATTGGCGGTATGGCAGGGGGATTTGGCGGTGTAGCCGTCACCAAGGTCGCCGGCGCACTGTTCGATCATTACCAAGCGCTGGGTAAAATTGAAGTGGGTTATGGCACCATGTTTATCTTTTGTGGATTAGCCTATCTGCTTGCCTGGGCCTTAATGAAAACATTGGTGCCCAGATTTAAACTCATTGAACTTGATTGATGTAATGGTGTTTTATTAAAGGAGAGGGCATGAAAACCTTTTTTATCGATGATGAAACACCCTGGGAAGTGCTAGGGAAAGGGATAAAACGTAAAGTCATGACCTGGAGCGATGAACTGATGATGGTCTGTGTTCATTTTTCCAAAGGAGCAGTAGGTACCGCACATAGTCACGACATTCACGATCAGATAGCTTATGTGGCGGCGGGCAGTTTTCTGGTCACCATTGAGGGTAAAGAACATATACTCAAAGCGGGAGATGCTTATCGCGCGGTAAAAAATCAGCGCCATGGCGTCGTTGCTCTGGAAGAAGACAGCATCCTCATTGATACATTTTCCCCTAAGCGCGACGATTTTCTACCGGCAGACAAGGCTGATTAGCACGTTGCGGTATATTTTGTGAGATGCTATTTAAGCCAGCGCTGCGGAGATGTGCTCGACAAATGCCCTGACCTTGGCCGAATGCCTGCGTTCGGGTGGGCTTACAACATGAATTGGCGATTGGGGTGACTCCCAGTCCGGCATGAGCCGCACAATTTCTCCACTTGCCAGCTCAGCGTCGAACAGCCATGTGGGCGAAAAACCAATACCCATTCCTGTCGTCACGGCAGCGCGGAGTACCTCGCTGCTGTTGGTCTGAATATGCCCCTCGACGCGAATACTCTTGATGGCTCCTTTGGTCTCCGACGCGCCGGCTCCTGCCGTGAATGTCCACAAATTGCTGTTGGATGTCCCGGTGTAAACAATGCATTCGTGCATTTGCAGGTCTTCCGGATTGACGGGAGCACGAACGCCTTTGGGAAGGGATCGCAGGTAATCGCGATGGGCCAGCAACATGCGAAACGAGGTGCCGATGCGCCGAGCGATCAGCCCGCTGTCCGGCAGGTTGCCGATCCGAACCGAAACATCTATTCCCTGCTCAATCAAGTCGATAAAGCCATCATTCAGCCGCAGGTCGATTTTGACATCGGGATGCGCCGCCATAAACGACCTTACCAATGGCATCAATTTCAAACGGCCAAAGCCCACCGAGGCCGCTACCCGAATCCAGCCGCGTAGTTGCCCTTCTCCTTTGAGAAGTCCCGACTCGGCCTCCGCAATTTCGGCGACCAACCGTCGGGCCTGTTCGAAATAGTGCTCGCCCTCTTCGGTCAGGGCAAGAGACCGCGTCGTTCTGACCAGCAGCTTGGCCCCCAACGCCTTCTCCAAAGCGGCCACCTGCTTGCTCACGCCGCTTTGAGTAGCCCGTAACTCGTCCGCCACAGCGGAAAAACTGCCGGATTCGACCACTCTCACAAACGTGCGCATTGCAGAAAGTTTGTCCACGCCCACTCCATTTATTCCATTTACTACTAATTGATATGACTCAAATCAGTCTATATCAACCAAAGGGAATCAGTCAAAGTAGAGCCATCAATAACCCAACCGGGAGTACACATGAACCAAACCACAGTTCTTATCACCGGCGCTCTGACCGGAATCGGCCGGGCAACCGCCTTCGCATTCGCAAAACTCGGCGCCAATGTGGTCGTCAGCGGACGGCGCGAGGAGGCTGGCGCCGCGCTGGCCATTGAGCTTCGCTTGCTCGGCGGCAAGGCCGAATTCGTCAAAGCGGATGTTGTCAACGAGGCGGAGGTGAGAAACCTTGTCGAAAAGACAGTCAGCCTGTTCGGCAAGATCGATATCGCCGTCAACAACGCGGGTACGGAAGGGACGCAGGGCCCGATCACCGAACAAAGCGTGGATAATTTCCATGCCACGTTCTCGACAAACGTGCTGGGTACGTTGTTGTCGATTAAGCATGAAATGCGCGCCATGCTGGCTCAAGGACACGGCTCTATCGTCAATCTGTCCTCAATAGCGGGCCAGGTCGGCGTGGCCGGCGCCTCCGTCTATGCCGCCAGCAAGTTTGCCGTCGAGGGATTGACCAAGAGCTCGGCATTGGAAGGCGCTGCCTACGGCGTGCGTGTCAACGCAGTGGCACCGGGGCCGGTGGCAACCGACATGCTCGATCGTTTTGTCGGACGCAACGAAACCGCCAAGGCCGGATTTCTCGCAAGCATTCCAGCCAAACGCGCGGCGACGGTGGACGAAGTAGCCGAGACAATTGTTTTTATCGCATCCGCCAAAGCACCCTACATTACCGGACAGTCCATCGCCGTCGATGGCGGCTATACCGCGCAGTAAGCGCAATTAACCTTTCACACCGTTTTTTCAACCAGCAAAAGGAGATCACTACTCTGCTTGGAAAAAATAAACGGCTTCACTAATGAGCTAATCACCTGAGTCCGGCATAGTCACGCAGACGCCGGTCATTATCAACCTTATATCAATGACCTTTCCGTTGCTACCACAGCAGCGGGGGTCAGAAGGATATGATTCTGGCCGTCAGTCTATTTAGCAGCAATAAGCGTGAAACGAGCACTGAGACGAGAAAAACTAGAATGAGTAGCGTGAACTTCAATCTCGCATCATTAAAATCATAAATTGTGGTAATGAAATAAAATACGCTGTAGTGAACAATATAAACACCGACCATCGCCGGGCTGATAAACTCTACAATCTTGGTAATCCATTTGTTTTTGATATTAGCATTATCAAACAGGATGAACAATGCCAGACTCATGGCTAACAAGTGTAAATGCTCCAACACAAACCAACCGGCGATGCTTATCTGAGTCTGCATTGATAAATAGCGCTCATAGAAAAACAGGGATAACCCGCAGGGAATAACCAGGATTCTGGCCGCATAAAATACGCTTCTTTTTTTCGTAAACTGCCGTCCCGGCGCCTCTCCAAGCATATGGCCAAAAATGTAATACCCGCCCCACACCCAGATAAACGAGTAGCTGGAAATGAAAAATGGATCGTCATGGTGATGCAGCGGGCTGAATAAATCCAGCAAAGCAACGACAACGACCAGCCCCGAAAAAATAGACGCAGTGACTTTGATATGTTTAATACCTTTGAGTATTACGGGGTACATCAAATAGATGATGCCGATTTTAATCAATATGCCGTCTTGTAAAATATAACCACGTTGAATATATTCAGGTTTAATAATAAATAAAAATATATTCCAGAACAGCATTATGCTAATAATGGATTTTACTTTGATAATGATATCGTTACGGGTCAATTTTCCCACTTCATCCATGTAACCAATAATTATAAAAAACAATGGCTTAGATATAATCGAGACAAAGTAAAGCACACTCATGGCATTGCTATTGATAAAACATTCATAGGTACAAATCTGACTTATTGAAAAAAAAGTGACAGCTGCAAAACAACTTAAACTTTTCAACGCATGTTGGTTTACATTGATTATCATTATGCTACCATCCATCGGCTGATTAAATCTGGTTGACCTTGCTATTTGCCATAGAAAGGCTTTTAGTACAAAACGTTACACCGCGCAAAGAAAAATAATAATGATATGTGATAGATGATAAGACATCCCACCCTCCCCGTAATTACACTTAAAAAAGTTAATAAAATTAATAATTTCTCATGACGAGTGCTACTTATTTATATAAATGAACCACGTTTAAAAATCAGTGAAAATCCTATTAAGATTATTTACTTATTTTTCTTTTGATAAATTTAAATAATATTTAAGTCTCCTCGGACATGTTAATAAAAGTATCCCTCTGATGCCGTCATGAAAAAATACGGAAACTACTTTCATTTTTGTTTTTCTTTTGGCACATTAACAAAATAGTTTCATGATAAGTTTTTCATCATGGGTTCGCCACACTATTGTTCTACATTGTTCTCATCAACAAAATAAACTCTGGTGATAATGTCTGTAAAGTTTTTCACGACAGGAAAACTAGCGGTAATGTCTATGATTTGGCGGTAATTCCGTTGGTAAAGTTAGGTTCTGATAATAAACCAATTAATTGACCCAATGTCAGTAAGGAAATCTATGACAAACTCATCAACGAATACATTATCATTATGGTCACTCACCGCCTTGGTTGTGGGCTCCATGATAGGTGCCGGAATATTTTCTTTACCAGCAACCTTTGGGCGGGCGACGGGGGTGTTTGGCGCCATCATCGCCTGGTGTATTGCAGGCGGCGGCATGTTAATGCTGGCTTTCGTATTCCAAACCCTGGCGCAACGAAAACCCGATCTTGATTCCGGGGTTTTCAGCTACGCCAAAGAAGGATTCGGGGATTACCTGGGTTTCGCCTCTGCCCTCGGGTTCTGGGCAGGGACCTGTATTGGCAACGTTTCCTATTTTGTGCTGATCAAATCAACACTGGGGGCCTTTTTCCCGGTATTCGGCAATGGCAACACAATTCCAGCGATATTAGTGGCATCGATTATTTTATGGGGATTCCATAGCCTGGTCTTGCGTGGCGTTAAAAGCGCTGCAACCATCAACACCATCGCCACCATCGCCAAAATCCTGCCGATTCTGATTTTTATCATTGTGCTGATCTTTGCCTTCAAAAGCGATGTATTCGTGCTCAACTTCTGGGGAACGCCGCCGGCGGCTGCTTCGGCCAGCGTGGAGGGCTTATCGCATCTTATCGATTACGGCTACGTAGGGCATGCCGCCGCCGTGATGACGCCCCACGCTGGACCTGAGTCGCTGTTCAGCCAAGTGCGCAGCACCATGCTGGTAACGGTATTCGTCTTCCTGGGTATCGAAGGCGCCAGCGTGTACTCCCGTTATGCCAAAGAGCGCCGTCATGTTGGTCTCGCAACAGTGTTGGGTTTTATCGGCGTTTTGTGTCTGTTGGTACTGATTACCATGCTGTCTTACGGCGTGCTATTACGCCCTGAACTGGCGGCGCAGCGCCAACCCTCTATGGCGGGTGTGCTTGAGGCAATTGTCGGACGCTGGGGCGCCATCTTCATCAGCGCGGGGTTGATTGTTTCCGTGCTGGGAGCTTATCTCTCCTGGTCACTGCTGGCAGCGGAAGTGCTTTTTTCCGCAGCGAAAAGCAAAAGCATGCCAATGGTGTTCGCCAGAGAAAACACTAATGCGGTACCCTCGTCCGCCGTCTGGCTGACCAACATCACTATTCAGGTCTTTTTGATCCTGACGTTGTTTAGCGAATACGCATTCCAGCTGGCGCTTGAACTGACCAGTTCGCTGACCCTGATCCCCTACCTGCTGGTAGCTGCTTATGGACTGAAACTGGCCTGGACCGGTGAAACCTACGAAAACGATAAAACTGACCACAGAAAGGATCTGATCTTCGCGCTTATCGCCACCCTTTATGCGCTGTTGATGTTGTATGCCGGAGGTCTGAAATATCTGCTGCTCTCAGCCATTATCTATGGCCCGGGCACACTGCTATTCATCTTGGCCAAACGCGAACAGCAGCTAAAGCTGTTTACGTCAGCTGAAACGGGGCTCTTTGTTATCGTCATGGCCGCCGCAATAGTTGCAATTTACAGTATTGCAACTGGCATTATAACAATCTGATCGAGGCAATTCATTATGTCGACTGAAAGTAAGTTGCAGACGAAGTTTGGTGTGCATTCTGAAGTAGGAAAATTACATAAAGTCATGGTTTGCGCCCCGGGCAAGGCGCATAACCGGCTGACGCCCAGTAATTGTGATGAGTTACTGTTTGACGACGTGCTGTGGGTCGAACGCGCCAAGCGCGACCATTTCGATTTTATGATCAAAATGCGTGAACAGGGCGTAGATGTGGTTGAAATGCACAATTTATTGACTGAAACGCTGGCGCTGCCCGAGGCCAGAAATTGGATCCTCGACCAACACATAGTGCCCGATGAAGTCTCACTGGGTATCCTCAAGGAAACCCGCAGCTTCCTTGACGGGCTGGCTCCGCGCGCATTGGCAGAAGTATTGATCGGCGGTCTATCCACCACTGAATTGGCAAAAGAAGGCTATGCCGATCATGAGGAATTGAGTTTGATCCGCGAAGCGGTAGGCATCACCGAATATCTCTTGCCGCCATTGCCGAATACGTTATATACCCGTGATACCACGTGTTGGATTTACGGCGGCGTCACGTTAAATTCACTGTATTGGCCTGCCCGTCATGAAGAAACCATCCTGACGACGGCTATCTATAAATTTCATCCGGATTTCTCCAATGCCGGCATTAATGTCTGGTGGGGTGATCCAACCGTGCATCATGGCAGCGCAACGCTCGAAGGCGGCGATGTCATGCCTATCGGTAATAAAACGGTGCTGATTGGTATGAGCGAACGAACTTCCCATCAGGCAATCACCCAGTTGGCAGCCTCGTTATTCTCCAATCCCAATGCCGACGTCGAGCGTGTGATGATCGCCGCGATGCCCAAACTGCGTGCCGCCATGCACCTGGATACGGTATTCACTTTCTGTGATCGCGATGTCGTTACGCTCTACCCGTTAATCGTCAACCAGATCAAAACTTTCTCGCTGCGCCCGGATGACGGCCCGACCGGTATGAAACTAAGCCGCGATAACGGCACCTTTATAGAAGCAGTTGCCGGAGCGCTGAACCTCGATAAACTGCGGGTCGTGGAAACCGAAGGCAACGATTACGATACCGAACGTCAGCAATGGGATAGCGGTAATAATATGGTTGCGCTGTCGCCGGGCGTGGTTCTGGCTTATGATCGCAATACCAAAACCAATACCGAACTGCGTAAAATAGGGGTTGACGTCATTGAGATTGTGGGTAGTGAGCTGGGGCGTGGACGCGGCGGTGGCCACTGCATGACCTGCCCGATCATCCGTGATGCGATAGATTACTGATTGGAATAAACCAGCCCTATCTACCGCTTAGCCAAAGCCGAATAGCCCGTCTATCCGGCTTTGTTTTTGTCACCTCAATCGCTTTGCGATCACCAATGTATCACTGAAGAAGAACATGACGATGGAAAAACTCGATAGTGGCCGTATGTTCGTTGCTGTCATGGAAACCGGCAGTTTTGTTGCGGCCGCGCAGCGATTGGGAACAAGCCATGGGCAGGCCTCAAAGCTTATCACCAGGCTCGAACATGAACTGGGCGTTCAACTGTTCAAACGCAGTACCAGAGCATTATCGCCGACCGATGTGGGAATGGCTTACTACGAAAGGCTCAAAGTTTTACTTGATGAGTATGATTCATTGAACGATTCGGTTTTGAACGCGTCAGAATCACCCTCCGGCAAACTCAGAATCAGTGCTCCCGTCACCTTCGGCACGACCCAGCTCACCCCCCACTTGATCGCTTTTGCTCAACAGTTTCCCACGATAGAGCTTGATGTCAGTTTCAGCGATCGTCAGGTGAACATTGTTGATGAAGGGTATGATTTGGCCTTACGTATAGGATCGCTTCCCGACAGTAGCCTTATCGCAAGAAAACTCTGTGATATCAGAGTGATTACAGTGGCCTCCCCTGGGTATCTGCGCCGCAAAGGAATACCGGAAAAATGGCAACATTTGTCAGATCACGACTGTATCATCGATACCAATTTTCGTGATGCCTTCCGTTGGCCGTTTCTTGACAATAATAAAACTGTGCAAGAATTCCCGGTCAGCGCGCGGCTGAAATTTTCTAATGCCGAGGTTTGCCTTCAGGCAGCTTGTGCGGGATTGGGCATTACCCGTTTGCCCACATTTGTGGTAGGTGAAAGACTACGATGCAAAGATGTCGTTCCCGTTTTGGCATCTTGTGAAGTGCCTCCTTTGGGGCTATTTGCCCTCTATCCGCCGGCAAAGCACCTTGCCCGCAAATCCCGCGCATTTATCGATTTCCTCCTTGAAGCTTTAGCCGGCCAACCAGAGTGGGAAAATGGCTGGTAATTGGTTCCATTATGGAAATAATTATTCTCTTTTCGGCTAGATAATCATTTGTTTGGAAACCGAGTATCTTACCTCTCATCAACTCACCGAGAGGAAATATCATGAATGACAACCGTACGACGCCTTGGGCCGCTCTGCTATTGCGCGTTGCGCTGGGCATTTTGTTTCTGGCGCATTTTGGTTTGAAAATGTTTGTCTTCACCCCGGCCGGCACCGCCAAGTTTTTTGTCTCTCTTGGACTGCCTGGCGGATTGGCCTACGTTACGCTGGTTTGGGAACTTGCTGGCGCCATCGCGCTTATTCTGGGTGTTTATACCCGTATCGTCGCTATAGCCTTGATTCCCATCTTGCTTGGCGCCATTGCCACCGTTCATGGTCCGGCCGGCTTTTTCTTTACTAATCCGAACGGCGGCTGGGAATTTCCCGCTTTCTGGATCATCAGCCTCATCGTATTAGCGTTGACCGGCGACGGCAAATACGCGTTAAAGCCCACGTTGAGTAAATAATATGCTGGTTAACGGAAAATGGGCAGCGCAGTGGCATCCCGTACAAGCCACCGATAAAAAAGGCGGCTTTGTCCGCCAGACCTCCAGCTTTCGCAATTGGATCACCCCCGACGGTGAACCGGGAAAGACAGGAACGGGCGGGTTTAAGGCTGGATCCGGCCGCTATCATCTTTACGTTGCTCTGATTTGTCCCTGGGCATCACGAACATTGATTGCCAGAAAACTCAAAGGATTGGAAGATGTCGTCAGTGTTTCGGTCGTAGAACCTTGGTTGCTTGATGAAGGTTGGCATTTTGGCGATTATCCCGGCTCAAATCGTGATGAAGTGAACAACGCCGAATGGCTTCACCAACTCTATACGCAAGCAGATAAAAGCTTTACTGGCCGTGCGACAGTGCCGGTTTTATGGGACAAAAAAACGCGCACCATCGTCAACAACGAATCAGCGGATATCGTCCGTATGTTTAACCGTGGTTTTGGGGAATTAGCCTCATCTGAGGTTGACTTATACCCTGTTGAACTGCGCAAGGATATTGACGAACTGAACAGTGAAATTTACCCAAAACTGAACAATGGCGTTTATAGAACCGGTTTCGCCACGACCCAAGAAAGCTATCTTGAGGCCTATTCAGACGTATTCGGCATGTTGGACCGTCTTGAACAGCGATTGGGCGACGGCAGACCATTCCTGGTGGGTGACAACATCACTGAAGCCGATGTTAAGCTATTTGTTACGTTGATACGTTTTGACGCCGCTTATTACGGCATATTTAAATGTAACCGTAATCAACTCCGGGAATTTCCGTATTTGAACAGTTACCTTAAGCGTGTATTGGCGGTTCCAGGCATACGCGGCACGGTGAATATTGACCATATAAAGCAAGGCTATTATTCCATTAAAGCGCTCAACCCTAACATGATTGTTCCGGCTGGGCCTGATATGAGCCAATATGGATTATAAGGACGAGACCATGACCAAAAAAATCGTGATTATGCTGCATGGCGTAGGCAGTAACGGCGACGATTTACAGCCTTTAGCCGATAATTGGTTTAAAACACTGCCGGATGTGCTTTTCGTCAGCCCAAATGCCCCCTTGCGCTTTGAACAAGGATCGGGTTATCAGTGGTTCAGCATTGCAGGCGTGACGAGTGCGAATCGCCCTGAACGGGTTAAGGCTGCGCGCAACGATTTCGATATCGTTATACAGAACATCCTTAGGGAAAATGGTATCGATCCGGCGAACGATAAAATAATCTTGGTCGGGTTCTCTCAGGGCTCAATCATGGCGCTGGATGCCTTGGCCAGCGGCCGCTACCCGCTTACCGCTGTCGTGGCTTTTTCGGGGCGGCTTGCCTCGGTAGGACCCTTTATCCCCATGAGCCAGTCTCGCGTATTGCTTATCCATGGGAAAGCTGACCAGGTCATACCTTGGACCGAAAGCCAATCCGCCGAACAAAGGCTCAAGGCTCTGGGTGTAGATGTCCAAATTTTGTTAGAAGAAAATACTTCTCATACGATAAGTTCGGCCGGGGCAAGAACGGCGGCAAGTTTTATCGCAGCAATTTAATTCCAGAGTCACCCACGATATTTTTACCCGCTTCTTTTTTATTGTTGCGTCTTTCTCTGCTGGTAGTTTTCGTTCACTCTAGTTCACTGATTCGACCACGCGAAATTCTCTTAATGTCAATAGCCTCTGAAGAACGACGACAAAACTATGGGAGGTGGTAAGCATAAGTTATTTATACCGGCAAGATAAAATTTGACCCGTTTGCTATTTGCATCACAAACCCCTAATCTCTCTGCATTAGGATAACCTACAGAACTTTGCACCAAACAAACGCAGGATCTCAGGCGAAAATTTCACTTAAATCTGGAGAACTCGTCGTGAATATTCAACCCAAATACGCCAGTAGCGAGTCGCTGGACCCAAGCCAGGCTGTCGCCGAGTTTGCCAGCCAGATTGGCCATGAAGGCATTAATACCGTCATTTTCTTCTGCTCTCCAGACTACGACCTCGACGCCTTGGGTCGGGAATTGAAAAATGCCTTCGCCTGCCCCTGCATCGGTTGCACGTCCTCTGGCCAGGTTGGCACAGAAGGCTTCCAGCACTCCGGATTGGTGGGTCTCGGATTGGGCGAAAACTTTCTCACTCACTCCTTTATCATTCATCCTTTGGTCAATTCCACCGCGGTGGTGGCCGATATCGCCGAAGCCATTCGCCTTGACAGCGAGGCCAGGCCGAACTTGCAGCGCTTCGGTCTGCTGTTGGTTGACGGCCTCTCTATGGCCGAAGAGCGCCTGGTCGCCAACCTCTACCAGCAGATCGGCAACGTTCCCATAATCGGTGGCTCCGCTGGCGATGACCTGCGTTTCGAGAAGACTTATGTCTATGATGGCAATGGACGGTTCATTTCCGAAGCAGCGGTATTCGCCGTCATCGAAACCGATTTGCCCATCGCCACTTTCAAAGTCCAGCATTTCGAAGCCGGCCCGGTGGAGCTGGTCATCACCGAGGCAGATCCGGAAAAACGACTCATCATGGAAATAAACGGCGAACCTGCCGCTCAGGTTTATGCGGAAGCCTTGGGACTCACGGTAGCCGAATTGACGCCGGCAGTCTTATCCAGCAACCCGCTGGTGCTCTCTTTCGGTGACGAGCCCTACATCCGCTCCGTGCAGAAAATAAATGAAGACCTTTCTCTCACGTGCTATTGCGCCATCGAGGAAGGACTTATCGTCGCCATCGGCAAAGCGAAGGACCCAATCGAAACCCTCCAGCAGGCCTTTGACAATGTCCGTGAGATCATTCCGGAGCCCGCGGTCATCATCGGCTGTGATTGCATACAGCGTCGTCTCCAGTTCGAACATGAAGGGCTTGAGCAGCAGATCGGCCGCATAATGGTGCGCAACCGGGTCGTGGGCTTCTCCACTTACGGCGAGCAGTACAACGGATTGCATGTGAACCAAACATTCACGGGCGTCGCCATTGGAGGACAACGCATTGTCTGAAGAATCCATTACCAACATGTCCGCCGCCGACTACGAACACAAGCTCGCCGCCCGTGACAAGACCATTGACGTACTCAAGCGCCGCATCGCGCAAGAGGCCAGGCACGTCAACGCCACGCCTTTTGCCATCATGGAGCTGAATATGGGCTTGGAGAAAGTGGTCGACCGCAAGACCCATGAATTGGAAAATGAACGGCATGCGTTGGAAAAAGCCTTTACCGAGCTGCGCTTGACCCAAGCTCAGTTGCTTCAGGCGCAGAAGATGGAGTCCATTGGCCAACTTGCCGCTGGCATCGCCCACGAGATCAATACGCCAACCCAGTACGTCTCGGACAATGTGGGCTTCGTTAAGACCGCCACCCTTTCCCTGATAAGCCTATTGGACTCCGCCCTGGCGCTGGCCGAAGCCGCGCGAGGCAAAATGGCCGATGAGCCTATCGTAGCGGAATTCGACGCGGCTCTCAAACGCACCAAGGTGGAGTTCCTTCGCCGGCAGATCCCCAGCGCCTTGGACGAATCGCTGGAAGGCCTTGGCCATATTGCCAAGATCGTGGGCGCCATGAAGGAATTCTCCCACCCCTCCCAAGACAAGAAGGAATTGGTGGATGTGCGCGATATCATCAATACGACGGTAACCGTCGCCCGCAACGAATGGAAATATGTGGCGGAACTTGAGACGCGCTTCGAAGATGGATTGCCGCAATTGCCGTGTCTGCGCGACATGATAGGCCAAGCCATTCTTAATTTGGTTGTGAATGCCGCTCACGCCATCGCAGACACCATCCAGGAAGGGATCAAGGAGAAAGGCAGCATCATCGTATCGGTTGCGCGGGACGGCGAGTATATGGAGATCCGTGTCATAGATGACGGGGGCGGTATCCCTGTGGGGATCCGCGATCGCATCTTCGATCCCTTCTTCACGACCAAGGCAGTAGGCAAAGGCACGGGCCAAGGTCTTGCCATTGTCTATTCGACCGTGGTGGACAAACATGATGGGCTGGTCCGCTGCGAGTCGGAAGAGGGTGTGGGCACGACGTTCATCCTGCAACTGCCCCTTCACTGCGACAAAGAGGAATCCCCCGCATGCAAGTGATGTTCGTCGATGACGAAAGCCGGGTGCTCTCCGGTATTGAGCGGTCCCTCATGCTGCAAGATAACGACTGGGTATGTCGCTTTGCCATCAGCGGCCAGGAAGCGCTTGCGATGCTGGAAAAAGAGCCGGCCGATGTGGTGGTGTCCGACATGCGGATGCCCTTTATGGATGGCGCTGAATTGCTGACGCAGGTACGCAACCGCTGGCCCAGTACGATACGTATTATCCTGTCCGGCTACTCTGAGCCCAGCGCCACCTTGCGTATGGTAAACGTGGCTCACCGGTTTGTTTCCAAACCCTGCGACAGTACGGTGCTGCTGACGATGGTAGAAAATGCCCTGGTCCTGCGCGGCATGTTCAAAGACCCGGCTCTGGTCGAGGCCGTGGGCCGCACCAGCCGGCTGCCTGCCGCCCCCAAAGTGTTCATCGAGGTCTCGCGCCTTCTTGACAACCCCGTCAGCGATACCCGGCACATTATTGAACTGCTGGGCAGCGAACCTGCTTTGAGCGTCAAGATTATGCAGCTCGCTAATTCGGCCTATTTCACTCGAGGGAGTCACATTCATGACATCGGCAACGCCATAACCCACTTGGGTCTGGATCAGGTGAAATTGCTCGTCCTGGCTTCTCAGGTTTTTGCAGACGCGAAGACCGACCCCTATGTGGGCCGCTTACAACGGCACGCCCTGCTCGCCTCCACCCTGGCCGCCGGCATTTCCGGCCGCCAGGAGTTAGAACCGACCGCTGCCTTGCTCGCCAATATTGCACGGCTTATCCCTGAACTGAAGGAATCTGGCCACGAGACAGCCGCCACACTACGCAACACGCCCATGCACGCCGCGGTAAGCGCGTATCTGTTGTCCTTGTGGGGCTTGCCTATGGACATTGTGGAAGCGGTGGCGCATCACGTGCAGCCTTCCTGTTCCACGGAGAAAACCTTCGGCGTGATCGGCGCCGTGCATGTGGCGGTCACGCTGGCCAACAACGGGGTCCTTGATATGGACTATCTCGAACAAACCGGCGTGCTTAATCAACTGCCCCAATGGCAGACGATGCTCGCCCGCATACAGGAAACCCTTGATGACTGACACCGCCTTGCCCCGAGTGCTATGCGTAGACGATGAACCCAATGTGCTCGCCGCGATGGAGCGCAACCTCTTTGGCGAGTTCGACGTCATGGTGGCGCTCAGTGGAGAAGCCGGCTTGGCTGCCATTGCCAGGGGTGAGCGTTTTGCCGTAATCATGTCCGACATGCGCATGCCCGGCATGGACGGCGCCACCTTCCTATCCAAAGTGCGGACAATCTGCCCCGACAGCGTGCGTCTTCTCCTCACTGGACAGGCCGACCTGGAATCCTCTATCGCGGCCATCAACAAGGGCAAAATATTCCGTTACCTCTGCAAACCCTGTCCCAAGGAGGAACTGGTCTCGGCTCTTAACGATGCGGTCAATCAGCACCGGCTTATATGCGCAGAAAAGGAATTACTGGCCACCACCCTCACCGCGTCGGTCAAGACGCTGACTGAAGTGCTCGCCATGGTCGCTCCATGGGCTTTTCAGCGGTCGGCCTTCGCCCAGTCCTGTGTCCTCCACGCGTTGCCCAAGCTGGAGTGGCCGGATGGATGGATTTACACCATCGCCGCCTCATTGAGCCAAATCGGCTGTGTCGGCGTCCCCGCAGACATTGTCCAGGCCGACTCGGCCCAGCGCAAGCTCTCGGAGGACGAGAAAAAACTGCTCCGGGAACACCCCGATGTCGCCGGCCGATTGGTGGAACGCATTCCCCGCCTTGATCTGGTAGCCGAGATCATCCGCCACCAAAACAAGGAGGCCGCATTCGATGCCCCCATAGAGGTCATCCGCGGCAGTCAGCTTTTGCGCGCCAGTCTCGAACTAGAGCGCCACGCGTCCCGGGGACGGAGTCTGGAACGCCCTTGGGAAATCCTGCGCGCGATGCAGCCGGCGATCCCTGAGTACATTATCAAATCTTTGGCTGATTTTCGCGCTAACGTGGCCGGCGTCCGCATTGCACGTTTTCGCGAATTGCAGCCCGGCTGGGTGCTGGATGAAGATATCCGCACCACCAACGGTTTGATGGTGCTCACCAAGGGTCATGAACTCACCGACACCGCAATCTCCGCGCTTCATCGGCTTCTCGCCGCAAACGCCGTCAAGGAACCGATCCGGGTGCGAGGACTTCCGGACGCCGCAGCGTTATAAAGCGCATGATGTCAAAAGCGTGCGGCTGAAGACAATGTTGGCTAACACCCTGACGTTGTCTTCCCCCAGTCAGTGACAAAGATAAGACGGAATGGGAAATGGAAATGGGGCACATCATTGTGGGCTGTTTCCGTTATTGCCAGGGAGGAGCCTTAAATTTGGTAGAGAGGTAAAATTACAATGCTTTTCCGCAAAAGAGAGAGGTATTTATGACGAGATTTATTTTTTAAATTGCTGGTATCATCGTAGACTATTTCGCCCGTTATTATTAACTACTTAATAACCTATCGGTCCACAAGGGATAACAATATTTATTTAGTTAGCTTACTAATATTTGTATTGGCCGGCATTATTTAGACAGTTCTTGCGATTAAATAACCTCTACTCATTGATTTATATGTATATATTTTTATTATTAGTCATATCACAGATACTTGATAAATAGATATTTCCAAATATAATATTGATATATAATAATAATTATCGCAGAACATAAAATATTTCTAGCCCATAGGTAATTGGTGACAGATAAGCTTCTCTTTAATAAATTTAGATAAATAAATTACGCTACAACTATTAACTTTATTGTAACTACTTGGCGACAGAGTTGAGACACCTATAGTTGAAATAGAATTATGACTGAACATTTATATGCTCCGCATTGTATTCCTGTTTTCACCTATTTGTTTCACTTAAATAAACCATTTCAGTACGTTGGCACTGTAACGGTTAAGCGTGACTCATAGGAGACTAAATGGCCAGTCGTGAAATTCGTAGATATATTTATGATATTAATTACTCTTACTTATTACTGACGCAGACCATGATCAGTCAAGATAAAAATTCCGCAATGAATCATCTGGGCATTGATGAAGCCATGGCCGATACACTGCAAAATCTGCTTCCTGCCCAGATAGCCAAATTGGCTGAAGTTAGTCAACTTTTATGTCTGTTTCGTTTTGACAACCCCCAGACCATTGCACTATTGGCCCAAGCGTAAAGGGTTTCCTAAATATTGACGAGTAACCATCAATGCATTTCTCGGCCGGCTGCGGTCCCCCTATCGTCTTGGATTGTATTTTTCAGCGTGCGCCTTTCTTGTTCCATGGCATGACGGCTAATAACCGAGCTAGCCCACAGTGGCCGCTAATCCCTGCAAAAAGTAAACCCGCCCCCACCAGACCGGAAATATTGTTTATGGAACGCAACGGTTCTTCAAGCCCATGATTTCCCAAAAATTCATTTAACTTAAGGAAAAATCAGCGGCAGCTCGTGCATGAATAGCGGCAGTGTCGAACATCGGCACACTGGCATCTGCTGCGCTAATCAAGAGGCCAATCTCAGTGCAACCTAGAATAATTCCTTTGGCGCCCCGCTGTTCCAAGGAACGAATAATACGGCGGTATTCATCACGGGAAGTATCGACAATTTTACCAAGACACAGCTCTTCATAAATAATACGATGAATAATCGCTCTGTCGGCTTCGTTGGGTGTAATGACCTCAATGTCCTGCGCTTGTAAACGTTCACGATAAAACGCCTGCTCCATGGTGAATCGGGTACCGAGCAGTCCAACGCGGCTTAAGTTTTCTTCATGAATTGTTTTGGCGGTAGCATCGGCGATATGCAGCAAAGGCAACCCGCCAATGCGCATGATTTCGTCGGCCATTTTGTGCATGGTGTTGGTGCACACCACGATTATTTCGGCTCCTGCCTTGTTAAGCGCCAACGCCGCATTGCCAAGGATTTGTCCGGCCGTTGCCCAATCCCCCTGCGTTTGCAACTTTTCTATTTCATAGAAATCAACGCTATAGATCACCATCTTTGCCGAATGCAACCCGCCCAGCCGTTGTTTGATCTGTTCGTTAATAGTTCGGTAATAAGGAATCGTTGATTCCCAGCTCATACCGCCAATCAGGCCAAGCGTTTTCATTGATTTATCCCTAATGAGGTATTGAACAAACATAACAAACAGTACCTCATCTCTGAAGAGAGTATTACTGTTCATGGTTATGTTTCCAACACTATATCGCATCACTCATCACCGCTGAGAAGATTCAACAGCAGAACGATGATGGCTTTCTTCGCGTCTTTTTGCGCATTTTCAGGTGAAACACCGAAGTATCGCTGATAGTAATCCGCCAACCGGGCTATCGCCATCCTGGCAATATCCGGATACCGCTGTTCAAAATCTTTTACTGTGTCTGTTTCGCCTGCCCTGACAAATGGATTACGGTAAAGATACATCATACTATGCGTCAATAGAGCGGATATATTATCCTCGTTATGACACCTCAGGGAAGGAAGTATTGAGAATTGAAAAAATACGCATTATTTATCTTGATTTCTCTTAGTTCTTTTTGTGCACAGGCAGGAAGCGAAGAGGATTGCCGGAATGTTTTTGCTCCCGGTGCTATTACGGAACATTCGTATGAGCTTTGCCGAATGTCAGCAACCAATGGGAATGCCCTGGCGCAGTATTACCTCGGACTTATGTACGACGTAGGCAGGGGCGTGAAGCAGGATAGCAACAAGGCAGTAGAATGGTTCACCTTGTCTGCAAAGAATGGGGATGCGTACGGTCAGGCAAACCTTGGCTTGATGTACGCCAAGGGTAGAGGTGTGAGTCAAGATGATCATAAAGCGGTCGAATGGTACACACTGGCGGCCAATCAGGGACTCGCACAAGCACAGCTCATGCTTGGTTTTATGTACGCTGAGGGACGTGGGGCGCAAAAGGATAGTGGCAAAGCAGTTGAGTGGTACACACTGGCGGCCAAGCAGGGCCAGGCAGACGCACAGTACAATCTCGCATTAATGTACGATTACGGACGCGGGGTAAAACAGGATGTTGGTAAAGCGGTGGAGTGGTACACCTTAGCTGCCAGGCAAGGCGATGCCAAGGCTCAGTTACACCTTGGACTGATGTACATAAAGGGTCGTGGTGTGGAACAAGATGATGGCAAAGCCATTGAATGGTTTACCTTGGCCGCTAAACAAGACAATGCCTCTGCGCAATATAACCTTGGCTTAGCATATATGCATGGCCGCGGTGTGAAGGAGGATCATATTGCAGCTGAACGGTGGTATACCCTTGCGGCTAATCAGGGGCTTTTGGATGCGCAGTTTAACCTCGGGCAGATGTATGCAAATGGTTTAGGGATAACGCGGGACGATAATAAAGCTTTTGAACTATTCACGCTGGCGGCAAAGCAAGGAGATGCATCCTCGCAGAGAAAACTCGGCATGATGTATAACGAGGGCCGAGGCGTAAAACAGGATGTTGGTAAAGCGGTGGAGTGGTACACACTGGCAGCCAGACAGGGCGATGCAGCAGCTCAGACCATCCTCGGCGTACTATACGCGGAGGGGAAGGAAGTTAAACAAAATCAAGTGGTCGCAAAAGAATGGCTTTATAAGGCGTGCAAGAATGGGGATAAAATTGGCTGCGACGAAAAAATCAAATTTAAATTTTAATGCTCATTACCCACTCAAAAACGCCGATTCATCAATGGATGTAAATAAACTCAGTGAATAGGCCCGAGTTTCTTAGACGAAACGGCGCTCATCATTTCCAATGCGCCGGTAAAAAGGCCTCACCAGCGCGAGCGCGGGTGACCTCATCGGTAAAAGCGTTGTGCGTCGCAGACGTACCGATCACGTCAACAGGTCCCGCGCCAAAGAAGCCGGCAACGAGGAGCCATATGGGAAGAATATGGACCCTCTCAACCCGCCCCCAGTTGTAAACCACCATCACAGATAATTGTCTGACCAGAGATAAAAGTATTCGCAATCAAGAAACCGATGGTCCCAGCGATGTCGTCAGGACTGCCCACCCGGCCTACCGGCGTCTTCTTCGCATAATCATCAAATACCCGCGATTTATCTTCCCCTGAAATAAAATCCCACCAAGGCGTGTCGATCACGCCGGGAGAGACGCCATTAACCCTGAGGGGCCGCAGTTCAGAGGCCAGGATAGGCACGAGTGCAGCGACTGCCGCATTGGCTGCGCCTATACCCGATGTGCCTGGCATAGCGGCATGCGCAGAAACCGCCGAAACAAAAGTAAGACTGCCATCCCTGCGAAGATGAGGAATTGCCGTCTGAGCAGCAGCAAAATGCGCGTAAAATTTTTCCTCAAATCCGGCTTTTACGTCATCCAGTGAAACGGACGTAAATGAGCCGCCCCCTTTACTGCTCCCCAGGGCAAGCACCAGATGATCAAAGTTTCCGATTTGGAGGAAAGCCTCACGCAAGTTTTTCTCATTGACCGCATCAACCATAAGCGCATGAACATCGCCTGTCAGCGATTTCTCTGCGGCTTCCAGACGGGTGGAATTGCGTCCTGCGATGGTGACTTTATGGCCCAAGCCGAGAAGCTGACAGGCAGTGGCAAGGCCGATCCCGGATGAACCGCCGATAATAACAATGTGTTGCTGTGACATATTGATGCTCCTTTTGTTGTGAAATTACAGGCTGATAATCATGCCCCCGCCCGGTTTCCCGCTGATCGATAAGCGTGAGGGTCAATGCCCATAACGCTGTGCGCGCACTGAACTCAAAGGCACGTTTATAGAGATACTGATGAGGAGTTTAAACAGGTCAACAGCGGCAAACAGTTCTGATACTATCCTGGTATCAGTACTGCTATGGTGAAACCTATGTCGGATGATCCTATCCACACAACCGAATCACGTCTCAAGGAGTTCGGGAATTTTCTGCGATCTCGCCGGGCCCGGCTAACGCCCGCGCAAGTCGGACTACCGTCCGGTTTTCGCCGGCGCACCCCGGGACTTCGCCGTGAGGAAGTCGCGCAGCTCGCCGATATAGGAAGCACATGGTATACATGGCTTGAGCAGGGCCGTGATGTGCGCCCCTCTGCCGAGGTGCTTGATGCCATAGCTCGGGCGCTTCAACTCGGACCGGCGGAAAAACAGCATCTATTTATTCTCGCGGCAATTCCCTCTCAAAATGAGCGATCGAGGCAACGTGAGCGTGTTCCTGATCCTCTAATCAGAATGCTCAGAGGAATGGCCGTTCAACCCGCGTATGTACTGGGGCGGCGGTGGGATGTGCTGGCCTGGAACGAAGCCGCCGTCCGAATATTCGGTGATTTTGGCAAACTGGACGGGGACAAACGCAATTTAATACACCTGATGTTTACCAGCCAGTCCCACCGTCAGCTTCTTACTGACTGGAATACCGTGGCACCGCTTTCACTCGCCATGTTCAGGGCGGATTGTGCCTATTATGTCGGGGACCCTGATTTTGAGCGGCTTATCTCCCTGCTGAAAGAGGAAAGCCCGGAGTTTCGGGCATGGTGGCCCCGTCATGATGTATTACAACAGCCCTCAACGATCAAACGTATTATGCATCCAGATGCCGGGCCGCTGGTTTTCGAGTATATGAGTCTTAGCGTGGACGGATGTCCCGGAATGCGGTTTGTCGTATGCACACCGGAAAATGCGGATTAACGGCAAGAGCACCCTGAACAAATATGGCATGATAAATATGATCCCTTGCTCAATCGCACTTCACATTAAAAGTACTCAATGCTTTTTCCATATCGTTATACTTTTACTTCCAATAAAATAAGACCCTTAATCTTCAGGAATCCATTTTTAAGAAAAATATCGGGATAGAGGCTTAATTAAGTCTACGCAGATGACGGATCCACACCACATGGTGCGCTTGAACATTCGCGAGATACAAAATCAGGTCGCCCTGCGCAAAATCGACGCCGTCTTTCGTGAATGGCACGGCGACGATATGCGGCTCCCAGAACTCCATGTATCTATTGACGTCGGTTCGCGTCACAATGAGGAACCCTTTTTGATGGTCAGGGCTCATGACGTAATGCCATGTTACGACCGCCGGTACGGCAGTAACGATATGTTCCAGTTCCGCAGCGGAAGTTGTTTCGCACGGTCCTGGCGTCTTATCGATGCTTTTGAGTTGGCCGCTGGGCGCATATGAATACCACTGACATTCCGCCGGCCAGGGATCCAGCGCCAGGAATTTGGGCTCAAGTGCGCTTGGCAAAGGCAGTAATTGCCAGTCGCCCTGAATCTCCCGAGCCGTTGCATTTCTTTCCGCTGGAGCGGCCTGCGCGAACCCCATTGTGTATAACAGAGTCAGAAAAACCATCAGAATCATTCGTTGCATTAACATTACCGTTCCTTTTTGAGATATTTCACGCAGGCTCGCGCTCGCGAGCGATTTGCCGATTATTTTAGTTTGACGATCTGGATAATCATGCCACGCTTGAACGTTGTTGATCCGCTATCTTGGGGAACTGAATTGTTCTCGGAATCCTTCGACACTGCCTTTTTCGCCACCAAGAATTGGTTGGCGTCAACACCCGGACAAGCCACACTTATGTCTCCCGCGCTATCAATTCCATTCACTTCTAGATCAAGACGATCCTGCTCGTTTAGCGCCTGATCGAACCGCACGATTTCGCCGCGATAACTTTGACCCAATAAATGTATGCCTTCGCCAAAAGCGACCAGCGTTTTATTCGCCATCTGATAAGTTATATTGGGGTAAAACTTATCGGCCAAGGGGTGCGTTACCCGGCGCGTTACGTGTAAATCCGTATCTAATGTGACTAAGACCTTGTCGGGCGGCGCTGAATTTTGTACTCCCCCCCGGCCGATAAGCTGGATATCTCCAGTCGTGAACATCGGCTGTACCAGCCTGAGATAACCGGGGATGGTGTTCCTTGCGTAAATATCACCGTGCTCAGTCAAACTGACGATATCAGTCTTATTACCATCGGTCGCAGAGAACACCAGGTTGTGTCTGGTAGCTAATAGACGAAAATTTGTTGGATCCACAGGGAATATCGGACCGGCGGGAACCGGAATATATTTCTGCCAGATTATATTGCCCGACGCGCCTAACTTAATAAGCCAATAGAATAAATGCGGTATAGGTATACCGATTCCCCCTTCCCTCGGATCACTCTGCTGCTGCACCCGCCCAATAACAACCAAACCATCATTCCACATCGCACAGCCAGCAAAAAATGATGATGCAATCTGGACTTCCACATCCCCATGGGGAGTAACCCATTGCTCGTTGAGCACGCGGCCCTGTTTATCTAAATGCGTCAATAAGGCCGACGTCAGCCCGGAAGCATGTGGCCGCGGAATATCCCCACAAAGATAGACACTGTCGTCAGGCATGGCGGCGATGCCGCGAAACTCAGGAAATCCTCGGAAAGGCTTCATCACTTCACGCAACCCGGTATTATATCGCCAAAGTGTCCGCCCCTGATTGTCGAGTTTGGTGGCCCAAGCCGTCATGTTCGCGCTACCGGCAATGATAAACCCACCGTCGATGCGTTGAGCAACATTCGGATTTATAAACTCTGCATCGGCTGTTTGGATAAAAAATTGCCGCACAATGTCGGCCGCATTGGCGTGGGTCGTAATCGGAATGATAATAACTGTTAGAATTAAGAATAGCACCCTGAACAAATATGGCATGATAAATATGATCCCTTGCTCAATCGCACTTCACATTAAAAGTACTCAATGCTTTTCCCGTATCATTATTCTTTTATTCCACAAAGGAAATGAGGCATATCATATTTAGGAAAATATTTTTTATAAAAACCGTGTATTCAAATAATCGTCCAGCTATTTTTTAACGGGGGAAGTGAAATAAAAAATTCGCAAATCAGCATAGACTCTATCCCACCATCAGCCACCATATTGGTCATAAAATAGATATTTAAGCCAGAATCAGCGCCGCCAGACCGTAAATTCTGAACAACGTCCAACTAAAGCAATCATCTCCATTATCCGCAGACTCGGTTTTGAGTGAGGTCGTGGGCGCTACAGTCGCATCCGGTACCTAGTCCTGATAGTCGCTTCACAGAAACTTGTCTAAAGGAGGGTCACACTCTGTCGGCATAGGGTTTCAAGTTATGATCACGTATAAATATAATAATAAATGTTATCAAATAGTTACGCTAAACTCTCAAATTTTTAGTTTAAAAATTTAACTTTAAGAAATTATTTGAAATAAATTGAATTAAATACCCTTGCTGCCGATAACCTTGACACAGATATCTGGCTTGAAGGGTGGGCAACATATGTCAGTTAGAAATATGAATATCACGCAACGTCTTTTCCTGACGTTTTCATTGCTTTCCGCGGCACTCATCGCACTGGCTATCGCCGCCATCATACTGTTGTCGGGTTTTCAATCCCGTTTTGAATATATTCAGGTCAATACCATTCCTTCGATAAAAGACCTCAGCAAACAGGTAGAACAGAGCAACCAGCTTTACCTTGCACTTTTCAGTCACAAAAGTCAGACGGATAATAGTAAAATGCCGGGGGTGGAAACACTCATTCAGCAGCGAATTGCCGAGCTGAAGACCCTGACTGATGACTATATGGCGCACGACCTATCCAATGATGAAGATGAAAGGCTGACACGCATAGCTTACGATGATATCCACAAAATAGAAGATAGGCTGCCCGCATTTCTGGCGGCGTCGCGGGCACATCAGGATGCCGTCAGTCTCGCCCTTATCGAGGGCGATGATGGTGTCGGCGATGCTATACGTCAGCTCCTCCTAAATTCCCAGAAGCAATTTGATCTCAATATCGACATTGGCAATGCCCTGAGAGTAACCAACCAAAGCATCTTCAACACAACCCTTTGGGCGATGGGCGCCGGTGTTATCGCCACTATACTGTTGTTGGGCCTGTTGGCCTTGGCCACAATCCTCCGGGTGCGCGGAAGTCTCTTTGCCATCGGGGTTATTATGAAGAAGGCCGGCGACCGGCTTGACCTCACGGTCAACGCAGACGTGAGCCGTCGTGATGAAGTGGGCAATATGGCGCAGAACTTCAACATGCTGATGCACCGCGTGTCTGGAGCTCTGCTTTCAGTGAGCGCCTCTGCTCAGTCGGTCAGCAGCGCCTCGGCGGAAATTGCGGCCGGGACGGATGATCTCTCCTCCCGCACCGAACAACAGGCGGCATCGCTGGAAGAAACCGCCGCTAGTATGACTGAACTGAGTGAAACGGTGCGACAGACCGCCGACAATACGCGTCAGGCGAGCCAGTTGGCCAGCAATATGAACGCCTTGTCAGAGAAAAGTGCATCATCGCTCCAGACAATGCTGGGTACGATGGGGGAAATCCGTACCAGTTCACGGAAAGTGACTGAAATTATCACCCTTATCGAAGGTATCGCCTTCCAGACCAATATTCTTGCATTGAACGCAGCTGTGGAAGCGGCACGCGCCGGAGAAAATGGTAAAGGGTTTGCCGTCGTTGCCGGCGAGGTCAGAAGTCTTTCGCAACGCTCAAGCGTAGCGGCCCATGATATAAAACAGCTGATTGATGTCTCCTATAGCCTGATAGAGGCGGGCTCCCATCAGGCGGGCGATGTAGGCGAAAATATGACCGTTATGGGCGACGCCATCCGCCAGGTGACCGACCTGGTGAATGAAATTGCCGCAGCGGCAACAGAGCAGAGTAAGGGCATTGCCCTTGTTCATCAGGCCATCAATCAAATGGATGACGTTACCCAACAGAACGCGGCTCTGGTGGAAGAAGCTTCTGCCGCCGCTAAATCGCTACAGGAACAGGCGGACGGATTGACTCAATTGGTAGGGGAATTCCAAATCAATGAGGAAGCGGGAGACCCGACGAGTCAAGGTCGTTTGGTTAACTGAAGCGCATTGGGTAGCAGGCAACGGAGTAACACTTTGTGGCTCACAAATCAGCGTCAGTTCAACACAGTGTTGGCGCCGATTTGGCAAGAATTTTCCCGCCCAAAGGCGCGATTTTTTTGATTTTATCCGGTGATGTCCTGATAATTGAGGTCTGCCATTAACCCAGCGGCGTTAAGGAGAAGTCATGCAGACCCTACGTGAAGCGCGGATTACGGATGCACCGAAAATAGTTAGCCTCCTCGAAGCACTTGATTACCCAGGTACGGGGGCTTTCATCAATGATAGGATGCTGCAGCTACTGAGCCATCCCGATGAGAAGCTAGTGGTCTCGGTGGAAAACGATATTGTTACCGGGGTCATTTCTTTGCATTTTATTCCTCAGCTCGCCCTTCCCGGCGACTTTTGCCGCATCAGCTACTTCTGCGTCAGCTCCGAGGCCAGAGGAAAAGGCACGGGTAAAGCGCTGGAAGAGTACGCGGTCAACATCGCCACGCAACGAGGTTGTGACCGGATTGAGGTGCACAGCCATTCCCGCCGAGTCGATGCTCACCGGTTTTATTGCAAACAAGGTTACTCAGAATCGCCAAAATATTTATGTAAATCACTAAAAAAAGAATAAATGCAAGGACACGATCGCCGGACTTATTATCTCTAAAGGCCCTTTAGCTTTTCCGCCAGAAATGCCAAAAAAGCCTTTGCCACTGAACTGTGTTCCCGGTGCTGTGGATACAATGCATTGAGCTTTAAAGGCGGCGGGGAGCAATCGGGCAAGATAGCAACCAGCGTCCCTTTTTGCAGGCAGGAAGCGACAATAAATTCCGGAAGCAACGCAATGCCCAGGCCGGCTTCCGCCGCATCACGGATAATTTCGCCATTGTTGCTGATAACCGGTCCCCGGACGGAGAAAATACGCTGCGTACCATTAATATTCAGCCGCCAGCCGTACTGGCCCTCACGACCATAACGCATGCATTTATGCCGCAAAAGCTCGCTGGCATCGGAAGGTGTGCCCTCCTTTTGTAAATAGCCGGGACTGGCGCAGATAATCATCTTCAATTTGCCGAAAGGTCTGGCTATCAATGTTGAATCAGCCAAACTGCCGATGCGCAACACCATATCAAACCCTTCGCCAATAACATCGACATAGCGATCATCAAGCTCAATCTGGAACTGCAATGCCGGATGATGACACAGAAATTCCGCAATCAACGGCGAAAGAAAGTCCATCCCATAAGACATCGGCAAGCTGATTTTAAATGAGCCGTATAAGCCTTTGCGGTGCAATGAAATAACCTGCTCCGCCTCAAACACGCTATCGAGAATACGTGACCCATAGATATAAAAATCCTGCCCGGTATCGGTAACCGACAGTTTGCGGGTATTGCGTACCAGCAACCGCACGGATAACGCCTCCTCCAACGCTGCAACCCGACGGCTGACGTATTGCTTGGACAACATCAGTTGTTCGGCCGCGGCGGTAAAGCTGCCCATTCTCACGATGGTTACAAAAACACGGACATCTTCAAGATTCATATTGTCACCGTAACAGGGACACTGAGTCAGGGAAATGACGATTGATATGGCTGAAAGTCTACTTAGAATGCAAATGTAGTCAATCGATTACGGTGGCTTATCGGCGCAAATCGGAAAGAGCGCATAAGCATTATTAACCAGTCACTGGCCGCAATAGGTATGTCCGATATTGATCCTCATGCTTTTACCTACCCCGTTTATTATCGAAACGGGCAATACGCTATCAGGATAAAATCATGTCAATGGGAGGGGGGTCTGATTTGTGACTCATTGATTTGCGACTCATGTGCAGGAATACATGGATTCCTGCACTGAGTCATTTTACTTAGCGTGCCTGTAGAAACGCCAAGAGATCATCGTTTAGCTGATCCTGATGCGTTACCGCAAAGCCGTGGGGGGCGTTATCGTAGATCTTCAGCTCGGCGCCGTTGATCATTTCAGCGGCGACTTTGCCGGTGACTTCAAATGGGACGACCTGATCGTTGCTGCCGTGAATCACAAGCGTGGGCACATCAATCTTCAGCATATCATTACGAAAGTCTGTTTCCGAAAAGACCGTCACGCAATCAATTGTACCCTTTAGCGATGCAAGCAGAGCAATATTCAGTGTCTGGGTTAATACGCCTTCAGACACGGTCTGGCCTGCATTGGTGCCATAAAAAGGCGAGCTGAAGTCACTAATGAACTGCGCGCGATCCTTACGTAATCCCTCACGGATGCCTTCAAAAACGGATAAATCAACGCCATGTGGGTTCGTTTCGTTCTTACCGAATATGGGTGTGACGGCGCCCAACAGAACCAAGCCCGCAATACGCGCACTACCGTAAAGGCCGAGGTAGCGGGCAACGTCGCCACCGCCCATAGAGAAGCCAACCAACGTGACATCGTGTAGATCAAGATACGTAATAAGTTGATTTAGGTCTGATGCGAAAGTGTCATAGTCATAGCCCGTCCACGGCTGTTCTGAACGGCCAAAACCGCGGCGGTCAAACGCAATGGTACGATAACCGCGCTCGGCCAGAAAGTTTAGCTGGCTATCCCACATATCCGCATCCAATGGCCAGCCGTGGCTGAACAGTACCGGCTTCCCTGTTCCCCAGTCTTTGTAATAAATCTGCGTACCGTCGTTCATTCTGATTGTGCTCATAATAAACCTCCTCTTGGCAACGTATTTAACAAATTTAGAGATTGGCGGGCGGGCCATTCTCATTTTAATCATGAAGCGTCCTGCCACTCACGAATTAGTGGTCATGGTGAAATAACACCATTCATTAAACAATAGCGTCGATAACATCTTACGCAAGCGATCCGGTCTGACAATATTCACCCATCGACATTAATAGTCCGGGTTTAGTTGACAATTTATAAATCCATAAAAGAAACTTAAATTTTTATATCTAAAAAAACACTTTTTTATGATTTAAGCTATCAGCATAATCAGCGTTTTTTACGATAAGATGATCTTATTCAAAACTTATCAATTACTTTTACTTATAATGCTTAATTAAGCAAGGGCATGACAATTAATGAGTTACCTAAAGTCAATATTTTAATTATGGCTGAAAGACACAAAAATCAGTGATCACCGGCGAGCAATAGTCCATCCTATGGGACATCAGCAGGCTGATTTTAAATGAGCAATATAACCCTTGTCATTGTAATGAAATAATCTGCTCCGCCTCAAACTCGCCATCTAAAATACGTGATTCCCAGATATAAAGATCCTACCCGGTATCAGTAACCGACAGGTTGCGGGTATTGCGTACCAGCAACCGCACGGATAACGCATCCTTCAGCGCCGCAACCCGGCGGCTGACGTATTTTTTGGACAGCATCACTTATTCGGCCGCGGCGGTAAAACCACACTCCTTACGAGGATTACAAAAACACGGATATCCTCAAGATTCATATTGTCACCGTAATAGGGACACTGAGTCAGGGAAATGACAATTGATATACCTATAAAAGTTTACGTAGACTGTAAATGTAGTCAATCGATTACGGTGGCTTATCCGTGCAAATCGAAAGGAGCGGATAAGCATAATTAACACGTCACTGGCCGAAACGGGTATTACCAGCATCGATCCTTATGCTTTTACCTACCCCGTTCATTATCGAAACGTTGCAATACATTATCAGGAGAAAATCATGTCTCACTATCTTGATGTATTAACCCCGCAGAACAGCCAGCTTATCTTTATTGATCAGCAACCGCAGATGGCCTTTGGCGTTCAATCCATCGATCGCCAGACCCTCAAAAACAACGTCGTCGGCCTGGCGAAAGCCGCCAAAGTATTCAATATTCCCACCACAATTACCACTGTGGAAACCGACAGTTTCTCCGGCAATACGTATCCTGAACTTTTGGCTGTATTCCCAGAAAATAAAATATTGGAACGAACTTCCATGAATTCCTGGGACGACCAGAACGTACGTCAGGCGTTGGCGGCTAACGGACGTAAAAAAGTGATTGTCGCCGGTCTGTGGACCGAAGTGTGCAATACCACCTTCTCCCTGTGCGCGGCCAAAGAGGGCGGTTATGAAATCTATATGGTGGATGATGCCTCCGGCGGTACGTCGGTGGACGCCCACAAATACGCCATGGATCGGATGATCCAGGCCGGCATCGTGCCGGTCACCTGGCAGCAGGTGGTGCTGGAATGGCAGCGCGACTGGGCGCGTAAAGAGACTTATGACGGCGTGATGGCTATCGTCAGGGAACACTCGGGCGCGTACGGAATGGGCGTGGATTATGCCTACACCATGGTGCACAAAGCCCCGGAACGGGTGCGGCACGGCGAACGCATCGGCCCGAACCCGGCGAAATAATCAGACTATTGTCTTCTCGGTTCGCCTCCCGCGTGGTGAACCGGATTCCGTGAGGTCCGCATGAAAATGTATATCTTTTCACTAGGCGCAGGCGTCTTGGTAGGCATCATCTACAGCCTGCTGAACGTCCGCTCTCCCGCGCCCCCGCTGGTCGCGCTGATTGGTTTGCTGGGTATCCTGGTCGGCGAACAAATTATTCCGGTTGGAAAACAGCTTCTAGCCGGCATGGCGTTTTCTTCCGCCTGCGTCAAAACCCATACCATCAGCCATATCTTTGGCCAGCTACCCGGCAACCATACCCAGAAATCGTCTGACGCCGCAGAGGAGAAACGCTCATGACCCAACACGCCGTAGCCGATGTCATTTTACATCACGCCCTTATCGTTACCCTGGATAAATCCCGGCCCACCGCCAGCGCGGTGGCCGTTAAAGACGGGAAGTTCCTCGCCGTCGGCGACGATGCCGATATCATGGTCTTCGCCGGACCCGCCACCAAAGTCGTCGACCTGAAAGGCAAACGCGTGCTGCCGGGGCTTATCGATAACCATACCCATGTCATCAGGGGCGGCTTGAATTACAATATGGAACTACGCTGGGACGGTGTGCGCTCGCTGGCCGACGCCCTGGATATGTTGCGCCGCCAGGTCGCCATCACCCCGGCTCCCCAATGGGTCCGGGTGGTCGGCGGTTTCACCGAGCATCAGTTCATCGAAAAGCGCTTGCCGACCCTTGATGACATCAATGCCATCGCCCCCGATACGCCGGTGTTTTTACTGCATCTTTATGACCGCGCGCTGCTCAATGGGGCCGCCCTGCGCGCCGTAGGCTATACCAAAGACACGCCGGAGCCTCCCGGAGGGGAAATTACCCGCGATGCCAAAGGCAACCCCACTGGTCTGCTGCTGGCCAAACCCAACGCCGGCATTCTGTATGCCACCCTGGCCAAAGGGCCGAAATTGCCGCTTGAATATCAAATCAATTCCACCCGTCATTTCATGCGCGAACTCAACCGCCTGGGCGTGACCGGAGTGATTGACGCCGGCGGCGGCTTCCAGAACTACCCGGATGATTATGCGGTCATCCAGAAATTAGCCGACGAAGGGCAGATGACCGTCCGGCTGGCCTACAACTTGTTCACCCAGAAGCCGAAAGACGAGAAAGAGGATTTTCTCAACTGGACCCGTTCCGTCACCTACAAACAGGGCGACGATTACTTCCGCCACAATGGCGCCGGCGAAATGCTGGTTTTCTCCGCCGCCGATTTTGAAGATTTTCGTCAACCCCGCCCCGATATGCCGGCGGAAATGGAAAACGAACTGGAAGGCGTGGTGCGTATCCTGGCGGAAAATCGCTGGCCCTGGCGTCTGCATGCCACCTATGACGAAACGATCTCCCGGGCGCTCGATGTGTTCGAGAAGGTCAACCAGGACATTCCGCTGCAAGGGCTTAACTGGTTCTTCGATCATGCGGAAACCATTTCCGATCGCTCTATCGACCGCATTGCCGCGCTGGGCGGCGGTATCGCCGTACAGCACCGGTTGGCCTATCAGGGAGAATACTTTGTCGAACGTTATGGCCCGGGCGCGGCGCAAGCCACGCCACCCATAGCCCGCATGCTGGAAAAAGGAGTCAAGGTTTCCGCGGGTACGGATGCTACCCGTGTCGCATCCTATAACCCCTGGGTATCGCTGTCCTGGATGATCACCGGAAAAACCGTTGGGGGAATGCAAATCTATCCCCGCAGCAACTGCCTGGACCGGGAAACAGCATTGCGTATGTGGACGGAAAACGTCACCTGGTTTTCCAATGAGGAAGGGAAAAAAGGCCGCATTGAAGCGGGGCAATTCGCCGACCTGATTGTCCCGGATAAGGACTTCTTCGCTTGTGCCGAGGACGAAATCTCCTTCCTGACGTCCGAGCTCACCATGGTGGGCGGCAAAATTGTGTGGGGTGCGGGCCAATTCGCGCCGCTGGATGACAATCCGGTGCCGCCGGCGATGCCCGACTGGTCGCCGGTACGCACCTTTAAGGGGTATGCCGCCTGGGGCGAGCCGGAAGGCGCCGGGAAAAACTCGCTGGCGGTGCGCCGCATGGCAATGGCGTCCTGCGGGTGCGCCAGCCGTTGTGGCCTGCACGGCCATGACCATGCCGGCGCATGGACCTCGAAGCTGCCGGTTTCCGACCTGAAAGGTTTCTTTGGCGCGCTGGGCTGCTCTTGCTGGGCTGGCTAGAAGGAGTTGATTTTGATGAAAAAAATACATTCCATCACGTCCGGACGTAGTCTATTGGCGGCGTTGGCGTTATCTGCGCCGCTGACCGCCTCGGCGTTGGAAGGCGGTATTGCCGTGGGTGCGCAATATGACACCACCCATGTCTATGTGGAACACGGCAAAATGGACGATTTTATCAATAGCCTCCTGAAAACCTTTGGCGGTAAGGCGACGAAACGCGTTACCGCCGATGTAACGCCGACACCCAGCGAAACATTTTCCCAACTGGTCTTAACCCCGGTCGGCAGCTTTTCCGTTTTTGATTTCCAAACCCCCACGCCGTATCCGTTTGGCGCCGAGCGTAACGGGTTTCTGGTTACCGATCTGGATAAAGCCATCGCACAGGCGAAAGCAGCCGGCGCGGATGTATTGGTGGATCCGTTTCCGGACCCGATTGGCCGCGATGCGGTGATCCAGTGGCCGGGCGGCGTCAATATGCAGCTTTACTGGCATACCACGCCGCCGAACTATACCCCGCTAACGACGGTGCCCGAAAACCGGGTTTACCTTTCGTCCTATCGCGTGAATGATTTTATCCGCGACTACCTGCAATTTTCGCAGGGTACGGTCGTCAGCGATAAAGACGTGAGCGCCGCCGTGGTGGGAGAAACATCCGGGAAAATTCGCGAAGTAGACCTGACCTCCGCTTTCGGCAAAATGAGGATTTTCGTGACTGACGGGCACCTGCCCTATCCGTTCGGCCATGAGGTGACGGGCTATGCGGTTGACAACCTGAAAGAAACGCTGGATAAGGCATTGGCCAGCGGTGCGAGAATCCTGTGGCAGCCCACCGCCGCCGAAATTCGGCATTCCGCCATTGTGGCATTTCCTGGCGGCTATATCGCCGAAATCCATCAGACCCCTAATTGATGGTTCACCTTGCCGCCCGATCCGGGCGGCTTGTTTCACCGGCCGTTTCGGGTGTGCCTATGATCCTCGAAAAATCCATCGCCAGAATAAGCAGAATAGGTTACCTGCTGCCCAGCCTTGCCGTGACGGCGCTCTTTCCCTGCGTCAGTATGGCGGATACCACCGCGCCCGCGCCGGCAACCCCGTTCTGGAAAAACATCCCCCTGGATGACGGCGCCCGGCTGAGTTTTGATGGTTCCCTGCGGGAACGTTATGAATGGTCCGATCATCGGGATCTCAACGGCGGGCGCGACAGCGCGTTTATGGAACGTTTTCTTTTGGGCGCGCGCCTGGACGCTTCGCCCTGGTTCAGTAGCTATGTGCAGTTAGGATCGTCCTTAGCCTCGACCCGGCCGGGCGGCAGCGAACCGACGGACAAAAATAATGCCTATATGGCTCAAGCCTACGCCGACCTTAAATGGCCCGCGGCGGATTATGGCTCCGGACAATTGCGCACGGGACGCCAGGAGATACCATTAGGTTCGCTCCATCTGCTGGGAACCCGCGATGGCCCGAACGTACGGCGCGCTTTTGACGCCGTACGGGGCAGTTGGTCATGGCAGGATAATAAGCTCGATGTGTTCGGCGGTTATCCCATCGAAATAGAACAAAGCAGTTTCCTTGATCACACCCTGCATTCGCAAAAAATTTGGGGCATTTACGGCACAACCCACAATAAAGCCCTGTCGTCCGGCATTGATTTATATTACCTGGGTTTTGAAAATGACGATGCCACTTATGTGGAGGGCTCAGGCCGTGAACGCCGGTACACCATAGGCGCCCGAATCTTCGGTAATCAATCCGGTTTTGACTGGGATAATGAAGCGGCATGGCAGTATGGCCATTTTAATCAGGACGACATTAATGCCTGGTCGACCTCGGTTCATGCGGGTTATACCTTCGCTTCAGTCGCATGGTCGCCGCGAATCGGGATTAAAACCGGGATCGCCAGCGGCGATAAACACCCTGGCGACGGTAAACTGAATACCTTTAACGCCATGTATCCGAAATTACCTTATTTGACGGAAAATGGCATTGTGGCGCCAGCCAATTTGATAGATGTTTCGCCTTCACTGCAAGTCACGCCCCGGGAAGGACTGCTACTGGATTTATCGTGGCACACTATGTGGCGTCAGCAGAAAAACGATGCGTTCTGGATTGCGCCGGGACGTCCGGTAAATAACACTACGGGCGATGATCGTTATATTGGCCAGCAGGCGCAAATCGAAGCCACCTGGACGCCGGTCAGCGATTTACAGTTTGATGTGGCCTGGGCTTATTTTGAGGTCAGTCATAATCTGCAAGCCGCGGGATTGCGAAATATGAATTTTGTCATGACGTCCGCCACATTCTTCTTCTGAACCAACCCGCGCGAGATGAGCCGGATGGTGCGTTAGACGCTCACAGGCGGAATGGGCGCGATCTTCTATACTTATCGCTTGTCCTTCAAAAAGGAGAAAAAGCATGACCATTCATAAAAAAGGCCAAGCCCATTGGGAAGGCGATATTAAACGCGGTAAAGGTACGGTTTCCACCGAGAGCGGGGCGTTGCAAAAGCAGCCTTACGGTTTTAACACCCGTTTCGAGGGCGCGGCGGGAACCAACCCGGAAGAACTGATTGGCGCGGCCCACGCCGCCTGTTTTTCCATGGCGCTATCCCTGATGCTTGGCGATGAAGGTTATACGCCGGAAAGCATCGACACCACGGCGGATGTTTCGCTGGATAAAGTCGAAGGCGGGTTTGCCATCACTAAAATAGCGTTGAACAGTACGGTGAAACTGCCCGGCATTGATGACGCGGTCTTCGAGAAGGTTATTCAAAAAGCGAAGGCCGGTTGTCCAGTATCGCAGTTGCTGAAAGCGGAAATAACGCTTAATTATCAGCTTAATTAAATTTTCGCTACGTTGGCTCCGAAAAAATAACCGGAGTCAACGATTAAAATATTATTCCAAGCGTGTTATGAAAGCAAAAAAAGTGTAAAAAATCCGATTAAATCAGGAATCACTATCTTATGCCATTATCTTTAAGTACAACAATATATCATTTAATATTCATTGTAATAATAACCGGCATCTTATCTGTAGCTTTATTGCGGACTTAATACTCTCCTAATTAAATATCGGCATTGCAAGACATAGGTCCTTGAGTAATCTATTAAATAACTTGCTGACAAATGCCAGACTAAATCATCACATCTCTACCAGAGTAGATCAAGGTATAGATTAATACCAGACCGTCACGGGTAACAGTTTCTGTGCCATTGAATTTATGGATCGTGCCAAAAAATCTATTATGGTAGGTCAGGTTACCCTCCTGGAACTCACTCGGCCCGCTGATAGCCTATACAATCGTGGATCTGGCTAGATTCTGCCAGACAAACATATATATTTTATTTACGGTGCCATCTGATGTGTCGATATCGGCTACGCCACCTTCATACATCATGATCCATAAAGGCATTTTATCTTTTAAAATCAGGATAGTTCCATTAATCTTGCGATATCCTATAAAATAATTTCGATAAATGTAATTATCTCTGCAATACTCAATATATTTCATATCTCCATTGGGAGAATCTTTAACAATAACATTATTTGGGAAACTATAAAGAAAACGGTTAGCCTCAACGAGGAATTAGGACCAAAATACCGCCGAAAATGGCATCACGCTGCTTCGCGGGACGCTATACCCGTCATCTATACTCGCCATACCTCAAGTTCAAGTCGCAGGCACGTTGGCAATGAAATTAAAAACGGCAGTCTGATTAACCCACTCGTTGTGATATACCGGAAGCTCATTTCTACGCTTCATGGCCTGGAACGTTACGTATCGGAATCATTATGCTAAAAAATCTTTCACATGTAACTATATTAACTTTCAGACAGAAAAACATCTTTCCAATATAGTCATTTCCAACGGAGCAAAATATGCGCGCTTTTAATAAAATGATTAACGGGCAACCTTATGAAATCAATGATGAGGAGCTTTGTGAAATCCGTTATCAAACCCGTGGGAAAGTGGATATATTTAATTCGCTTAATGCCAGGCAGACAGCGGAAAAAGATCAGTTGCTAAGAGATATTTTCGGCCGGGTCGGCAGCAACGTTCATTTTGAAAAAGGTATGTGTATCGATTATGGCATTAACACCAAAATCGGCGATAATGTTTTCATCAATTTCAATTTTATCTTGCTCGATTGCGCTCAAGTCAGCATTGGCAATAATGTGTTTATTGGCCCGGCCGTTCAAATTTATACCGCGCAGCACCCGTTGGATATTGAACTGCGCGGACGGCATATTGGCAGCGCCAGACCGGTGACTATCGGGAATGATGTATGGATTGGCGGAGGTTGTATTATCCTGCCAGGCGTCACTATCGGAGATGGCAGTTCAGTGGGCGCAGGCAGCGTGGTGACCCGGCCGATTCCCTCGGGTGTGGTTGCCTGCGGGAACCCCTGCCGAGTGATGAAGAGACTGGATTAACGCCTTGCCGGTGAGCGGGTTTCCCGTCGAAGATGATGGTGCATAAGATCTGGTTCATCGGGTCACCTCGACTAACCATGAAAAAATGTCCTCGGCGCAACGAGGAACAGAATCATCTGCCATTAACTCCGCGGACAGAAAATCCGGTGACGGGTCCTTGCGACAATCAATGTTTTTCTTGGCAGAGCATTTCTCTTTATTGCTACATATTGCCGCATATAATTATTTTAAATTTTCAGGAAAATTGGCGGGAAGCTCATTGGCGGCGCAGTTTATAACCGTTTCATTTTGCTCTCCGCAATCGCGGATAAAGGTTATCGTGGCGAATTCATCTATGACTTCGGTCGGGTAAGCCGGGCCTTGTTCACGCAGTGATTCCATCGCTGGAATATGGTCATTCTGAAAACAAACCGTCTTTTCGGGATGATTAATCACCCAGCGCGGGAAAAATATGGTGCCGTGAAAAATATTATCTTCTAAGTTCGCGATCAGGCTGACATCCGTCCCGGTGGGTTCTGTCCAAGATATTTTATAGACCGCCTTGGCAACGCGAACAATAAACGCATGTTGATCCCGCACCCATCGATTCCCGACGATCCCGCTGTGGATGCGATAGTCGAGAGTCGTACTATTTTTCACATAAATTTCGTAATTCCAACCATTATCATAGGTATACACAAGATGTTTACCCACGAATCCGCTTAAATCTTGTTTATCAAAAGCACTCATTAGTATTCTCCCATATGTGTTTATCATTTTTGACTATAAACATTTCATAGTTGGATTAAAAACCGTAATATCGAAACATATTAATCGAATTTTTGGATGGGTTTATGTCGCTGAAAACCACATTGGAGCAATGGGAAATATTGCAGTCCATTGTCCAAGAAGGTAGTTTTGCCAAGGCCGCCGAAAGATTCCATCGCAGCCAATCAGCGATAAGCTATAAAGTCACCCTGTTACAGGAAAGACTGGGATTACCCCTTCTGGCTATCAATGGGCGTAAAGCTGAGCTGACCAAAGAAGGACTCGCTCTTCTCGAGCAAGCGAAACCCATTTTGCGATCGTTTTATGCGCTGGAAAAACGCGCCTCAATTCTGAAAAAAGGCGATAAAATGCGCCTGCGCATGGCGGTTGACAGCATTTTCCCCAAACATCATCTCTTCAAAGCGATGCGCGCATTTCAAGTTCAGTATCCCTCTATCTGCATCGATTTGATGGAAGTGCTGCGCAGCGAGAGTACCGCACAGTTGATAGCCCGCCAAGCCGACCTCTACCTCATTACCTGGCGGGACGACCTGCCGGAAAAAGGCAAAAAACTTATTGAGCTCACCTTTATGGCGGTAGTCAATGAGGCCCATCCGTTACTCAAGCAACCACGCCCGCTCACGGATAGCGCCCTTGCGCTATGGCCTCGTATCGAACTGACCCATATCAGCCAGGATGCTCCGCCCAAAGAGGCGGTCTCCGTGGCGGATAGTTGGACATTCACCACTATTGAATCCGCTATAGACGCGGTAGTACATGGAATTGGCTATGGTTGGCTGCCTATTGATCATATCGAAAAACAGCTTCAGTCCGGTGAACTCGTTCCGTTGCCGCTCACATACGGCCAAACCCGTACCACCCCCCTTTATCTGGTGATCGACGAAAACAGCAAAGCGTTCGATAACGAAATCAGCGCATTGGCAAAATACCTCTCTTTCTATGTCGGATTGAAATGAACGTGACACAGGGTGTAGGCCATGATTATCCTGGAAGTGATCGCTGGTAAAAGGGGGTAAATGCTATGACCGAAAAAAACATCGCGGTAATCGGGGCCGGCATATTGGGACTTTCCGTGGCGCGTTCACTTGCGCGAAAGGGGGCGAAAGTCACGCTTTTCGAACGTAGCCATATCGGCGCCGGCACCAGCACAACTTCGTTTGCATGGATTAACTCCAACGGCAAAGACCCCCTGAGTTACCACCGGCTCAATTCAGCGGCTATCGATGAGCATAGAAAACTTCAGCGCGATACGAAATCGGCACTGCGCTGGCTTGTTGAATCGGGGACTTACGAATGGGCGAGCAACGAAGAGGATCAACAAAGATTGGACCAACGCGCCCAACGATTGATTGAGCTCAATTATCCTGCCCGCAAAATAGCGCCGAAAACATTGCAGACCAGCATCCCCGAGATACGTTTGGATCCACGGGCTGGCGACATCTGGCATTTTCCCGCCGAATGCCTGCTCTATCCGTCCTTATTTCTGGCAAGGCTATGGTCCGAGGCTCGTGATTATGGCGCCCGGTTGGAAATCAATAGCGATGTGGTCGATCTCCATGAAAGCAATAGCGAGGCTACCCTCAAGACGGCCGATGGCCGTGGCTGGCGGGGAGATAATATCGTGATGGCGACAGGCCGCTGGTCGCAAGAGGTCATGTTGCTGCTGGGGCAAAAACTCGCCATGATTGATGCCAATAAAGCGAATAAGGTCGCCTGCGGTTTTCTCGCCTACACGCAGCCTCAGTTCATCCAGTTGCATGCCAATCTGATCACGCCGGAACTCAATATCCGCCCCGAGGGCGGCGGGCGGCTTTTGTTGCAGTCGCTTGACCTGGATGATCATGCCAATCCATCGTTCCCGCCGCCGTCGGAAGGTTTTATCGGGCAAGAAATGTTGCGTCGCCTACGCCGAAGATTCGACAATACCGATCATGCGAAAATTGAGCATATCGCTATAGGTCAACGCTCTCGCCCGGCCGACGGTCTCCCCGCCATAGGTTATGTCACGCCGCTTCAGCGCGTATATCTGATGGTAACCCATAGCGGTATAACCCTTGGACCTTTACTGGGAAGGCTTTGCGCGGAGGAACTGGCGGAAGGAAACCGCTCGCCGCTGCTAGCGGATTTCTCCCCCGCGCGACTGTTGGGTAAATCAGCGGAAGATTTCCCCGCTTTTGCAACGCCCCAGTATCCTGCCGCACAGTAGCTGTCCGTTAAAGGCTGTTTTACCCCGGCGCGGCGGATAAAGAAGATGCCTGAACTTTTATTAACAGTGCTCATAACCGTACTTGCAAAAGTATTGACTTCACTTATCCCGAATGGCTAGCCATAACTATTCCCGTCACTATTCACATTCGTTTAATCAAATATGTTATTGACTTTGGCGACGTACGCTCTACCATAGGAAGTCACATTATTGACGGAGTGCCTATGCCGCGGCTTACCCCCCTTCAGCTTTTCAAAAACCTGTCGGATGAGACTCGCCTGAATATTATCCTGCTATTGCGGGAGATGGGGGAACTTTGCGTATGCGAACTCTCCGGCACGTTGGAAGAGTTGCAGCCGAAAACCTCTCGTCATCTGGCGATGTTGCGTGAAAGCGGCTTGTTATTGGACAGACGTGCGGGGAAATGGATTCATTACCGCCTGTCGCCGCATATGCCCGCATGGGCGGCCGCCATTATTGAGCAGGCTTATCTGAGTCAGAAGGAAGAAATCACCCTACTGGCTCAGCGTGTCGCTCGCAACAATGCGGAGACGTGTGGCAAAGCCGCATGCCTCTGAGTGTTGAAAAAAATTTACCCAGTCATATTCGAAAAAACGTACATGATAATGGATAAAATCGTTTTTTAAACCATCGAACCCAGGGAATACCTATGAAAACACTGCTGATTTTTGACCCGGCGATGTGTTGCGGTTCCGGCATATGCGGGACCGATATAGACCAGGCGTTGGTTTCATTTTCGGCCGACGTGGAATGGCTGAAGTTTCAGGGTATTAGCGTGCTTCGCTATAACCTGGCGCAACAGCCGACGGCCTTTGTCGAAAATATTCAGGCGAAATCTTTCCTTGAACATTCCGGCGCGGAAGGCTTGCCGTTGATATTGCTGGACGGTGAGTTCGTGATGGCGGGCCGTTATCCCACCCGTCAGGATCTGGCGCGCTGGTTTACGCTTCCGCTGCAAAAAGTCGGCGTCGCGACGAAAAGCTGTTGTGGTGGGAATACCTCCTGCTGTTAACCCCTAATCAGTCGGAGGTTCCAATGCAATTTCTCGATAATCCGCCGGTATTTTTGTTTTTCACCGGTAAAGGCGGCGTGGGAAAAACCTCACTCTCCTGCGCTAGCGCCATTACGCTTGCGGACGCCGGCAAACGGGTATTGCTGGTCAGCACCGATCCTGCCTCCAATGTAGGACAGGTGTTTGGCCAGACCATCGGTAACCAACTTACCGCCATAACCTCGGTTTCCCGACTCACCGCACTGGAGATCGATCCCCAGGCGGCGGCCCAGCTTTACCGTGCCCGTATCGTGGATCCGGTGAAAGGCATATTACCGCCAGCTGTGGTTCGCAGCATTGAGGAACAGCTTTCGGGAGCCTGCACCACCGAGATCGCCGCCTTTGATGAGTTTACCGGTTTGCTTGCCGACGACACATTATTGCGTGATTTTGACCATATTATTTTTGATACGGCGCCCACCGGTCATACCATTCGCTTACTGCAGCTGCCCGGCGCCTGGAGCAGTTTTATTGCCAGCAACCCTGAAGGGGCATCCTGTCTTGGCCCGCTGGCCGGTCTGGAAAAACAGCGGGAGCAATATTCAAAGGCACTGGCAACATTGGCGGACGGCAGTAAAACGCGGCTTATTCTGGTCGCCCGACCGCAGCAATCGACCCTGATGGAAGTGGCTCGGACACACCAAGAGCTACGTCAGGTCGGGCTGCTCAATCAATATCTGGTGATCAATGGCGTATTGCCATCCTCGGAGTCGCTTGATGACCCTCTGGCGGCGGCTATCTATCAACGAGAACAGCACGTTATTGCCCATCTGCCTGAGGCGCTTACCCTTTTGCCCCATGAAACGCTCGCGCTGCGACCTGAAAATATGGTTGGCACCGTCGCCCTGCGCCGATTATTAAATTCTGGAACCGACCTTGCATCTGATAAAGAGGCGAAGACAGTGGATGTTTTACCTGAGCCACCGTCTTTAAGCACGCTAGTGGATGACATCGCCTTGAGCCATCATGGTCTTGTGATGGTTATGGGCAAAGGCGGCGTGGGCAAGACCACGCTCGCCGCCGCCATTGCGGTGAAATTGGCGGAAAAAGGACTGGATGTTCATCTGACCACATCCGACCCGGCGGCGCATCTGGAAAGCACCTTGCATGGGCAGATGCCGAATCTTCAGATCAGTAGCATCAATCCCCACGACGAAACCGAACGCTATCGCGCACAGGTGCTGACGACCAAAGGAAAGGATCTCGATGCAGCGGGAAAGGCCTTGTTGGAAGAGGATTTACGTTCCCCCTGTACCGAGGAAATCGCTGTTTTTCAGGCGTTTTCCCGTGTGATCTGTGAAGCTGGTAAGCGTTTTGTCATCATGGATACCGCGCCGACCGGCCATACCTTGTTGCTGCTGGACGCCACTGGGGCCTACCATCGGGAAGTAGCCAAGCGTATGGGAGAACATAGCCATTATTTGACCCCCATGATGCAGTTGCAGGATGCTGAGCGCACCAAAGTCATTTTAGTGACGCTGCCTGAAACCACACCAGTGCTGGAAGCCGCCAATCTACAGGAAGATTTACGTCGGGCGGGCATCGAACCCTGGGCCTGGGTTATTAATAACAGTTTGTCGGCGGCCCGCACATCCTCGCCATTACTGAAAATACGCGCCGGCCATGAAGTGGCGCAAATCAACAAAGTCCAGTGTGAATTGGCGACCCGTCTGGCGCTAATACCGCTGCAAAATGAAGAGCCGGTCGGCATCAAAAGGCTCAGCCAACTCGCAGGGAATGGATAGCGGTCCCTGGCGGGCGGTTTGGTCTGTTATCCGAGAGCAGGGGAATTACGGCGAACCAACGTGATGTTTACTATAGAGAGCAAGAGAGCACTATTATGAGCAATGTAACGATTTACCATAATCCTGCCTGCGGCACCTCGCGCAATACGCTGGCGCTGATCCGCAATAGCGGTGTGGAACCGGATATTATCTTTTATCTCGATACCCCCCCAAGCCGTATGCAACTGCAGAAACTAATTCATGATATGGGTATTTCCGTACGGGCGCTGCTTCGTAAAAATGTCGAGCCTTATGCACAATTGGGGCTGGCGGAGGATACATGGACTGACGACCAGTTAGTGGATTTCATGCTGGCGCACCCGATTTTAATTAATCGTCCAATTGTCGTCACGCCTTTGGGCACCAAGCTATGCCGTCCCTCGGAAGGGGTACTGGATATTCTGCCCGATGCGCAACAAGGTCCGTTCGCCAAAGAGGATGGCGAAGGGGTCATCGATATACATGGTCACCGTGTAACGAAATAACCTCTCGATGTGGTGGCCAACGCTTGGTTGATGAGTGCCGCTTCGGCCAGAAAACTGCGTTTAACATACTGCCTGCAGTTTAAAAACGCTGACGGATTGCTCCAGGTTTACTGCCTGGTTGCTCAAGGATTTTGCCGCGGTTAACGCCTCTTCGACCATGGCGGCGTTTTGCTGCGTCATCCCTTCCATCTCGTTAACCGCGATATTGATCTGCGCAATCCCTTCGCTTTGTTCTTCAGACGCCAACGAGACCTCATCGATAATACTGGCGACGCCCTTAATGGATTTTCTGACTTCATCCATTGTATCCTTAACCGCCGCCACCTGTTTGGAGCCGCTGTTGACGGTTTCAATGGATTTCTCAATCAATAATTTAATATCCAGAGCCGCAGTAGAGGAACGTTGCGAAAGCGTACGCACCTCGCTGGCGACGACGGCAAACCCACGGCCTTGTTCGCCAGCCCGGGCGGCTTCCACCGCGGCATTGAGCGCCAGAATGTTGGTCTGAAAAGCAATACTTTCGATAATGCCGGTAATTTCCGAGATTTTGGCTGAACCCGTAGAAATTTCATTCATGGTTTTAAGCATTTTTTCAACGTTGGCGCTGCTCTGATCAACAGTATCGTTAGCCTGTTTGCTAAGGATATTCGCTTGCCGAGTGTTATCGACATTTTGCGTAATCGCGGTGGAGATTTGATGCATGCTGGCCGCGGTTTGCTCCAACGCCGCGGATTGTTGTTCCGTCCGGGCAGACAACTCAATATTGGCTGCTTCGATTTCTTTTGAGGCAACGGCAACCGACTCACTTGATGTAGACACGTCGTGTAAAATCGTGTTGAAACGTGCAATCAGCGTATTGAAACTCTTCGCGGTACGCCCAATTTCATCATTGTGTTTTTCGTCGGCTATTTGACTCAAATCCAGCGATTCGTCCATGTTTTGCATCTTCGCGCCAAAGTCATTCAGGCTGACTTTCACATAACGAATAACCAAGAAGGAAATGAAGCTGGCCACCACCATCCCGCCACAAATCAACACGACGAGGACAAAAAACGTTTTTTGATAATTAGCCGTATTTTGAACTTGCGTGTCCTTTGCATAATCAGTGTTGAATTTCAGATGCTTAACAAGGGCGTTCGCTAAGTTTTCACTTGGGAGGATGACACTACCATTCTCGCCATAGGCTTGCGCATTAGCGGCTTGCCCGTTTGCTTCATGATCCGTTATAAATTTATTCACCGCGTCGTGATAGGCTGAGGCGAGTTGTTTGTCGTGTACGGTTAATTCGCTATCATCGCTATTGGTCAGCAGATTTGCTTGATAGTAATCCAAGCTTTTTTGCAAGGCAGCAAAATCGGCCTGAACCTTAGCAAGATACGTTTCACGCGCATTGACGTCATCGTTTATAAAAGCCAGCAATAAATCGCTTTTTATGATTTCGCTCTGTTGCAGAGCTTGGTTTATCACGCTGATGCTGGGAATAAAATCATCGGCGAGATCATTTAAATTTTGTTTTGATGCGTGTAACGCACTTAACCCAAATCCACCCACCAAAATCAATGAAACCGAAAAAATTGATATGGCTATTATTAATTTTTTTACAATATTCATTGAATTTTATCTCATAGTGATTGGCGTTTAATTACCCCTATCGGCATGATTCAATAGAACTTCATTTCTTTTTTTATATTAAATGGCATTTGTTTAAATCAGCTTGCAAAGCTGACAAGCGACTCGATATTAATCGTTTAATTTTTTTTACTGTTGCAATTAAATAAATTTAAAGTATTTGGAAACATTAAGGAACCAGTCCAGGATTGACTCTTTGCTATTTGCTGCCATGGCAGTGATATACCAGCTACAACATCCAGAACCGGCTATGCCTCCCAAAATTTCACTTCTTTAAATAAAATTCTCACTCACTGTATTTGCTTACCCTGCTATTAGTTTTGAATACACATATTATTAACAGAACATGGCTCACAAATTTGATTATTAACAGACATTTATTTTTCTCAAACACGACAAAGCGTCTCAAGATAAAAATAGGAACACCGATAGACAGGGAAGAAATCGTTATACCCTCACTAGTTTAAAATTTTTTATCAACCTACAAAAATATTGAAAATTTAAGTTAAGGCGTTTTCGTCTTATCTGGCAGCCGAGGTTATAAAATATGAAATTTTTACGAAACATTAAAATAAGAACAGCACTCGTGATCATTCTCACCCTCTTTGCACTACTCTGGGTAGGCGCATCAGGGTTTGCTTTGTACTCTCTTAATGAGTTGAAGCAAGAATTGGGGGTGACAAATACTCAGCAGCAAAATGGCGACATCATTAATGAGGCCAATGCACAATACTACCGCGCCGTTACTGCATTGGAACGAGCCGTGGTCGGGTTGGGAAAAAATGACAACGCTGTTTACGACCTTGAAATCGCAGCGACAAAGACCGAATTAGATAGCCTTAGGAAAGGACTCGAACAGTTCAAAGCCATTAACCATGGCAACCTGGACTCGGCCACCATCGATGCTATCTATAACAGCTCATCCACTCTCTATAATGTTGCAGTATTACCCCTGTACGCCTCCGCCAGGGATAAAAGAATAGATGATTTCGAAAAAATAAAAACCTACGAATATCTGCCGCTTAGACGCAATTTCAGCTCGGCGATCGAAAAATACAACGCAAAAATAACCTCATTAAATATAGAGGCAAATCAAAGAATTACCTTTTGGGTGGAATGGTGTCAGTATATTCTTATCGGCGCGTTGATCACCAGCATACTGATCATGCATTCCACCGATCGTTTCCTGATAAATTTTCTTATTAAGCCACTAAATACCGTGAAGGCTCATCTTGAAGCGTTGGCGTTGGGCGCGCTTGATCACAAGATTGTTGGCCAAGGGAAAAACTGTGTTGGCCAATTGATTCCCTATATCGACAAGATGCAGGAGAACTGGGCCAAAACCGTACGCGAAATCCGCAACAGCGCCAATGCTATTTACCATGGCGCCAGTCAAATATCCATCGGTAATACCGACCTTTCCTCGCGCACTGAAGAACAGGCATCGGCGCTGGAACAAACCACATCCAGCATGGAACAACTCGGTTCAACCGTACAACATAATGCTGATAATGCCAGCCAGGCGAGCACGCTGGCGAGCCAGGCGACGCAAGTAGCGCATCAGGGCGGTGCTATTGTCAATGGCGTGGTTGCCACCATGACCAAAATCACCGGCAGTTCCCATAAGATCGTCGACATTATTAGCGTGATCAACGGCATTGCGTTTCAAACCAATATTCTGGCGCTGAATGCCGCGGTGGAAGCGGCTCGCGCCGGAGAACAAGGCCGCGGGTTTGCCGTGGTCGCCAGTGAAGTAAGAAGTCTGGCGCAGCGCAGCGCGCAAGCCGCGAAAGAAATCGGCGTTCTGATCACTGAATCGGTACAAAATATCAAATCCGGCGCTGAACAGGTCACCCTCGCAGGCGACGCAATGGAAAAAATCGTCAACTCGGTCAGTCACGTAAACGATATTATGGGAGAAATCGCCTCCGCCTCGTCCGAGCAAAGCAAAGGGATCAGCCAAATTGGTACCGCAGTGGTGCAGATGGACAGCGTCACGCAGCAAAATGCCGCATTGGTGCAGCAGTCGGTAGCAGCGGCAGCCTCGCTTGAGGAGCAGGCTCGTCAGCTCACTGAACTCGTCTCTGTGTTTAAAATTGATAAGACTGAACCGCGGTCCGCACCTGCTGAGCTCATCAGGCCCGATATGCAGGCAAAAAGGCCGGCATTAGTCACAGAACAAGGTGGGTGGGCAAAATTTTAATTTGACGGTCCTTCTCGGTCTGCCTGAGAAGGACCCCAATTAATTTGACTTAATTTAATTAATTCAAATTCGAAAATTATTCAGCCTCAGAAATATTCGCCTTAAATAAGAACATTGCTTATCATTTAGTCATTCCGAAAATCAACGTCCTTAATTTCCCCCATAAAAAAACGGTTAAAATCTATTCTCTTTCGGGTTCATTGGCATTCATATTTTTTTGTCATTATTTATTCAATGCCTTTGAGGAAAAGATATAAGAGCGGTAGACCACATTGCAGTTTTCTCCGGTAGAACTGGGAACAACGCCCTAGCCGTGGGGCCGTGGCGAGTCGGATTAACAGGAAAGCGCAACAGGCCTTTCCCCCGCCCATCACGCCGTAGGTGGCGCCACGCGGGCATTACGCCACAGGGAGTCCATGATCAGAATGTGAATCATCATATCATTATAATTTGTCACGGTCGTTTTAATTACCAAGATCATTAATTTAATATCACCAGTCTTATCGTCAAATATAACGTGCGAGCTTATTAATTAATCGTGAATTATTTATGAAACTATGATAAAAACGTCTCAAGGAAAATTTAAATTCTCCGATACTAAGGAAAGGATACCCATACCCCAATTCACTTAAACTTTTTTTAGCCAACCTAAAATTAATATTCAAAGTCTTTTTTAAGGTGATTTTGCCGTATCTAGCATCCGAGGGTCTAAACTATGAAATTATTAAGAGACATTAAAATAAGAACAGCGCTCATACTTATCCTTCTCATGTTCTCAGTGTTATGGGCGTGCGCATCAGGATTCGCTTTGTACTCGCTCAAAGAGTTGAAGCAAGAGCTTGGGATAACTACTGTTCAGCAGCAAAATGGCGACATTATCAACGGCGCCGATTTACAATACTATCGTGCCGTTACCGCGATGGAACGCGCGATTGTCGGTTTGGGCAAGAATGACAACGCCCTTTTTGAACTGGAAATAAAAACGACGAGTGGCGAATTGGATAGTCTTAAGAAAGGACTTGAACAATTTAAAGCCATTGACCACGGCAATCTGGACTCGAATACTGTCGATGATATCTATAACAGTTCTTTTACTCTCTATAACGATGCAATGCTGCCCCTGTTTGCGGCCGCCAGCGAAAAAAGAATCGATGATGTCGAAAAAATTAAAACCGATAAATATCTGCCCCTTAGACGTAATTTCAGCTCAGCGATCGAAAAATACAATGCAAAAATCGCCTCATTGAATACGGAAGCGAATCAGAGAATTACCCTGTGGGTGGAATGGTGCCAATATATTCTTATCGGTGCATTGATTTTCAGCGCACTGATTATGCTTACCACCGATCGGTACCTGGTGAATTTCCTGGTTAAGCCACTGAACGTCGTAAAAGCACATCTTGAATCTCTGGCAGTGGGTGCGCTTGATCACAAGATTGTTGACCAAGGGAGAAACTGTGTAGGCCAGCTGATTCCCTATATCGACAAAATGCAAGAAAACTGGGCTAAAACCGTATGCGATATCCGCAACAGCGCCAATGCGATTTATCAGGGAGCCAGTGAGATTTCAATCGGTAATACCGACCTGTCGTCACGGACTGAACAGCAAGCGGCGGCGCTTGATGAAACCACCTCCAGCATGGAAGAACTCGGTTCAACCGTACAGCAAAATGCTGATAACGCCAGGCAGGCAAGTACGCTGGCGAGCCAGGCGACCCAAGAAGCGAATCAAGGGGGCGATATTGTCAGCGGCGTGATCTCCACCATGGCCAGAATCGCCGGCAGTTCGCATAAAATCGTCGACATCATTAGCGTGATCAACGGTATTGCGTTTCAAACCAATATCCTGGCGCTGAATGCCGCGGTCGAAGCGGCGCGCGCCGGAGAACAAGGCCGCGGGTTTGCCGTCGTCGCCAGTGAAGTGAGAAGCCTGGCGCAGCGCAGCGCGCAAGCCGCCAAAGAAATCGGCGTCTTGATCAATGAATCGGTTGAAAATATCAAGTCCGGGTCTGAGCAGGTTACCCTCGCAGGCGACGCGATGGAGAAAATCGTCAGTTCGGTCAGCCACGTGAACGATATTATGAATGAGATAGCCTCCGCTTCGTCCGAACAAAGCAAAGGGATCAGCCAGATTGGGACCGCGGTGGTGCAGATGGACAGTGTCACACAACAAAATGCCGTATTAGTACAGCACTCAGCCGCGGCTGCCACCTCACTTGAAGAGCAGGCTCGCCAGCTGACTGAAATCGTCTCGGTGTTTAAAGTCAGTAAGAGTGCGATTGAGGTTGAACCACGTTCGAGCGCAGGTCCGCTTCTCAGACCTGATATTCGTGCCAAAAAACCCGTCTTAGCCACCGAACAGGGCGGTTGGACGAAGTTCTAACAATGACCGTCCTTCCCGTGCCGCGTGGGAAGGACATCGGCCTTGAGCACATTCGCCGGCAATGACCTGTTACGAACGGCTCTCGTCAAGACTTGGCGGCATCGGGTTATCGGCCAACAGCATAGCGATAAAATTGTCCCTGGCATAGTCTGGGATATGCGGTTCCCAGGCGACGCCTACCTGCCAGCGCGTGTTATCACCATCGAGCGCAATCATATGCAAGGCCGCCGGTGCGATATGGACCACGCTTTGCGGTAAAAGGGCAATGCCTAGCCCGGCAATAACCATCGCAATAATGGTCTGAATATCTTCCACTTCCTGCGTCGCGGAAGCGAACAATTGCTTCGACGCGAGAAATCTGTCGATTTGTGCATTCAGCCCGCGCCCACGCCAGGTATAAAGACGCAACAACGGCATTCGCGTTAACCACTCCGCTATCGTTAACGGGCTGGCGTAGGGAATGATCAGTACCAGCCGGTCTTCAAACAAAGGATGATGACGTAATGGTAATCCCGGCGATAATCGCACAAACCCGATTTGCAGTTCACCGGTGCGTAACATCTCATATTGCTGGTTGGAAGGAATATCCTCCAGGGTTATGTCGATGCCGGGGAAGTGATGCCGGAATCGGGCAATGCATTGCGGCGCGAAATAAAAGCTGGATAACCCGAACCCGACGGCGATAAACCCCTCAGCCCCCTTCCCCACCTGCTGGGCACGCGACAGAAAATTATCGGCCTGCTTGATCACTTTTTCAGCTTCAGGCAGCAGCCGCTGGCCGGCGGCGGTTAATGTCGTACCTTGACGGCCGCGGTTAAATAAAGAGAGATTCAGCAGGGTTTCCAATGCGTTAATCTGTTTGGTCAACGCGGGCTGCGTCGTCGATAACCCTGCGGCGGCGTTCGCATAATTCTTCTTGTATGCCAACGCCACAAAGGATCGCAACAGCTTGATATTCATCCATTAGATTCCATTTGGTTATCATAATTGTAATTTTATTCATTATAAAGTTATCACGATTATTGTTCTACTGACGCTAACAATGCGGCGACGGAATAACTACGGAGATAAAGATGACTACCTCACATTTACTCAATGCGGCAGTAGTGCAATTTCAGCACCAGGCCAATAACAAGCAATACAACTTATCGGTAATGCAGCGTTTTATTGAGCGCGCAGCCGCTGATAAAATCAACATCCTGGCGTTTCCCGAGATGTGTATTACCGGCTATTGGCATGTTCGCAAACTGAGCGAAAATAAAGTACGGGCGTTAGCGGAACCGATCGCCACCGGCCCATCGATAACCTTGATCCGGGCGCTGGCGGTCAAGTATCAAATGTTGATTGGCGTCGGGATAATTGAGTTAAGCGATGCCCCCTCTGTCAGGATACATGGCACCCCCTACTGAAAACCTAATTGGGGGTAGTGGAGCCTGTTATGAAACGTTATTCACCGGAACGTAAAGCCGCCGT
>Ga0224528_1000126_pt1 | contig 63026 bp, 45 predicted proteins | sample CBST25metaG_2_FD_179888 | JGI IMG/M metagenome (GOLD analysis project Ga0224528, IMG submission 179888) | Peat soil microbial communities from Stordalen Mire, Sweden - C.B.S.T25 | ecosystem: Environmental > Terrestrial > Soil > Wetlands > Peat | place: Sweden: Norrbotten County, Stordalen Mire...
TGGCCGAAAAGCAGGTTTCTTGCCAAAGACTCGGTTCAAACCCGCTGGTCAACGATCAAAATGCCGGGCCAGAGGAGAAAATCCCCTTTTCCACCTGCCGGTTGGGGGATTTTGCAAGAGGCTCAAGAGTCATTGAAATAATTAAAGTTCACACCTCAGAGGCCGATATGACCCCATAAGAGGATTTCCCGAGCAGGGAGGGGAGCGCAATGGAGATTAGCCCTGTATCCGCAGTTCGCAGCATACCGACGGTCGGGTCGCGGGAGACCGAGTTCGGAGTGCCTGGCGTGTTTGAGGTGGAATATTCCTCTCGAACCGGCGAGGAATCCGAGTCGCCCAAAAACACAAAGGCAGCCAGCGGCGCAGAAGAGGAAGAGGAGGAGGAAGAGTACGAGGTGGAAGACGAGTACGAGGAGGCTGAGAGCGGCGAGGAAGACGACGACGAGGAGGAAGACGCGTTCGAGGAGGCGGAGAGTGGCGAGGAAGACGACGACGAGCGAGCACCACAGATACAGACCATCGAAGGCCACCCCGAGAAGGATGTCAATTACTTTGCCTGAGCCAGTCCTCTGAGCGATCCATCCGCTTTCCAATCCGTAGCCAAGTGGACGAAGTCGAAACATAAGGGGCTATCACTTTGATTTTAAATACATTGATATAGAACAATTTCTATGGTTTGAATTCCTGACTTGCGCAAATCTCTGCTTTGTTTTATTTTACTAACTAGTTAGTTAATCATGGACAAGAGCACACCATCCCGCACCCAGGCCGATCGCGCCGATCAGACGAAGACGCGCATCCTCGAAGCCGCTGTTCAGCAGTTCAGCGTGAACGGCCTGGCCGGGGCGCGCACGGAGCAGATTGCCGAAGCGGCCGGCGTCAACAAGGCGCTGCTCTACTACTACTTCAAAGGCAAGGATGACCTATATGAGGCGGCCCTGGAATCTGTGACGCGGGGCGTTTTCGCTTCCAGCATGTCAGTTTTCGACGCAGGCGGATCGGCGGGCGAACGCTTTCTCCGGTCGGCGTTGAATCACTTCGATCGAGTCCGCACGAACCATGGGTTCCAAAGCCTGATGCAGCAGGAGATGGTTCGTCTGCATCGCGGCGAGGCCAATGCTCTGTCGCCGCTGGTGGAGAGGTTCTTTCGGCCACTGATGCTGCGCGTGGCGGATGTGCTCGACGAGGGCATCGCATCGGGCGAGTTGATCGCAGTGGACCCGGCACAAATACACAATGCCGCGCTGGGGGCCAATGTTCTTTATTTTCTTTCCGCTCCGTGGATGCAAATGGTTCTGGGAAGAGACCTGCTGACATTGGAGGCGTTGGAGTTTCGCCGCAAGGCGGCCATTGAGTTTCTGGGGCAGGCGATCTTTGTCGATCGGGAGTATGGCGCGCGCGCGGCAGCGCGGGTGCTGGCCGAGATGCCCATGACGGAAAATGGCGGAATCAGGCCGCAGGCATTTCCTGGACTTCGCGCAATCAAGACTGAAGAAGTGAGGAACAAGTGAACGCACGGAATCGAGTTTTTCTGGTCCTGGGCCTGCTGACCATCGGGTCGCTGATCTGGTACCTGGTTACGGTACGGCCATCGGGCGACCTGCAATTGATCGGTACGGTCGATGCCAACGAGGTGCTGGTGGGCGCCAAGATCGCGGGTCGCCTCCAGACGTTAACTGTGGATGAAGGCCAGGATGTGAAAGCCGGGCAGTTGATCGCCATCATTGAGAGCGACGATCTGACCGCGGCGCAGAGGGCCGCCGAGGCCACCGTTTCCAGCCAGAGATCGAAGTTGGGCGAGACGGTCGAAACCCAGCGGCAGACCAAGGGCGAGGTGAGCAGCGCCACGGTGAACTCCGAGGCCCAGGTGCGAGCCGCAAAGGCCTCGTTGGCGCAGGCGGAAGCGAACTACCTGCACCAGCAAGCCGACACCAGCCGCACTGTTGCGTTGGCCAAGCAGGGCATCATGAGCGCGCAGGCCAAGGAAGAAATGGAAACCAGCCTGCAGGCCGCGCAGGCTGCCGTCGAAACTGCGAAAGAGAATGTAGCCGCCGCGGAAGCCTCGCTGCGCCAGGCGCGCGCTCACGAGATTGCCGCAACTGCAGCAGCGCGCACCGTGGACTCCACGCGGCAGCAGATGGCGAACGCTCAGGCGTTGGCGGAACAGGCCAAGGTGCAGGTGGGGTACGCGCAGGTTTTTGCGCCGGTCAGCGGCAAGGTGAACGTGCGCGCCGCGCGGCAGGGCGAAGTGGTGGCGGCTGGCGCCACCATCGTGACCATCATGGATTTGAGCCAGACCTGGATTTACGCGCCGCTGCCGGAGACGCAGGCCGACGCCGTGCAGTTGGGTGACTCGCTGCGGGTAGTGATGCCGAGCGGCGCCAGTCTGCAGGGCAAGGTGATCAACAAATCCGCCGAGGCTGATTTCGCGACGCAACGCGATGTGAGCGCGCGGAAGCGCGACATCAGGACCGTTCAACTCAAGCTGCTGATCGACAATCCCGGAGACCGCTACGTGCCCGGCATGACCGCGGAGGTCTATATCGCCAAGAACCGGCTGGTGAAGAAATGACCGTTTCGGCCACACCTCTTGACCAAAACGCAAAACAGCCCACGGCTGCGGCGATTGCGGTGGAACATATCGTCAAGCGCTACGGCGACTTTGAAGCGGTGAAGGACGTGAACTTCTCCGTTGCCGAGGGCGAGATCTTTGGGCTGCTGGGGCCGAACGGCGCGGGCAAGAGCACGCTGATTCGCATGATGACCACGCTGATTCCGCTCACCGGCGGCAAGGCCCTGATTGCCGGGCACGACGTGGACAAGGACCCCGATGCGGTGCGCCGGATGATCGGCGTGATTCCGCAGGCGCTCACCAGCGACCCGGATTTGACCGTCGAGGAGAACCTGAACATTTACGCCAAGCTCTACTCGGTTCCGCGTGCGCTGCGCGAGAAGAGCGTCAATGAAGTTCTGGAGGCCGTCGACCTGATCAAGTGGCGCGGCGCGCAGGTGAAGACGCTCTCCGGAGGCATGAGGCGGAGGGTTGAAATCGCGCGCGGGCTGGTGCACAATCCGCGCATCTTCTTTCTCGACGAGCCGACCACCGGGCTCGACCCGGTTTCGCGCATTGCCGTGTGGGAGATGCTGGACAACCTGCGCGCCACGCGCAACCTGACCATGTTGATTACCACCCACTACATGGAAGAGGCCGACAAGCTCTGCGACCGCATTGCGATTGTGGATCATGGAACGCTGGTGGCGCTCGGCACGCCCCAGCAGCTCAAGGAGAATGTTCCCGGCGCAAATGTGGTCGAGGTGCATTTCAGTCACGAGACGCCGGAGTGGCAGGGCCGCCTGGAACAGCTCGACGGCGTGACCAGCGTGCAGGCGGAGAGCGCGGGCTTCTATCGCATTCTGACTTCTTCGGGATCGAAGACGACCATGCAGTTGGTGGAACTGGCCTCGCAACTGGGCGAGACCGTTACTTCGCTCAGTGTGCAAAACACCACGCTCGACGACGTTTTTGTCCATTACACCGGACGCCAGCTCCGCGATGAGCAGGTCAAGCCCGCGGCCTTCACCATGCCGCCCCGGCCAGGAGCCCAGCCATGAGTAGAATGTTCGCCATTATCGAGCGCGAGATGCGCAAGTTCTTCCGCTCGCCCACTCTGATGATCATGTCGCTGATGATGCCGATTCTGCAGCTGGTCATCATGGGCAACGCCTTCGGAGGCAAGATCGTGGGCACGCGCGTGGCCGTGGTGGACTACGACCACGGTCCGCAGGCGGTCAAGATTCGCGAGGCCTTTGACTCCATCGCCGTCAACATCAAGACCTTCTCCACGGTTGAGTACCGGGACGAGAACCAGGCGCGCGAAGATGTGCGCACCGGCAAGATCGACGGCGCCGTGATTATTCCCACGCAGTACTCGCGACGGGTCTACGCACAGGATGCGCCGCGCATCGGCTTTGTCGTGGACAACTCCGACCAGTTCACCTCGGGCTCGCTGGAGTCCGAGATGCAACTGGTGGTGAACGCGCTCAATGCGCCGGTGATTCAGCCGCGCCTAGCTGCATCGATCGCACTAAGGGTCGTGGAACTTTACCCGTATGTGAACTACATGAAGTTTCTGCTTCCCGCGACCATCGCGCTGGCTATGTATATCTCGGTGATGATCGGCGGCGGGATGCTGTACATCGACGACAAGGCGCGCGGCGTACATGAAGGCTACCTGGTTACGCCCATCACCAAGTTCGAGCTGGTTTTTGGGCTGAACACGGCCGGGGCGATCAAGGCCACCTTGAGCGGCATCTGCCTCACGGTCATCGGCTCGCTGATGGCCGGGCTGGGGGTGATCTTTCACCCCATGATTCTGCTGGAACTTCTCGCGCTCATTCTGGTCACGTCGGTCGCCTTCAACGGCATGATGTTTCTGTTGATGGTGCGCGTGGACGATCCGCTGGTGCCGCGCGCAATGTTCGGGGTTCTGAACACTCTGCTGTTTTATCCCTCGGGCGCCATGTATCCCACCGCGGCGTTCCCGGCATGGCTGCGCGCCATCTCGGTGGTCGATCCGTTTACCTACTGTATCCACGGCTTCAAAGCCATCCTGCTGAAAGACGGCGGCTTTGCGGCCATTCAATTCGACCTGCTCTTTCTGTTTGTTTTCGGCATTGGCACGCTGCTGATTGCCACGCCGTTGTTCAAGCGCACGTTGTAAGAGAGCTTGGATCGAAACGAGAAAAAGATTTCCGGCGGACAAGATTCTTGAGTCGGAATGCGATGAGGCGGTCCATACCCTTGTGGGAGGGTGGACCGCCTTGTTGCGTTTGGTGCAACGCGTGAAGGATGACCGCGTTGCCAGGAACAACTGTCCGAAATCGGACACTCCCATGCCGTAAGTGGTCACTCTGGCAGGTGTTTACCCTTTTCTCTCCAAGGTAAGCGCTTTAGTTTCAGCGTAAAGCTATGGGCGGGTATTGGCACGGCAAGTGCTATCTCCTATAGCGATGGATATCGCACGCCCAGATTTATTGCTGAAGAGGAAGCGCCGGTTATGGATCATTGCCGGCGCAGCGGTGGTGGTGTTGGTCCTGGGAGTTGTGGCTGTTTCGCGGCTCAAGCCGGCAGCGCCCACGGTGGACCGTTCCACCATCTGGCCGGACACGGTCAAACGCGGACCGATGGTCCGCCAAGTACGCGGGTCGACCGGGACCCTGGTTCCACGCGAGGACAAGCTGCGCTTGATTCCCGCCGAGACCGAGGCCACGGTCACACGCATTCTGGTGTTGCCCGGCGCCCAGGTCAAGCCGGACACGGTGGTGATGGACCTGGCCAACCCGCAGCTCGAACAGGAGGCCATGAACGCCAGTCTGGCGTTGAAGGCCGCCGAAAGCGAATATCACAACACCCAAATCAAGTTGCAGAACGACCTGATGACGCAGAAGGCCGGCGCGGCCACGGTGGGGTCGGACTTCAGCCAGGCCAAGCTGCAGGCGCAGACCGACAAGGCGCTCTATGACCTGGGCGTGATCTCCGGGCTCACCTACAAGGCTTCGCAGAGTAAAGCGGACGAGCTGACCACGCGCAACAAGATCGAAGACGACCGGCTGACCATGAACGAGAAGGTCATCGTCTCGCAACTGGCGGTGCAGCAAACGCTGGTGGACCAGGCGCGCGCGCTTTACCAACTGAAGAAGCAACAACTGTCGGCACTGCACGTGACGGCTGGAATTCCCGGCGTACTGGTGGACCTGCCGCACCAGGTGGGCGAACATGTAGCTCCCGGCGCCACGCTGGCCAAGGTGGTGCAGCCCGACCAGCTCAAGGCCAGCCTGAAGATCGCCGAGACCCAGGCGCGCGACATTCAGATCGGCCAGCCGGCCATGATCGATACACATAACGGCGTCATTCCCGGCCGGGTGCAGAGAATCGATCCTGGCGTAACGAACGGAACGGTCACCGTTGACGTAGAGCTTCTTGGGGCCTTGCCGCCGGGGGCACGTCCGGACCTGAGCGTGGATGGAACCATCGACCTGGAACGCATGGTCGATGTCCTCTACGTGGGCCGGCCGGCGCTGGGCAACGAGAACTCGACGCTCAGCCTCTTCAAGGTGGACGCAGATGGCAAGGGTGCCACGCGCGTACCGGTGAAGGTGGGCCGCGCCTCGGTGAACAGCATCCAGGTGATCGAAGGACTGAAGGAAGGCGACACGGTGATTCTGTCGGATATGTCGCGCTGGGACAACGTGGACCGGATACGACTCGAGTAAGTGCAGTTGTCAGTTGTCAGTGGCCAGCAGCGACGGCGACCACCGGCAACTGAAAACTGTTGGCTGACAACTGACAACTAGCAAGGGGGGATTGTATGGCAACGAATGACAAGCTGATTGACATTGAGGATTTGACGAAGGTGTTTTACACCGACGAAGTGGAGACGCATGCGCTCTCCGGGGTTCATCTGACCATCTCGCGGGGCGAGTATGTGGCCATGTCCGGTCCGTCGGGCTGCGGCAAATCCACGTTGCTTTCGATCCTGGGGCTGCTCGATACGCCCACCGGCGGCAAGTATCTCTTGAACGGTCAGCCGGTGGAGAACCTGAGTTTCGGCGACCGATCGCGCATTCGCAACCAGGAGATCGGTTTCATCTTCCAGAGTTTCAACCTTATCGGCGATCTGACGGTGGAGGAGAATGTGGAGCTGCCGCTCACCTATCGCGCCGGAATGCCCTCGGCAGAGCGCAAGAAGCGGGTGAAGGAAGCTCTGGAGCGGGTCAACATGGCGCATCGCATGAGGCACTATCCGGCACAACTCTCCGGTGGTCAGCAGCAGCGCGTGGCCGTGGCGCGTGCCCTGGCCGGTTCTCCGTCCATTCTGCTGGCCGATGAGCCTACCGGCAACCTGGACTCGAAGAACGGCGAAGCGGTGATGCACCTGTTGTCGGATCTGCACCGCGAGGGCTCCACCATCTGCATGGTGACGCACGATTCGCGATTTGCCAAACATGCGCAGCGCGAAGTGCACCTGTTTGACGGCAAGGTGGTTTCGGAACAGGAATTGAAGAAGCTCGAAGAAGAAGTGGAGGCGTAAGAATGATTCTCCAGCACGTGTTTCAGGATATTCGCTACGCGCTGCGCCAGTTGCGCAAGACGCCGGGGTTCACACTGACAGTGGTGCTGATGCTGGCACTGGGAATCGGCGCGAACACAGCTGTCTTCAGCGTGATGAACGCGATCCTGATGCAGTTGCTGCCCGTCCGCCACCCCGAAGGCTTGTCTTATGTGCGAATGGCCAATGGCCAGTGGGAGCCTTCGGGGGCGGGGAACACCGGGGATTCGAACACCTCTTTTTCTGAAGCGTCCTTTGAAGCACTGCGTGAGCGCGGCGATGTCTTTGAAGAATTGATCGCCTATGTGCCGCTTAGTTTGACCGGAAGCGTCGCTGTGCGTCACGGCGAACTTCCGGAGGAGGCCGAAGGCGAAGAGGTCAGCGGCAACTTCTTCTCTGGCGTGGGGGCACGGATCGAGCGTGGCCGCGGCTTTACGCTGAACGACGAAAAGAATCACACGCCTACTGCAGTTCTCAGTTACGACTACTGGGCGCGAAGTTATGCGCGTGATCCCGCCGTCGTGGGCCAGACCATCTACGTCAAAGGCATTCCGATGACGGTGGTGGGCATTGCCGCGCACGGATTCAAAGGCATCGAGCCGGCCACGGCGACCGACTTCTGGATTCCCTTGCAGAATCGCACAGAATTGAATGCCTGGGGGATGCCCTCGGCTGTCGACGCGTCGATCAATCACCTTTACAGTTCGCCCAAGTGGTGGTCTCTGCGCATGATGGCGCGTTTGCGCCCCGGCATCACGCCGATTCAGGCGCAACAGGCTCTGGCGGGAACGTTCGGCGAAGCTGCCAAGCTGGGTATTGGTTCGATCGATCCGAAGCAATGGAAACCGCTGTTGGACTTTGTGCCTGCGCGCGGCATCGCAGGCTACAACGAAGAGTATCGCGAACCGGTGCGGATACTGATGGGACTGGTCGCTCTGGTTCTGCTGATTGCCTGCACCAATGTGGCCATGATGGTGCAGGCGCGGAACACAATGCGTCAGCGGGAGTTCAGCCTGCGGCTGGCGATTGGCGCGAGTCGGTGGAGCATCTTCCGCCAGTTGCTTTCTGAGAGTCTGCTGCTGGTGGTGGCGGGTGCTGCGCTCGGTTGGCTCTTCGCTCTCTCGGCCACGCGCGCGTTGTCCATGTGGTCGGGGATCGAGACCGGCCTGAACCCGGACCGCAGCGTACTGCTGTTCACGCTGGCGATTTCAGCAGCAGCGGCGCTGGGCTTCGGCCTTGTTCCTCTGTGGAGCGCAACCCATGCGCCGGTAGCGGGCGTGCTGCGCTCGACCGCGGCCAATGTGACCACGAACCGTACCCGCGTCCTGGGCGGACGCATTGTACTGGCCGGACAGGTGGCGATCTGCCTGGTGCTGTTGATGGCCGCAATGCTGCTGTTGCGCACACTGCGCAATTACGGCACACAGAACTTGGGAATGCAGGCGCAAGGCTTGCTGGTCTTCGGAGTCACGCCGCAGGGCCAGAGCGATACCCACGTTTTCTATCGCACGCTGCTCGACCGGCTGCGTCAGGCGCCAGGGGTGGAGTCGGTCTCGATGGCGGAAAATCGTCCCGGCTCCGGCTGGACTGATAACAACGACTTGATGCTGGATGGCGTCGAGAAGGAAGGGGTGTCGTTACGCTCGAATGGCGTGGGCGCCGGCTTCTTTCACACCATGGGAGTTCCCATTCTTGCCGGCCGCGACATCGCCGAGTCTGACGGGCCGGATACGCCGCGCGTCGCGCTGGTCAATGAGACTTTCGTGAAGAAGTTTCTGACCAGCACGAATCCGCTCGGCCATGTGTTGGGTGGCGACAAGTATCGCTGCACCATTGTCGGCGTGGTCCAGGACAGCAAGTACAACGGCGTAGATGAGAAGCCGATGCCGATGGCCTACTACGCCCAGATGCAGGGCTCGGCGCTGGGCACCATGCATATTGAAGTGCGCACGCGCGGCGAAGCCATGGCGATATTGCCGGAACTGCGCAAGATCGCTGCTGCGCTTTATCCGAATGTGCCGCTGGAGAAACCTATAACGCAGGAGGAGCAATTCTCCAAGTCCTATGCGCAGCAGCGCATGTTTGCCGCGATGGGTGGATTCTTCGGCGTGCTTGCGGCGCTGCTGGTGGCCACGGGGCTCTATGGCACACATTCGTTCCGCGTCAATCGCCGCACCACTGAAATAGGTGTACGCATGGCGCTGGGAGCCACCCGCGGACAGGTGCTGGCGATGGTCATGCGCGAGAGTGTCTGGATTCTGGCCGGCGGGCTTGCGGCGGGTATTCCACTTACCTTCTTCGCCATACGCCCGCTCAAGTCAATGCTCTATCAGATGTCGCCTTTTGATGCGGCGAGCTTTGCCGTCGCCATTGCCGCGATGATCGCGGTGGCTGGCTGCGCAGCTCTTCTGCCTGCTCGTCGCGCCGCCTCAATCGAACCCATGCAGGCACTCAGAGCGGAATAGAGGAAGCCATGATTCTGCTGCAAGACGTACATTACGCGCTGCGCCAATTGCGCAAGTCGCCGTGGTTCACGTTGACCGCCGTTCTCACGCTGGCTTTTGGCATCGGCGCGAACACCACGATTCTGAGCTGGATCAGCTCGACCCTGCTCAACCCCATTCCCGGCGTAACGCGGACCGGCAATATGTTCGCGGTTACGCGCGGAAAGCGAACCGAGTATCCTTCGCCGCCGCTCTCCTATCCGGACTACGCGGATCTGCGCGACAACGCGAAAAGCATATCCGGGCTGATCGGCTATCACGACGACTACATGATCCTCACCGGGACCGCCAAGCCGCTACGCGTCTATGGAACGCTGAGCTCGGCAAACTATTTTGATGTGCTCGGGGTGCGGCCCATCCTGGGGCGGGCACTTTTGTCATCGCCAAAGGATGAGCGCGGGGGCGCGGCAGAGGCCGTGCTCGGCTACGACCTGTGGCAGCGCCAGTTCGCCGGAGATCCGTCCATCGTCGGCAAGACGATTCAGGTAAATCTGCACACCTACACCATCGTGGGTGTCGCGCCCAAGGACTTTCAGGGCTGCAAGACAGGATTGCGTTCCGATATCTGGATTCCGCTGGGAATGTACCGCCAGGTTTGGGGTTGGGATCCGACCACCGTTCGCGACATGTCTTTCCTCAACGTCCTTGGCGTGCTGCGGCCAGGCGTCGATCGCCACCAGGCTGAAAATGAACTGAATCAGCTCATGGGGCGTCTTGTCGCCCAATACCCGACGGCGCACCAGGGGCAAAATCAAATCTTCACAGATCCTCTCTGGCGCTCACCTTTCGGAGCTAATGTCTACCTGGCTGGGACGCTGCCGATTCTGCTAGCCCTGGCCGCGCTGTTGTTGCTGCTGGCCTGCGCCAACGTGGCCAACCTTCTGCTGGTGCGCTCGGTGTCGCGGCGGCGCGAGTTCGCGATTCGCATGTCGATGGGAGCGAGCCGCTGGAGACTGGTGCGGCAATTGATGGTGGAGAACCTGGTGGTTGCGCTCGCCGGCGGAGGCTTGGCGCTTCTGGGCACGATCTGGACAGCCCACACCATCAGTTCCTTTCTTCCTTCCGGCAATCTTCCGCTTTCCATTGATGGAAGAGTGGACGGCAGGGTTTTGTTGGTGGCGATTCTTGTCTCGATCTTTACGGCCCTGGTTTCCGGCACCGTGCCGGCACTGCGAGCTTCCGCTGTCTCTGCCATGTCGGTTTTGAAAGACGAAGCGCTGAATGTTTCTGGAGGACTGCAAAAGTCACGCCTCACTTCGGGGCTTGTCGTCGCGCAGATTGCGCTGTCTCTGCTGCTGCTCACATGCGCTGGATTGTTTTTCCGCAGTCTGGACAAGGCACGGCGAGCCGATCCTGGCTTCGATCCCAACCACGTATTGCTCGCTTCGTACGACCTGGGCGCGACAGGCTACAGCAACACCAGAGAAATTGAGTTCAGCCGGCAATTGCTGGCACGGCTGAGAGCGCTGCCCGGCGTGCAGTCGGCCACGGTGGCGGATTTTTCGCCGCTCGGTTTCACCATCCATACCGATGGCGTATTGCCCGAGGGCTATGTGGTGCGCCCGCACGAATCGGTGGAAAGCGACCGCGGATATGTCGGAACGGAGTATCTGCAAACGTTGCGCACGCCGCTCATGGCCGGACGCGACTTCACGGATCAGGACAATGCCGGCAGGCAACCGGTGGCCATCGTCAACAAGGCATTTGCCGACCGCTACTGGACAGGACAGAATGCCCTGGGCAAGCGGGTTCAATGGGGTGGGGAATGGATCACAGTGGTGGGCGTGGCTGCCAATGGAAAATATCGGAGGATCACGTACGACGCGGCGCCCCTGCTCCTTTTGCCCATGGCGCAGAGATACGCAGGCCAAACGATTCTCCACATCCGCACCACGGGAGATCCGCTGGCGCTTGCTTCCGCCGTTCAGCGGACGATTGGCGAACTCAATTCCAATGTGCCTCTATTCGACGTGATGACGCTCAAGGAGAACATGCAAATGGGCAGCATCTTCGAGCGCATTGAGGTGGAGTTAGCGGGAGCGTTTGGCTTGCTCGCTCTGATTCTGGCCGCCGTGGGAATCTATGCCGTTGTTGCCTACACAACCCGGCAGCGAACCCATGAAATCGGAATTCGCATTGCGCTCGGCGCCGGCAAGGGCGATGTCTTCCGCCAAGTGCTGGGCCAGGGGCTGCGTCTTACGTTGGCAGGACTGGCTTTTGGTATTGCTGTTTCGGTCGTCCTTACACGTCTATTGCGCGGCATACTGTTCGGCGTGGGTGCAGCCGACTGGCTGACCTTTGCCACGGTTGCGGTTGTGCTTTCCCTGGTTGCATTGGCGGCTTGTTTCTTTCCGGCGCGGCGCGCGGCTTCTGTCGATCCCATGCAGGCATTGCGCAGCGAGTAACTGAACCATCAGGAGAGATGAGATTGAATACCCTACTGCAGGACCTACGTTACGGTGTGCGCCAACTGCGCAAGTCGCCCGGATTCACGCTCACCGTGATTCTCACGCTGGCCCTCGGCATCGGCGCCAACACGGCCATCTTCACGCTGGTGCACGGTATTCTGCTGCGCTCGCTGCCGGTAACCGACCCCTCGCAACTCTATCGTATCGGCGATACCGACGATTGCTGCGTCGAGGGTGGCTTTCCCGGTGATGCCGGCGACACTGGGGACTTCTCCATCTTCTCCACCGACCTTTTCCAATATCTCAAAAGCTCGACTCCGGAGTTCGAGCAACTCGCTGCTGTGCAGGCCGGGGAATGGCGCTGGAGCATGCGCCGCGGCAATGCGTTGCCGAAATCCCTGCGTGGCGAATTCGTTTCCGGCAACTATTTTTCGACGCTTGGCATGGGAGCGTATGCGGGCCGTGTCTTTGCCGATAGCGACGACACGCCCACCTCGGCTCCTGCGACCGTTCTCAGCTACAAGATGTGGCAGAGCGAGTTTGCCGCCGATCCATCGATCGTTGGTTCCACGGTTTTCATTCAGGCCAAGCCGTTCACGGTGATCGGCATTGCGCCTCCCAGCTTTTTCGGGGAACGCGTGACCGACACCCCGCCCGATTTCTGGATGCCTCTCCAGACCGAGCCGTATGTGCGCGCAGACAGCTCGATTCTTCATCACACGGACTCCCATTGGCTTTATCCGCTGGGCCGTGTGCGCCCTGGGACCAATGTCGCCGCATTGCAGAGCAAGATTTCGGTGACGCTGCGCCAGTGGCTCTACACACGCCCGCAACTGACCGCCAACGGCGGTTCCTCCGTCATTCCCAAGCAGCATGTGGTTCTTTCCAAAGGCGGCGGAGGCATTCAAAACCTGCAGCAGCAGACGGGCCAGGGATTGAAGATGCTGATGATCCTCTCCTCGGTGGTTCTGCTGATTGCCTGCGCCAACATTGCCAACCTGATGATGGCGCGGGCCACGGCGCGTCGCGCGGAAGTGGCCGTGCGCATGGCTCTCGGGGCTGGCCGCCGCCGCGTTATCCGGCAGATTGTGACCGAAAGTGTGCTGCTCAGTTGCGTCGGCGGCTTGGCCGGTCTTGCCGTTGCCTACGCCGGCTCGCGCACCATCCTTGCGCTCGCTTTTCCCGATGCGCGCAACATGCCCATCAGCGCCAGCCCGTCGTGGATGGTGCTGGGGTTTGCCTTCGCCGTCTCGCTCGTCACGGGCATCCTTTTCGGCGCTGGCCCGGCGTGGCTCTCCTCGCATGCGCAGCCGGCTGAAGTTCTGCGCGGAGCAAATCGTTCCATGCGCGACCGATCTTCTCTGCCGCAAAAGGCGCTGGTGGTCTTTCAGGCCGCGCTCTCGGTGGTTCTGCTGGCCGGGGCCATCCTGATGACCAAATCGCTGGCCAACCTGGAGAACCAGAAATTCGGCATCGCAACTTCCAACCGCTATGTGGTTCACTTTGACCCGGCAGGCGCGGGCTACACCATCGACCGTTTGCCTGGGCTCTACCGGCAAATGGAAGACCGCTTCTCCGCTCTGCCCGCAACGACTGCCGTAGGCATGGCGCTCTATAGTCCTCTCGAGGGCGACAACTGGGGCGAGTGCGTGATACAGCAGGGCCATCCGGCCCCGCGCCCCGGCGACAAATGCGGCTCGACATGGGACCGCGTGAGTACGCACTTTCTTGACTCGGTGGGCGTGCCGATCGTGCGCGGACGCAACTTCAGCGAGCAGGATACGGCCACGTCGCCGCAGGTAGTCGTGGTCAATCAAACCTTCGCTAAGCAGTTCTTTCCCAATCAGGACCCGGTGGGCCAGCATTTCGGCATCGACATGCCGCAGTACTCGGGCAGTTGGGAGATCGTCGGAGTCTTTGCCTACTTCAAGCTCAACAACCCGCGCGCTCCCATTCGCCCTGTCTATCTGCGCCCTCTTTCGCAAAAGTTCGCCGGTTACAAAGAAGCGGAGATGATGGGCGGTGAAGCGCAGTCAATGTTCATGAACTCGATGGTTCTCAGCTTCAACCGGCCGCAGGCCAATGCCGATGCGCTGATTCGCCAGACGCTGGCCGGTATCGATCCGAACCTTACCGTGATGGACCTTCGTTCGTTCGACGCGCAGGTGGCCGGCAACTTCAATCAGGAGCGGCTGATCGCGCGGCTGACGAGCCTCTTCGGCATTCTTGCGTTGATTCTTGCTTCGGTCGGACTGTATGGCGTGATGTCCTACTTCGTGGCGCGGCGCACCGGTGAAATCGGCATCCGCATGGCGCTGGGAGCAACCCGGCAAGGCGTGGTGGCGATGGTGCTGCGCGGCGCTCTCTGGCAGATTGTCATCGGACTCGCGCTGGGGGTGCCGGCGGCGCTGTTTGCCGGGCATTTGATGGCCCATCAACTCTACGGCGTGGGGAGCTACGATCCGCTGTCGTTTATCGCTGCTGCGGTGGCGCTGGCGGTGTGCGCCGCATTTGCAGGATTCCTACCCGCGCGCCGTGCCGCTTCCATTGAACCGATGCAGGCTCTTCGCATCGAGTAACTTGCAGACCCGCACCTTCGAGGAGAAAGAGAAGAATGAATACACTATTTCAGGACATTCGTTACACGCTTCGCCAGTTGCGCAAGTCGCCGGGATTCACGTTGACCGTGATCCTCACGCTGGCGCTGGGCATCGGCGCCAATGCCGCGGTCTTCACGCTCTTCGACCAGGTGCTCTTGCGCATGTTGCCTGTGGAGCGGCCCAAGGAACTGGTGCGCTTCCGGTGGACCGGCGCATTTTCTGGCTCGTCGAGCAGTTTCGGAGGAGACCACTACAACTACCTTTCGTATCCCATGTACAAGGACCTGCGCGACCAAAACCAGGTCTTCGCGGGGATAGCAGCCGCGGACAAGACCCAAGTCGGCGTCTCCTGGCGTAACCAGGCAGAGAGTAAGGATGCTGAGGTCGTGACCGGCAACTATTTTCAGCTTCTTGGATTGAAGCCGGTGGCTGGTCGTCTGCTGACGCCGCAGGACGACACGGCGAAGAACGCGAATCCGGTGTTAGTGCTGGGTTATTCCTACTGGAAGACGCGCTTCGCTGGGGCGCGCGACGTAGTTGGTCAGACAGTTCTGATGAATGGCCACAGCTTTACCATCCTTGGCGTGGCACCGGAGAACTTCGATTCCGGCATTGGCGGCTACAAGCCCGGCGTCTTCATTCCCGTCAGCATGGTGGAGATCGCGATGCCGTGGATGGCGCCCCGCGACGACCTGAACAGCCATCAATCGAACTGGCTCACGCTGGTGGCCCGGTTGAAACCGGGCGTGACGGCATCCCAGGCGGAGGCCAGTCTGGGGCCGCTGTGGCACTCGCTGCGGGCGTACGAGTTGACGCTTTACAAATCGCGCTCGGAACGGTTCAAGAAGAACTTCCTCGACAATTCGCAGATCAAGGTTCTGGACGATTCGAAGGGATTTTCGCCTGGCCGCATGGATCTTCAGAAGCCGCTCGTGATCCTGATGAGCATGGCTGGCCTGCTGGTGTTTTTGTGCGCCATCAATGTGGCTACACTTCTGCTGTTGAGGGCCGCTGGCCGGGCGCGCGAAATGTCCATGCGCTACGCGCTGGGCGCCAAGCGCAGCCGCATCATTGGGCAATTGCTAGTGGAAGGCGGACTGCTTGGCCTGGGTGGAGCTGCTGCGGGACTTGCACTCGCGCCCATGGTCGCAACCGCGCTGGTTCGTCTGATGAGCAGCGCCGACCCCGGTAGCGAGCCCTACGCGGCAACAGTTGATGCGCGCGTACTGCTGTTCACGCTGGGAATCTCCGTGGTCGTGAGCCTGCTCTTCAGCATTGCGCCTGTCCTGCACTTCCTGCGCCCTGACCTGGCCAATGCTCTGCGGCAAAATGCAGGCACCGCGTCGAAGGGTTCGCAGCGCTTCCGCAAGGTGGCGGTGGGCGTGCAGATTGCGCTCAGCGTGATGCTGCTGGCCGGCGCCGGATTGTTTGTTCGAACGCTTGAGAATCTGCGCCATCAGCCGGTCGGTTTCAGTACCGCGAACCTTGCTGTATTCTCGCTCGATCCCACCACTTCCGGCTACGGCGAAGACCGCACCCCGCAGATTGTGACCACTTCCCTCGATGCGCTCGGCCACATCCCGGGTGTAGTATCCGTAGCGGCGACTACCGACCCGGAGTTGTCCAACGATACAGACACCTCGAACTTTTCCATTCAGGGATATAAGCCGTCGGAAGACGAAAGCATGAACATGGAACAGCCGCGCATTACACCCGGCTACTTTGCCACACTTCGTCAGCCGATTCTGGTGGGCAGGGAATTCACCGCCTCGGACGTAACGGGGCAGCCCAGCGTCGCCGTGGTGAACCTGGCCTTTGCGAAGCGCTTCTTCGGAACTCCGCAGAATGCGTTGGGTCGCGCGATTGCCGAGGGTAGCGGAGACGACGTGAAGCTCGATACCACGATTGTCGGTGTAGTGGGCGACATCAAGCACGCCGATCTGCGTACGGAATTGGGTCCCGCCGTCTACATGCCCTATTTACAGCAAAAGCACCCCACCGGGGTGATGGTCTACGTGCACACGGCGCAGCCGCCGGAGACCGTCGAAGCGGCGATTCGCCAGACCATGCACCAACTCGATCCCACCCTGGTGGTGGATGGCCTGCGCACCATGGAAGCCCAGGTGGACCGCAGCGCCTCGGACGAGCGCGCCCTGGCTTTTCTGGCCATTGGCTTTTCTATTCTGGCCATGGTGCTGGCCGCTGTCGGACTTTACGGCGTCCTCGCCTACTCCACCGAACAGCGAAGCCGCGAGATCGGCGTGCGGCTTGCCCTGGGTGCGCAACGCGCGAGCGTGGTAGTGCTGGTGGTGCGGGAAATGGCCCTGATCGCTGCGATTGCCACGGTGGTGGCGCTGCCCTCGGTCGTTGCGCTGGCGCGTCTCTTCCGCAGCCAGCTTTATGGCGTAACCACCTTTGACCCGGTATCGCTTGCGGCCGCGGTAGGGTTGACCGCGGTGATGGTTCTCATGGCCGCAGCCTTGCCTGCGCGCCGAGCTGCTTCCATTGAGCCCATGCAGGCGTTGCGCAGCGAATAAACGCACTGAGCAGAAAGGAGACTCACTATGCGATCGATCATTCAAGATGTCCGTTACGCGCTGCGCCAGTTGCGCAAGTCGCCGGGCTTTACCTTCACGGCAGTGGCCGTGCTGGCGTTGGGTCTGGGCGCCAACATTGCGATCTTTACGGTCTTGAACGGAATCTTGCTGCGTCCGTTGCTCTTTGCTCGTCCAGATCGTGTCGTAACCATCGAAGGTGATGGTCCGCAGGCATATTACGCCATGCGTTATGCCAATATGCAACAACTGCGCGATGCCGTGGGGGCAAGACTGCAAGTCGGAGGGGTGCTTTGTTGCAGCCACCCGGCAAGCATCGTGGGCCCCGGAGGCCGTGTGCAAGTGGAGCAAGAGAAAGTGACGGCCAATCTGCCCGCAATGCTCGGAGTGCACCTCCTCCTGGGGCGCACCTTTCGCGAGGAGGAGAACGATCCGGGGCGCAATCGCGTGGCGCTCATCGGCGAGGATGTCTGGCGCAAGCTCTATAACTCCGATCCGCACATCGCTGGGCAGACCATCACCATCAAGAACCAGCCCTATACGATTCTTGGGGTGATGCCTGCGGGCTTGTCGATTCCCTATGACGAGCCGATGCAGATATGGTCTCCCGCCGCGCTGAGTGCGACGGATCGTTCCTCCATGAGTCACGGAGCTGTGCTCGATGGAATGTATGCCCGCCTGCCTGAGGGCATGACCGAGGCGCAACTTGCCGATCAACTGAGCCGCACACAAGCTGTGATTGCCAAGGAAGTTCCAGACGGTGAACTGGCCGCACGCGTGAAAGTCACAGGCTATCAGCAGTCGCTGAATCACGAGGTTCGCAAGCCGCTCCTGCTGCTCTATGCGGTGGTCTTTGGCATCTGGCTGCTGGCCTGCCTCAATGTCACAAGCCTGATGCTGGCGCGCGCGGTTTCGCGCAGCCGCGAGCAGGCTGTGCGTGCGGCACTGGGCGCAAGCCGTGTGCGCCTGCTGCAGCAGACCATCGTCGAAAGCCTGCTATTGAGCAGTATTGGAGGAGTCTTCGGATTGCTCTTGGCACAGACCGCAATCAAGCTGCTGTGGCATCAGATTAAGCGCAAACTTCCGCTCACCAACGCCATTCATCTGGATTGGCGCGTGGTTGCTTGCATGGCTGCGCTCACGCTATTGACCGCGATTGTCGTCGGGAGTTTCCCCGCGCTACGGGCCATGCGCCGCGACGTGCAGAACGGCCTGCACGGCGCGACGACTACCGCCTCGGCAAGCCAGAATCGCACCCGCGAGACATTGGTGGTGGCACAGCTTGCCCTTACGCTAGTTTTTCTGGTGGGAGCAGGATTGTTTCTGCGCACCATTCATGCGTTGCGCACGGTGCCGCTCGGCTTCGCACAGCAGAATGTGCTTACCGGCGGCATCATTCTGAACGGCTCAACTGATGCAGCCGAAAATGAGGTCAAAAATGAGACAAATATAGTGACGGCCTCTTATTTGCCGCTGCTGGAGCGGCTGCGCGCAATGCCTGGAGTGAAAGCGGCCGCGCTCAGTTCCGTGTTGCCAATGCGCGCGGAGTTCGCCGTGACACTCGACGGTACGCTCGATCACAAAGAGTCTCCCAAAGGCAAAGAGCAGATGATCGATGGGCGTCTGGCCTCTTCCGGTCTGGTTGAAGCTTTAGGAATCCCTATGGTACGGGGCCGCTTCTTTACGGAAGACGATACAGGCTCGTCGCCGGTAGTGGTTGTCGTCAACCAGGCTTTTGTCAACCGCTTTCTGCCCGGTCAGGATCCCATCGGGCACACGTATGGCATAGGCAAAAAGCGATTCGCCGAGGCGCATATCGTCGGCGTTATCGGAGACGTCAAACAGACCGACGTCACCAAAACGACCAAGCCGGAAATTTACTTTTGCCTTGCGCAGATGGAGCCGGGAACGCCGCTCTACGGCATCGCCACGGCCTTCATTCAAGTGGCCATTCGCGGCGCAGTTCCCGCCGACACACTCCGCGCGCAGTTCGACAAAGTCCTGCACGAGGTCGCTCCTGACGCTACTACCACTGATGTGAAAACCATCCACGAGGCGGTCGAAGACTCCTTCGGTAGCCAGACGCTGATTGCACATCTGCTGGAGGGTTTTGCCGGCCTCGCACTGATGATTGCCACAGTCGGCCTTTACGGCTTGCTCTCCTTCGCCGTTGCGCAGCGCACCCGTGAGATCGGCCTGCGCATTGCGCTGGGCGCGCCACAAGCCAACATTCTCAACCTCGTACTGCGGCGCGCGCTGCTACTGGTCTGTGTAGGACTCAGTATCGGTGGCGGGCTGGCATGGTTTGCCACCAAGTTAGCGTCGAGTTACATCTACGGAGTAAAGGCGCACGACGGCCTGACCTTCCTCGCGGTTGTCCTTGTGCTGGCCGCGGCATCTTTCTTCGCCGCGTGGCTGCCGGCACGGCGCGCCGCATCGGTTGACCCAATTCTTGCTTTGAGATCGGAGTAATTTCATGATCGAACTGAAAAATGTCGAACGCAGTTACAAAACCGGACACACCGAAACCTGGGTGTTGCGCCGCATCGCACTCACGATCAAAGAGGGTGAGTTTGTCACGGTGATGGGGCCTTCGGGCGCCGGAAAGTCGTCGCTGTTGAACGTACTGGCCCTGCTTGACGACGGCTGGCTGGGAGAGTATTGGTTTGACGAGACGCCGGTCCACAAACTGAACCGCAGACAACGCGCGGATCTGGCCCGCGAGCGCACCGGCATGGTCTTCCAGAGTTATCACCTGCTGGACGACCTTACTGTGGCTGAAAACATCGACCTGCCGCTCTCCTACAAGAATCTTCCTTCCAAGGAGCGCCAGGGAATGGTGGCCGACATTCTGGACCGCTTTCAGATTGTAGCCAAGAAAGATCTTTATCCCAGCCAGCTTTCCGGCGGCCAGCAGCAACTGGTGGGCATTGCGCGCGCCGTAGTGCACGCGCCCAAGCTGCTCTTGGCCGACGAGCCGACGGGCAATCTCCACTCCACCCAGGCGCGGGAGATCATGGAACTCTTCTGCGAACTGAACCGTCAGGGTACGACCATTGTGCAAGTGACGCACTCGGAAGAGAACGCGCACTTCGGCAAACGGATTCTCGAACTGCGCGACGGATGGCTGACGCGCGATGAAAGCCTTGAACCCAAGGCATCGGAGGCGGTCACAAAGTGACATCGATTCGAGCTCGCATTGAAGCTATTGCCGCAGTGATTTTGTTGCAGGCCAACATGGCGCTGGCTGTGGAGCCGTCGGCTTCCGTACCGGCGCCCACTCCAGAGGCACAGACTGCTCCGGCGCGCATTTCTTTTGACCAATTGCTGCGGCCGTCGTGGAATCCCATCGACGCCTATCGTGGCAAGGCCGTTGCGCCGCCGAGCCTGGTAAACTCCGCGCGCCTGGATTCGCTGGTGAAGGACGGCAAACTCTACCTGTCGTTGCACGACGCCATCGACCTGGCGCTCGAGAACAATCTTGACATGGTCATCGCGCGCTACAACATGCCGATTGCAATGATGGATATTCAGCGCACCAAGGCGGGCGGATCGGTGCGCGGCGTCAATACGGGCGTTGTGTCGGGTACGCCCGGTGGTGCGGGATCTTCGTTCGGCGGCGCCTCAGGCAATGGCGCCGGCGGCACATCGAGCGGTGCAGGTGGCGCGGGTGCCGGAGCTTCGGGCCTGGTTACCTCCACCCTGGGTACCGGCAGCTCTGTCTCCAACTACGATCCGTACTTCTCCTTGACTTCCTACGTGGATCACACCTCGCAAACGTTGACCAACACGACGTTGTACAGCGTGCCGGTGATTCATCAAAACACCTTTGAGGCCAATGCCTACTTCTCCGAGGCGTTCCCCACCGGTGGCAGCATCCAGGTGGCGTGGGACAACAGCCGCGAGACCACCAACAGCCCCAACAATACACTCAATCCGCAGCTCTTCTCCTCGGTCGAGATCTACGCGCAGCAACAATTGCTGGCGGGCTTCGGCTTTGGGCCCAACCTGCGCTTTCTGCGCATTGCCAAGACCAACAAAAAGGTTTCGGACATTGCGTTTCGCGCGCAGACCATCTCTACCGTGACCCAGATATGCAATCTTTACTGGGACCTGGTGAGCGCTTATGACGATGAACAGGTGAAAGCACGCTCGGTGGCCTTTGCCACCGAGACCCTGAACACCAGCCGCAAGCAGCTTGAGTTGAATGCGATTCCGGAGATGGATGTGCTCAAGGCGGAGGGCGATCTGGCGACCCGCGAGCAGGACCTGACCGTGGCGCGCACCAATCTCGAATTGCAAGAGCTTTACATGAAGAACGCCGTCACCCGCTCGCTGGACGATCCCATCCTGCAGGAGATGCCGGTGGTTCCGACGGACCGGATCGGAGTGCACACCGAGACCGCCTCCGAGCCGGTGCAGGAGATGATCGCGGGCGCGCTGAAAGACAGGCCCGAGTTGCAGGAGTCGAGCCTGGTGCTTGAAAACAGCGAACTCAGCCGCAAGACCGCGCGCAACAACCTGCTGCCGTCGCTTTCCCTGTACGGCTACTACCTCGGTTCGGGGTACGGCGGTACGGCCAACCCATTGAACGGCGGCACTACCACCGCGCCTACCGGCTATGGCGGGACGCTGGAGAATGCGTTGAACTACTCATCACCCGAGTACCAGGTCGGCTTCCAACTCAACATTACCGTGCGCAACCGCGTCGCCAAGGCCGACCAATATCGCACCGAACTGGAGTACCGCCAGTCGCAGGTGTATCTTGAGGAACAGAAAAAGCAGATTCGTATCGAGGTGCGCAATGCGCGGTACGCACTCGAACAGGGCGCCGCTCGCGTGGAAGCCGCGCGCAAAGCTCGCGACCTGGCGCAGCGCACATTGGATATTATGCAGAAGGAACAGAAGTTGGGCGCAGGATCGAATCAGCAGACGCTTGCGTCCGAACACGACTTGGCTCTGGCCGATTCGGCGCTGGTCATCGCGGAGACCGCCTACGAGAAGGCGCGGATCGAAGTGCGGCGCGCGACCGGCACGGTTCTGGAGCAGTACGGCATCTCGATTGCCGATGCAAAAAGCGGCACGGTGGAGGCGAAACATCTCCAATAAGAGTGGACAAGTACGGGTCTTGGTGGCCGACGATCAGCCGCACATCCTTGAAGCCGTTGAGCTGTTGCTGGCGCCGCAGGGCATGACGGTCGACTGCGTGCGCTCGCCCCAGTTGCTGCTGGAGGCTTTGGGCCAGTGCGACTACGATGTGCTGCTGATCGACCTGAACTACACGCGCGACACCACCTCCGGGCAAGAGGGCCTCGACCTGCTGGCGCGGATTCAGGAGTACGATTCGCGGCTGCCGGTCATCGTCATGACTGCCTGGGGCAATATTGACCTGGCGGTCGAAAGCATCAAGCGCGGTGCACGGGACTTTATCCAGAAGCCGTGGGAGAACGACCGCCTGCTCTCGCTGGTCCGCGTGCATGCCGAGCTGCATCAGGCGCTGCGCCGCACGCGTCAGTTGGAGCTGGAGAATCGCCTGCTGCGCGCCGAGGGAATGCCGGAGTTTGTGGCCAGCGCGCCCTCCATGCAGCCTGTCCTCGAACTGATCGGGCAGGTTGGCCCTTCGGACGCCAACGTCCTGATCACCGGCGAACACGGCACTGGCAAGGAAATCGTAGCCAAGCTTTTGCACGCAGCCTCACCCCGTGCCCGCATGGCTCTGGTCGCGGTCAACGCTGGCGGCCTGCCCGAAGGCACCTTTGAAAGCGAGATCTTCGGCCACGTCAAGGGAGCCTTTACGGATGCGCGCACCGACCGCGTGGGTCGCTTCGAACTGGCCAACGGCGGCACGCTCTTTCTGGACGAGATTGCCAACGTACCCCTGCGCCAGCAGGCCAAGTTGCTGCGCGTGCTTGAAACCGGCGAACTGGAGCGCGTTGGCTCCTCGCAGACCCGGCGCGTGGATGTGCGCGTCCTTTCGGCCACTAACGCCTTGCTGAACGAAGAGGCCAAGGCCGGCAACTTCCGCGAGGACCTGCTCTTCCGCATCAACACAGTGGAGATTCATCTGCCCGCTTTGCGTGATCGGCGCGAGGACATTCCCCTCTTGGCGCACCATTTTCTGGACCGCAACCGGGCCCGCTACCGCAAACAGGTGGCCACCTTCTCTCCCTCCGCCATGCAGCAGATGATGCAATATCCCTGGCCCGGCAACGTGCGCGAACTCGAACACACAGTGGAGCGGGCCGTGCTGCTCTGCCGTGGCGAGGAGATTGAAGCTTCCAACCTGGCTATCGCCGTGGCTCGGGGAACCACACCGAATTTTGAGAACATGAGCATCGACGAGGTGGAAGGCCTGCTGATCCGCAAGGTTCTGCGCCGCTCCGACGGCAACATCTCGCAGGCTGCCGAGGCCCTGGGACTGAGCCGCGCAGCCCTTTATCGCCGCATCGAAAAATATGGCATTTGAAAACAGGGTACGCAGGCGTCGCGGCTCGGTGGTGCGCCGGGCGTGGCTCTACTGTCTGTTGCTGGCGCTGCCGGCATTGGCTGCTGCCGCAGTTTTCCTTTACCGGCAGCAGATCTCGCTGGCTCCGGGCCTGCTGCTTTCCGCCTGCCTGCTGATCTATCTGGCGCTGGTGGGGGCGGCGCTGATTGAGGGCATGATCCGCCCTTTGCAAACGCTTTCGAACGTGATTTCTTCCTTGCGCGAAGGGGACTATTCCTTCCGCGCGCGCGGAGCTGGAACACAGGACCCGCTGGGCGAGCTGTCCGCCGAAGTCAACGCCCTGGCCGACCTCTTGCAGAAGCAGCGAGTGCGGTCGCTGGAAGCGACGGCGCTTTTGGCGCGCGTTCTGGAAGTGATGCACGCGCCGCTCTTCGCCTTCGATCGCGAAAGCGTACTGCAACTGGTGAACAACGCAGGTATCGAATTGCTCGGCCTGCCCTATGCACGCTGTTTTGGCCACACGGCGCGGGAACTGAACCTGGAGAATCTACTGGTCGCGCCAGATCAGAGCATTCACCTGTTCGGTGCCAAACCCACGCGTTGGCTGCTGCGCAAGGCTGCCTTTCGCCAGGACGGCGCGCCCCACACCATGCTGCTTCTGGACGACGTGAGCCTGCCGCTCCAGGAAGAAGAGCAGATGGCCTGGAAGCGGCTGATTCGCGTGCTGGGCCATGAGCTCTCGAACTCCCTGGCCCCCATCAAGTCCATTGCCGGCAGCTTGCTGATGCGCGTCGAACACATGCAGGGCGACCAGGATACGCTGCGCGATTTTCGACGCGGGCTGGGCGTGGTGGAGAGCCGCGCCGACGCCTTGCATCGCTTCGTGCAGTCCTACCGCCTCCTCGCCCAGTTGCCCCCGCCGCAGTTCAAGCCGGTCCCGCTGGGGCCGTTGCTGGAGCGGGTGGTGGCGTTGGAGCAGCGCCTGCCGGTCGAACTCGACCCAGGACCCGTAGTGGTGCTGGAGGCCGATCCCGACCAGTTGGAACAGATGTTCATCAATCTCGTTCGTAACGCGGTGGATGCTTCAATCGCCAATGGAAGCCAGCCGGTGCGCACCAGTTGGCGGCTTGAGGGAGCGGTGGCGCTGGTGGCCATTGAAGACCGTGGTCTGGGAATTGCGAACTCCGACAACCTGTTTGTGCCGTTCTATACCACCAAGCCGGCGGGCAGTGGCGTAGGGCTGGCGCTGGCCCAGCAGATCGCGCGCGCCCACGGCGGCGAAATCCGCCTGCTCAACCGCGAAGACGGCGAAGGCGCGCGAGCCATTGTACGGCTGCCCGTTTAGAGCGCGTAAGCCTGCCCGATTTTTCAACCCCTTAGTATTGCCGAGTTTGAGTCCTTGATGAACCAGGTTCGGCGCGGCATCCGGCGGCCGCAAAGGGGCTCAGGGGCGCAGATAATCGGAAGTGTGGAAACGGCGCGCAATCTACAGCTGCTGAGCGATTACCAAGCGTATCTGCGCGTGGAAAAGGGACTGCGGCCTCTGACCTGCGAGGCCTATATGAGCGACTTGCGGATCTTTGCCGAGTTCATCGAGGGCCGCCAAGGGGTTCTGTTGACGGCCCTGCAAGGGGATGTCTCCGCCTTTCTCGAAAACCTGCGGAATCATAACATCGACTCGCGCTCGGCGGCACGCAAGCTGAGCTGTCTGCGCGGCTTTTACAAGTGGCTCCTGCTGGACAACCGGATTCATCACGACCCCACGGTAAATATCGAGTCACCCCAGGCCTGGAAGGTGCTGCCTAAGTCGCTGGCCGAGCCGGAGGTGGCCGAGATGCTGGAGCGGGCGCAAAGGGCCGCCAGCCATCCGCAGGCGCGGGCCACGGATCTGCGCGATTCGGCGATTCTGGAGCTGCTCTACGCAGGCGGGCTGCGCGTTTCTGAGGTTACGGCGCTCTCCACCGGCGATCTGGCGCTGGACCTGGGTCGGGTCCAGGTGCGCGGCAAGGGCGACAAGGAGCGGATTGTGCCGTTGGGCCGCACGGCGCTCGATGCGCTTGAAACCTATCTGCGCGAGGGGCGGCCGCACCTGGCGCGCATTAGTTCGGCACGGAAGTCCGTCGCGGCCAGGCCCGACCCGTCGCGGCTTTTTCTTTCCCTGCGCGGAATGCCGCTGACCCGGCAATGGGTCTGGCACCTGGTAAAGATGGCCAACAGCGAAGCCAGCCCCCACCGGTTGCGGCACAGTTGCGCAACACATATGGTGGAGCACGGCGCCGACCTGCGCAGCGTGCAGTTGCTGCTAGGCCACGCGGATATCTCGACAACGCAGGTGTATACACATCTGGCGCTGGGCCGGCTGAAGGATGTAATGCGCAAATTTCATCCCCGCGCCGCGTGGCGGCAGGAGGAAGCAGGGGCCGTTTCTCTTGCGGCAGGGGATGCGGGCCGGGGAATTCATCTGGTCCCGAGCGCTCCTTCGGGTGGAGAGAAGCCATGAGCAGCCCGGCTGCACCAACCACGGCAGGGACGCTCGATTTGTTGGCAACCGAGTATTTGCGTGTTCTGGCCGGGGAGCGCGGCGCTTCGGCGCACACGCTGCGCGCCTACGAGCGCGAACTGCATGGATTTACGGACTGGATTGCCGGCAGGCAAGGCGAGCAGCAGAGCGTGGAGCGCATCGAACATACCGACATTCGCGCCTATCTGGGCACACTTTACGACCGCGGATTGGCGAAAGCCTCGGCGGCGCGGGCTCTGGCAGCCATACGCAGCTGGTTCAAGTGGCTGGCGCGGGCTGGGTACGTGGAGCGAAACGTAGCTTCGCTAGTGGCCACGCCGAAACTGCCCAAACACCTGCCGCGCGTGCCCTCAATCGAGCAGATGACCCGCGTGGTGGAGTCGGTGGACGACGATGTTGCCAGCTGGCCGGCGCGGGATACGGCGATCCTCGAGATGCTGTACGGCTGCGGCGTGCGCAATGCGGAACTGACCGGCCTGAACCTTGCGGATATTCACTGGGCCAACGAAGCGATCCTGGTGCGAGGCAAAGGGCAGAAGCAACGCTACGTCCCGCTGGGAGATGCGGCGGCCGCGGCGTTGCGGGCCTACATGGCGGAGCGCTCGGCGCTGCTGGCGGCGGGCGCGGAGCAGGGATTCGAGACGCCGGCGCTCTTCGTGAATATGCAGTTGCGCGGCCTGAAGAAGCCCGGCGGCGAGGCGCGGCTCACCACCCGCAGCGTGGGTCGCATCGTCAAGCATATCGCCGTCCTGCGCGGCCTCTCCGCCGACGTACACCCGCATACCATGCGCCACGCCTTCGGCACCCATCTGCTGGAGGAGGGCGCCGATCTGCGCGCCATCCAGGAACTGCTGGGCCACGAACGGCTCTCGACCACGCAACGCTATACCCAGTTGACCACCGCGCAACTGACCCAGGTCTACGACCGGACACACCCGCGCGCACGGTGAAGCCCTGCGCCAATCGACTTCGCCTTAAAAGCTGACCTTCTGCTTGGGAAACCAGGTGAGCTGAATGGTGGTTGAGGTAACGGTCTGCTGGCCGGGCAGATAGATGGGGGCCTTCCAGTGTTCGTACGTGAAGGCGCCGTTTACCTCGAAATCCTTGCCGATGCGCTTGACTGCCTGGAAATTGATGTCGTTGAGTGTGGTTCCGTAAAGGGTGTTTCCTACCGCGATGAAGTCCTTGACGGCCTTCTGATTGCGCATTCCCACCTGGAGCCACTCGTTGCCGCTCAGGTGGTAGGTGAGCCACGCCTGGCCGCCTTTGTCCTCGCGCCCGATCCAGTCGCCGAAGAGCTGGCCCTGATTGGTGTAGCCCTGTCGCTGGATAGTTTCCCAGTACATGAAACGGCCGTACTGCCTGGTTCCAACGCCTGAGTTCACCGGGTCCGTGGTGGCCGCTTCCACGCGCAGATCCAGCTTGGCAATGCCGGGCACATGGGAAAGATAGAGGCCGGGACGCATGGCGGCACGCCGGGGCGCATCGATGGGCGAAATATCATCGTGCACTTCCGAGTCCGTGTAGAGCGTGAGCCAGTTGCGGACGAAGGGCAGTCGATAGGAGAAATCGAAGGCGCCAAACCGTGCGCCTGGATCGTCGCGGCCGTTCTTGCCATTTGAGTTGGGCGCGGAGGTGCTGAAGAAACTCTTCAGAAAGGTGTGAATCGTGATGGGGCCGTGCCCTTGGCCGCCCCAGATTGCCGTGCGATCGAAGCCAAATTCGAGGTTTTCCGTTGGCTTCAAGCTGACTTTCTCAAGATGCACCCAGGGGTTGCCGGGGGTGATCACATTGGGCAGATTCGGATTGGTGCCGCCGGGATTCGCCGGATTGGGCATATCGTTGTGCCCGCGCAGCGATCCAATCAGAAACTCGTAACGAAAGGGTCCGGTGAGCCGCGAGAGCAGCGGAACGCTGAGCGGCTCGACGCGGTTGATGCGGAAAGAGTAGATGTTCTCGGCGTTGTTGGAGTAAGCCATGCCGCCGCCCAATCCAGGCCCGAGCCAGTCGTCCTGTTTACCAAAGGAAATCTCATGGCCAATCAGGTGCGCGGATAAGTAAGCCTCGAGGAAGCGCACCTTGGTGGTCGAGGAGATCGGCCCCATGGGGATGGTGGCCTGGTTGTACGGCAGGCCGGTGGACGCATTAAGGAAGGTGGTGCCGTCGATCGTCGAGAGTTCCTGGGCCAGCGTCGTGGAGTAACCGGTGGCCGAGGGCGCCGCTTCAAACTCGCCGCGCGCATAGAGCAGGAATCGGCCGGCGGAGGCGTAGCCGCTGGCGCCGGAATAGTTATTGAAGCCATTCTGGTAGGGACGCCCGTAGTCGTTGATGATGGTGGAGCCGAGGTGGAAACTGTCGCGCAGGGGAGTGCCGCTGATGCCCCGGGCTGTGGTGTAGACCGACTCCACGCGCGAGCGGCCCTGGTGCTTGAGACACGGGCCTTCGGCGTCGGAACGAAGCTCGTGCTTCAGAGCTTCGTAAATCCCCTGCGCTTCGTCCGAGGCAGGCCCCGCACCCGCATCTTCGATGTGCGTTGCGGCCGTTTCTACCATGTGGCTCACGGCGGCGCGGGTCCAGGGGCGCATGCCGAGAAAGACCTCGTCCACAAAACCGAGAGAATAGAGCCGCAATACGGCCGGATAGACCCAGCTATCGACCGGAATATACGGCGAGCCAAGCGATGCGGCCGGGCAGGTTTGCGCAGCGCCCGGCTCTTCGGCCATCAGTGGCTTGGCGGCGATCAGGCTAAGGCCAGCTATCGCCGTTACGCATGGAAGCACTATAGCCATCAACCCACGTTTGCTCAGATTCATACCCATCACTTTAACATCCGCTTCTCTGCCCCCGACGATTGAAAAGGAGGCAATAGGATAGAAAGACGAGGACTGCCGCAGTTCTCCCAGTGAGCTTATAACTCAAACAGCCGATAAATTCCTTTGCGGCTCTTATTGATCAGGCATGAAAGCACCATGAATTCGTTTCATGCCGGATCAATATGTAAACCGAGTAGCAGGAAGGTTCGGGCTGCACCGGCAAAGCGAGGGCTACGACTGGGCCGCGGCGATGGCGGCGTCCAACTCGCCGTCGAAACCGGCGGCGGCCTTCCGCTTGAGTTCTTTGCCGAACAGGCCCTTGCGCGTGAGGTACTCTTCCATGTTTTTGATGGGGAGGCCGACCTTGTTGCGCGCTTGTGGTTCGAGTGTCTTGCACTCGATCAGGGTCGGCCCGTTGCCCCTGCGCGCATGGGCGATGGACTCGGTGGCCACGCGATAGACGGCCACCGCATCGTCGCCGTCGACGGGAATGCAAGGGACGCCATGGGCCTGGGCTTTGCGGGCAAGTTCCTCGGTGCCGTCGGTCTTCTTCTGACCTCGAGGCATGGACACTGTGCCGTTGCGGCAGACGAAGAGAATCGGCAACTGGTGGACGCCGGCATAGCTGAGTGCTTCTTCCAGAAAATCGAGGGAGGCCGGTAGATCGCCCAGGAATGCGACGACGACCTTGCCGCTCTTCTTCGTTTTGTTGGTCAGGGCTGCGGCGCTGGCGGCTTCCAGTTGCGCGCCAAGGGGAGCCGGGTTTGAAGCGCCGTCAAGCATCTCGCGAAAGACGCTCGAGAGTGGTGCGCCCGTGATGAAGTCAAGGAGGAAACCGAGCGGCGTGCGGGCGACGGTGTCCCCGCTGAGCAGATCGATGGCCACGGCCACCGCGGCGGCTTCGTGACCAGAGCCGGCTTTGCCTTTTCCGGCGCGCTTGCCGTTTTCTAGCAGAAGACGCGAACGCTCTTCCAGTAGGCGGCATTTCACCATGGTGGAGTAAATCTGGAGCAGCTTTTCGTTGGAAATGAGCGAAAGGCCGTCGTGGCCGGCCAGTTGCGCGGTGTTCGCGTCAGGGCTCAGTTTTGTTTTCCGGGTCGTCATGGGTCTTCGATCTCTGTGGGCGCTGGCTAAGTCGAGTAATCGGCGTTGATGTGGACGTATTCAAGGGTCAGGTCGGTGGTCCAGAAGAGGCAGGAGCCTGTGCCCTGGTGCAACTCGATGGAGATGGAAAACTCCGGCTGCGCCACGTAGAGGTGGGCGGCGGCCTCATCAAACTCCGCGGCGCGTCCTCCGTCGCGGCAGACGGGCAACTCGCCATATTGGATGTCGATGCGCTCAGGGTCTATCTGGGCGCCGGAGTAGCCGATAGCGGCCATCAGCCGGCCCCAGTTGGGATCGCCTCCTGCCCAAGCGGTCTTGACCAGCGGCGAGTGGGCGATGGCCTTGGCGATCTTGAGCGCCTCGGCGTCGGTGGCCGCACCGTCGATGTGTAACTCCACCACGTGGCTCACGCCTTCGCCGTCGGCTACGATTTGCCTGGCCAGAGAGGTGCAGACCTGGGTCAACGCAGTGGCGAAGGCTGCGTCTCCCGTGCCGATGGAGGCGCCGCTGGCTCCCGAAGCCAGCAGCAGCACCGTGTCGTTGGTCGAAGTGTCGCCGTCCACCGAGATGCGGTTGAAGCTGACTTCGATGGATGGGCGCAGATAGCTCTTCAGCACTTCCGGTTCGATCGCTGCATCGGTCAGGATGTAGACCAGCATGGTGGCGTGCGGGACAAGTTGGGGGTGAATCATCCCCGATCCCTTGGCCATTGCCGCGATGCGGATCTCCTTGACCGTGCCGTCAGGGCCGGCGACTTCGAGCCGCGCAAAGGCGGTCTTCTCGACCGTATCGGTCGTGAGAATGGCTTGGGTGACCTGATGGAAGTGGTCGGACTCCGCGCCCAGCGCTGCGGTCACACCGGGAAGAGCGGCGATCAGCTTCTCTGCCGGGAGCGGGACGCCAATGATACCGGTCGAGGAGGGAAAAACCTCTTCCGGACGGCAGCCGAAGGTTTCTGCGGCAGCCGTGCAGGTGGCGCGCGCTGCGTCCAGTCCCGCCTGGCCGACGGCGCAGTTGGCGTTACCTGCGTTGATGGCGGCAACGCGCACCTTGCCGCCCGTGGCAAGCAGATGTTCCTTGTCCACGATCAGCGGAGCTGCGGTGATGCGGTTGGCGGTGAAGGCGGCGGCGGCGCTGGCCGGTTGGTCGGCCACGATGAGGGCAAAGTCGGTGCGGCCGCTGGCCTTGAGGCCTGCCTTGGTGGCGCCGAAACGGAAGCCGAGAGGAATCAGAAACTGGGAGAGGTCGCTCATGTCGGTGAAGGGAATCAATCCATTTAATCTAACAGGTGAGGGACCGATGACCGAGAACAGTAGAGATGCGGCGGAGGCTGCCGATGCAAATGTGTTTCTTGATCTGCGCGAGGTGAACGTGGCGCGCAGCGACCGCGTGGTGCTGCACGACGTGAATTTGAAGATCCGCACCGGGGAGCATGTGGCGATCCTGGGACCGAATGGATGCGGAAAATCCACGCTGATTCTGGCCATGACCTGCCAGATCTATCCGATCTTCCAGCCCGGAATGCGGGTGCGGATCTTCGGACGCGAGCGCTGGGACCTGACCGAGTTGCGCAAGCATTTCGGCGTGGTGGGAACCGACCTGCCGGGCGAGCGAACCGCCGTAACCACTGGCCTCGAAGCCGTGATTGCCGGATTCTTTTCAGCCTCCACGCTGTGGCCCAACCTGCATGTGACTGCGGAGATGCGCAACCGCGCGCACGAGGCCCTGGAGCGGATGGAGGCGCTGGAACTGGCCGGACAACTGGTGGGCGAAATGTCGGCTGGCGAAAAGCGGCGCATTTTGATTGCGCGCGCGCTGGTGCACCGGCCACAGCAACTGCTGCTGGACGAGCCCTCGAATGCGCTGGATCTGGCCGCGCAACGGGAACTGCGCGAGACCCTGCGACGGCTGGCGAGCGAGGGCACAGGCATCGTGCTGGTGACCCATTACCTGGGCGATATTCTGCCCGAGATCAAGCGAGTGATTCTGATGCGCGCCGGGCGGATCGTCGCCGACGGGCCGCGGAATGAGCTTCTTACCGAAGCACGGCTGAGCGAGCTCTTCAATACGCGGGTGCGGATCGGACGCGACGAGGAATGGCTGCACAGTTGGTGAGGGCAGGGAATAGGGAGTAGGGAATAGGTGTCGCGGTGAGTGCGTAGGGAGTTCTGCGAGGCGCAAAGTGTGCCGCGAAGATGCCTGGAAATAAAAAGTAATGTTGGTTCAGTGCGTGCAACGATCACTCTTAATTGGTACTTGGGATTCAGGTCGGGAATTTCGTTTTTTCAGAAAAATACTTCGCTTGACGTGGGGCGGGGGGAGATATAGATTAACGGCACACGGGAAAGGAGGTTGATCCAGCTGATGCAAAAAAACTTTTCGAGTTGTTTCGTACGTGAGGTGACTGAGGCCTAGGGCATCGCGCCCCAGACCAGAGGTTTGCCCCGCCGGAGAAGACTTCCTACGGGCACCGTGGCATTTTTAATTCAGACACGCCTTGGCAGAGATGTGCAGAGCGGCGGTTTTTCCAGAGTTGCGACGAAGGCAGTCGCAGGGAAGCCCGACTTAGCGGGTATCGCCAGAATGCACTCCCGGCCGGGGAGAGGTCTAACTGAAGAAGAGTGCCTGGGCTCTCGCTTCGCGCGATGGCCTTAGTCCAATACCCACAGATCACCGGCGACGGCCTGGGTAATGCGCCCAGGCCGCCGTTGCGTTTGGGCGCAAATCGGATCTGTAAGGTTGTGCTTCCATGCGCCTTGTCCGGAGGCACAACAGAACGCGGAGGCAGCTCTCCGAGGCATAAAGTGACTCAAGGTGCGGCACCGGTGTGGAGAGATGTGCCGGAACCCGCGTAGCTGCTGTACACTCAGGCCCATGCGGGTCTTTGGCATCGACTGTGGAACCGAAATCACCGGCTTCGGCGTTGTGGAAACCTGCGACACAGGCCGGGAGCCCCGCCTGATCATGAAGGCGATGGGGGCCATCCGATTGTCCAGGACCAAGTCCATGCCTGAGCGGCTGGAACAGGTCTTCAACGAATTGACCGTCGCGCTGGAGCGCTGGCAGCCGGACGCGGTAGCGATTGAAGGGGTTTTCTACTCGGTCAACGCCAAATCCGCCTTGAAGTTGGGGCAGGTAAGGGGGGTGGCGCTGCTGGCGGCGGCGCGGCTGCGCTTGCCGCTGGCCGAGTACGCGCCGCTCAAGATCAAGTCGAGCGTGGTGGGCTACGGATTGGCAAAGAAGGAGCAGGTGCAGTTCATGGTGGCGCGGCTGCTGGACCTGGCCGAAGTGCCGCAGCCGGCGGATGCAGCCGATGCGTTGGCGATTGCCATCTGCCACATTCATACCGCGGAGACGCTCACGCTCCAAGGTGGTTGGCGATGAGGGCGGGATGGCTCGGCCTGGCAGGGGTGCTTGCTTTTGCTGCATGGACGCTTCCGGCGCCAGGCGAGCCCGGACCGCTAGTCCGGGTGGATTACTCCAATCCGGGGCTTACTCCTCCGCACTGGACGCTGGTTCTTTACCCGGATGGAAGCGGCCATTTCCGCTCCGAGCGGGGCAATCCGCCTGCCGGAAGCGCGCAGATTTCTCCCCCGACGATCATGGCGGTGGAGGTGGACCGCGAGGTTCGGGTGAGCGCGGAGTTTGCGGGGCGCGTTTTTCTTGCGGCGCGTCGACACAAATGGTTTAGCGAGGGGTGCGAGAGCCGCGAGAAGGTGGCCTTCCAGGGATTGAAGACTCTGACCTATGCGGGACCCGAGGGCCTGGGATCGTGCGAGTTCAACTATTCCAAAGACAAGGAATTGCAGGAACTCTCGGACTGTCTGGTAGGCGTGGCGGCGACTATTCTGGAGGGCGCGCGGCTGGAGAAGCTCTTGCTGCATGACCGCCTGGGGTTGGATCAGGAGATGGAGTACCTTACGGAGGCCTCCGGCGACGGGCGCTTGCAGCAGATAGGCGTCATACGCGGCATCCTTGAGCGGCTGGAGGAAGATCCAAGCGTGATGGAGCGAGTGAGAAAGCGGGCCAGGGTGTTGTTGACAAAGATGGGGGAATAATTCTCCCTTGCCGAATTTTGTCGTAACTTTCACCTTCGAGGGGTGTCTTAATAGAGTTGGGCCCGCCATACAGGTGGGCGAGTTGGTTCGGGGTCCGTGCGGTGGAAAGGCGGGACACCATGAAGTGCAAAGGGTTAGTCGAACGCGGGCCGTGGGTGGGTGTGCTCGGGCTGGCGGCGGTAGTTGCGGGAACGATGTTCGCGGCGCCGGTTTTGCGGGCAGACGATGTGGTTCAGGCGCGCGCGGCGCGGTTGAGCAGCGTGGAAGGGCAAGTCGAGATTTCGCAGGGCGGCCAGGTGCTTGCCAGTCAGGCGCTGGCGAATACGCCGTTATTTGAAGGGACCAAGGTGGCCACCGGCGACGACGGGCAGGCGGAGCTGCAGTTTGAAGACGGCAGCGTGATCCGGCTTTCGCCCGACAGTTCGTTGACACTGTCGGTTTTGCGCGGCCAGGGCGGCACGGGCGATGCGGAAGTCGTGTTTGAGTCCGGCCTGGGCTACTTTGAACTGCAAGGCACTGCCAAGCCGGTCCGGGTGCGCTTTGGCGAATGCGTGGTAACGGCCAGCGGTTTCACCGTGATGCGGATCGGTCTGGACACGCCTCCGGGCGAGGTGGCTGTCTTTTCAGGCAATGCCCATCTGGAGCGCGGAAGTTCCCTGGCGCTGGACCTGCACGGCGGCGAGAGCGTCACACTCAGCGGCGTCAGTCCCAACGCGTACAGTCTGGCCGAGTCGATTGAACCGGACTCCTGGGACAGTTGGAATGCCGACCGCGACCAGGCGCTGACCTCTCTGGCAGCACAGCGGACCGGGGCAGCCAACAATCTGGCCAACAGCAGCAATCCGGCATGGAGCGACCTGGACGCTAATGGCAACTGGTACAACGTGCCGGGACAGGGGTATGTCTGGTCGCCCTATGAGGCTTCGAACGCAGGCTGGGATCCTTACGGAAACGGCTCCTGGATGTGGATCCCGCGGTATAGCTACATCTGGGTCTCGGGCGCTCCCTGGGGGTACATGCCCTACCAGTGCGGCGCGTGGGACTACTTCAACGATTTCGGATGGGGCTGGGCGCCGGGTGGGTGCAACCCGTGGTGGGGCGGCGATTACTTTGGCCCCAATATCGGCGTCGGTTATGGCGGGTACATGCCGCCGCAGCGTCCACATCCGCGGCCGCGTAGGCCGATTGGCCGCCTGTTGGCTGTTGTCGGGGGCAAGGCCGAGCCTTACCCGGTGATATCAGTGAATCGGCGGTCCAACAACCGGATTATCGGTCTACCTGTGCGGGGCAAAGGTGCGCCGACCACGATTGCCGGGCACACGGTGCAGCCGCTGCGTCCCCTCCCGCAGCGCCCGCAATACGATCACGCGGCCTCCGGGTTCGCGAACCGGACCCAGCCCATCTATACGGGAGCAAGGCCCGCGGCTCCCTCGACGGGTGTATTCAACGGTGGAAACCGCGCTGTGTTTGTACCCGCGCCGGGAAGCTTCAATGGTGGCCGTACCATGGTGCCTTCCTCTGGCGGGCGCGTAGCTCCCAGCGGAGGTTCGTCCTCCAGCCGTTCCGCTGGCGGCGGTGGCGGAGCCTCGCATAGTGCCGGCAGTTCCGGCGGAGGCGGCGGTCACGTTACCAGCGGCGGCGGCAGTACCGGCGGCGGAGGTGGCGGTGGAGGCCACGCTGGCGGTGGTGGTGGCAGCAGCAGCAGCGGTGGTGGTGGACACCACTAAGAACTTGCTGATTCAGAATCAGGGGCCACTTCGCAAGCCGGGGTGGCCCCTTCTGTTTCCAGACCGCGCCATAAAGCCGCAAAGGTCTCGATAGACAAGGCTTCGGCGCGCGCGTGCGGATCGATGGCGGCCTGGGTCAGTGCGGCGGCGACCGCTGCAGGTGGCATTCCCGCGGCGCGCAGGTTGTTGACCAGAGTCTTACGCTTTTGCGCGAAGGCCACGCGAACCAGGCGGAGAAAGCTGGCTTCCTCCACACCAAGTTCCTGGAAGCGCGGGGCAAATCGCCAGCGGAAGACAGTGGAATGCACCTCGGGCGGCGGCGAGAAGGCGGAGGGGGGCAGAGTGAAGAGGCGCACAGTTGGCCCGTGCATCTGCATGGCGACCGAAAGCTGCCCAAAGTCGCGCGAACCTGGCTCGGCCACCACGCGGTCGGCTACCTCCCGCTGTACCATCAGGACCGCCCGGTCCAGCGCGGCATGGTTCTTTGCAAGCTTGAAGAGGATCGGCGAAGTGATGTAGTAGGGCAGGTTGCCCAGCACCAGCAGACGTTCTCCCCTAGCCTTCGCCGCTGCAGCAAAGTCGAAGCTCAGTACATCCTGCTCGATCACCGTGACGCGCTCGGCGGGTACCTCGCTGCGCAGGCGGGCGGCAAGCAGCGGGTCCAGTTCGATAGCCAGAACGTGGGCGGCGTGCGCGGCCAGAACGGTGGTGATGGCGCCGCGGCCGGGGCCAATCTCGACCACTGTGCGGCCGGTGAGATCGCCCAGCGAGGCGGCGATGCGCTGGATTGCGTCGGAATCATGGAGAAAGTGCTGGCCGAGTTTGGGCTTGGAAGGCATGGGCTCTCTTGATGGTAGTTGAACATGGGGAGTCTGCGCGGATCGGTGAGAAGCAGAGCATGAGCGTAGTAGACTGGCCCTTTGGCGGCGCGCCTTGCCCGAGGAGGGGCAAGCTTCCTCAGCCGGCCACGGAGAAGCAACCATGCATATCGTCTTTGCCGCCTCGGAGTGCGTGCCTTTCGCCAAAACTGGCGGGCTGGCCGACGTGGTGGGCGCGCTGCCGCCGGAACTGGCCAAGCTGGGTCACGAGGTCACGGTGTACCTGCCACTCTACGCCGTGGTGCGGCGCCATCTGCCCGAAGAGTGGAAGTATGCGGTGCGGTCGATCACCATTCCTTTCGAGTATTACAACCGCTTTGTGGGCATCGTGGATGGCGGCAAGCGGGCCGGAGTGCAGTACTACTTTGTGGATTGCCCCGATCTCTTCGACCGCAAGGAACTCTACGGCTCCAAGGGCGGCGAATTCCCCAACAATTGGGAGCGGTTCGGACTCTTCTGCCGCGCCGTGCTGGAGGCGACCAAGCAACTTGGCGTTCCCCAGGTCTTTCATGTGCACGACTGGCAGGCGGCGCTGATCCCCGTCTATCTGCGCACTCTTTACCAGTTCGACCCCATGCTGCAAGGCGCGGGCGTGGTGCTGACCGTCCACAACGCCGGCTACCAGGGCTGGTTTCCGCCACCGACTACCGAGCGGCTCCTCTTTCCCTGGGAGATCTTCACCATGGACAAGGTCGAGCAGTTCGATACCTTCAACTTCCTCAAGGGCGGCCTGGTCTACTCCGACATTCTGACCACGGTGAGCCGCAAGTATGCCCAGGAGATTCAGACCCCGGAGTTTGGAGAGAAGCTGGACAGCGTGCTGCGCGGCCGTGCAGCGGACCTGCGCGGGATTCTGAACGGCGTGGACTATGGGCAGTGGAACCCTGCGACTGACGGCAACCTGGCGGCGCACTACTCGCCGCAGGACCTTGCAGGCAAACGCGAATGCCGTGCCGATCTGCTTCATGCTTTCGGCTTGGAGTCGGTGGGAGCTTCTACCCTGGTCATCGGTATCATCTCGCGCTTTGCCACTCAAAAGGGCTTCGACATTCTCGAGCAGATCGCCGGAAAGCTATCGGATCGGGATGTAGCGCTGGTGGTGCTAGGTTCCGGAGAGCCTTACTATGAGAAGTTTTTCCGCGACTGGGCGTATTGGAACAAGGCGAATGTGGCGGTGCGGATTCGCTACGACGATGCGCTGGCGCACAAGATCGAGGCCGGTTCCGATGCCTTCCTGATGCCTTCACGCTACGAGCCTTGCGGCCTGAACCAGATCTATTCGCTCAAGTACGGAACGGTGCCTGTGGTGCGCGCTACCGGAGGGCTCGACGACACCATCCAGGAGTGGAATCCGGAGCAGGGAACCGGGACTGGCTTCAAGTTCGAGGGCTTTCAGCCTGAAGCGCTACTCGCCGCTATCGACAGGGCGCTGGCGGCCTTCCAGAACAAGGAAGGCTGGCAGCGGCTGATGCTGAACGGCATGGTGCAGAACTATACCTGGGAGCAGCCGGCCCGCGAGTATGCGGCGCTCTATGAAGAAGTCGCGCGGCGGCGGTCGTAAGTGGGCTGCCGGGCTTTGGACCGGTTTATGGCGATCCCGTTATTCGCCTGACAGAGCCACCGCCGGGAGACGAAAGTCGCGAAGTGCGTAATGCGCGCCATCTTCCGTGAGGTGCTGCGAATCGAAATAGAACAGACGATCTCCGTCCCGGTAGGCACACTGGTTTCCGGTGCTGCAGAACTCTGGCTTCAAGTCGATCAGCGGCACAACTCCAATGACGTCGAGAGCCGCCCGCAACTGCGTGTTCGCGATGGCCATCGAAACTGAATTGTCGGCAGGCCCGCTTCCCGGATCGGATGCATCCAGCGAACCCATCCACGTGGCCAGGACGCGCCGGGTGGCAATGTGGGTGGTTCTGATCCGCAGCAAGGGATCGAAGTTGAAGTTGGGTACGTCTTCCAGAACCACGACTTGCTTGCCGGCAGCCTGCAGGTCCTGGACCGAAGTCACAAGGAACCGCTTGAATAGAGTCTTTTCGGTATCCGGGGTGGGAACTTCCTTTGGGTGGCCGGAGCCGGTCACGAGCCAGACCTCCTCTTCTTTTGGCCGAAAGGAGTCCATCCAGCGGCCGGCAAGGACCACAATGCGGACACGGTGGTCGGCTTGGAGCAATCGAAGGGAACGGCGGTTGAACTCCATGCATCGCTGAGCCCCCAGAGGAGAATTGGGCCGACGGTTTGCGGCGCCGGTCAACGGCAGGCAGCCGCTCTGTCCCAGTTGGACAAAAGCATAGCCTTGAGCGTTGGCAATCGAGCGCAGTCCCGGCGCAAGCGCGGCAGAGTGACTGTCTCCCCATAGCGCCACGGAGGGCCGAGGGTCTGAAGCGTCATAGCATGGGGGCTTCAGGTTCAGCTTGGCGTGGGCAGTCAGACAGGGGTCGGTCGTGGGTACTTCGGCAGCACGTTCGATTTCAGCCAGTTCCGGAAATCGCTGCGGAATCCCATGGCTCAGCCAGACGCCCGTGCAGAGCGACAGCACCAGGAGGCTGACCATGGCATAGCGAATAAGCAGGGGGCCTGCCGGACGGGTCGACCGCCGAAGAGGTTGCTCAATGAGGTAATAGGAAAGAACCGCTGCCGCGAGGGACAGCGCAACTGCCAGCAAGGCGGCCATCGGTGGCAACTGGTCTTCGCTTGCCACGCGCAGAAACGAGAGCAAGGGCCAGTGCCATAGATACCAGGAGTAGGAGATCTTGCCGATAAAAACCAGTGGTGGCAGCGAGAGAATTTGCTGGTTGATCCAACTCCCAGGGAACGCAATCATCAGGGCCGCGCCCAGCACGGAGGGTAGCGCTGCCGGTCCTGGAAACGCGGATTTCGCATTGAGCAGAAACATGGGCGCAAGCAGCAGCGCCAATCCGCACAGACCTGCCAGATGAACAAGGGGCTTGGGCCAGGAAACGGGCCTTCGGGTCAGTTCCATTACCGCCAGCGCCACGCCTACGCCGAGTTCCCAGGCACGCTCCGGCAGCAGATAAAAAACGTTCATCGGATAGGTGCCAAGTTCATGCCAGGCCAGCAAGAACGACAGGATGCAGACGATCAGAATTGCAGGCAGGAGCAAACTGCGGCGAATGCGCGCGACCAGAACCATCAGCAAAGGAACCACGGCATAGAACTGCTCTTCCACGCCCAGTGACCAGGTCATTAGCAATGGATAGAGCGTGCTCCGTGTATCGAAATAGTTGGAGTAATGCCAGAAAAACATATTGGATACAGATAGGGTCGCGGCAAAGGCATATCGTCCGAATACGCTGGCCTCGCCGGGAGATAGAAGGACCATGGCCGCAAGGATGGTGAAAATCAGCACGCCATAAAAAGCCGGGAGAATTCGCTTGGCGCGTCGCTGATAGAAGCGCAGAAAGCTGAAGTTTCCGTGGCGCACCTCGGAAAAGATGTGGCCGCCGATAAGGTAGCCCGAGATGACAAAGAAGATATCGACTCCGGTGAAGCCGCCAGTGATCCATGGCACGCCAGCGTGGTAGAGCACCACGCTCAAGATGGCGATGGAGCGGATTCCGTCAATGTCAGGCCGATAAGACCGGTTGGAACCGGCGAACGCTGGAACGCTCAAAAAACGCTCTCCTGATCAAGCTAGCGATTCGGATTCCACTCGCAATATTCAAGGATCGTTAGTAGGTAAATTCAATCTATGGGTAGCAGATAACGCTCACAAGAGATCGAAACACCCGGAGCGGCTTGTCCCTGTTGCGTGAAGGACAGCTAGAGACGTTTGTAGTGGGTCGGATTCGCGGTTTGACTTGTCCGGCTAAACATTTGGCCATGTGAAGACAAGAGAAGTATCTCTCTCTTTTCGACAAGAGCCATTCGTCTCTAATAGGTCCGTACTATCGTGAGCTCTTGTTTACCGCGCGTTCACAGCAGCCGCTAAGACGATGTGCAGGGTCATGGGAGAGAATTAGCCAAAAAATGGCTCGGCGAAACGGGTCGAGGGTGCAGGGGCGAGCGCGCTATTCATTTCCCCTTTGCGGTCTTAGAATGGGTGGGCATGATTCTCTTCCAAGGCGAGAAGTTCCCTTGACTGAGAGGGGAGAGGACAAACAGGCACCTACGAGTGGCCCCTAGTGAAAATCCCGCATTGTGGAAGGTGGAGAGACTAGAGTTGAGTTGGAGTAGCCGGCAACTCAGCGACTCCCAAAGCGGACTGGCCGCTGCTGCAAAGACGGTTGTTCAGGTTTTGAATTGCGTGTGAACGGAAAGAGTGGGGTAGAGAGTTGTCCGATACCATCGATTGGCCGCAGTTGTCATCACCGCAGCGCCGTGGCCGCCGCAAATTGCTGATCCTAGTTGTCCTGGTGGCCCTGATTGTGCTTTTTAGCCGCACCGTGCTCTCCTTTTGGGTCGACCTGCTGTGGTTCAAGTCGCTGGGCTACGAAAGCGTCTGGTGGAGAGCGCGCGGGATGGAATGGGGCATCTTTGCAGGCTTTGCCGTGGCCACTTTCCTCATTTTGTACGGAGCATTTTCGGCGCTCAAACGGGCGCATCGCGACGATCTGCCTTCCGACCACACGGTCATCCTTGCTGGACGGCCGGTGAATCTCTCCATCGAGCCGGTGCTGCGCGTGGTGGGTGTGGGCGGCCCGTTGGTCATCTCACTTCTCTCCGGGGCCGCGATGGCGGCCCAGTGGCAGACGCTGGCCCTCTGGTGGTATGCGCCCAAGGGCGGCGTCGCCGATCCGATCTTCGGCCGCCCGCTCGGCTTTTATCTCTTCACCCTGCCGGCTTGGCAGATTCTGCTCGGCTGGCTGCTCACACTCAGCGTGATTTCCTGCATCATAGCCGCGCTATTTCTGGCGGCTTCGGGTGGTTCGCGCGCGCTCACCGGCGTTCGTGGCGCCTCCGGCCTGCTGCCCTGGCGCGGGGTCTCGATCGCGGTTGCGTTTCTGCTTTTTGTCGTCGCCATGCGCGTGTATGTGAGCCGCTTCGCGCTGCTCTTCGACCATCACACCATCTTCGACGGCGTTACCTACACCGACGCGCATGTGTTCATTACCGGCAAACTGCTGGTGTGCATTGCGCTGTTTTTCGGAGCCCTGCTTGCTGCCGGCTCCGCTGTCTGGGCGCCGCGCGGGCGATGGCTGGTAGTGGCCGTTGTTCCCGCCGTTCTGTGTTTTGGCGCAATGGGCGTGGTTGGCTGGTACGTGAGCAGCTTCCTGGTCAAGCCCAACGAACTGGTGCGCGAGCAGCCTTACATCGCCAACAACATCGAGATGACGCGCCAGGCCTTTGGCCTCGACCGTTTCGCGCAGCGCGAGTTCCCGGCTGAGACCACGGTGGAGGCCACCGATCCGGCCAACAATCAGCCCACTCTCCAGAACATTCGCCTGTGGGACTGGCACGCGCTCCAGGACACTCTGCGCCAGATCCAGGAAATCCGCACCTATTACGACTTTCCCGACATCGACATCGACCGCTATCAACTGAACGGATCCATGCGCCAGGTGATGCTGGCCGCGCGCGAATTGAATGTGGAAAAACTGCCTGAGAGCAGCCGCAACTGGATCAACGAGAAGCTCATCTACACCCACGGCTACGGCATCACTATGAACCCGGTGAATGGCTTCACCTCCGAAGGCCTGCCCACGTTGATGTTGAGCAACATGCCGGTGCAGAGCTCCGTTCCCGGCCTCAACGTCACCCGCCCCGAGATCTACTTCGGCGAGCAGACCAACACCGATGTCTACGTAAAAACGCGTCAGCAGGAGTTCAACTACCCCCAGGGCGACACCAACAATCTGACTTCCTACCAGGGCAATGGCGGCATCCAACTGGGCGGCTTCTTGCGCCGTATCCTGATCGCCTTTGACCGCGGCGACCTGGCGAAGGTGCCATTCAGTGATGACATCAACGCCGACAGCCGCCTCCTGATGCGTCGCACCGTGCGCCAGCGCGTCGCCACCCTGGCGCCGTTCCTCACCTTCGACCAGGATCCGTACATTGTCCTGGGCGAGGACGGGCGGCTCTCCTGGGTGATGGATGCCTTTACCTCGTCGGACAGCTATCCCTACTCGACCCACTACACGGTCGGCGGCCAGCCGCTCAACTACATGCGCAACAGCGTGAAGGCGGTGGTCGATGCCTACGACGGCACCACGACCTTCTACGTCTTTGACAACCAGGATCCGATTCTTGCGGCCTATCGCGGCATCTTCCCGGACCTGTTCAAGGATGCATCGGCCATGCCCTCCGGTCTGCGCAAGCACGTGCGCTACCCCGAATTGCTGCTCAAGCTGCAGGCCGAAGTCTACGGCCTTTATCATATGACCAATCCGGCCGTCTTCTACAACCGGGAAGATTTGTGGACAGTGGCCAGCGAAGCTGGCATGACCGAGGGTGGAGAGCAAGCCACCCAGCCCATGCAGCCCAACTTCGTCCTGATGAAGCTGCCGGGCGAGACCGGCGTCGAGTTTGTCGAGATTCTGCCCTTCACGCCGGCCAACCGCAACAACCTGATCGGGTGGATCGCCGGGCGCAGCGATGGCGAGCACTACGGCACCTCGGTGGTCTACGACTTTCCCAAGACCAAGCTGGTCGATGGACCCATGCAGATTGAGGCGCGCATCGACCAGAACGCGCAGCTTTCCGGGCAGTTGACCTTGTGGAACCAGCAAGGCTCGCATGTGCGGCGCGGAGCGCTGCTGGTGATTCCGTCGGGACGCGCGCTTCTCTATGCGGAGCCGATCTACCTGCAGGCCGCTCAGAGCCCCATGCCGGAACTGCGCTTGGTGGTGCTGGCGTTGCAGGACCGGCTGGCCTATGGGCCGACTTTCGAGGCTGCACTTACCTCGCTCTTTGGCGGAGGCAGTTCCTCCCTGAGCGTGGCGGAGGCGCCGCAAACTTCGCCCGAAGCCGCCGGAGTTGCTGGAACCGCTGCAGCTCCGAAACCCGCGCAGGACATGAACGCGCTGATTCGCGAGGCAGGCAAGGACTTCGACGAGTACCAGAAGCTGACGGCGGCGGGCAAACTGGGCGAAGCCGGCCAGAAGCTGGATGAGCTGAAGCGCACTCTCGACCATATGACCGCGCTGCACAAGTAGCAAGCATCGGCAAATCAGCGCGGATTGTTCGCAACAAAGAAAAACGGCGTCTTCCCTAGGGAGGACGCCGTTTTTCTCTGATTTCACGAGAAGAAAGCCAACGGAAAAGGCGCGAAGCGGACTTGTGTGGTGAATCCGAAGTTCGTTGAAGAACAACTGAAGATCTTTCGACTCCGTTTGGCCAAAAAGCCGGTCAAACTACGCCCAAGATGACAGTGCAATGACGGTGCGAGCTTCAGGCGCAGGACATTACAGCAGTTTCATCGCCTCCGGATCCCACTTCACGATGGCGCCGCGTTCGATGCTTTCGTTGGCGAGCAATGCTGCGCCAGCGGCGCGGAAGCCGAAAACTGCGTCTTCCACGGGCGCTTGCCGCGAGCGCACGGCCGCAAAAAAGTTCTTGAAGTGGTCGTAGCTGTCGCTGTAGCCCTGCGGCGAAACGTACTTCTCAAGACCCACCGGTGCTTCGTCCGGGGGCGGCATCACGGGATACTTCTTTCGGTACTCCGCCAGAGTCTGCTTCTGCATCGCTTCGGTGAAGGTATTGATGGTGTAGCCGGGCTCCTTCTCGCGCGGCACGCGGTTTATGCTCACGGAGCCCCAGTCGATTTCCATGGTGCCTTCTGAGCCGGTAAAGACCAGGCGCTCGCTTTCTTCGCCTCCGGCTACAAAGTTGACGCGCAGGCTCAGGTTGAAGCCCTCTTTGTAGTCGAAGAGCCCCATCATCACGTCGTCCACGTCGCGGCCGTCGTTCCAGTAGCGCAGGCCGCCGGTGGCCATGCCGCGCACCGGGCCATGGGATCCGGTGATGAAATGCGTTCCGCTGAAGAGGTGGACGAACAGATCGCCGGCCACGCCGCTGCCATAGGCTTTCCATTTCCGCCACTGGAAAAAATGCTCGGCGTTGAAGGGGATCTTCGGCGCTGTGCCAAGGAAGCGCGGCCAGTCACAGGTCTCGGGCGAGGCATCCGGAGGAACGGTATAGTTCCAAGCGCCCATCGCGGAGTTGCGGTTCCACTCGACGGAGACCATATTCAGCTTGCCGATGGCGCCCGCAGCCAGCAGTTCCTTGGCCTTGATGTAGAGCACGGAACTGACGCACTGGCTACCCACCTGCAGAATGCGATGGGTCTCGCGGGCGGTCTCGATCATCTCCGGCCCGTCGGCATAGAGATGGATCATCGGCTTCTCGCAGTAGACGTCCTTGCCGGCCTTCATGGCGTCCACTGAGGCTTGCTTGTGCCAGTGGTCGGGCGTGCCGATGAGGACGGCGTCAATGTCGGGGCGCGCCAGGATCTGGCCGTAGTCGCGGGTGGTGAAGATGTCGTTCCCCCACAACTCCTTGCTGTGCGCCAGGCGTCCGTCGTAGCAATCGGCCACGGCCATCAGTTTCACTCCCGGCACGCGCAGCGCCGACTTGGTGTCGTACATGCCCTGCCCGCCGGCGCCGATCAGCGCAATCTGAATTTGGTCGTTGGCCCCAATGGTCCGCGTGGGCCCGTCTTCGAGCGCCGCCAGCGCATGAAGCCTTGCTCCCAGCATGGTTCCAGCGGTTGCCGCTCCCGCCGTCTTCAAGAAATTCCTGCGATTGAACGCGTACACTCCAGCACCTCATGCAATGAAATCGTTTGCCCTGCAAAAGCGGCCTTCATTATCTAGGTCTGGGCGGCGCATCTGCAACGGATTAGCTGCTCGCGGCTTCGCTTTCAGCGCCAGGGCTGGCCGCAGAGTTCGCATTCAACTCGGCCAGGATGCGCTTTACGGCTTCTTCCGCAGCTTTGGCGGCTTGCGGAGACAGGTCCATTGAGATCGGCTGATGCGGATCGATGGTGATGGCGTAGAGAACCACATCGCGGCCGCCGCCCCGCATGTAATAGACGTCCAGCAAGTCCTTGACGCCGATGTCGTGGGCGGTGAGCGTGGGCGGGTAGTCGCGCGAGAAGCGCGGCACGGTGCGGGTGACGGTTCCAATGGGATTGCCGTCGGCTGCAGCGTCGATCAGCACGATCCGATCCGCATTTTCAAGAGGTCCCAGAAGAGTGAAGCCGCCGGTGCCGCCATCCAGGCACTCCACGCCGGGGGGAAGCTTGTGCTCGTTGAGCGCGCGCACCACGTGAACGCCGACGCCCTCGTCGGCCATGATCACGTTGCCCAGGCCGAGCACCAGCGTCTTCTTTGGATCAGTGCGGCTTTCCAAGGGCTGCTCTTTCATTCCCTTATTTCTCACCCTTGTCTCGCACGAACTTCCATCCGCCGATGATCGAGGAAACCGTGCCGCGGCCCTCGATGTAGTCGTGATAGAAGGCCAGATAGACGTGCACGATCACAAAGGTGACAAAGAACCACAGGAAGAGGTGGTGCCAGAAGCGCACCCCCATTTCGCCGCCCATCAGGGGAACGACCCAGGTAAACATGCGCGGCAGCCAGGAATTGCTCATGCTGGAGTAAAGCGCAAACCCGGTGATGGCCTGAAACACAAACACCAGGAAGGTGAAAAAATAGATCAGCCCCGCCAGCGCGTTGTGGCCGGTAGAGATGGGGCCGTGCAGACTGGATTCCAGAACGTCCGCCTTGATGACATCCACGATCTCCTGCCGTTGCGACTTCTTCAGCGGGAAGAAGGCATTCCAGTGGGAGTATTTATTGCCCACAAAGCCCCAGTAGATCCGCGCCGCAAAATTGAAGACGTAGACGAACGCCGCGACAAAGTGAATGAACCGCACCCAGCCGAACCAGTACTGCTGGTAAGCCTCGGCAGCGTAGAAGGCGCGGATCGGCGCGCCGATCAGGTAGCCGGTGACGCACAGAGCTACCAGAGCGATGGCGTTAATCCAGTGGTAGGCGCGCACCGGGAGTTCCCACACATACACGCGCCTGTATTCGACCGGATGCCCGTTGGCCGCCGGTATCGCCTTGCCCGTGACCGTATTCGAAGCGCTCATATTCGTCACTCGAAGGAAACCTGGGCTAAGTGCCGGCCCTGCGGGTCGTACAAATGCACGGCGCAGGCCAGGCACGGGTCAAAGGAGTGGATGGTGCGCAGAATCTCCACGGGTTGGTCGATCTTGGCCACCGGCGTACCGATCAGAGACGCTTCAAAAGACGAACGTTGGCCCTTGGCGTCCCGTGGGGAGCCGTTCCATGTGGTCGGAACCACGAGCTGATAGTTCGCAATTGCGCCGTCGTGAATCTTGATCCAGTGAGCCAGAGCGCCGCGCGGAGCCTCCACCAGGCCCACGCCCTCGGCGTCTTTGGGCCAGCTCTTCGGCTCCCAGTGCTCGCCGTTGAAGGTGGAAGTCTCGCGTATCTTCACGCGCTCCATCAGTTCGCCGAAGAACTCCTTGAGCCAGATCATCGCCAGCGAGGCGTCCAGCCCGCGGGCAGCGGTGCGGCCCAGCGTGCTGAACAGCGCCGTCACCGGCACGTTGAGCTTGCCTAGCGTCTCGCCCACCAGTTCCTTTACGTCCGTGTGACCGGAGGCGTAGGCAACCACCAGCCGCGCCAGCGGACCCACCTCCATCGCGTTTTCCTTCCAGCGCGGAGTCTTCAGGAAGGAGTATTTCTGGTGGCCTTCGAGCGTCTCGAAGGGCGGCTTGGGGCCGGTGTAGTTGATCTTGGTTTCGCCGCTCCAGGGATGGATGCCGGCCGAGTCGCCGCCGTCGTAGCTGTACCACGAGGAAGCAATGTATTCCTTGATCTCCTGCGAGTCGCGCGGATTCACCGGGTACACATGGCTCAAGTCGCGATTGAGCACCACGCCGCGCGGATACTTGAAGGCCTCCGGCTTGGCGTAACCTTGCGTGGGATACTCGCCATAGCTCATGTAGTTCGTCAGCCCGCCGCCCCACTGCACCCAGTCCTTGTAGAACGAGGCCACGGCGAGCAGGTCGGGAATGTAGACCTGGTTGACGAACTCATCGGCCTGGCTGATCAGGCGCGCGACCAGGTTGAGCCGATCGGAGTTGATGGCCGCCACTTCATTGATGTCGATGGAGCAGGGAACGCCACCTACCAGGTAATTCGGATGCGGATTCTTGCCGCCGAAGACCGCGTGGATCTTGACCACTTCCTTCTGCCATTCCAGAGCGTCCAGGTAATGCGCTACGGCGATCAGGTTCACCTCCGGCGGCAGTTTGTAGGCCGGGTGCCCCCAATAGCCATTGGCGAAGATCCCCAGCCCGCTGGCGGCGAAGGCCTTGATCTTGTCCTGCACCGATGAGAAATAGGCGGGAGTGTTCTTGTCCCACTTGGAGAAGGTGCCGGCCAACTCCGCGGCTTTCTTGGGGTCGGCCTTCAGCGCGTTCACAATGTCTACCCAGTCCAGCGCGTGCAGGTGATAGAAATGCACCACGTGGTCATGGAGGTAGAGCGTGGCCATCATGATGTTGCGGATCAACTCCGCGGTCGGCGGCACGGCGATGCCCAGCGCGTCTTCCACGGCCCTCACGCTGGCCAGCGCATGAACCGTGGTGCAGACGCCGCAGACCCGCTCGGTGATCGCCCAGGCGTCGCGCGGATCGCGGCCCATCAGAATCTTCTCCAGGCCGCGCACCATGGTGCCCGCGCTGAATGCGTCCGTGATGACGCCGTTCTCCACCACAGCTTCAATGCGCAGGTGGCCTTCAATGCGAGTTACAGGATCGACGACTATACGTGTCATACGTCCTCACGACTCCTTGTCTTCCGTGACTGGGCTATCTTCTGTGTGCACTTCCTCGATCACTTTGTGCTTGCGGACGTTGGTGATCACGGCGTGCGCCGCCACACCAGCCAGCGTGGCCACTCCCACTACTTTGCCGACCGTATCCGCCGTGCTCTCGATGCCGAAGCCGGGGAATGAAGCCAGGTGCTGGTAGAACGGCCCATTGTCCCAGAAGCCCGTCTCGCTGCAACCGATGCAGCCGTGGCCGGACTGGATCGGATAACTCGTGCCTTCGTTCCACTTGGTCACCGAGCAGGCGTTGTAGGTCACCGGACCGCGGCAGCCCATCTTGTAAAGGCAAAATCCCTTGTGCGCGTTCTCGTCGTCGAACGACTCCACAAACAGGCCGGCGTCGTAGTTCGGCCGCCGATAGCAGGTATCATGGACGCGCCGTCCGTAGAACTCCTTGGGCCGCCCCTGCGAGTCCAGCGCCGGCGGTTGCCCCAGGACCAGCAGGTGGGTTACTACGCTCATCATCACGTCGGCAATCGGCGGGCAGCCGGGCACGTTGATCACCGTCTTGTCCACCAACTTGTAAATGGGCGTGGCACCGGTGGGATTGGGCCGCGCCGCCTGCACGCAGCCGTTGGAGGCGCAACTGCCCCACGCCACCACCGCCGCCGCATCCTTGGCCACGGTCTGCAGAATCGATTCCGCGGTCTTGCCGCCGATCATGCAGTAGACCCCGCCATCCTTGGTGGGCACGGCGCCCTCCACCAGCACAATGTATTTGCCCTTGTTCTTTTCGATGGTGTCGCTCAGGCACTTTTCCGCCTGGAAGCCCGAGGCCGCCATCAGCGTCTCGGTGTAGTTCAGCGACATCACGTCCAGCAGCGCATCCACCACGATGGGGTGCGACGCCCGGATAAACGACTCGCTGCAACAGGTGCACTCCTGAAAGTGCAGCCACACCACGGCAGGTTTTTCTTTCTTCTCGAAGGTCGAAACCACCTGGGCCACGCCGGTTTGACCCAGCCCGGCTGCGGTTGCGGCTGCGGCGCAGAACTGGAGAAAGTCCCTGCGACTGTAGCCCTTCTGCTGCATCGATTGCCAAATGGAAGGAGCCATGCTGACCTCGCTCGCTTGTGCAGGCACCGGCAAATCGGCAACGGCGGACCAGACCCCTGGATGTGCCTCTGTCGGCTTTCCCGGTGGATGATAGGCACGGTACGCAGCTTGCAATACGACCGGCTGTGATCTGGGTCACGGTCCACTATGATGAGCTTTGTGCGCTGGTTGGGTACCCTGGGAAAGCCATCTGGCGGCGAAAATCGGCATTTCCGGGGATAGCACGCACGTCGGAGAGGATGCCGATTTGCAGGGCGGCGCGCGGATTGCTTCCGGATTGGCAACCAACTTGGCCAACTCGCATGATCTTCGACCATCGCGCTACGCAAGCGCCTGGTAGCGGAGGACGCGCCTCGCGCATAGCCAGATCAGCCACAGCGCGGTGGCGAGAAAAACCGTGTTGCTGATGCGCATACCCAGCAGTCCGTCGATCAGCGGCTTCGCAGTAAACGCACGAATGCCGTAATCCAGCGCCCCGCCGGCAGTCAGGCCGAGGATATGCAGCGCACTCCATCCGGTCTGCCGCGAAAAGAAAGTCACCAAAACGAGGAAGACCGCGTCGATCGCCAGCATCGCACTCACCGCAGCCCAACCCCACTTCGGCGGCGTATTCAAAACGCCCATGCCCAGCAAGAATGCAATAGCCCCCGTAATCCACGGGCTCGGCGCCCTACCACTGGACCTGTGCGATCTCCGCGTCGGAATCAGAAACGCACACACCATCAGCAACAAGCTCAGCACTGCCGCGCCAAGAAGCTGCGCAGGGGATGCCACGAACCGGTTCTGCTTGAACCCGATGCCGAAGCTCGCGGCTGAACCAAGCACGAACACCAGAGCGACGACCGAATCACCCACCCGCCCCAGCCACGGCGCCTCAGCATCGGCAGGAAATAGCGCCTCCACCAGCGCAATCGAAACGCCCATGCTCCAGAACGTGTGAAGGTTGAACATGAGCAACGTCCACCACCCTCCAATACCCAACGCCGGAAGATAGGCAGGGTAAAGAAGGTGCCAGTGCTTCTGCATATAGTCAGGATTGAAGAGCGACTGCGACACCAAGCCCTCGCCGATCAACGTGTAGGCCGCGCCCAGCATCAGCATCGTGGGCCAGCCGCGACCCGTTCGACGCGCTGTCTCGCGAATCAATAGCGCCCCGCCGCCGTATGCAGGCGCCAATACGATCAATGCCGACAGCAGCTTGAGCGGCAAATCTCCCAGCAGATACTCGGCCACCAGCGGAGACACAAGGAACAGCGAAATGACTGCGAAGATCTTTCTCTTGGGCGCGACCATCGTTCTCTCCTTGCTATAAAAGACCTCTCCATGCAGATGGAGCGACCCGCCGTGACTATCCGTGCCGCAGGCAGGCCTGAACTGCCTGCTGAAAGAAGGACATGTACTCAGGTTTGGGCATGCCCGCCCTGAGCATGGCAGCCCTTTCATCATCCGGCCAATGACTCTTGTCGGCCTGCATTCGTTGCCAGCCCTCGGCAATTTCCGGATCTCCTAGCGTGAACTCGTCGAACAGGCGCATCCATCGTGCGACCAGCGCCCGGCCCTCGGCACTGTCCGGCGACACTTCGCCATCAAGCGCGCTCTGGAGATCGGCATACAGAGCCTTCCATCGCGCACCGATCTCTGCCCATTGTTCAGACGTCATGGAAGCCCGTCGTTCCCGGCGCGCCTCGGCGGCTTTCGGGCTGTAGTATCTCTCCGTCCAGTCTGTTGCTTCTTGCATCTGTATCTCCTTCAGGATGGTCTGGTAGAGGAGCCACTCGGGTTGAGCAGGGTCCTGTGCGCGCAGTTGTGCATGTTCAATAGCCCGCAGGACGCGATCCAGGCCGTCACGCCGCTCACCGAGAGCCGCCCGCTGCCGTGCAAGCGTGATCGTCAGCGGTTCTGCGCCACGGCTAGCCGGGGTGCTCAGCAAGGCGGCGATTTCGCGCAACGAAAGCCCCAGGTACCGCAGCGCGAGAATCCGCTCCAGGCGGCCGAGATCCTGGTGGCAGTAGAGCCTATAGCCTCGCTCCGAACGATGCGCGGGCGAGAGCAGCTTGAGCCGGTCGTAGTAATGCAATGCGCGCACCGTAACGCCGGCAAGTTTTGCGAACTCCTGGATGCGGAAGGTGCTCATGGGTCTCACGTTAAAACATCTTTGCCCCTGACGTAAGGGCAGGGTCAAGCGCCTTTTGAAGAAAGTAATGAAAAACCGCCTTCCCGCTTCGGCCACCGGAACCGCTCTTCGCAGCCAATCGCGGAGAGCAGAAATCCAATTGTCTGTCCTCCAGCCGCCGCGGTGACCTAATCTAGAGCCATGAGCGACTCCGTTGCGGAAGCGTTGACGAAACAGGACGAGACCTACGACCTGCTGGTGGTAGGCGCCGGACCCACCGGGCTGGCCTGCGCCATCGAGGCCAAAAAGGCCGGCCTGCGTCCCGTGGTGGTGGACAAGGGCTGCGTCTGCAACTCCCTCTTCCACTACCCCTCTCACATGACCTTCTTCACCACTCCGGAACTACTGGAGATTGGCGGCATCCCCTTCCCAAGCCCCAATCCCAAGCCCACGCGGAACGAGGCGCTGCAGTATTACCGATTGGTGGCGGCCTACTACGAACTGGACGTGCGCCAGTATCAGCGTGTGGAGCGGGTCACCGGTTCCGACGGCGCCTTCGTCGTGCATACCGTGGACCAGTTTGGCCGGGTTGGGGAGCTCAAGGCCCGCAAATTGGCGATTGCCAGCGGCTACTACGACCTGCCCAACTACCTGCAGATTCCCGGCGAGAATCTCGCAAAAGTGCATCACTACTACTTTGATCCCCACCCCTTCTACGACATGGACGTGGTGGTGATCGGCGGCAAGAACTCGGCGGCCATTGTGGCGTTGGAACTGTGGCGTAGCGGTGCGCGGGTGACCCTGGTATATCGTGGCGCCGGAGTGCAGCCCCACGTCAAATACTGGATCAAGCCGGACCTCGAAAACCGCATCAAGAACGGCGAAATCCAGGCGCTCTTCAACTCCAACGTGGTCGAATTCGCTCCCGACACGGTCACCGTCCAGACGCCGGAGGGGCTCAAGATACTGAAGAACGACTTTGTCTTCGCCATGACCGGCTACCACCCCGACTTCACCTTCCTTGAAGGCCTGGGCGTGCGCTTCGAGGGCCCGGACAAACTGCCCGTTTGCAACCCGGAGACACTGGAGAGCAATGTGCCGGGGATTTACCTCGCTGGAGTGATCGTGGCCGGTTCGCGCACCAACGAGATCTTCATTGAGAACGGTCGTCATCATGGCCGCCAGATTGCCATCGCTCTTCAGGCCGCACTTTCGGCGTAGAGGGTCTGAAAGAAAATGCTCTACACTGGACGACGCTGGTGGGGAGGGGTTTGAAGCTTGGCGATACGCTGGTGGCCGCGTTCGATTCGATGGCAGATGGTAGCTGGCCTGGTGCTGCTGGAGGTGCTCTCGGTCGGGCTCTTCGTGACGCTGCTGATTCGCCGCGAGTCGAACGAGATGTGGGTTCGCGCCCAGCACCGGCTTGCGTACGAAGCCACTTCGATGGCTTTGCAGGCGCAGGAGGCTCTGCTTCAGCAGCGCCCCGGATGGATCGGGCTCTCTGTGAAGATGATGGGCGAGTCGCCCAGCGTTTCCTTTGCCAAAGTCACGGATCCGGCCGGCAACGTCCTCTTCGTCAGCAATGGCGAATTGGAAGCGGGTACCCTGGATGCGGCAGAGCGCACGCAGATTCCGCTCATCCGCTCCCAGGAGCCCAAGGTCTTTACCCGCGGCCAGGATCGCTGGGAGGGCGTCAGGGGCATCTACACCGGCAATGATCTGCGCGGTTTCGTCTGGGTTGCGACCGATCGCGCCTGGGATCGCGAGCAGCTGAACACCGTTCTGGGCGCAACCAGCATCTTCGGCGTCGTCTGGGCCATCGCTTCGGCGCTGCTGGTTCTGCTTATGGCGCGATCCATCTCCCGGCCGCTGGCAGTGCTGCACCGTGGAACCCGTGCCCTGATGGAGTCGCCGGAGAGAGCTGGCTACTTCCCTTTGCCGGTGGCCGTGCACAACGAACTGGGCGACCTCATCGAAGCATTCAACCGCATGTACGCCTCCATTGAGGAGCAGCGCGCGGGACTGAACGATACCCTCTCCCTGCTGGACTCGATGCTGGCCAATGCTCCCATCGGGCTGGCTTTTTTCGATCGCCACGGCCGCTTCGTGCGCGTCAATCAGGTCTTTGCCGCCATGACCGGAATTCCCCTCAGCCGCCATCTGGGCCGCACACTTCCTGAGTTGCTGCCGCAGCCGGTGGCCGGGGAGCTGGAAAACACGCTGATGCGCGTCTTTGCCGAAGAGGAGTCGGTGCGCGACCTGGAGCTGAGTAGCCACGGCGACAAGCCCGGCAGCTCCTGGACCTGGCTGGCCAGCGCCTATCCCGTGCGCCCCTCCAAGCAGCAGGTGCGCTGGGTGGGGCTGATCGTGCTGGACGCCAGCCAGCGCAAGCGTGGCGAAGAGGCTCTGCGCAGGACTGAGAAGCTGGCCGCCACCGGTCGCCTGGCCGCCTCCATTGCCCACGAGATCAACAATCCCCTCGAAGCCATCACCAACCTCCTCTACCTGCTGCACAACTTCTGCAAGCTCGAAGACCCGGCGCTGAATTACGTCGTCATGGCCGAAGACGAGGCCCGCCGTATCACGGAAATCACCCAGCAGACGCTGCGTTTCTACCGGCAATCCACCCTGCCCGCCCGCGCCAAGATGGCCGAACTGCTCGACTCCGTCCTCAGCCTCTTTCGCGGCCGGCTCAACACTTTGGGCATTCAAGTGAGGCGCGAATTCGATCCGCAGATGGACCTGTTCTGCTTTGCTGGCGAAATCCGCCAGGTCTTCGCCAACCTGGTGGGAAATGCTGTCGATGCATGCAGCGGTGGTGGCCAGCTCGTGATTCGCGCACGTCGCTCGCGAGACTGGAGTGTCCCCGGCCGCAGCGGAGTGCGCTTCACCGTAGCCGATACCGGCATGGGGATGGAGCCGTCCGTCCGCGAACGCATCTTTGAGGCGTTTTTCACCACCAAGGATGTGACCGGGACCGGCCTCGGCCTGTGGGTCAGCCAGGAAGTCATTGTCAAGCACCACGGCCTGATCCACGTGCGCAGCCGCATCGCCCAGCCGGGAAGAAGCTCCGGAACCGTCTTTCAGATCTTTCTGCCCGACGATCCGGGGCTGGGGGGCGCGTCCAAACCCCTCGTTCCCTCCGGGGACCAATCCGAAAAGGCGCAGAATCAGCCTGTCTTGTAGACAGGCCCTAGATCTGGCTGTTTTTACGGGGGAGCGCGTTTTCGGCTTCAATACTGCGGCTTGCGCTCCCTCTCTCCGAATCGCGCTCTCGATCAGCCCGGCTTAACCGTCGCTATGTGATCTTTATCACCGTTGGCTGGCTTCCTCGGATGAAAAGATAGCTTTACTCGTTACCCGGCGAATCATTTCAGCCGTTTCCCCCCCAACTTCCATCAAGGAGGCCGCACGTGAAACTCGACTCGTCCGCATTTGTTGCCGCGCCGGAGCTGCTCCAGGCGCTGGAAGGACACTCTACAGCAATCTCCTGCGGCGAAGACCGCCTTCTTTTCAACCAGGGAGACACCCCCACCGGGGTCTTCATCCTCAGCCGGGGAGAGACGACTCTGAGCATGTGCTCGCCTGCGAGCAAGGAAGTGGCCGTCGTCAAAGTGGGCGCCGGTTCGCTGCTTGGCTTGCCCGGCCTGATCGGCAATGTCCCCTACTCGCTCACCGCCGTGGCCCACACCGGTGCCGAGGTCCGATTCGTCTCCCGTGACAAGTTCACCAGCCTGATGCAAACCGATCCACGCCTGGCGTTGAAGATACTGGCGGTTCTGGCGGCCGAGGTCAGTTCCGCCCGTCGCGCCATCCTGGAGCGCTAGTCTCCCAAGTTTGAAACGGGAAGCAAAAACACCGTTTCACCTGCAGTTTGCATTATCGGGAACCTCTTTCCTTCATTCCTCGTAAGGAAGGCCAGAGGATTGCGATGCGAACTTTGCGCCAGGATGTCCTATACGCTCTGCGGCAGATGCGCTTGTCCCCCATCTACACTTTGACCGCCATGCTCACGCTGGCCCTTGGGATTGGCGCAACCACAGCGATCTTCTCTCTCATCAACACCGTCATGCTCAAGTCTCTGCCGGTGACTGACCCCTCACGCCTCTATCGCGTCGGCTCGGGTAACGATTGCTGCGTCGAGGGCGGTCCGCAGAATGACTGGGGCATCTTCCCTTACGACCTGTATCAGCGCTTCATCGCTGCCGCTCCCGAGTTCGAGCAAATGGCCGCCTTCCAGGCCGGAGGCGTCCAATTCAGCGTGCGACGGGGCGAGACCAGCCAGCCGGCCAAGCCTTTGCGCGGTGAGTACGTCTCCGGCAACTACTTCGCCACCTTCGGACTTCCGGCCTATGCCGGCCGCACCCTCCTGCCCGCCGACGACCAGCCCTCTGCGGCTCCCGCAGCCATGCTCAGCCACCGCGTCTGGCAGCAGGAATACGCGTCCAATCCGAAAATCATCGGTTCAACCTTCATGCTCGACGGCCACCCGTTCACCATCGTCGGCATCACTCCCCCCGGCTTCTTCGGCGAAACCCTGCGCAGCGACCCGCCGGAACTCTATGTCCCCCTCCAGCAGGAACCCCTGCTGACGGGCAAGAACAGCATCCTCAATAAAACGAATTCATGGCTGCGCATCATCGGCCGCCTGCGTCCGGGCGCCAAGACCGACGGCCTTTCCGCCCGCTTCACCACCATCATGCGCGAATGGCTCGTGACCGGACTGGGCGCGGAGTTCCCGCAGTTCCTCCCGCAGATCAAGACCATCCTGCCCAAGCAGAACATCGCCGTCATCCCGGCCGGCTCCGGCGTGGCCGAGATGAAGGACGGATACAAGAGCAGCCTGCGCATCCTTCTCATCGTCTGTTGCCTGGTCCTGCTCATCGCCTGCGCCAATATCGCCAACCTCCTGCTCGCCCGAGGTTCGGCCCGCCGCTCTCAAACCGCTGTCCGCCTCGCCCTCGGAGCTTCGCGGAAACGCCTCATCCGCCAGTCCCTCACGGAAAGCATCGTGCTCTCCGTTCTCGGCGGCGCGGCCGGCATGTTGGTCGCTGTTTTGGGAGTCAAGCTCATCGTCGCGCTGGCCTTCCGTTCCGCGACATTTGTGCCCATCAACGCCTCTCCCTCGCTTCCGGTTCTCGCTTTTGCTTTTGGCGTTTCGCTTCTCACCGGGTTGCTCTTCGGAACTGCCCCCGCCTGGTTCGCTTCCCACGCCGAACCCGCCGAAGCTCTGCGCGGTGTCAATCGCAGCACGCACGACCGCTCCTCTTTCTCGCAGAAATCCCTGGTCGTCGTGCAGGCCACTCTCTCTGTCGTACTGCTCGCCGGAGCCGGTCTGCTCACCCGCAGCCTTCAGAAAATGGAGCACCAGAACTTCGGCTTTGAGACGGACCATCGCGTCAATCTCAGCGTCAACGCGCCATTTTCCTCCTATTCGCCGGAGAAGCTGGACTCCATTTACCTCGCGCTCCAGCAGCGCCTCTCCCGCATCCCCGGCGTCCAGAGCGCCACCCTGGCCCAATACACCCCTTTCACCGATAACTGGGGAGAATTGGTTGTCCGCCAAGGAGAGGGAACACCCAATGTGACGGACGATAGTCATAACTCGTCGTGGGATCACGTCGGCCCCGGCTATCTTGAGGCCATGGGCCAAACCATCCTGCGCGGCCGCGGCATCACCGACCAGGACACGGCAACCTCGCGTAAAGTCGCCGTGGTCGACGAGTCATTTGTAAAGAAGTTCTTCAAGAACGGCGAGGAGCCCATCGGCACGCGCTTCGGCCTCACGGAGGTCAAAAACAGCGGAACCTACGAGATCGTCGGCGTCGCGCGTACCGCCAACTACACCGACCCCAGCGGCCACTGGCGTCCGTCCCTCTTCTTCGTGCCCCTTGCGCAGCACGTCCACTACGACGACCCCATGGCGCAGATGATCGAAGACCGTACCCACCTGATCGAAAGCGTCGTCTTGCAATTGCGCGGCAGTATGGAAGGCCTGGAGCCGCAGGTCCGCACAGCCTTTGCGGAAGTCGATCCCAATCTCACCCTCATCCGCATGCGCACCATGCAGGATCAGGTTGCCGCCCGTCTCGATCAGGAGCGCACCGTAGCCCAATTGACGGGGCTCTTCGGCATTCTTGCGCTCATCCTGGCGGCCGTGGGTCTTTACGGAGTCACCGCCTATACCGTGGAGCGCCGCACCAATGAGATCGGCGTCCGCATCGCCATGGGCGCCAACCGCGCCAGCGTCATTCGCCTTGTCCTGCGCGGCGCATTTCTCCAGATCCTCATCGGATTGCTCATCGGCATTCCGGCCTCTATCGGATGCTCCCGCCTCATCGCCTCCCAGTTATACGAGGTCAAAGGCTGGGACCCCATCGTTCTCGGCGGCTCCGTACTCGCCCTCGCTCTATGCGCCCTCTTCGCCAGCATCGTCCCTGCCCGCCGCGCAGCTTCCATCAACCCGGTCCTCGCTTTGCGTGTGGAGTAGATCTGTGTGCCGGATTCAATGTGCGCGGGCCTACAGCTCTCGGCCGCCCCGCGCCGATTGACATTCCCCGCCTCCGGTTGCGAGACTTTCTCTCATGCAATACCACGGGGAAGTTGAGTATGCTGCGCAGCGCAAGTTGCGCACGCGCAACAAGCCTTACTATCGTCTGGCGCACTGGCCGATCTGGATCTGGGTCTTCTTTCTGGCGCCCGGCCCGCTGACCTTCTCGCTCTTTGCCCATGGATTTCACCGCGGCAATCTGGCCTGGATGGCCGCCGTTCTCGTTGGCACCGGCATTGCCGGGCTGCGCGGGCGGATGCCGGGTGTCGAGCCGCGCCCGTATATCCTCCGCTTCGACGAGGACAGGCCGAATCCCCTCTACCGCCGCATTTGCTACACCTTTGCGTGGAACGCAGTCCTCAACTTCGCGCTACTCAACCTTGCCGGTCTGCTGATTGCTGTGGTCTCCGGTGTCTGGCGCATGAAGCAGATCTACAATTACGCCTACGCGCCCCTCTGCGCCCTCATTCTGCTCCTGGGCCTGCTCGGCAAGCTGCCGCGCGTTGGCCCTTCCACCAAGGGGGAAGGCACCGAGCGCCGTTACTTCTACGGCTCGGTCTGGGCCGTCACCGCCGGGCAGACGCTCCTGCTGATTCTCTGGAAGACCCTGCCACGCAATCACGTTTCAGATCTGATCGAGCTGACGGCCTTTGTCGCCGTTCTGCTGTTGATGGCGATGCTGGCCTACCAGGGAAAGCTCTACCGCACACGGCCCATCGTACCCGGCGAATGGGCGGTCTCCGACTGACGGCGCGGCCCTCAAGCCCGCGCCTGCGTCCCACGGTTTCCGCCCTCCACCTGTTAAACTCTGACTCGTCATGTTCCCCGCAAGCCTGCTCGTTATCGCCGCCGCTTATCTGCTCGGATCCATTCCCTCCGGATACCTGCTGGTGCGCCTTTTCCGCCACCAGGACATCCGTTCAACCGGCAGCGGCAATATCGGCGCCACCAATGTCCTGCGCTCTGGCGGCAAGATTCTGGGCGCGGCCACCTTCGTGGTCGATCTGCTCAAGGGCTCGTCGGCCGTCTGGCTGGGCGCGTTCCTGGCAGTGCTGCTGCTGCCCCAAACTCCGGTGCGCGACATCGAAGCCCTGGCTGCGCTGTCGGCCGTTCTGGGACACATGTTTCCGGTGTGGCTCGGCTTCCGCGGTGGAAAGGGCGTATCAACCGGCTTTGGCGTTTTCCTGGTTATCGCTCCCTGGGCCGCCCTGGCTTCCTTTTTGCTTTTCGCGCTGGTTCTCGCGCTGAGTCGCTACGTGTCGCTGGCCTCTATCCTGGGTGCGGCCAGCTTTCCCATCTTCGCCTGGTTCATGGTGACGGGCGACCGGCCGGTCTTCTTCGTCGCGGTGCAGGTTGCCGTCGCCGTACTGATCGTTGCCAAACACCACCAGAACATCCGCCGCCTGCTGGCCAGCGCGGAATCCCGTCTTGGAGCAAAGAAGACAGCATGAGTCGCATTGCCGTATTAGGTTCCGGAGCCTGGGGAACCGCCATCGCTCTTTCGCTCGACCGCCGTGGCGGCCATCAGGTCTCCCTTTGGTCGCATAGCGAGGAGGAGGCTCGGCAGATCGCCGAGGCTGGCGAGAACGTCCTCTTCCTGCCGGGATTCGCTCTTCCTCCGTCGATCGCCGTCACTGCCGGTTTCGCGGCTGTTCGCGAGGCCGAGATCCTGGTTTCGGTCATTCCTTCGCAGTTTCTGCGGCCCACGCTGTCCCGTCTGCGGCCCCACATGCACACTGGGCAGATCATTGTCAGCGCCACCAAGGGCGTCGAGGACACGAGCTTCCTGCGTATGACCGAGGTGATCGCCGCGCACCTGGCGCAAGCCGCGACCGATCCGTCCGGCCATGCGCTGCCCCCGCTGAGTTCGCCGATTGGCGCCTTCAGCGGCCCCAGCTTTGCCCTGGAGGTGGCGCAAGGGCAGCCCACCGCCGTCACCGTGGCCTTTGACGATCCAGCCATTGCAGCGCGGATTCAGCAGGAGTTCTCGTCGGAGACGCTCCGCCTTTATACTTCGACGGACATTATTGGCGTGGAATTGGGCGGGGCGCTTAAGAACGTCATTGCCATCGCCGCCGGCGTGGCAGTGGGAGTGGGGTTGGGCTACAACTCCGCCGCCGCTTTGATCACCCGAGGCATCGCGGAGATTACACGCCTGGCCGTGGCTTGCGGCGGCTCCCGCGACACCCTGGCCGGCCTCTCCGGGGTAGGCGACCTGGTGCTGACCTGCACGGGCTCGCTCAGCCGCAACCGGACGGTCGGACAAGCCCTGGGCCAGGGCCGCAAGCTGCCGGAGATCCTGGAAAGCCTGGGCGGCAAGGTCGCGGAAGGCGTTCGCACCACCCGCGCCGCGCTGGGACTGGCCCGCAAGTACGGCGTCGAAATGCCGATTACCGAGCAGATGGCGCTGATCCTGGACGAAGGCAAGGATCCTCGCGAAGCGATCAAGGAACTGATGCTGCGACCGGGAAAAGACGAAATCTAGCGGCGGGTGGCCAAGTCATGAGAGTTGCGGCGAGGGCGTAAAAGCTGTGCCCAGTTCATCGCGTTGTTTGCGATGAGCGGGCGTTGCGACAAGATATTGGCCGAACGAGGATGGAGCAATGCAGATCCGCCGTGGAAATGGCTTGCCGGAGAATCTCTGCGATAAAGAAGCGGTGAAACGAGTGGATGGATTCCAGTTCTTGAATGCGCCACGCTTTCGCCGGTTCAGGGGCGGACTCTGAACCGCCAGCATACTGCCCGCTCATCGCAAAGAGCGCGATGGACGGGACACAGCTTCACTTGAACTACGGCCTTATTGGATTATGGCTATGACTGGGCCGCCTGCCAGTGCTATAATTTCTCGAAAATCATTCTGGAAGATGATTCGCAAAGGCCGTGGCCGTGAACAGATCGGTTCGTTTTGCATTGTTCTTTCTTCTGGCGGTGCCGGGTTTTGCCTGCGGGCAACAAGCCGGCGGTCCAACTCCCGTATCCAATCCAGCAAATCCCACAGTTTCGGTGGGCCGCATCAAGCTGGACGTGGTCGTTACCGACAAAGCTGGCAAACCCGTCACCGGGCTCCAGGCGCAGGACTTTTCTCTGGTCGACAATAAATCGTCGCAGAAAATTGTCTCCTTTCAGGCGTTCGACGGAGCAAACGCCAGGCCCGTCCCGCCCACAGAAGTGATTCTGCTCTTCGATTACGTGAACCAAAGTGTCGGCGACGTCGCTCCCGAGCGGCTTGAAGTTCAGAAATTTCTGCGCGAGGACAACGGACATCTCGCCCAGCCTGTATCAATTTTCCTGCTCAGGGATACCGGCTTGCAGGCTCTGCGTTCGCCTACCACCGACGGAAATCTGCTGGCCGACGCGGTTGGTAAAATGGAGTCTTCGTTCCGCGTGAATGGTAATGCGACTGGAGCCAACGGCGACGTGGAGAAATATAACGAATCCATCCACGCGCTCAGCGGAATTACTGCATATGAAAACAAGAGGCCTGGCAGAAAACTACTGCTTTGGATCGGCCCCGGATGGCCTCTGCTCGACAGTCCTCACTTTCAACAGAGCAACGACACCCTAAAGCAATACTTCAAGTCGATTGTCGAATTTTCAGCCAGCCTGCGCGAGGCCCGTGTCAATGTCTATAGCGTCGGGATCGGATCGTTCCATGTGCAGTCAGCCAGAGGTGGCAATAGTGGCAACAAGCAGACCAATGGAGAGGATGGCAGCACAATCGCACCCGATAGTCTTAGAGCCAAGTTCGTTGAGGCCTCCGACATCAACAGCCCCGTCGCCTACCTGGATTATCTGAAAGGCGTAAAGCAGTTCTCCCGAGCGCGTGCAGCCGATCTGTCCGTGAAGGTTCTGGCAACCCAAAACGGCGGCCGTGTCCTCGGGCTCGACAATGGCCTTCAATCCCAGATCGACACCTGCGTTCAGGATGCCAGCGCTTTCTACACGCTATCGTTCGACCCGTCCCACGCCGCTCAACCCGACGAGTATCACGATTTGAAGGTGCAGTTCGACAAGCCAGGGTTAACCGCGCATACCAGCACCGGCTATTACAGCCAGCCCTAGTACAGCGGGTGGCCCGGTCATGAGAGTTGCGGTGAGGGCGTAAAAGCTGGGCCCAGTTCATCGCGTTGTTTGCGATGAGCGGGCGTTGCGATAAGATCGTGGCCGGACGAGGATGGAGCTGTGCCGAGCGGCCTGAAGCGCTTTCAAAAAGCGAAGTCTCTGCACTTCATCGCCTTCAGTTGTTTTCACCGTTTCCCTCTGCTTGAAACGCCGGGAGCCAGGGAGACGGTCGAGGCCGTGCTGGAACAGACGCGCGCAAGGCATCATGCGCGCGTCTACGCCTATGTCCTGATGCCCGAGCATATACATCTGCTGGTCAATGAACCGCCGCAGATGGTACTGGCGCAGTTTCTCAAAGCCGTCAAGCAGATGACTTCGTGCAAGTTGCGAGGGGCGCGCGAAAAGTTCTGGCAAGAGCGCTATTACGACAGCAATGTCCATGGAGAGCAGTCCCGCTCCCAGGTGATCCGGTATATCCATCGCATTCCAGTTAAGCGCGGACTGGTTGCGAAGCCGGAGGACTGTATCCCTCCGGGGAAAGCCATCCTTTCCATGGGGGCATGAAGGTGATTGACTGGAGGCATGGTGCGTCCTGAAAGACGCAGTTTTCTAGCAAGTGGAAGTCTTGTCCGGGCAAGCGCCGGAGCGCCCGGTAGCAGACCCCAGCCGCAGACAGAGATGTGTTCGGCCA
>Ga0224528_1000129_pt1 | contig 62333 bp, 40 predicted proteins | sample CBST25metaG_2_FD_179888 | JGI IMG/M metagenome (GOLD analysis project Ga0224528, IMG submission 179888) | Peat soil microbial communities from Stordalen Mire, Sweden - C.B.S.T25 | ecosystem: Environmental > Terrestrial > Soil > Wetlands > Peat | place: Sweden: Norrbotten County, Stordalen Mire...
GTGGCCGAAAAGCAGGTTTCTTGCCAAAGACTCGGTTCAAACCCGCTGGTCAACGATCAAAATGCCGGGCCAGAGGAGAAAATCCCCTTTTCCACCTGCCGGTTGGGGGATTTTGCAAGAGGCTCGCCGTTCTGGAGCCGGATGGAACGCGGCTCAAGTGGGTCATCGCCCGCATTCCCTTCGACGTGGCCAATACCTGGCCGGAGCGCCGCGGCATGAGGGTGCGCGGCGAAATCGAGGGCTTTGCCTTTCGCACCTCGCTCTTTCCCGATCCGCGCGGCGAAGGGCGCATCCTATTGGTGAATAAGAAGATGCAGGCGGCGGCAAAGGCCAAAGTCGGCTCTCTGGTCCGCATCGCTCTGGAGCCGGATCTGGAAGAGCGTGTCGTGGTGATTCCGGCCGAGCTCACCCGCGCTCTCAAAGGTGATCGCCGTCTTCCCAAGTGGTTTGACCGTCTGAGTCCTTCGATGCGCCGGTATGTCGGTGCCTGGGTTGACGAGCCCAAAACCGCGGCCGCCCGCGAGTTGCGCGCCGAGCGCATGGCCGAGCGCCTGCTTCAGGCCCTGGAAGGCGAGACGGAAACGCCTCCGGTGTTGCAGGCAGCCTTTCAGCGCCAACCCCTCGCGCGCCAGGGTTGGCAGGAGATGACGCCCACTCAACGCCGCGGCCATTTGCTGGGGATTTTCTACTACCAGACCGTGGAAGCCAGGGAGCGCCGGGCCGCACAGGCCGTCGAAGAAGCCCTGCGCAAGGCGAAAAAAGCCACAGCAAGCCAATGAGGATGCCTTTTACGGTACTTCCGGGGACGAAATTCCACCTAAATTCCCCTTCCGGAGACTCTGCTCGTCATTCTGTCGTCTAATTAAGTGAGATGACTGCAGCCTCGCTTGTTCGCCCTCTTTTCGGTAAAGGTTCCGCCACCATCGCTGACGAGCAGGTGCGGCAAGAGAGTCTGTCCGTCGCCGAGGGGCTGAAGCGGCAGGATGTCGGCCTCCTGGACGAACTGATCGTCCGCTACCAGCACCGTTTGCTGCGCTATCTGCTCTTTCTCACCGGCAACCGCGAAATGGCCGAGGACGTCTTTCAGGAAGTCTGGATGCGGGTTCTGGTGCGTGGAGGGCAGTTCAACGGCAAGGCGCGCTTCGACACCTGGCTCTTCACCATCGCGCGCAACCTGGTTATCGACCTGCGGCGCAAGCGCACCATGTCCAGTCTGGACGAGATCTTCGAGGGCAAAAGCGACGAAGACCGGCCCATGAGTTTCGAGGTCGCCGATGACGACCCCACTCCTTTCGACCGCTTTGCGAATCTGGAAGACCGGGACCGCATATCCGCGGCACTACTGGAGTTGGACACCTTGTACCGTGAAGTCTTGGTGCTCCGCTTCCACGAGGAGATGTCCCTGGAAGAGATCTCCAAGGTGACCCGCGCCCCTCTATCTACCGTAAAATCCAGGCTTTATCGCGGTTTGGCGGCAATCAAGCCCAAGCTGGAGCGCACCCGTCCCTTCCGCCAGGAGCCCGTGTAATGAAGATCTGCGGCACGGCCAAAGATGCCGAGCCGGACGCAGCCGGCAAGACGGATTCCGATCTGATTTCGGCTCTGACCGGGCGGCAAGCCAACCGCGAGCGCGCCGTGGCCCAACGCACCCGGCGGGTGGTCATTGCCTCGCTCGGCGTAATGCAGGAGCAAAAGGCCGGGCGCAAGAAGAACCGCGCCGTGGCTGTGGCTGCGGCTTTGGTGGTTTTTCTCTTTCTGGGTCCGCTGGTCTGGTGGGCCGGCGACTCACTCATCGAAGAAGAGCATCTGAACGGGATCGCCGTCCAATTGGGCGTCTGGCTTTTCTTCCTGAGCGCCGCAGTACTGGCTTCGGCAGTGCTGGCAGGCTGGTTGCGCAAACGCCCCTGAAGACGCCAACTCCACTTCCAAAGCGCAATGGGGACCAAAATGCGCAACTTCCCACTTCTGCTTTTCGTCCAACTCTATAGAAGATTAAGCTATGCTTAATCTTCCAATTGCCCTCCAAAGGAGGGAAACTTCCTATGCGTGAACCTGAATCCATTGCTGTGAGCGACGAAGAGCACCTGATTCCGCTGTGGTCCATTGCGGCCGCCGCCTTGGCTTTTGTGCTGGTTGAGTATTACCTCTGGCTCGTACTGCCGCGTCAACAACTGCATAGGCCGCCGCTTGGCTTGCGCATCTACTTCGACGTCTCCTTGGGGATGCTGGCCGCCATCTATTTCCTGATGGTGGGTTTCGTCAGTCGCGATGCGCCGCGCCGGGCCATGAGCTCGCGCTTCTGGATGCTGCTCTGTTTCGTGATGCCGGGGGGAATCGGAGCGGTACTTTACTTCCTGCTGCGCCAGCCTTTGGTCTCCCGCTGCCCGGCCTGCGCCACCTATGTGCAGAGCGACTTTCACTTCTGTCCGCAGTGCGATTACCAGCTTACCGCCAGTTGCGGCAACTGCTTCCGCACCGTCCGCGCCACTGACCAGTTCTGCACCCGCTGCGGCCATGAACTGGCCAACGACAAGATGCCGTCGCGGCTGAGGGTTCTGGGCGAGTAGGGCGCATCTTAACCCATCTCTATCCATGCATTGACCCCGCCTGCCTGCCTTCCTACAATCGAACTTCCGGTGCAAATGGCCCTTTCCGCACTCATCATCGACGACGAACAACTGGCTCGCGAGGAGCTAAAGTACCTGCTCGACGAGGTGGGCGGCGTGGACGTGGTGGGGCAGGGGACTAACGGCATCGAGGCCGTGGACCTGATCGAGGAGCACCACCCCGACCTGGTCTTCCTCGACGTGCAAATGCCTGGGTTGGATGGCTTTGCGGTGATTAAGCGGCTAATGGATCTCCACCGACAAGTGACTCCCGGCAAGGAACCCGCGCCCATGCCGCAGATCGTCTTTGCCACGGCTTACGACCAGTACGCGGTGCGCGCCTTCGACGTAAACGCCGTGGATTACCTGCTCAAGCCCTTCGAACGCTCCCGCGTGCAGCAGGCCGTGGAGCGGGTCAATGGAAGGCTGGCCGGGAGTGCGACCGGGACTCTGCCCGAATCCCAGATTGACGCCCTTCTCCGGCTGCTCAACCGCCCCCAGGGCGCTTCCCGCACTCCCCAGCCAGCCAAGTTGATTGTGCAGGCACAGAACCGGCTGCTGTTGGTGGACCAGGCGGAGATCTGCTTCGCCGCCATCGACGAGGGTGTGATCCGGGTCGTGACGCAGCACTTCGAAGGTGAGTCCAAGTGCCGCACGCTGGAAGAACTGCTGGATCTGCTGGAGCCGGCAGCCTTCTGGCGCGCCCATCGCGGCTTTGTGGTGAATATCAACCACATCCGCGAGGTGGTGCCGTGGTTCAAGTCCAGCTACCAGTTGCGCATGGACGACAAAAAGCAAACCGAGATTCCGGTGAGTCGCGCGCAGACCAAACGGCTCAGGGAACTCTTCAATCTGTAGCAGCCCTCGTCGCAGCGATCAGTCGTATCTCTCGAAGACAATTTGCTTGCGGTGCCAGCCGAGGCCGGTGAGCAGCTCGCGCGTGGCGGCGACCATGTTGTTCAGACCGCAGATGTAGGCGTGGATGTCGAACCTCAGCTCTGCCGGCGAAATGGCCAGGTCCGGCGCGGGGAGGGGCAGCGGCTGCCCAAGGCGGTCGGCGCGCTCCTCTACGATGCGGGCCACGTGCTCCTGAACGTAGCCGCGCAGGCCGGTCCAGTTAGGGGTGGCGCGGCTCAGCGTGGGCAGATAGTGGAAGTTCGAATGGCTGCGCGCCAGCGCTTCAAACTCCGCGCGGTAGTATGTGTCGGTCTCGTAGCGCGTGCCGTAAACCAACCATATCTCCTTGCCGTCGCTGCGGTCCGGACCGCCTTGGGGAAAGAGCCATTGCAGGAAGCCCCTCATGGGCGCAACGCCGGTGCCGGTGGAGATCAGGATCGAGTCGGTGATGGGTTCGCGCAGCGTGAAGTTGCCGTGCGGCCCATGGATCTGGATGGTGCCGCCGATGGGCAGGAAGGAGAGATCGGGAAGGTCGGCCAGATGATTGGAGAAGAAGCCCCCCGCGACACGGTTCACGCACAGCTCGAAGCGGTTGCCGTTGGCCGCCGAAGCCAGCGAGTAGGCACGGGTCTGCTGCTTGGTGTTCTCATCCTCGGCGACCGCCGAAACAAATTGGCCGGGGGCAAAGGGAAAGCTCTCCATCCCGTCGAGGACAAACTCGAAGTGGTAGCACTGCGCGGTTTCCGAAATGCAAAGCTTCTGATCCAGACGTGCCGTATGCGTTTCTCGTACCAAGGCGACCCTCTCTGCTCAAAATGATGCCGGATTCAGGAAAAGGATGCAGATGGCTCTGTTCTCTGGGCGCATGCGTCAATGCTGGGTGCGCGGAGTGCCTAGCCCAATACAGCCGCCCTCTTGGCCGGCTGTACTGGCGGCGTCCTCGCTTCCAGTGTCTGTCTGAGCGGGGAAGATTTCCTTGTGGTCACAGCCCTAGTGAGCCACCGTGTTTGCCACCACCTTATAGTGGTGCGCCAGCGGCTGTGCGTCCTTGCGCTCGCGTTCAAAGGCCGCGTCCAGAGCCGCTTTCAGCTTGCCGGTCAGCGCCTGTGCACTCACGTCCTGCGCGTTGTTCTGCTGGGAAAAGTGCATGGACTCGATCTGGTTCTTGCGGTCGTTGTCGAACGCGACCAAACGCGCCTGCTCGGCCATGGGAGTTTCCAGCAGGGCCAGATTCACGCCCTTGTCCAACTGATCGGCGGTGAAGGAGCCAACCTCCTGCTCATCGATCAGCAGCTTATAGTTGCCCGCAGCCAGCCCGGAAACGCGCAACGGCTGCTGGTTCAGTGCCTCGGTCAGGTCGGAGGCTTGCAGTGTCAGTGCAAGATAAGGGTCAACCTCGACCGGTGCCAGCGGCAACGGCAGAGCGTTGTCCAACTCGACCCAACTCAGCCCGGCCTTACCATGCTGCACCTGGGTAATGGTCGTGTTCTCCGCCAGCAATACCGTGCCCTTCGCCGCATCGATGGAGGTCGAGCTGACAATGCTGGGCGCGCCCCACGATTTCAAAATCGACTCGGCCATCACCCAATGCACCGCCGTCCCCGGATGCACGCGATCGAGAGCCAGCGCAGACGCCAATACCGGATCGATCTGCTTTGCCTTGGCCAGAACGCTGGTCACCGGCGCATTCAGGTCGGCGACGGAGAGTTTACGCTCAGTGGCCAGTTGATCCATCAACTCGCCAAAGCGCAGCATCACGCTGTTGTAACCTGGGTCCCACTGCGGCGCGCGCGTCACGTCGTCGTACGGCGATGGCTTCAGCAGGGTGATCCGAACACCTGGCACGCCGCTCTGCACCGTGTCCAGGATGTGGCGAAACCCATCCGCATAGGTGCTCAGAATTCCCTTGTCGAAGGGGCGGTAGTAACCGTCGTTCATGCCCAGCATGATGGTGAGCACCGTGGGGTGCGCGTTCACGACATCGCGCTCAAGACGCAGGTCGATAGGACCCGCCCAGCCGCCGCTGACCCTGTCGCCGCCCACGCCCGCATTCAGAAAGCGTACCTTGCGCGTCGGAAAACGGGTAAGCGTGTACATCTCCACGTCGCTCGTGTACTGGCGCTGGTCTGTGATGCTGTCGCCATAAAAGACGACCGTATCGCCGTCATGCAAAGCGAACTGCGCGGTTGCAGCAGGCTGCTGCGCGCGTGCTGCAAGCGGGAGTGAGAGAAGCAAAGCGGCAAGAAGAGAAAGGCAAGTGCGGCGACCCATTTGTTGCACCTCAGGGTGGAATTGAACCGTACCGCAGGGGCTCTCGGCAGCAGGCACGGATGAGAGCAAACCGCATGCCCATCCGACTCGGCGCCAGCTCTGGCACGGTTTCAGAAGCGAGAGAATTCTACTACATGCAGAAACAGTTCGCCGATTGGAACTCAACGGTCGCCGCTGCAAGGATGGCCTTTTCGTTCATGTTTTTCCACCTCTCGCCTACGCGAGTAAACTTGGTCCGCCAGGATTTTCGCCCGGATCGCACGGGCTGCCATCACGAACTTTATACAGAAGAAGAGAAACAGAGGGGGAAGCCTTATGGGTAAGGAACGGAAATTGCATCGTGCGAGTTTGAAGCTCACAGCGACGGCGTTGGGAATGCTTGCTGCGGCGCTGACGATCTGCGCAACTCCTCGCTACGCGGCGGCCCAGAACGCGCCCGCCGTGGTGACCGGCAATGCGCGCGTCGACAAGCTGTTGAGCCAGTTGACGCTGGATGAGAAAATCGCTCTCATTCATGGTGCGGCCGAAGACGCCGGCACCTACCAGGGACAGGCCGGCTACATGGCGGGTATTCCACGGCTCGGCATTCCCGCGCTTCGCTTGGCCGATGGACCTCCGGGAGTGCTGACGCGCATTCCGGCTTCAGCGCCCACGGCAACCATGGGCCTTGCCGCCACCTTCAGCCGTACCGATGCCCGCGCCAATGGCAAGCTCATCGCAGGCCAGGCGCGCGCACGCGGTATCGACGTCGTGCTTCAGCCCTTTATCAATATCGACCGCGACTTCGCCTACGGCCGCGGCTACAACACCTATGGCGAAGATCCCGTGCTGACCGGCCAGATCGGCGCGGAGTTTATTCGCGGCGTGCAGGGCGAAGGCATTCTGTCGCAGGCCAAGCACTATGTTGGCTACGATACGGACGGCGGCGATGTGGTCGTCGATCAGCAGGCTCTCCACGAGGTATATGTCGCGCCCTTTGCCGATGCGGTTGCCGCGGGCGTCTCCTCCATCATGTGTTCCTACAACAAGATCAACGGGCACTCTGCCTGCGGAAACAACGACACGCTGAACAAGATCCTCAAGGATGAAATCGGATTCAAGGGCTTTGTTACTTCCGATTGGGGCGCGACTCATGCGACCGACTTTATCAACGCCGGTCTCGATATGGAAATGCCCGGCCCGCTCGCGGTTTCATGGAATGGGCCTTCCTACTTTGTCAACAATCCCAAACGCGAAGCCGAACCCGCTGGACCGCAGGAAGGCCCCGCTCTGACCGATGCCGGTCTGCCGGAAGAGCCCCGCGGCAAGGGATGGGAAGGCGGCCCTCCCGAGCCGGCGCCCACCACCAACCTGAAAAATCTTCTGGCCGCTGGCACCATCACCGAAGACACGATTACGCACGCGGCCGGCCGCGTGCTTTTCCAGATGGAAAAGTTCGGTTTGCTCGACGGCAAAGCCAAACCGGAGATTGCTGCCACTGACAATCAGGAAGATGCTAAGACCATCGAGAAGACGGCCAACGACGCAGCCGTGCTGCTGAAGAACGCCGATGCGATTCTGCCGTTGAAGGCTGCGGACCTGGACAATCTCGTGCTGATCGGCCCGGGCGCCGCGCAATTGGTTGCCGTGGGCGCAATCGGTGAGAAGGCTGTAGGCCTGCCCGAACGCGAGGTTGGACCGCTTGCCGCACTCAAGAAGTTAGCCGGCGACGCGGCTCATGTAAGTTATGCCGCAGCCAACGACATGACCGGAACCCCTGTGCCTGCGCAATACTTCACTCACTTTGGCGAAGCGGGGCTGGAGCGCCGTGTCTTCAAGGAAGACGCAGTCCACATCGATCCCGATCTGAACTTCACCCACGCGGGCGGCACGGCGCTCAAGCCGGACCAGAGCATCGTCTGGACCGGCACGCTCAATGTCCCGGAGAGCGGAAGTTACCGCCTGCATCTTCAGTTGCTGGGCTGCTACGGCAAGCTCAAGATCGACGATCAGGTGGTCGCCAAAAATTGGTATAACTTCATTCACGGCGAACTCATCCAGGCCGGACAGGATAACATCTTTCCCACGCCCGACGGACTCGACAATCTTCGCGCCGCCATGCAACTGAGCGCCGGCCCGCACCGCATCCGTGTTGAAGTAGACCCCGACAGTTCGCACCACCCGGTGCAGGTCCGCTTCAACTGGGTCACTCCGCAGCAACAGACTGAAAACTATCAGGCCGCGATTGAAGCCGCCCGCCACGCCAAAACAGCCGTTGTCTTTGCCTGGAGCCGCACCCACCCCGTCTTTGCGCTACCCGGTGACCAGGACAAGCTCATCTCCGACATTGCCGCCGTCAACCCCAATACCGTCGTCGTGCTCAACGTAAGCCAGCCGGTTGCGCTTCCCTGGCTCGACAAGGTTAAGGCCGTGGTCCAAATGTGGTGGCCGGGAGACGAGGGCGGAGGGGCAACCGCCAATGTGTTGCTGGGACGCGCCAATCCTGCCGGCCGCTTGCCCTTCACCTGGCCAGTGCGCGCACAAGACATGCCCGCGGCGGACCCTGCGCATCCGGAACGCTCTAACCAGGGTGTGAACGGCAAGACCACCTTCTCCGAGGGCATCTATGTTGGCTATCGCTGGTTCGATCAGCAGAAGACTGACCCGCTCTTTGCCTTTGGCTACGGTCTTTCTTACACGCACTTCGATTATTCAGGGCTCAAGGTGGAGCACGCCCAGGACGGTGGGTTAGATGTGAGTTTCAGTGTCAAAAACTCCGGAGCCGTCGCCGGCGATGAAGTTCCGCAGGCCTATCTGGACGCGCCGCAGAAAGCGCCGGAAGGCGCGCAATTTGCCGTGCGCGCACTGGCGGGCTTTGACCGCATCCATCTGCAAGCAGGCGAGACGCAGGCCGTGAAGCTCCACATCCCACGGCGCAGCCTCCAGTACTGGTCTATTGCGCAGAACCAATGGGTAGCGGCACTCGGAGCAAGGAGACTGGAAGTCGGCGCCTCCGCGCGCGATCTGCGCCTTGGGACGAAGGTCGTCATCCCGCAGTAATTGCATCCTGACGCCGCGTCCTCGCGATTTCGTAATCAAGCCCAAGAAAATGGGTGCCCCAGGTCCCGCTTTTGGGACCTGGGAAAGCACGAATCCTACGCGGCTACGGCATGAGATTAATCGCTCTTACTTGCCTTCTCCGCCCGCCTCTGCAGGCAGCCCCTCTTTCGCAATCCCCGGCAAAGCCACTTCATCCAGTGCTTTTGAGAGCTTTTGCGTAATCACCTGCAGGTGATAGCCCATCACAGCCAGCGTCATCGCCGCGCCCACGCAATGCCTGTACCTTGTCGCCACAGTCATCAGGAATTTCCAGTAACTCCAGCGCTGCCGACTAAATACTCCCTGCCGAAGGATCGATGTTACAAAAGCCCTTACATTCGCGCGCGTCATCCACTGCTGATTCGACGGCTGCTTTGCTCCCGTCCGCTTTCCCGGTTTCGGCTGCGTGCGGTTCAGATAGAGTTTTACGCGCTCGTAATAGGCCTCGCAGCTATAGATCCTCTTCAGCACCGAGCGGTAACCCTCCACCAGCCGTTGCGCGTCCATGTGCGGAAGAAAGTTCAGGTGGTCGCCGGTGTTATTCCCGGCATCCATATCCACAATCCGCCCTTCCTTCCACAGCCGCCGGAAAAGCTGTGTCCCCGGCATCGCCTGCAGCAACCCCACCATGGCAATCGGAATCCCGCTCTTCTGGATAAACTCCACCATGCGGTCGAAGATATCGTCCTTGTCCGTGTCGAAGCCCAGAATGAACCCGCCCATCACCTGCATCCCATAACTCTGGATGGTCGCGACACTCTCCAGCAGACTGCGACGCGTGTTCTGCAACTTGTTACTCGCGATAAGTCCCGATTCATCCGGCGTCTCGATGCCCAGAAAGACCGACACAAACCCCGCGTCCTTCATCAACTGCATCAGCTCCGCATCGTCGGCCAGGTTCAGTGAGGCTTCAGTCAGCAGCGGGAACCCGCCGCCGTTTTCCTTGCGCCACTCGGCCAGCGCCGTCAGGAGCTGCTTGGCCCGCACCTTGTTGCCGATGAAGTTATCGTCCACAATAAAGACCGTGTCGTTCCAGCCCGCCGCGTGCAACTGGTCCAGTTCACGCAGCACCTGCGCAATCGCCTTGGTCCGCGGCCGCCGTCCGTAGATTTCGATAATGTCGCAGAACTCGCAGTTGAACGGGCACCCGCGCGAATACTGCACCGTCATCGTTGTGTAGCGATTCATCTTGATCAGGCTCAGGTCGGGCAGTGGGCTGGTGCTCATCTCCGGCCTCCCCGCAGCTTGATACACCGGCTTCGTCGTCCCCATCTCCAAATCGCGTGCCAGCGTCCTGATCAGCTCTTCCGCTTCGCCGATCACCACGCTGTCCGCCTTCAGTTCCTCCGGCGGCAGGCTACTCGCAATCGGTCCGCCCACCACGGTGCGCAACCCGCGCGCCTTGCATCGCTCCACAATTTCCACCAGCGTCGCCTGCTGAATGTGCATTCCGCTCAGCAGCACCACGTCGGCCCACTTCAGGTCGCGTTCCTTGAGCCGCTCCACGTTGCAGTCCACCAGCCGCTTCTTCCAGCCGCCCGGCAACAGCGCCGCCACCGTCATCAGCCCCAACGGAGGTTGCGCCGCGCGCTTGCCCAGAAACTTCAGAGCATGCTTAAAACTCCAGTATGTATCGGGAAATTCGGGATAAACCAACAACGCATTCATCGTCCGCCTCGTAGGAAAGGGGAGCGCCTGCGCGAGCAGAATCGGGTACCACTGGCCGTATTTCCCCGGCTCGGAAACAAGTGCGGCCACGCTCGTTGCGGCAGTCCGCTCCCGGTTCCATTTTCCCACTTCTACGCGGGAGAACTGTGCAGAAATGACCTGCCGCCACCGCGCCAGCGCACAAAAACAGAGCCCGGAGCGCTCCGTCTTGCACAGCCCGACCATACTGCACCCGCTCCATTGTCCTAAAATTACCCATATGGAAGAGTTCAGTCGTATTCAGCGCCTCCCGCCTTACGTCTTCAACATCACCGGCGAGATGAAAATGACCGCCCGCCGTCACGGCGAAGACATCATCGACTTCGGCATGGGCAATCCCGACGGAGCCACGCCCAAGCACATCGTCGACAAGCTCGTCGAGGCAGCGCTCAAGCCCGCCACCCATCGCTATTCCGTCTCCCGCGGCATTCCCCGCCTGCGCAAGGCCATCTGCAACTGGTACAAGACCCGCTACGACGTCGATCTCGACCCCGCCACTGAGGCCATCGTCACCATCGGCTCCAAGGAAGGCATCGCCCACCTCTGCCTGGCCATTCTCGACTCGCGCGACACCGTGCTGGTGCCCAATCCCAGCTACCCCATCCACATCTACGGCCCGGTCATCGCCGGCGCGCATGTGGTCAGCGTGCCCATCACCGACCGCGAACAGTTCCTCGCCCAGCTTGAGGACCTGATCCCGCGCATGGTCCCGCGCCCCAAGGCCCTCATCGTCAACTTCCCCTCCAACCCCACCACGGAATGCGTGGACCTGCCCTTCCTCGCCCGCCTCGTTGAACTGGCCCGCGAGTACGGCTTCCATCTCATCCACGACCTGGCCTACGCCGACATCGCCTTCGACGGCTACAAGCCCCCGTCGGTCCTCCAGGTTCCCGGCGCCAAGGACGTAGCCGTCGAGTTCTTCACCCTCTCCAAGAGTTACAACATGCCCGGCTGGCGCGTCGGTTTCATGGTGGGAAATCCCATCCTGGTCAACGCCCTCGCCCGCCTCAAGAGTTACTTCGACTACGGCACCTTCACGCCCATTCAAGTGGCTTCCATCCAGGCTCTTGAAGGCCCCCAGGAGTGCGTCCACCAGATTTGCGAAACTTACCGCAAGCGCCGCGACGTGTTAGTCGAAGGAATGAACAAGTTAGGCTGGCCCGTGATCTCCCCCAAGGCCACCATGTTTGTCTGGGCGCAGATTCCCGAGCGCTTCAAGCACCTCGGCTCCCTTGAGTTTTCCAAGCTCCTGCTCACCGAAGCCAAAGTGGCTGTCTCTCCCGGCATCGGCTTCGGCGACTACGGCGACGACCACGTCCGCTTCTCCCTCATCGAAAATGAAGAACGCACCCGGCAAGCACTGCGGGGCATGAAGCAAATGTTCGCAAAAGGGTAAACGGCAGGTGGCCCACCCATCGAATTCGAGTACGAGGCTCTGCACATAGTCGGAGCTGAGAATCTGTGCCCCATCGCGGCTTCAGCGCGATGAGTGGATGAGTGGGCGTCAAAAAGACATAGGACCTCTCGCGCCGTGAGTGAATCGTCGCCCACTCGACAATAACTTCACTCCGATTCAGTGGTGAAGTTCGCTACAAAGGCCAAGGTCGCAAGGACGTCGACTAGGTCTTCAATGGTGCCCGTTGGAGGGCTCCCGCAAGAAATCAGTTCCGGTCATGATCTGCTGAAATTTGTTCAGAACTTCGGTCCGTCACCTCTTCCAGTGGATTAATTCGGAATGGACGGACCGAAAGGCCTGCAAACTCAGAAACCTGCCGAAGGCGTTGTCCGAGAATTTTGTGCTAATTTGTGCTATGCCGTGGGCGTTATGGAGTTCTTGGACATTTAGGAGTTTGTAGAATCTGTAACTTACGTACTCTCAATGCGTCCCATTGACGATGCCCACTTCTCGAATGCGGTCCAGATTCAATGAGATGAACGCTCTAAAAATGCGGCGATGCGCCCGGAACCAGGAAATCGCAGAAAGCAGATGGGAAGGCGACTCGTCAGAACCAATCTGTCGTCGATGCGCGAATGGATGATCGAGCACTCGTAGAGATTTGACTTTGCCGCAACGATCCTACCTGCGAATCCATCCTACGAAGCCACCTCGCGGCGATAGATCCACCGTGAGATGGTCGGCTCGCGTGAGGTTGCCCTCCTTGCGATCCCATGCATCGGCCTTATCCTTCGTGTCCCGAAGCTGAATCGACTTCCATCTCCCCGACCCCAGAAAATCCAGCGGAAGGTCGACACTCGTGGCGTCGGCCCCATTCATGACCGCGACGAACCACTCATCCCCCGAGCGCCGCGCCTCAGCAACCACTTTGCCGGGCTCGCTGCCATTCAGAACACGGGTCTCGTCCCACACCGGACGAATCGCAGTCAGCACGTCCCGCGCCGGGTTGGCCAGGTACTCCCGCGGATGCCCGCCAAAGCACAGGAACGGCGACGTAAAGATGACCGCTTGCGCCAGCTCATGTCCCCAGGTATTGCCCTGCAATTCCTTGCTCGTGAATACGGTGGGCGTGTAATCGCCCGGCCCGGCAATATAACGGGTGAACGGCAGAATCACGTCATGGTCGGGTTGCAGCAGACGCTGATAGCGCGTGATCTGGTACTCATGTCCGCGCACACCCTCCCGCGTCAGAACATTAGGCCAGGTGCGGCCCATCCCTGTCGGCTTGTTCGCTCCATGGAAATCGACTAACAGATGCACGTCGGCCGCGTCCTTTGCGACGTCGTAATACCAGTTGGAAACTTCGCGATTGCACGCTGGGGGAAAATCGATTTTGACCCCCACGACTCCCGCTTCGAGTGCCTTGCGGAAAAACTCCTTCCTCGCCTGTGGATCTCGAACCTCCTGGCTGTGTACCCAGATCCAGACCTTCACCTTCTGAGTCTTGCCATAAGCGCTGGCGGACGCGATAGCCGCCCATGAATCTTTCCACTTCGACCAGCCCTCATCGATCAGGTAATACTCGAATCCAAGCTGGCTGGTCCAGTCTACCCACTGTTTTTGCTCCTCTTCGATCGGATCCCCGCTCGCGAGCCACTGCCATGCAGACCTGCCGGGTTTGATCCAGTCTGCGTGGGACAATTGCGGGTCCGGCGGAGCATTCAGGTCCTCGACCAATGTTGTATTCACCAGATCCGTCAAATTACGCGCAAGGATCGTAACTCGCCAGGGCTGGGTAACGGCATCGTCCGTAGTCCATCCCTGAGGGTCGGCGTAGAGCTGGCCCTCCAATGCGCCATCTGTATCAAGCTTGACGGCCAGATCGCCATAATCCTTCACCATCGCTTCGGTCAGCGTAACGTACAGATCTCCGATGCGGGCCGTCAGCGGAAAACCCAACAGGCCCGCGCCCAGATCTTTGAGCGTAGTGGCGTGATACGGGCTCTCATATGCAGGGTCCAGCTTATCCGCCCATACCGTTGGATCGCCGGCCAACGTCCACGTGGAACGGTCTGCCTGAATCTTCCGCGCACGCTTGGCCGGCAGCCTCAGGCGAACACCGACTCCATCATTCGCGACATGCACATCAACAAAGTAGGACTCGCCATGCGACTGGGCCGGGATCATGGCCTCATTCGCGCGATTCGTCGCCTTCCCATGGGCGCCGAAGAATCGATATTGCTCGTCGATCTTGCGCACGCGAGCCGTGCCCAGCGTGACATCCTGCCCCAGTTCCACGTCATCTGTGCGAATTCCAAGTCTCGACGCCCCGAGAACCTGCTTGCCGTCCGCGGTAACTCGATAGCTCAAAATTCCGTCGGTCACACTGAGTTCAACTCGCACTTTCGCATCGGGACTCACGACCACGATAGACTTCTTTGCTGGTTGGCTTGCCTGCCCAGGAACACACAGGGCAATCGAGAAAAGGAGCGCAGATATTGCAGTAATTTTCGAGATCAAGACATGAGCTCCATCACACTCTGGATACGCGCGCGGAAGCTGAACGCAAATCCGCTTCTTGTCATCTTCGGGGATCCTGAAGACTTTCCCCGTGGTGGTTCATCCGTCGAGCCCTGCCAGACGGAGACACGCGGGCCGCCCAGGTCCAGGGTTGCATACCACACACAGAGGGTGGGTGCCCAGGTTCCTCCTGACCCCTGACCCCTGACCCCTCAAACGCTACCGGTTGAAGATCACGTATTTGCGTCCGGCGTAAAGGCGGAAACCGCCTGCCGGGTCGGAGACCACTTGCAAGGGCGTGGGCCGTTTGAGTCCCTCGTCATTGGCGGAGTTCACCGTCAGCACGTCGTGCGCGCCCACGTCGGTAATCACGAACTTGTCGCCGGTTATAAAGCCCAGGCCATAGATACCCGCCGGAAGGCTCTCCCCACCGATCTTGATGGGAGCCTCGGTGATGAAATAGCCCTGGTACTTGCTCGAAATATCGCTCGAGTAGCCGCTGGTGTCTACCATCGTGACCAGCAGGTAAGCCCCGTCGGCAAACTTGACGCCGCCCGAGTTGCGCAATTGCGTGGTAGCCGACTGCCCCTTGTACCACACGCTGGCGGGCAGCAACTTCTGCGTATCCGCAGGCTTCAGAACCGTGTCGCCGCCCTGTGCCTTCACTGCACCCGGCGCCATCATCGCAACGGCCAGCATCCCGGCCGCCGCCAATTTAACTATCGATTGCATACGCATGGGATAACCTCCAGATTTCTACCGCGTACCGGAGTATACCGCACCTTCCGCCGCTCTTGCCCAGAGAAACCACTCGGAAGCGCATGAAAACACACGGCAGTTACAATCCAGCTTCCCCGAAACCGCTTTCCTCGGCGGGGCGCGCGGTGCGACAATCGTCGCGTCGGGGCAGCCCCATGATCGACGACCGCCCTGGCTGGAGGAGAATCATCACCATGAAACGTCTTTTGGTCACAGCGGGACTTCTGCTCGTCGCCGCCACGCTTTCCGCCCAGCAAAAGGCGCCGGCCAGCCCGGCCGCCACCGAGTCGGCCAGCCTCGGCGGCAAAGCCATCACCATCACCTACGCGTCGCCCGGCGTGAAGGGCCGCGCCGGTCACCTCTTTACCAAGGACGGGCTCATCAGCCATGACCCCAACTACCCGGTTTGGCGCGCCGGCGCCAATGCCGCCACCAAGCTTCACACCGAAGCGGACCTGAACCTCGGCGGTCTCGCCGTGCCTGCGGGCGACTATACGCTGTTTGTGGACATCTCCGACCCCGATAACTGGACTCTGATCGTCAACAAGCAGGTCGGCCAGTGGGGCCTGAAATATGACGCGTCGCAGGACCTGGGCCGGATCAAGATGACTATGGAAAAACCTCCCGCCCTGGTTGAGAACCTGAAGTACGTGATCAAGACCTCTGGCAATGCGGGCACCCTCTCCCTGCTCTGGGAGAACCTCTGCGGAACCGTTCCGATCACCGCCAAATAGACCCCACCCACCCCGGCAGGGCGGTTTTTTAGAGGAAATTACTGCCCTGCAGGTACAATCAATACAGAGATCAATTCCTCGCGGAGGGGTCGAGAGCCTTGCCATTATATGCATATCGTTGTACAGAGTGTGGTTACCGTTTTGAGGTTATTCAACATTTCGACGACAAACTGAAACAGGAATGCCCGAAATGCCACGGCGTTCTGGAGCGTCCGCTGACTGCCCCTGCCTTCAAGTTCGTCGGCTCCGGCTTTTATCAGACGGATTACGCCGGCACAAGCAATGTGCCCGCGCCCGAGTCGGCTCCGGCCGAAACCAAGCCCCCATGCGGCGGCAAATGCGGTGCTGCGTGCCCTGCGGCCGCGGCGGCTCCCGCCACTCCGGCCAGCTAAAAGGCCTAGGTTCATCTGGTTAGACTGTTTTTCCTGGCGCATTGCGCGCGGACCTCAGCGGGCACCCCTGCATCCTTTTTGCCGTCCCCGCATCTTTTGGATGGAACCGTTTTCTGTTGGCGGTTTCGCCAACTTTTTCTGTGATACGTTACCTTATAGGTACTAGTCGCTCGAGATTGTTGGCGAATCGCAAACTTGCGAACGGCCAGAAATCCGAGGTCTTCCCCATGCTTTCCATTCGGCGTTCGAGTGAGCGCGGCCACGCCAACCATGGCTGGCTCGACACCTTCCACACCTTCAGCTTCAACACCTACTACGACCCCAAATTCATGGGCTTCCGCAGCCTCCGCGTCATCAACGAAGACCGTGTGGCTGCCGGCCAGGGCTTTGGCACGCATCCCCATAAGGACATGGAGATTGTGACCTACGTTCTGGAGGGCGCGCTGGCGCATCAGGACTCGATCGGGGCTGGTGGCCAGATCCGCCCGGGAGAGTTGCAGCATATGTCGGCCGGCACAGGCGTTTACCACTCGGAGTTCAACGGCTCCGAAACCGCCCCCGTGCACCTGCTGCAAATCTGGGTCGAGCCCGCCAAGGACGGCATTGTTCCAAGCTACGACCAGAAGGCCTTCCCCATTGCCACCGAGACGGACAAGCTGCACCTGCTGGCCTCGCCCGATGGCCGTGAGGACAGCCTGATCTGGGTCACGGACGCGGACCTCTTCGCTGCCCGGCTCAACCCCGGCGCATCGGTCGAGCACGCCTTCACCGAGCGCAAGTACGGCTGGGTACAGGTAGCTCGCGGCTCGGCAAAGGTCAACGGCCTCGCGCTGGCCCAGGGCGACGGCCTGGCCCTCAGTGACGAAGCCGCTGCCTCCGTAGCCGCAGGTCCCCAGGGCGCCGAAATCCTGCTTTTCGACCTGGCGTAATGTGAACCGGCCGGGGAGTCGAAGGGATTCGCTGCGATAATGGCTGGTGATGCCGTTGCTCGATGCAGTCCCTTCTCCGGCCGAACACGCCGACTTTGCCGCTCTCGAGTGGGAGCCGTTGTTGGCGCTGGTTGCCGGCTTTTCCGCTTCGTCCGTCGGCCGCGCCGCAATCCTTGCCCTCCAGCCCTCCACCGATCAGGCCTGGATCGCGCGCCAGCACCAGCTTACCGGCGAAATCCGGCTCATGCTCACCGAGCAGGTCTCCATTCCTCTCGGCGGCCTCTTCGACCCCACGCAACTGGCCGCCAAGTCGCGGATTCCCGAGGCCGCCCTTGAAGCCGACGAGTTGCAGGCCGTGGCCCGCCTGGCCAACGACGTAGCCTCCTGGCAGTCTCTGCTGCAGTCGCCTTCGGCGCGCCTGGTGGGCAAACTTCCGGGGCTCTCGGAGCTCTCTTCCGGGCTGACCACCAGCCTTCGCCCGCTGGCCGAGACCATTGAGCGCACCATTCAGCCCGACGGCTCGCTGGCCGACAACGCCTCGCCCGAGTTGGGCCGCATCCGCCGCGAGCAGGAGCGCCAGCAGCGCCTCATTGAAGACAGCCTGCGCGCCGCCCTGCGCAAGCTCTCCAGTGACGGCGCCACCCAGGACGACCTCATCACCATCCGCGGCGACCGCTTCGTCATTCCCGTCCGCGCGGAGTTAAAGAGGAAGATCTCCGGCGTGGTCCACGGCGCCAGTTCCTCGGGCCAGACGGTCTACGTCGAGCCCCTGGAGACCATCGAGCAAAATAACGAACTGGTGCGGCTCCTCGAAGAAGAACAGGCGGAAATCCACCGCATCTTTGTCGCTCTCACCCGCCAGGTGGGCGTCTACGCGCCGGGGCTCGTCGTCGGTGCGCGCGTTCTGGCGCTTGTGGACAGCTTGCAGGCCCGCGCCCGCTTTGCGCGTGACTACAACTGCGTAGGGCCGACCTTGACGCCGGATCGGCTGCACCTCGAAGGTGCGCGACATCCGCTCTTGGAAAAGCGCTTGCGTGCCTCCGGCGGCCAGATCGTTCCTCTCGCGCTGGAGCTGACCGCAGCCGAGCGCCAGCTCATCATCAGCGGCCCTAACACGGGCGGCAAAACCGTCACGCTCAAGACTACGGCTCTGCTCGCGATGATGGCCCAGGCCGGCTTGCCCGTCCCCGCCACCGCAGCCAGTTTTCCCGTCTTTACCGACTTTCTGGCCGACATTGGCGACGCGCAATCCATTGAGGCGGCGCTCTCCACCTTTTCCGCGCACATTACCAACCTCGACCGGCTCTCGCGGCTGGCCGGGCCGCGCTCCCTTGTGTTGCTGGACGAACTGGGCTCCTCGACCGATCCCGAAGAAGGCTCTGCGCTGGCCGTGGCCATTGCGAGCCACTTCCTAGCCGCCGGCGCATGGTCTCTGATCTCCACTCACCACACCTCTCTCAAGGTCTATGCCGCCAACACCGAAGGCGTCCTGAATGCCGCGGCCGGCGTGGACGAGCTGACGCTTGCGCCCAACTACCAGCTCCGCCTCGGCGTTCCCGGCGCTTCGGCCGGCATCCAGACCGCCGAGCGCCTGGGCCTGAATGCGGAGATCATCGCCGCTGCCCGCCAGCGCCTAAGCTCGCAACAAGTAGACATTGCCCGCTTTCTCGACAAACTCCATAACGACCTCGCACTGCTTGAGGTTGAGAAGAAAGCCGCGCGCGAGCAGCAATACGCGCTCAACCAGGAGCGCGCCAAGCTCGCCCGCGAGGGCGATATCGAGTTGCGCAAGCACACGCGCGAACTCGAAACCAAGCTGGCTTCTCTGCTCAAGGACTTCGAGTTCCAGATGCGTGAGAACGTGCGCGCCATCGAGGACCGCGCCGCGCAGCAAAAGCTCTCAAAGGAAGCCGAACGCCGCATCAACCGCCTGCGCCACGAGTTTCAGGAGAGCTTCAACCAGACCGTCGTCGCCCATCGCAGCGGAGCCGACGAGGGCGACCAGAATGCGCAGCCGCATCTGTTGAAGCACATCGCCATCGGCGACCAGGTCCTCCTGAAGTCGATGAACAAGATTGCGGTGGTGCAGCGCGAGGTCGAGAAGGACGTTTTCGAAGTCGCGCTCGGCCCCATCAAGATGCGCGTCAAGCGCGACGACTGCTCCGCAGTTTCGCGTTCGGAGGATTCTTCGGCAGGGGAAAGATCCGATCCCCTCGCCGCCGCCCGCCGCCAGAAGAACGTGCATGTCACGGTCACCAGCGCCAACACCGACGACATGCGCATGGAGATCAACCTCATCGGCCGCACCGTCGACGAAGCCACCGAGGAGCTGGAAAAATATCTAGACCGCGCATTTCTGGCGGGTCTTCCGCGCGTCCGCGTCATTCACGGCCACGGCGCAGGCATTCTCCGCCGCGGTGTGCGCGAATTCCTGAAAGGCCATCCCCACGTCGCCACCATCGCCGAAGCGCCGCAGAACGAAGGCGGGCAAGGGGCAACGCTGGTTGAGCTAAGGCAGTAGTTGCAAAATAGCTACGTTGTAGCTACAATGTTGGAACTGACCAGGAAAGTCGAGGGTCATGAACGACGAGTTGTTCGAATGGGACGATGCGAATATTGTTCATATCGCCGAACACGAAGTTGATCCTGAGGAGGCCGAACAAGCCCTCCTTGGCGAACCTCTCGATGTTGGATACGAATTCGTCAATGGCGAGGAGCGCTGGTCCTATCTCGGCGAGACCAACGAAGGCCGTATCCTGCGTGTTGTTATCGCCATGCGCGGGGAACGAGTCCGGGTGCTGACGGCCTTCGAGCCGGCCAGGCGCCACAAGAACATTTACATCGAATGGAGGGCGGGATTGCGATGACCGAGACAAAGGTTTTCAAGAGCGATTTGAAGATTCCTAAATTCGCCACAGAGGCAGAAGAGGCCAAGTGGTGGTTTGAGAATGACGATCTCATAGCCGCCGAATTCGAGAAGGCCGCGAAGGCGGGCACCTTGGGCCATGGTGGTGTGCGCCGTCTGTTTGCCGAACGAGGCATCCCGTTCCCGGAACCGCCAAAAGCCCCCGCGCCCACTCCTACCACCACCATCCGCCTCGACCCCGATGATATTGCCAAGGCCCGCGTACAAGCCGCCGAGCGCGGTTTGCGCTACCAGACTTACTTGAAGATGATTATTCACGAGGCGCTGCTGAAGGCGGAAGTTGAAGCGGAGCAAAAGGCCGTGAATTTCTAAAAGGTCATTCGTTCCACCCAAGTCCGGGAAACCGGACCTAGGGCACAAGGCGATTTTCAGCTGCCATTTTTTCCGCCTGTTATTTGATAGTTCTCCTGCGTTTCCGCTTTCTTTCCGAATGAAACGCTATAGTATCTCCTGGCCTCAACTCTGAGCGCAGGTTTACATCTGTGTCTGCGCAGATTCTTCGCAAATCTACCTCGTATATGATTCCGCCGAAGTCTCCTCTTTTGCGGATTGGTCGGGTCAACCTGTCAAGGTTTCTTCCCAGTTTTCGAGGGCTTCCCGCGCGCAGCCAATTAAATGTTTCCCAGGCGAGGATATCGGCGGGTTGGACCGACGGTATCTCCTTCTTGACGCGGTGAGGTGTTGGCAACTGATCGCGTTTAAACACCTGCTCCAAGTCCCCATAGTGCTTCGTTCCTTCTTCCACAAAAACAAGAAGATGGTCACCCGGCTGAAGGTTTTCAGATTTCCAGATATTTAGGTGTCCAGCCAAAGCTCTGGTCGTAATTGCATAAGGTGCACCGTGACATTCCTCAAGCGCCAATTCGTCATTCACGCTCCTGTAAGCCGCTATATCGACGGCGCAAACGAATGGGTGAAGTGTATTGCGCTTAGTGGTCAAAGCGAGAGTAGAGAGAATCTGATCCCGCTTTAAGGGGGTGCACCGTTGCTGCATGAAATCGGTCATATGAAATTCGCTGCCCAAGTTAAACCGGGCAAGCACCTCTCGCCACTGTGGCTCAAATGCGAGCCACTGAGATTCGGCAGCAACATACCCAGCGACGACTAAGAAGGGCTGGTCGTCGGGATGGCCCCCATCATCGAGATAAAGTGCATATTCTGTCATAGCGTCGATCCAAGTCCGGCGAGAATCATCGCTCAGAAGCCGCGGAGCTCATTCTTCGCCTTCATCGCGAAAGAGGGGCCGGTCCCTATGCCACGGAAGATGCATTTACCGCGCGTCTCACGAGCGCGGACCGGCCGAAGGCGATTTGCCGCACCGCAGGTGCCAGGTGCCTACGCCATCGCTTCCCGGCTCATCGGCTCGAACTTCAGTTGGTTGGTGCCGCGGTCCACGCCGATGCGCACGTGCTCTCCGTGCAGCACCTCACCGTCCAGAATCTTCATGGCCAACGGGTCCTGCACCATGCGCTGCAAGGCTCTCTTCAGCGGACGTGCGCCATACGCCGCGTCGGAGCCAGCAGCCAATATCAGTTGCCGCGCCGGCTCGGTCAGCTCCAGTGAAATCTGCCGCTCTTCAAGCAGTTTGCGCACCTCGTTCAGACGCAGTTCCAGAATCTGGCCCATCTGCGCCTGGCCCAGCGAGCGGAAGATCACGATGTCATCCACGCGGTTCAAGAACTCCGGCCGGAAGTGCTCGCGCAGTTCGCGCATCACAGACTCACGAGCCATATCGTAATCGTGCTCGCTCTTCAGAGCGTCGCCCACCAGCAGGTGCGCGCCCAGGTTCGAGGTCATGATCAGCACCGTGTTCTTGAAGTCCACGGTGCGACCCTTGGCGTCGGTCAAGCGACCGTCGTCCATCACCTGCAACAAAATGTTGAAGACATCCGGATGTGCCTTCTCGATTTCGTCGAAGAGGATCACCGCGTAGGGCCTGCGCCGCACGGCCTCAGTCAACTGCCCGCCCTCGTCGTAGCCGACGTAGCCCGGAGGCGCGCCAATCAGCCGCGCAACTGAGTGCTTCTCCATGTACTCGCTCATGTCGATGCGAATCATGGATTGCTCGTCGTCAAACAGGAACTGGGCCAGAGCGCGCGCGGTCTCGGTTTTGCCCACGCCTGTGGGCCCCAGGAATATAAATGACCCGATGGGCCGCCGCGGATCGCTCAATCCGGCGCGGGAGCGGCGAATCGCATTGGCGACCACGCCGAGCGCCACATCCTGTCCGACCACGCGCTCGCGCAGACGGGTCTCCATATGGACCAGCTTCTTTACCTCGCCCTCGAGCATCCGCGAGATAGGAATCCCGGTCCACTTGCTGACGATCTGCGCAATGTCTTCCTCGTCGACCTCGTCCTTGAGCATGCGCGCCACACCGGCATTTCCTTCCTGCGCGGTGCTCAGCTTCACCAGCTCCGATTCCAGCTTGGGCAACTCGCCGTATTGAATCTGCGCGGCTCGCTCGAGGATGCCCTTGCGCGTCTGTTCTTCTGCCTCGAAGCGTAACGCCTCGATCTTTTTCTTGACTTCGGTGATGCGGGTGCTGGCGTCGCGCTCTTTTGTCCAGCGGGACGAAAGGGCCGTGATCTCTTCGCTCAACCCGGCAATCTCGCGCTCGACCACATTGCGGCGCTCGACGCTGTTGGGGTCGGTCTCGCGCTTCAGCGCTTCGCGCTCGATCTCAAGAGAGGTTCTTTCGCGTTCCCGCTGATCGATAACCGTCGGCTTCGACCCTTTTTGAATGGCGAGCGAGGCGGCGGCTTCGTCGACCAGATCGATGGCCTTATCGGGCAGGAAGCGGTCGCTGATGTAGCGGTGTGAAAGCGTGGCCGCGGCCACAATCGCCGCATCCTTGATGCGCACGTCGTGGTGGGCCTCATAACGCTCTTTCAGGCCGCGCAGAATCGCGATGGTGTCTTCGACGTTGGGCTCGCCTACGAAGACGATCTGGAAACGCCGCTCCAGCGCCTTGTCCTTCTCGATGTACTTGCGGTATTCGTTCAGAGTGGTTGCGCCAATGGCCCGCAGTTCGCCGCGCGCCAAGGCCGGCTTGAGCATGTTGCTGGCGTCGATGGCCCCTTCCGCCGCGCCCGCGCCTACCAGCGTGTGCAACTCGTCGATGAACAGAATGATCTCGCCGTTTGCTTCCTCAATCTCCTTCAGTACCGCCTTCAGCCGTTCCTCGAAGTCGCCGCGAAACTTGGCCCCAGCCAGCATGGAGCCTAGATCGAGCGAGATGAGCCGCTTGCCTTTGAGGCTTTCCGGCACGTCGCCGGAAACAATGCGCCGGGCGAGACCCTCGGCAATGGCCGTCTTGCCCACGCCCGGTTCGCCGATCAGCACAGGATTGTTTTTGGTGCGACGGCTGAGCACCTGGATCACGCGGCGAATCTCCTCGTCGCGCCCGATGACCGGGTCCAGCTTGCCGCGCCGGGCCAGCTCGGTCAGGTCCTTGGCGTACTTCTCCAGCGCCTGGAATTTGCCTTCGGGATTTTGGTCGGTCACGCGCTGCGAGCCGCGCACCGCGGTCAGAGCCTTCAGAATCGCTTCATGCGTGGCGCCCACAGCCGCCAGCGCTTCCCGCGCCGCGTCGCCTTTGATCTGCGCCACACCCAGCAGCAGATGCTCGGTGGAAACGTACTCGTCCTTGAAGTTCTGCGCCTCGCGGAAGGCCTGGTCCAGAGCCTTGGTGACTGCCTGGCCCAAGCCCGCCTGCGCCGCCGCACCAGCCACACGAGGCAGTTTTTCCTCAGTCTGGTGCAGTTCCAGTTCAAGCCGTTCGATGGGAACGCCAATCTTCTCGAGAACCGCCGGGATTACGCCCTCCCGGTCCTCGATCAGCGCCAGCAGCAGGTGTACCGGCTGCACCTCCGGATTGCCCAGCTCCGCGGCCCGTGCCTGCGCCTGCTGCATTGCCTGTTGCGATTTGACGGTAAGTTTTTCCCAACGAATAGCCATCGTTCCTCCAGGGGTCAGAGATCAGAGATCAGGGGTCAGGGGTCAGGGGTCAGCTGTCAGAGATCAGTTGTCAGAGATCAGACGTAATCCTATGCGCTCTTTCCAAGCGGCGATGCTCTTTTCCGACCACAGAAAGAACTGATCCCTGACCCCTGATCTCTGCCCCCTGCTTTTTACGCCGCCACGTTGATCTTGATCTGCTTGGGCTGCGCTTCCGGCTTCTTCATCAGCTCCAGCTTCAGCACGCCTGCATTGTAGCTGGCCGCCACCTTCTCCGTGTCCACAGTCGACGGAAGCGTGAAGGCGCGGAAGAAGCTGCCATAGCGCCGCTCAATGCGATGGAAGTTCTCTTCCTTCTCTTCATTCTCGAACTTGCGCTCGCCCTTGACCGTCAGCGTGTTGTTCTCGACGCTCACGTCCAGGTCTTTCTGGTCCATGCCCGGAATCTCCAGCTTGAGCATGACCTTCTTGTCGTCTTCATAGACATCGACGGCCGGCACAAAGCTGGCAGTGGACATGGGCGCCTCCCCCTCATTCATATCGCGAAAGAGAGAGTTCATGCGGTTCTGCAACGATACAACTTCCCGAAACGGGTCCCAACGAGTAATTGCCATGGTTCTAATCCTCCAGATGGATGCTTGGATTTTGGGCATGAGCCTTGAGCCCGTGCCACTCATAAAATCTGATGTAAATATAGCACAAACTATTCACAAAATGTGCGCGCTTTCGACTCATATTTGTATCGAATTTATGCAACGCGTTGTAAATAATCGTCTTATGCAATGCCTGATTCCCAGAAGATGCCGTCCGTAGCTGCATCTCATGCTTGCAACGGTGCCTGGAGGCGATGCGCTGCGGCTCCGAGAGCGCCTTTCCCTATGACTTCTTCCGGATCGCAAAACGCAAACTGGCTCGGCCCAGGGCATCGCGAGCGTGAGCGGCATCTTCTATCGGGTACCGCCGGGTTTTCGGAAATACAAAATCATCATTCGGCAGCTCTTCGCGCTCTGCGTGCGTCAATTTCGTCATTCGTCCACCTCCGGCCTTCCCTGTCCAGTTGCCGGCATTTTCTGCCAGACGGAGGTCGCGGGGTTGTCCAAAATTGCACCCTGGAGCTAAGTCGGCCAGCAACGTGGGCATCGACCCTCGAATTTCCTGGTCCTTGCTTCCTTGCTCCGTTTCCGTGCCCGTCCAGCCCTCCGGCGCCCTCTACAATAGGGTCAAATGTTCCATCTCTCCGCCCTCCCCGCATACATGGACTGGCACTGGCTTTGGCTCACTGTGGCTGCTTTTCTGGCCGGACTGCTCAACGCCGTGGCTGGCGGAGGCTCGTTCTTGCTCTTTCCCGCCATGCTGGGCATGAAGATGCTGCCTATCCAGGCCAACGCCACCAACACGGTCGCCCTGTGGCCCGGCCAGCTTACCTCGGTCGCCGCCTACCGCGACGACATCCGCAAGAACACGCGGCTTGCCCTTCCCATGGCGCTTGCCGGACTCCTGGGGGGCACAGCCGGAGCCCTGGTTCTGCTCAACACACCGCAAAGGACCTTCCTCCACCTGGTGCCCTGGCTCCTGCTGGTGGCGGCTTCAATCTTCGCGCTCAGCGGTCCGGTCTCGCGCTGGCTGCAGCGGCGCAGAGGCGCCATTGCCGGGGCCACTCATCCGCCGCGCCGGCTGGCCATTTTTCTTTCCACCATTGCGGTTTGTTTTTACATCGGCTACTTCGGAGCCGGCGCGGGATTTCTCATCATCACGCTGCTCTCCCTCTTTGGCTACCAGGATCTGCACGAGATCAACGCCCTCAAGGTGGTTTCCACCACCCTGGCCAACGGCATTGCTTTTGTGATCTTTGTCGTCGGGGGGCAGGTGGTCTGGCGCTACTGCCTGCTGGCCATGGTCGTCTGCGCCATAGGCGGCTACCTCTCTGCCAGCCTCTCCCATCGGGTTCCGCAATCTTTTCTGCGCGGGCTGGTTATCTTCATCGGCCTTTCCATGGCGGCCTGGTTCTTCTGGACAAATCCGTAACCGACTGTCCTATCGCATGGGCTGACGCAGGATGGTCTTCAGCTTCTCCGGAGCGGTGCGCCGGGGGTCGCTCAGATAGATCTCGTGGTGCTTGCCATATAGATGCTGGCCCGAAGCATGAATGAAGTCGTGCATGCGCTGGATGGTTGGAGCTTCTTCAGCGAACGGCCCCACGTAGAGAGTCTGCACCGAAGGGCCTTCTTCCAGCGTCTCCAGCCGAACAAGGTCGAGCGCTGCCGGATTCTTCTTTTTTCGCACCTCGTCGAAGGCCGCTTCGACCTGCGCGTTCGAGATGAAGTCCGGCTGCAAGATCATGGCCGTCCACTTCCACTTGGATTTGTCGGCCTCAAAAAAGACTTTCGGATCGTCGGCCCACCACAGGCCTTCGAGCGGCATCACCCCATAATCGATCGAGCTGGGACTCTTCTTGAGCGAGAACTTCAGCGTGTAGGAGAGTGCGTAGAGCGCCTCAACCGCCTGCGCGAAAGCGGGCTCGGTGTTGGGATCGCCATGGCCCTCCACCATGAGGTAGTTGAGCGGGGGTACATCGACCGCCGCGATTGCGCCGGCCGCCGGCTGATAAAGATGCTTCCACTTCTTCTTCAGGTCGAGCTTTTCCATGGTCGTTCTCCGAACGGCGTGCTGCCGGCGGAAGTATAACTCCGCCAGCACGCCGTTGCCGGAACAATCAGGAGAAACTTTCGCCCTAGTCTCCGGGAGCTTCGTCCAGTTCCGCGCCCACCCGATGCAGCTTCATCACCTTCCACTGCAGGCGGTCGAAGAAGAGATAGACCACAGGCGTGGTGAACAAAGTGAGAGCCTGCGAGACAAGCAGGCCGCCCACGATGGTGATGCCCAGCGGCTTGCGCAGTTCGGAGCCGACGCCCATGCCGATGGCCAGCGGCAGACCGCCGAACAAGGCGGCCATGGTGGTCATCATGATGGGCCGGAAGCGCAACAGGCAGGCCTGATAGATCGCCTCAATCGGCGGCAATCCCTGATCGCGCTCGGCCTGCAGCGCAAAGTCGATCATCATGATGGCGTTCTTCTTCACGATGCCGATCAGCAGAATAATGCCGATAATGCCGATGATGCTCAGGTCGGTTCCAGTCAGCAGCAGGGCGAGAATGGCTCCGACGCCGGCCGGCGGCAACGAGGAGAGAATCGTGAGCGGGTGAATCAGACTCTCATAGAGAATGCCGAGGACGATGTAGACAGCGGTCAGCGCGGCCAGAATGAGCCACTTCTCGTTCTTGAGCGAATCCTGGAAGGCCTGCGCAGTTCCCTGGAAGGTGGCGTGAATCGCCGAGGGCATGTTCATCTCCGCCTGCACCTTTTCGAGAGCCGTCACTGCGTCGCCCAGGGCCACGTTGGGCGCCAGGTTGAAGGTCAACGTGACGGCCGGATACTGGCCCTGGTGATTGACCGCCAGCGAGGTCCGCTGCGCATCGAATTTGGCAAACGTGGAGAGAGGCACCATGGCGCCGGTTGAGGATTTCACGTAGATGCCGTTGAGCGCGTCGGGGCTGAGCTGGTACTTGGGGTCTACCTCCATCACCACGTAGTACTGATTGAGACCGGTATACATGGTGGAGACTTCGCGCTGCCCAAAGGCGTCGTAGAGTACCTGGTCAATGGCTGCGGCCGTGATGCCAAGGCGCGAGGCGGTATCGCGGTCGATGGCCAGGTTCACGGCCAGACCCTTGTTCTGCTGGTCCGTGGAGACGTCGCGCAGCTCCGGCATTTTTCTGGCGCGGGCTTCCAGTTGCGGCGCCCAGGTATTCAGCTCCTTCAGGTCTTCGTCCGAGAGCGTGTACTGGTATTGCGCGGCCGAGCCGCGGCCGCCGATCTGAATGTCCTGCTGGGCCTGAAGATAGAGCGTTGCGCCAGGAATGCTGGTGAGCTTGCGACGCAGGCGGCTGACCACCTGGTCGGCGTTCACGCGGCCCGGCCGCTGGTCGAGTGGCTTCAGCGCTACAAACATATTGCCCACATTGGTCGAGCCGCCGCCGGGGCCGTTGCCGCCCACAAAAGCGGTAACCGTGGCGACAGCGGGGTCGTCCAGCACCATCTGCGCAAGCTGGCGCTGCTTTTCAGCCATGGCGGGAAAGCTGATGTCCTGCGCGGCCATGGTGCGGCCGCCGATCCTGCCCGTGTCCTGCTGCGGGAAGAAGCCTTTGGGCACGATCATGAAGAGATAGACGTTGAGGGCCATGGTGCCCAGAACCACGCACAGCATCAGCGCCTGGTGGCGCAGCACCCAGCGCAGGCCGCCGGCGTATTCGTTGTGCATCCAATCAAAGGCGCGTTCGCTGGCGCGATAGATTTTGCCGTGGCGGCTCTCGTCGCGGGACTTGAGGAAGTGCGCGCAGAGCATCGGCGTGGTGGTCAGCGAAACCAGCAGCGAGACCGCGATGGCCACCGAAAGGGTGACGGCGAACTCGCGGAAGAGCTTGCCGACGATGCCGCCCATCAGCAGGATGGGAATGAAGACGGCAATTAGCGACGTGCTCATGGAGAGCACGGTGAAGCCGATCTCGCGCGAGCCCTTCATGGCGGCGTCGTAGGGCTTCATGCCCATTTCTAGATAGCGGGTGATGTTCTCGATCACCACGATGGCGTCGTCCACCACGAAGCCGGTGGAGATGGTCAGCGCCATCAGCGAGAGGTTGTCGATGGTGTAGCCCAGCAGGTACATTACGCCGAAGGTGCCTACCAGCGAAAGCGGCACGGCTACCGACGGAATCAGCGTGGCCCACACTTCGCGCAAGAAGAGGAAGACCACCAGTACCACCAGCAGAACGCTGATCAGGAGCGAGAGTTCCACGTCGCGCACGCTGGAGCGGATGGTGGTGGTGCGGTCGACGGCAACGTTGATCTTGATGGTGGGCGGAATGGACGCCTGCAGGCGAGGCATCTCCGCCATCACGTGGTCGACGGTATCGATCACGTTGGCGCCGGGAATCTTGAAGACTACCAGCAGGATGGCGTCCCGGAGGATGCCTTCGCGTCCAGGTCCTTTAATTCCGGAGAGGCCTGCGGTATGGATGTCGGCAACGCCGTCGGTAACGGTGCCCAGGTCGGAGATGCGCACCGGCGCGCCGGTCTCGTGGTTGTACCCGGCAATGATGGGCGCATAGTCGGGGGCGTTGAAGATCTGGTCGTTGTCGCGGATCGTCCAGCGGTGCTCCGCGTCCTGGAACGCTCCCTTGGGCCGGTTGGCATTGGCGGCGGCCAGTGCGGTGCGCACCGCGTCCAGGCCAATGCCGTTCGAGCCCAACTGCATGGGATTCAACTCGACGCGCACGGCGGGGCTGGAGCTGCCGCCGACAAAGACCTGGCCCACACCCTGAATCTGCGCGATCTTTTGCGCCAGGATGGAATCGGCCATGTCGTACATCTGCGGCTTGGACTCCACGTCGGAGGTGAGCGTGAGGATGAGGATGGGCGCTTCGGCGGGATTCGCCTTGCGGTAGCTCGGGTTCTGCGGCAGATACGAAGGCAACTGGCTGCGCGCGGCGTTGATGGAGGCCTGCACGTCGCGGGCCGCGGCATCGATGTTGCGATTGATATCGAATTGCAGGTTGACCGAGGCCGAGCCCAGCGAACTGGACGAGGTCATCTGATTGACGCCGGCGATGCGTCCGAACTGGCGTTCCAGCGGAGTGGCGACCGACGAGGCCATGGTTTCAGGGCTGGCGCCGGGCATTCCGGTGCCCACGCCGATCACCGGAAAATCCACATCGGGCAGCGAGGCCACGGGCAGCACGGAGTAGGCCACCGACCCGGCCAGCAACAAGGCCAGCGAGAGCAGCGAAGTGGCCACCGGGCGCTGAATGAAGGGTGCGGAAAGATGCATCTCTTAGCTTCTAGCTCCTAGCTTCTAGCTTCTAGCTAAAAGCCCGAGGATCAAGTCCGGTTGAGGTTTGAGGCATCCCGCCCTGGCCGCAAAACAAAAGCGCAGCGAGGGTGGAGCGCACGGTTAGAGACTTGACACGGGAACCTGTTCCTCGGTCCCTGATCCCTGATCCCTGTTCTCTGATCCCTGTTCCCTGGCTTCGCGCGGCTTCAAGCGCTGCGCCAGCTTGTCAAAGTAGAGATAGACCACCGGCGTGGTGTAAAGGGTGAGCAACTGCGAAAAGATCAGCCCGCCGACGATGGTGATGCCCAGCGGCTTGCGCAGTTCGGCGCCCACGCCCCCGCCCAGTGCCAGCGGCAAGCCGCCGAGCATGGCGGCCATTGTCGTCATAATGATCGGCCGGAAGCGCAGCTTACAGGCCTGGAAGATGGCTTCCTCGGCGGGCTTGCCCTCCTGGCGCTCGGCCTGCAACGCAAAGTCGATCATCATAATGGCGTTTTTCTGCACGATGCCGATCAGCAGGATGATGCCGATGAGGGCAATCACGCTGAAGTCGGTGCGCGTGATCAGTAGCGCCAGCAGCGCGCCTACACCGGCCGAGGGCAGCGTGGAGATGATGGTGATGGGGTGGATGTAACTCTCGTAGAGCACGCCCAGGACGATGTAAACGGTGACTAGCGCGGCCAGAATCAGGATCGGCTCGTTGGCCAGCGAGGTCTGGAAGGCGGCGGCCGTGCCCTGGAAGCTGGCGTTGATAGAGTTCGGCATCTGGATGCGCTGCTCCACGCGCTTCACCGCGGTCACGGCATCTCCCAGAGCCTTGTTCGGCGCCAGGTTGAAGCTGACGATGGTGGAAGGGAACTGGCCCTGGTGACCAATGGAAAGTTGCGCGCGCGACTGCTCCCAGTGCGCCAACATGCTCAGCGGAACTTGGGTTCCGTTCGCCGACTTGACGTAAAGGCTGTTCAGCACCGTGGGATTGGTCTGGAAGTCCTGCCCCACTTCCATCACCACGTGATACTGGTTGAGCTGAGTAAAGATCGTAGAGACCTGACGCTGCCCGAAGGCATCGTAGAGCGTATTGTCCACATCGGCCATGCCGACGCCAAGCCGGGACGCGGTGTCGCGGTCGATCACCAGCTTGGCGCCGAGTCCCTGATCCTGCAGGTCGCTGGCCACATCTGTAACTACCTTTTCCTTGCCCAGTTCCTCCACCATCATCCGCGTGTATTTGGCCAGCTCGGTCTTGTCCGGGTCTTCGAGGGCGTACTGGAATTGCGTGCGGCTGACGCGGTCTTCCACCGTCAAATCCTGCAGCGGCTGCAGGAAGAGCTGAATGCCTTCAATGCCGACGAGCTTGGGCTGCAAACGATGGATCACTTCCGTGGCGGAGATGCCGCGCTGCTCCAGCGGCTTGAGATTGATCTGAATGCGGCCGGAGTTCAGCGTCGTGTTGGTTCCATCCACGCCAATGAACGAGGAGATGTTATCCACCGCCGGGTCCTGCAGCAGAATGTCGACGAGCTGCTGCTGCCGCTGCGCCATCGAGGCAAAACTGACCGTCTGCGGGGCTTCGCTGATGCCCAGGATGACTCCCGTATCCTGCACCGGGAAGAAACCTTTGGGAACCACCAGGAAAAGCAGCACGGTGGCCACGAAGGTGGAGATAGTGACCAGCAGAGTGATGAAACGGTAGCGCAAGACTACCTGCAGAGAGCGGCCGTAGCTGCTGATGATGGAGTTGAAGACCTTCTCCGACCAGTAGTAGAAGCGGGTCTGCTTGGCGGTCTGCTTGTCCTGCAGGATGCGCGAACACATCATGGGCGTCAGGGTCAGCGAGACCACCGCGGAGACCAGGATGGTGACGGCCAGGGTGATGGCGAACTCGCGGAAGAGCCGGCCCACCACATCGCTCATGAAGAGAAGCGGAATCAGCACCGCAATGAGCGAAACCGTCAGCGACATGATGGTGAAGCCGATCTGCTCGCTGCCCTTGAGGGCCGCCTGCATGGGGCTCATGCCTTCTTCAATGAAGCGCGAGATATTCTCGATCATCACGATGGCGTCGTCCACCACAAAGCCGGTGGAGATGGTCAGCGCCATCAGCGTGAGGTTGTTGAGCGAGTAGCCCAGCAGGTACATCACGCCGAAGGTGCCCACGATCGAGAGCGGCACCGCCACCGAAGGAATGATGGTGGCGGCCAGGTTGCGCAGGAAGAGGAAAATGACCATCACCACCAGGGCGATGGTGAGCATCAGCTCGAACTCCACGTCGCGGACCGAAGCGCGGATGGTGGTGGTGCGGTCGGTCAGCACCCTCACCTGCACAGAGGCAGGCAAGCTGGCCTGCAACTGCGGCAGCAACTTCTGGATGCGATCGACCACGGCGATAATATTGGCGCCCGGCTGGCGCTGGATGTTGACGATGACCGCGGGCTGGCGATCCATCCAGGCAGCCTGCTGATTGTTCTCCGCTGCATCCACCACGGTGGCCACGTCCGAGGTGCGCACCGCCGCCCCGTTGCGATAGGCAATGATGACCGGCTTGTAGTCGGAGCTCGAAACCAACTGATCGTTTGCGCCGATGGTGTAGGACTGGCGCGTGCCGTTCAGTGTGCCCTTGGCCTGGTCCACGTTGGCCGCAGCCAGCGCGGTGCGCAGATCCTCCAGACTCAGGTTGTAGGAGGCAAGCTGCGCGGGGTTGGCCTGCACGCGCACGGAGGGCTTTTGTCCGCCGGCAATCGAGACCAGTCCGACGCCGGTGACCTGCGATACCTTCTGCGCCAGGTTGGTGTCGGCCGCGTCCTCAATCTTGTCCAGGGGCAGCGAGTCGGAGTAGAGCGCCAGCGTCATGACGGGCGCGTCGGCCGGGTTCACCTTGCTGTAGATGGGCGGGTTGGGCAGATCGCTGGGCAGGAAGCTGTTGGCGCCGTTGATGGACGCCTGCACCTCCTGCTCGGCCACGTCGATATTCTCGTCCAGGTTGAATTCCAGAGTGATGACCGAGCCGCCGCCGGAGCTGACCGAGGTCATCTGCTTCAGGCCCGGCATCTGGCCGAACTGGCGTTCCAGGGGCGCCGTCACCGACGACGCCATCACCTCCGGTCCCGCGCCGGGATAGAAAGTGAGCACCTGAATAATCGGGTAATCGACCTCGGGCAGGGCGGAGACCGGCAGTTGCTGGTAGCCTACGAAGCCAGCAAGCAGGATGGCCGCCATCAGCAGCGAGGTAGCTACCGGACGCAGAATGAATGGCCGGGAAGGGCTCAGGCTCACTACTTTTTCCCCTTGTCGTCGTTCTTGCCGGTTGCGGCGAAGGGCGAGGCGGGCTGCTGGCTCGACGCGTTCCCTATGCCCTGTCCGTTCGCCTGCGCACCGCGCTGGCGGGCCACGCTGGCCGTGACGATCTGTCCGGGGCGAAGCCGGTCGGCGCCGTCCACCACCACGTTCTGCCCGGCGTTGAGGCCGCTGTCAAGGATTGTGACCTGCCCCTCGGCCAGAGCCACCTTCACCGGCTGAATCCGGGCGGTTGTAGCGCCCTTGGCGTCGGTGTCGATGACCCACACAAACGAACCCTGCAAGCCCGACTGGATGGCTGCCGATGGCACGATGATGGCACTTGGCCGGTTCTCGAGAACCAGGTGAATATTCACGAACTGGTTGGGAAAGAGTCCCTGGTCCTTGTTGTCGAAGACCGCCTTCAGCTTGTCGGTGCCGGTGGTGGTGTCGATCTGGTTGTCGGCGGTCAGCAGCACGCCGCCGGCCAGCTTCTGCGTGTCGCCGCGGTCGTAGGCGTCGGCCGGCAGCTTCTTCTCCGCTGCCAGCTTGTGGAGCACCTGGGGCAGTTGATTTTCCGGCAAAGTGAAATAGACGGCGATGGGTTGGAACTGGTTGATGATGACCAGATTGGTGGTGTTGGCGGTGATGATGTTGCCGGGGTCCACCAGGCGCAGGCCGATGCGCCCGCTGATGGGCGCATGAATATAACACCAGCTCAGTTGCAACTGGGCGGATTCAATCGACGCCTTGTCGGCCTCGATGGCGCCCTGGTACTGTCCCTGGCTGGCCTCATCGGCATCCAGCGTCTCCTTTGAGGTCACGCCGGCCTCGTAGAGCGCCTTGTAGCGCTTGTACTCCGCCTGGGCATTCTTCAGCAGAGCCTGATCGTGCGCCAGGGTACCCTTGGCCTGGTCGAGTGTGGCCTGATAAGGCCGGGGGTCGATCACCATAATGACCTGGCCCTCCCTCACCTGCTGCCCCTCGGTAAACTTCACTGGCAGCAACTGGCCGCTCACCCGCGCTTTCACGGTAACGCTCATGTAAGGTGTTACTGTGCCCAGCGCGCTCAGGTAGATGGGCATCGACTTTTGTTCGGCTGCCGTCACCTGCACCGGCACGGGGCGGTTGAGCAGCGCTGTCGCCTGGCTGGCGCTGGCGGCGGCGTTCTGCTTCTGGTTCTGGTAAATCCGCCAGACGATCAGGCCCAACACGGTGACGAGCACAACGTACACGACAATGCGAACCCAGGAGCCTTTGCGGGCTGGGGGCTGTTGCGGAAGGCCGGCAGCGGCCAAATGGGACTCTGGAGTCTCTTCAAAGGACATAATGTCGATTCCCGTCGTTTTCTCTTGAGTGAACGCCCACAAAAGGGGGCAAAAAGTGATCGTTCCGGGCGCAAAACCAGCTACCCGCTTTCGTTTCTAATGACGCTTCGGTCTCCAGAAAGGTTTCGCGCGTCCGTTCAAGCCTCAGAACACGTGGGGCGATCCTCTGGATTGAGAAACAGCACGCCGCACAGCGTACCGGTGCAAATGGGTCCATTGTAAGCGAATGTGACCCCGACAAGGCGCAATGGACCCACTCTCACTATGTTCTGTTGACGATATACTCAACCTTGAGCTTACCCTTTGCGGCGTTTTCCGTTGAGTCGTCGTGCCGCGGTTATCTTCCCGTTTGGGAGTCTTGCCAGGCAACCGGCTTGGTTTGGCCGGCTCTTTGAGGATTTCATGCAAGAGATCATTGCCGCCCCCCTGGACCGATCACGGCCACTATGCGTCGACCTGGACGGCACGCTGGTCAAGTCCGACACCCTCTTCGACGGGGTTTGCCAGTTTCTGCGCCGGAATCCGGTCGGATTCTGGAAGTTGCCGCTGTGGCTGGCGGGTGGCCGCGCGCGTCTGAAGGCCGAGGTGGCCAGCCGCGCACCGCTCGATGCCGCCCAACTGCCCTACAACGCCGAGCTTCTAAAATATTTGCAAGACGAACGGCGCGCGGGAAGAGAGATCTACCTGGCTACCGGAGCCGATGGCGCACTGGCCGAGCGCGTGGCCGCGCACCTGGGACTCTTTGCCGGGGTTCTGGCCTCCGACGGCGTGACCAACCTGACCAGCGGCAAGAAGCTGACCCAGCTCAGGAACAGATTCGGAGAGTTCGACTACATCGGCAACTCGCGGGCCGACCTGCCGCTGCTGGCCGGCGCACGCGAGGCGATGGTGGCGAATCCCAGCCTCGGGCTGCGCGTAGCCTTGCGTATGCGGCACATTCCGGTGACCCGCTCCTTTCATGATCGGCGCTCCTTGCCGCGCACCCTGCTGAAGGCGATTCGCATTCATCAGTGGGCCAAGAACATCCTTCTTTTTCTGCCCCTTCTGATGTCGCACAAGCTGCGGCCGAGTTCCATCGTCGCGGCCCTCATCGCTCTTTTCTGTTTCAGCTTCATGGCCTCGGCCAACTACCTGGTCAACGACCTTCTGGACATAGAGAACGATCGCCGTCATCCGGCCAAACGACTCCGGCCGTTCGCAGCCGGCGACTTGCCCGTGGTGGCCGGAGTACTTCTCGCGCTGCTGCTGTTCGCGGCATCGATGTCTCTTCTGCCCTTGCTCCCTCGCGATTTCGCTCTCTGGCTGCTGGTCTACATCGTTTCCACCATGGCCTATTCCCTCTATCTGAAGCGAATCGCGCTAGTGGATGTGCTGATGCTCTCCGGGCTGTACACGCTACGCATCGTGGCGGGCGGCGCGGCCACCGGGACCGTGATCTCCCATTGGCTCTCGGGCCTGTCCATCTTTCTGTTTCTTTCCCTGGCCATGGTCAAGCGGTTCAGCGAACTGGAAAACCTGCGTGCGCGCGGACTCACATCGACCTACGGGCGGGGTTACCTGGTCGCCGATCTGGAGCAGATTCGCAGCTTCGGAACCGCCAGTGCAACGGCCGCCGTCGTAGTGTTTTCGCTCTATATCTCGCGCCCCGACGTGGTCAGGCTCTACAAGCACGAGGGCGTCTTGTGGCTCATCGTGCCGCTGATGCTCTTCTGGCTCTACCGGGTGTGGCTGCTCGGCTCGCGCGGCGAGATGGACGACGATCCGGTGGTTTTTGCCATTCGCGACCGGGTGAGCCTGGCGGTGGGAGCTTGCGTGTTGGTACTGGCGTTTCTTGCGTTGTAACTTGGCAGTCACTAACTGGAGGGGCTCAGATTCGAGCTATGTTACTTAGAGCCGCTCGAAGGAGCGTGCTCCAAGAAATCTCTGGATAAGTGGACGTTTTGAAAGGGCACGACTTTAGTCGTGCGTAAGTGGCGCAAAATGAAGACGGGCTTTAGCCACTGAGGGAATGCAGTTCGGGAATCGGACACTTAACCAGAGCTTCCCTGAGTAACATGCAGCGGTATTCAGGCATCCTTTCAGTTCACCGAAGCATCACACGGTTAGAACTGCTTGCTTCGTTTGCCAGTACGCCTCCGGTACAAACAGACGTTCGACAATGTAACCTTGTATGTGCGCAGGAATGCGCCTGGGCGGTTGCGCCGCTTGGGCCTCTTAACCCGGTGGGCCGGGATCGACTGGACGATGACGTTGGTTGAGTCGTTCAAAATACAGTCCAGTCGCGCGTAAACCGGCTCAGGAGCGAGTACCAGCCTTATGTGGATTGTCCGGCTTGCCCTACGGCGGCCATATACCTTTGTTGTCTTCGCGTTTCTGATTCTGATCCTTGGCGCCTTCAGCATCTTGTCGATGCCGACGGATATCTTCCCGAATATCGACATCCCCGTTGTCACGGTGATCTGGAATTACAACGGGCTCTCGGCTCAGGAAATGTCCACGCGCTTCGTCTTCAACAGCGAGCGCGGCATGACCTCGACGGTCAACGACATCGAGCACATCGAGTCGCAGTCGCTCAACGGCGTGGGACTGATCAAGATCTTCTTTCAGCCGCATGTGAACATCGCCAACGCCGTGGCGCAGGTGACCGCCATCAATCAGGTGCTGTTGCGCGGCCTGCCACCCGGCACCACGCCGCCTTTCATCATCCAGTACAACGCCTCCACCGTCCCCGTGCTGCAACTGGGCCTTTCCGGCCAGGGCCTGAACGAACAGCAGTTGAACGACCTGGGCCAGAATAATATCCGCACCCAGTTGGCCACCATCGAAGGCGCCTACACGCCCTTCCCTTATGGCGGCAAGGTGCGCCAGATCCAGGTGGACCTTGATCTGCAGGCGCTACAGGCCAAGGGCCTTTCGCCGGTTGATGTGGTCAACGCCATCAGCGCGCAGAACATCATCGCGCCATCCGGCACCATGAAGATCGACCGCTATGAATACGCGGTCGAAACCAACTCCGCGCCCAGCATTCTGGACGAGTTGAACAATCTGCCCGTCAAGGCCATCAACGGCACGGTGGTCTACGTCCGCGACGTGGCCCATGTGCGCGATGGCTACCCGCCGCAAACCAACATCGTGCGTGTGGACGGCAGCCGCGCCATCCTGATGAACGTGATGAAGAACGGCTCGGCCTCCACGCTGGACATCATCTCCGGCGTGCAGAAAAAGCTTGTCGCCATCAAGGGCCAGTTGCCGCCGCAGTTGCAGATCAACCCGCTCTCCGATCAGTCGATTTTCGTGCGCGGAGCCATCAACGGCGTGGTGCGCGAGGCCATCGTCGCCGCCTGCCTCACCGCCATCATGATCCTGGTCTTCCTGGGCAGTTGGCGTTCGACGATCATCATCGCGACCTCGATTCCGCTTTCGATTCTGTGTTCGATCAGCGTGCTCTCCATGCTGCACGAGACCATCAACATCATGACCCTCGGCGGCCTCGCGCTGGCCGTCGGCATTCTGGTCGACGACGCTACGGTGGCGATTGAGAACATCAATCGCTATCTCGAAACCGGCAAGGAACTCGAGCAATCGATCCTCGACGGCTCGGCGCAGATTGCCATTCCCGCACTGGTTTCCACGCTCGCCATCTGCATCGTCTTCGTCCCGATGTTCTTCTTGAGCGGCGTCGCCCGCTACCTCTTCGTTCCCATGGCCGAAGCGGTGGTCTTCGCCATGCTGTCCAGCTACCTGCTCTCGCGTACGCTTGTGCCGACCATGGCCAAGTACCTGCTCAAGGAGCACGACGACGCCGAATCCCTGAGCAAGCGTCTCAGCCGCAATCCGCTGGTCCGCTTTCAAAGCGGTTTCGAACACGCCTTCGAGAGCTTTCGCCATGCTTATCTCCGCATCCTCACCCTGTGCGTGGATCACGCTCCCGTCTTTCTGCTGATTTTTCTCGCCTTCACGGTAGGCTCGGTGGCGCTGCTGGAGCCCTGGCTTGGCCAGGACTTCTTCCCCACGGTGGACTCCGGCGCATTCAAGATTCACGTCCGCGCCCGCACCGGCACGCGCATTGAGGAAACAGCGCTGCTCTGCGATCACATTGACTCCACCATCCGCCAGCACGTTCCCGCCAAAGAGGTGGTTTCGATTGTCGACAACATCGGCCTGCCCACCTCGGGAACCAATCTGGCTTACTCGACTTCGGCGCCCATCGGCCCGGGCGACGCCGACATCCAGGTGCAATTGAGCGAGGACCATCATCCCACCCGGAATTACGTCGAGTCCCTTCGCGGGGATCTGGCCACGAAGTACCCCGGCGTCACCTTCTACGTGCTGCCCGTGGACATTGTGACGCAGATTCTCAACTTCGGGCTTTCTGCGCCCATCGACATTCAGCTCGTCGGGCCGAACATGGAGGGCAACCGCGCTCTCGCCGAGCGCATGACCGACGAGATCCGCCACATCACCGGCGCCGCCGACGTGCGCATCCAGCAGCCTTTCAACTATCCCAAAATGACGGTGAATGTGGACCGCACCCGCGCCGAGTCGGTGGGCTCTACGCAAAAGGACGTGGCGACCAGCCTGCTGGTCGCTCTCAGCGGCAGCTTCCAGACCAGCCCCAGTTTCTTTCTCGACCCGAAAAACGGCGTCACCTACAACATCGCCATCCAGGCGCCGCAGTACGGAATCAGCTCGCTCTCCGCGCTCAACAGCCTGCCCGTCACCGGCTCAAGGACGGCATCACTCTCCAGCGGAGCGGCTGCTACCGGCGCCCCCGGCGCCGCGCAGCAGGTGCAGGTGCTCGGCAACCTGGCCACCATTACCCCCGGAGCCGAACTGGGCACCGTAAGCCACTACGATATTCAGCCGGTCATTGACATCTACGCCAACGTGGATGGAACCGACCTGGGCTCCGTGACCAGGTCCATCGAGACCGTCATCGCGCGCCACGAGAAAAATCACGACCTGCCCCGCGGCTCCCACTTTGACCTGCGCGGCCAGAGCGAGACCATGAAGAAGTCCTATATCGGCCTGCTGGTCGGCCTGGTCTTCTCCATTCTGCTGGTCTATCTGCTCATCGTGGTCAATTTTCAGTCCTGGCTCGATCCGTTCCTCATCATCTCCGCGCTGCCCGCGGCTTTGGCCGGCATCGTGTGGTTCCTCTTTCTCACCAACACCCGGCTCAGCGTGCCCGCGCTTACGGGCGCCATCATGTGCATGGGTGTGGCCACCGCCAACTCAATTCTGGTGGTCAGCTTTGCCCGCGATCAGTTGGAGGAGTTGGTGGGCGATGCCCGCAAAGCCGCTCTGAATGCCGGTTTTGTGCGCCTACGCCCGGTGCTGATGACCGCCCTGGCCATGATTATCGGCATGGTGCCCATGGCCCTGGGCCTGGGCGACGGCGGCGAACAAAACGCACCCCTGGGGCGCGCCGTCATTGGCGGCCTGCTGATGGCCACCGTCGCCACGCTGTTCTTTGTCCCTGCATTTTTCTCGCTGGTTCACGGCCGTCTTGAGAGCCACCGCAAAATTGCCCAGGGCATCCAATCGGCTGGAACATTCGACGAGTTTGAAGATCTACCGGAGTAATTGTTCATGACAAACGAATCCAATCCGAACGCACAGCCGGCTCAAGAACACGAGACCGCGCCCGAACAAAAGCCCCTCTCGCCGCGCCTGGCCCTGGTGGGCGTGGTCGTGGTCCTGCTGTTGGCGATCATCCTGGCGGGCGTAGGCATCTGGAACCGTATGCATACCGACAAGGTGCTGGCCAGCACCACGGAGGAGCTGGCCGCGCCTACGGTGATCGCCATCGCCCCCAGGCAGGGCGCGCCGGTGACGGATTTCATGCTGCCCGGCAACGTGACCGCCTATACCGACTCGCCCATCTACGCCCGTACTTCCGGCTACCTCACCCGCTGGTACTTCGACATCGGCGCAAAAGTGAAAAAAGGCGCCCTGCTGGCCCAGATCTCCACCCCCGAGGTGGACCAGCAACTGGCCCAGGCCCAGGCCGAACTGGCCACTGCCGAGGCCAACGCCAACAACGCCCGCATCCAGGCCGACCGTTACACCGGGCTGGTCAAAACCGATGCCGTTTCTCACCAGGACACCGACACGTTTGTGAACCAGGCCACGGCCACCGCCGCGGCTGTCCGCTCCGCCCAGGCCAATCTGCAGCGCCTCCACGAGCTGCAATCCTTTCAGAAGGTCTACGCGCCGTTCGACGGAGTCATTACCGCCCGCACCGTCGACACCGGCCAGTTGATCGACCCCGGCGCCGGCAAGGAACTCTTCCATCTGCAAGCTATCCAGACCCTGCGCGTCTACACCAACCTGCCGCAAATCTATTCAGGAACCGCCAAGGCAGGCGCCAAGATCGGCCTCACCTTCCCCGAGCACGCCGGCAAAACCTACCAGGGAACGCTGGTTCGCACCTCCGACGCCATCGACCCCGCCAGCCGCACGCTGCTTGTGGAAATCGATGTGGATAACCGGGACGGAGAGCTGCTGCCCGGCTCCTTGGCCCAGGTGCACTTCAAATCGCCTGTAGCCACAACCAGTTCCATCGTGCCGGCCGCGGCGCTCATCTTCCGCAAGGAAGGGCTGCGCGTGAGCGTGGTGGTCAACGGCAGCGTCGCGCATATGGTGCCGGTGGTCATCGGCGAAGACGACGGCGCCAATGTGCAAATCGTCTCCGGAATCGGCCCCAGCGATCAGGTGATTCAGGACCCGCCCGACTCGCTCATCGAAGGCGAAAAGGTGCGGGTGGTTAGCCCCACCAGCCAAGCCAAAACGGGAGGCAAGTAGCGATGCCAACGCCCCTGGCTGCGGAAAAACTCGATATGCAGCTGAATAACTCCTGTTTTGTAACAGGGCACGACTTCAGTCGCGCCGTAACCGTAATTCAATCAGTGTGGGCTTTAGCCCCTGCGGGATTCTTTTCGAACATTTCTCACTCCCCCGCAAAAGCTCTTCGAACAAAAGACTCCCGACTCTCGACCGGAATCTTTTTCTCCTGCGTTCTACTCTCCCTCGCTTGCCTCACCGCCTGCAAGCCGGTCGGTCCCAACTACAATCGCCCCGGCTATCAGGCTCCCGCGGCCTATAAGGAGACCGGCGCTTCGGCCGTCGTGGTTCCTCCGCCCAGCCCGGAGAACGGCGGAAGTTGGCAGTCGGCCGCGCCTTCTGACGGCATGTTGCGCGGCAAATGGTGGGAGATTTACCACGACCCGCAACTGAACGGACTGGAAGAGCACATCGCTCCGGAAAACCAGACCTTGCGCCAGGCCCTGGAGACCTATCTGGCCGCCCACGACCAGGTCAAATCGGCCCGCGCCGGACTGTTTCCAACCCTGTCCGCCGGAGTATCCACAAGCCGCGACGACATCTCGAAGAACGGTCCCTCCAATTCAACCACCAGGCCCAACCCCTACAACGATTTCTCGATTGCCGGGCAGGCCAGTTGGGAACCGGACCTTTGGGGCCGCGTCCGTCGCACCGTGGAGGCAGCGCGCGAAAGCGCCCAGGCCAGCGCCGCGGAGATGGCCAGCATCGACCTGAGCCTTCACGCGGAAATGGCCGCGGATTACTTCCAGTTGCGCGGCCTGGACGCGCAGAACAAGCTGCTCGACGCCACCGTCTCCGATCTGGAGCGCCAGCTCGACCTGGCTCAGCGTCGGCTTGCTGGTGGAGTGGCCACCGAGGCCGACGTCGCCCAGGCCCGCACCCAGCTTGAAACCGTCCGCGCCCAACGTGTGGACGTAGGCGTGGCCCGCGCCCAGTATGAGCACGCCATCGGCACCATCGCCAACCTGAAGCTTTCCGACTTCAGCATTCCGCCTTCGCCGCTCGATCTGCCGCTGCCCAAAGTCCCCCTCGGCGTTCCCTCGCAACTGCTGGAGCGCCGTCCAGACATTGCCGCCGCCGAGCGCCGCGTGGCCACCGCCAACGCCCAAATCGGCATCGCGGTCAGCGCCTTCTATCCCAACATCACCCTGGGCGGATCGGGCGGCTTCGAGACCATGCACGGCGGCACGTGGCTTCAAGGTCCCAGTTCGCTCTGGTCTTTGGGAGCCCAGGCAACGGAGTTGCTCTTCGACGCCGGCCAGCGCCACGCCCTCACCGACCAAGCCCGCCACGTCTACGAGGCGCAGGTTGCGGCCTACAAAGGTTCCATCTTCCTCGCCTTCAACGACGTGGAAGATCAGCTCTCCGGCCTGCGGATTCTCGAACAGGAATCGGGCGCGGAGCAGAAGGCCGTAGCATCGGCGCAGCACTCGTTCGACATTTCAAATCAGCGCTACAAGGGCGGCGTCACCAGCTACCTTGAAGTGCTGACCGCCGAAGCTACGCTGCTCCAGAACCAGCGCACCGCCATCGACCTCCAGACCCGCCAGTTCGTCTCCAGCGTGGGACTTGTGCGCGCGCTGGGCGGCGGCTGGGACGCCTCGCAACTGCCGAAATAAGGTAAGAAGGAGAACGGCGCGACTACAACAACTCCCTGAATTGTTCCAAACTCAGTCCAGCGTCCCGACGATGCCGCCCATGGTGATTGCGTTGACCGGATTATGACGTGGAATCGTCAAGATGCGCCTTCCATCCGTCATGACAATGTGCGCGCCTTGGCGGAGAATGCGGAAGCCCGCTTTTTCCAGAGCGGCTACGGCTCGAAGATGGTTAATCCCCGGCAGCTTCGACACGAGTTACCTCCGCAGTGCTGGATCAATCCTCCGCTGCCTCGACGCAGGTGTCAAGGCCATACAACTCATAAGTAGCTGCAATCAAATATGTTGCTGTGATGAGGGATGATACTTGGTGATACATAAACACACGAATCGCATCGCAAAAATAATTATCGGGAATGCCCTTCTGTGGTCACAATCCCAAGCCTTGAATCCGTAACCTATGTAATTCTGACTTCGACGAGGCGGCTGTCGTCCTCGCGCGCCAATTCCTCAGCCGCCTCGACATACTCCTGAATGGCGATCTGGATGTTCGCGATGGCTTCTTCTTCAGTTGTTCCCTGCGACCAGCAGCCAGGCAGACCGGGGCACGACACACTGTAACCTTCCTCGGAACGGCGGAGAGCGACGCGATAGCTTGCCATGGAAGCAATGGTACGCCGCTCTGGAAACGGCGTCCAGATTGGGCGACTGGCCGCTGAAAACCGCGCGTTCGGCGCTCGATAACCTGACAGGTTATCGGTGATTGTGACAAGAGCAATATACCTGCAAGAGTTCAATTCCTTGGGAGTTTGGAAGTGTCCCATCCGCCTCCAATAGCCTTGACCAGCAAGATTGTCGCATCCATGCGCCGTCTATCAATGTCCACACTCTTGCTGCGGTTTGCCAATACATCTGTCTGTGCCACAAGCACCTCAAGATAATTGTCAATGCCTCCTTCGTAGCGTGCTGTTGAAACTTCCAGTGTCTGCTCTGTCGAGGATATGGCGCCGTTTTGTTCTTGTGCTTCTGCACCGAACGTATGTAATGCGGCAAGATTATCTTCCACTTCCTGAAACGCTTTGAGAGTGTTTTGGCGATAGGCGGCAACGGCGGCGTCATATTGTTCCTGCGCCAATGCGGAGGTCGCCTTGCGACGCCCGCCGTCATAGAGTATTTGGGTCATCTGGGTTCCAATGGCCCAGAACCTGCTGGGCCAGTTCAACCAATTCAAAATAGAGGATCCCTCCAAGCCGGCCTCCAAACCAAGGTTGAGCGAGGGATAGTATGCCGTCCGCGCAATGCCGATCTGCTCATTCGCTGCGGCCACCAGCCGTTCGCTCGCTGCAATGTCGGGGCGGCGCTCGAGTAGTTCGCTGGGAATCCCCACAGGAATTTGTGGAAGGTCAATCCGATAATCAGCTTCCGATGCAATGTGAAAAAGCGCCGGAGGCTTTCCGGTCAGGACCGCAATGGCGTGCTCAAACTGGGAGCGTGTGGCATCGATATCCGTACTCTGCACCCTCGCCGCCTCAAGCCGCGTATTTGCTCGCGCCACGATTGAGACAGAAACCACGCCACCCTCGTAGAGGCTCTGTTCAATCTGAAGCGCCTTTTCAAGGGCTGCAACCGTAGCATCAAGAATCATCCTCTCCATGTCGGCGCTTCTCAGTTCGAAGTAATCGAATGCAAGCTCCGCCTGCAGCGAGAGCTGAACGTTGGCACGGTCCGCTGCGCTTGCCTGTGCCTGATCGCGCGCGGCGTTCACTTGCTTGCGAATGCGTCCCCAAAGATCGACCTCATAGGAAAGATCGAAGGGGAGCACCATGTCGCCTGTTCCGTTGTTCACCATCGATTGGCTGAAATAAGGCCTGTTAGCGGAATCACGGATGCTGGCAACGGATGGGGAGACGGCGATAGTTGGAGCTTCAGCGGCGCGGTTCAGCCTGATCAGTGTGCGCGCCTCACTGTACCTGCTTTCCGCAATCTTCAAGTCCTGGTTGGAAGCCGTCAGTTCCTCTTCAAGTGCATTGAGTTGGGAGTCCTCGAATACACTCCACCACGCACCGCGCGTGCTGTCATCTTGAGGATGTGCGGGAGTCCATTGTCCATCCGCGATGGATCTTTGCAGTGATGGTTCCTTATAGGTGTCGCTCATCGGTACAGACGGCTTCGCGTATTGCGCATCGAGCACCCGTGTAGAAAATGATCCGCACAAGATGGAAATCATTCCGGCTAGCACCACGCGTTTCATTTCGCCCTCCCATCTTCCATCGAAACCACTTTGACGGAAACGCCATTGGATAAAGAGTCTGACGGGCGCAGAATCACTAGGTCGTTGTTCGACAGCCCTTGCGTGACCTCGATGCTTGCCCCAAAGTCGCGGCCAATCGTGATGGGACGAAGAAGAGCCTGTCCATTTCTGACAATGCCGACACAAGGGCCTTCAGCGCGAAAAAGTAATGCGTTGGATGGAAGAAGGATGGGCGCAGATTCGTTCTTGCTTGCCAGCGGCCTCTTGAAATGCACGGTCACATAGGCTCCCGGCCGAAGCTTTTGCTGTGCGTTGTCCACGTCGACTTCGACGTTCAATGTACGCGAAGCCGAGTCGATGGCGTCTGCATCGCGCGCGATCGTCCCCTCGACGCGCAGACCTGGATATTCGTCCAGCGTCAGATAAGCTTTTGCGCCGGAGCGTGCAACACTCACATCGCTCTCTGGAACCGCGACATAAACACGCAGCTGGCTAGCCGCGGCAATATGAAACAACTCCTTTGGCTCGGCGGACGATCCGGCATTGATCAATGCGCCTATATCCGTACTGCGAGCCGTAATGACGCCGCTGAACGGAGCGTAGACTTTTTCGAAAGATTGCAACTGTTCGAGCCGATGCACATTTGCCTGCATCGATTCAACCGCCGCGCGCCTCGACGCCAGATCGCTGATTGCCTGATCCGTTTCCTGCTTCGAGACAGCATTCTTTTGCAGCATATTCTGCCAGCGGGTGGCGGTAATCTGCGCAATGGATTCACTTGCCTGGGCGTTTTTCATGTCGGCACGCGCCTGCTCAAGTTCTCGGTCAACTTCGGGCGTTTCTATCTCTGCCAGAATCTGACCTCTCGTTACGTGTGCTCCGATGTCCACATACCAGTGCTCCAAATACCCATTGGTACGCGCATAGACCGCAGTGTCGCTGAAGGCCTGTGTGTTGCCGGGCAGGGCAAGTTCCTGAGAAGTATTGCTGATGCCGGGCTTCAAAACATGCACCGGAAGCGCCGAGTCCTTCTCGGTTTGTGCGGCTAAAATATTCCTCGCTTCGGCGCGCTGATAAATTCCAGCCGCGATTCCAACCACCAAAAGAGCGGCGATTGCAACTCCCGCAAGAATCAATGCGCGCGGAATTGGTCGGATCTCTGCTGCTCCATTACGCGGGTTGTCAGAATTGCCAATCTCGTTTGTCATGATCTCCTCTTTTCAGGCTTGAAACGTAAGAAGTGCCGTCATCGCGAATCTGTCATGCGCCGGTGATTGCGGGCGGTGGATTGTTTGGCGTCGAGTTGCCGTGGCGCTTTCCACTATGGAAGAATGCGAACACCGATGGGACAAAGACCAGCGTAGCCATGGTGGCAAATAGCAGGCCGCCGATCACGGCTCTGCCAAGCGGCGCGTTCTGTTCGCCGCCATCGCCCAGGCCGAGCGCCATCGGAATCATTCCAATAATCATGGCGCAGGCGGTCATAATCACCGGCCGGAAACGCGTATAGCCTGCCTCCACCGCGGCCTGCATCGCATCGCCGTGCTGCGCAAAACGCTCGCGGGCAAAGGTTATCAACAGGATGCTGTTTGCCGTTGCGACGCCCATGCACATAATTGCTCCCATCAAGGCAGGGACGCTCAGCGAAGTGCCGGTAAAGAAGAGCGTCAGTACGATTCCAGCCAACGCCGCAGGAAGCGCCATGACAATGACAAACGGATCCAGCCACGATTGCAGATTTACGACGATCAGTAAATAGACAAGAAGAATGGAGAAGGCCAACCCGCCCAGCAATTCAATGTAGGAACTGCGCATGGTTGCGTATTGTCCGCGAACGGTAACGAAGCTTCCGCGCGGAAGCTTTCCACGGTTTGCGTCGACGATCCTGTTCACGTCGCGGCCGATCGCGCCCAGATCCCGTCCTTGCACTGAAGCGTAGATGTCGATTACGCGGCGAATGTCGTAGTGGCTGATGGACCCCATCTCACTGGTGCGGCTAACCTGCGCAACGTCAGAGAGGATCTGCGGTTTCTTCGCGCCGACGCCGTTCAGTGAAAAGCTTCCTACGTCTTCACGGGATTGGATGCGATACTGCGGCATCTGCGCCACCAGGTTATACTGCACGCCATTCTTCGGATTCAGAAAGAACATTGGCGCCACCTGAAAGCTGCCGCTGAGAGAGGTCAGCATATTGTTGGCGACGTCTCTCTCGGTCAATCCGTTCTGCATGGCCTTGGTGCGGTCAACAGTGACATTCAGGCGCGGATAGTCCAGTTGCTGCTGAATGCGCAGGTCAGCCAGGCCTGGAACGTGGCGCAACTCGGCGAGCATCTGCTCGGCGACATCGTGGTTCTTTACTACATCTGCGCCATCGATCTGAATGTCGACTGGGGCGGGAATACCGAAGTTTAGAATCTGAGTCACAATGTCAGCAGGTAGAAAATAGAACGTTGCCGAGGTGTATGCCGCAGGAAGTTTGTCGCGCAGCATCCGCACATAGTCCTGGGTGCGACGATGGCCTGGGTTGAGCGAGACCAGCACATCCGCATCCGCGGCGCCCGTCAAGCCGTTGCGCGTATAAATCATATTCAATGAGCTATACGGGACGCCGATGTTATCTATCACATTATCCAACTCGGCAGGTGGAATCATCTGACGGATGGTCTGCTCAACCTGATCGGCCAGACGCGCTGTTTCTTCAATGCGTGTGCCGGTCTTGGCGCGCACATGCAGAATGAACTGCCCGCTGTCCGTGTCAGGGAAAAAGTCCTGCCCTAAAAATGGAACCAGCAAAAGCATGATCAAACTCACACCGAGGAATGCTGGAATAAACACAACCCGCGCCTGGACCATGCGCGCCAGCAGAGCAAGGTAGATCGAGCGCACTCGCTCGAAAACTCCTTCGAATGTCTTTTGCATCCAAGTAAAAACATTCCTGCTCTGTGCGGTTTCTTTCTGCGGAAGTTTCAGAAGGTACATCGCCAGCGTCGGCACCAGTGTGCGCGAGAACAGGTACGAGGCCAGCATGGCGAAGATCACGGATTCAGCCAGCGGAACGAACAGGTAGCGCGTTACTCCGCTCAGGAAAAACATGGGAAGAAAGACAATGCAGATGCAAAGCGTGGAGACAAGCGCCGGAATCGCGATCTGCTGCGAGCCGTCCAGGATCGCCTGCTTGATGTCAGTTTCTTTGCCCTCTTCCAGAATGCGATTGATGTTTTCGATGACGACGGTTGCGTCATCGACCAGGATTCCGACCGCCAGCGCCAAGCCGCCCAGCGTCATGATGTTGATTGTCTCGTGCAGTGCGCTCAGCACCATTACCGAGGTGAGGATCGATAGTGGAATGGAAACAGCAATGATCAAGGTGCTGCGCCAGCTACCCAGAAAGACGAGCACCATGATGGCCGTCAGGGCCGCCGCAATGATGGCTTCGCGAATAACGCCGCTGACAGCGCTGCGCACAAAGATGGACTGATCGGCAAGCGCGCGAATGTTAAGATCCGGCGGAAGCGTCTGCGCGACGCGTGGCAGCATATTGCGAATTCCGCTCACCACGTCCAGCGTTGAAGCGTCGCCGTTCTTGTAAACGCTGACCAGCGCGGCGCGCACGCCGTTTTGCCGAACAACATTGGTTTGCGGTGAATACGCATCGCTCACTGTCGCAACATCGCGCAGATAGATAATCGAATCTCCTTGAGCCTTGACCGGAATCTGGCTTAGGCCATCCACACTTTGCACATCGCCATTCAGCACCACATCGTATTCAAATTCACCGATCTTTGCGGTCCCACTCGGAAGAACCAGATGCTGGTTTTGCAAGGCGGACATTACATCGCTCGGAGCGAGATTTCTGGCAAGCAGTTGCTGCGGATCAAGGTTGACCATCACCTGACGCTGCTTGCCGCCAAAGGCCCAGGGCACGGCAGATCCTGGAATCGTCGCAAGCTGCGGGCGAATAAAGTTGCTGGCCAGGTCGTACAGTTGTGTCTCATCCATCCTTTCGCCCGAGATGCCAAGTTGCAGAATCGGCACGGTCGATGCATTGTAATTCGTGATAAATGGCGGCAGGCTACCCGTTGGCATTTGCCGCAGAATCGCTTGTGAAATCGCCGTCACCTGCGCATTGGCGCGATCGATACTGGCTCCGGGATGCAGATAAATCTTGACGATGCTCATGCCATTGATCGTGGTCGATTCAATGTGCTGCACATTGTCTACGGTCAGGCTGAGCGCGCGCTCGTAGACGGAGGTTACGCGCCCTTCCATCTCCTGAGGATTCATCCCGTTGTATGTCCACGCCACGGCAACGACCGGAATATCGATATTCGGGAAAATGTCGGTGGGCGTGCGCAGAATGACAATCGGACTGAGGATGGCGATGAGAAGCGCCATGACGATGAATGTGTAAGGTCGGTTCAGCGCTATTCTGACGATCCACATGGGGACCTCCGTTTCTCTTGCTGAGCGTATTTCTGTGTTAGGCAGCCCTAGGGGATGATTCCGATGCTGCGGTCGCTCGATCGCATGGCCGCTTCACGTAGGATCAAGATCGGCTGGAAATGTTGATCCGGCCCCGAAAAATTGCATCGTTTCGCCCTATGCTTTTTGCAAAAAACGTGCAGGAATGGGGCCATATTGCCGCATCAACCGAAGCAGGAGGCTCTCGCTGAATTCATTTTGCCGGGAAAATGTTCCGGCTGGTAGTGGCCTTGTCCGCAGAACTGCTATACGCTGAACGTATGAGTGCGCCTTTGCCTTCCGGGTCGGACCGCATCGAACTGGTCGAGACCTTCGTTTGCATTGTCGAAGCTGGCAGTCTGTCGGCTGCATCCAGGCGGCTGGGAACAACCCAGCCTACCGTCAGCCGTCGCTTGCAGCTTCTGGAACGATGGTTAGGGCTGAAATTGATCCAGCGGTCCACGCACGCCATGAAGATGACCGAAGATGGGGAGCGCTTCTTTGTCCACGCCCAGGAACTTCTGCAGAGTTGGACCGCGATGGAAGAAGATTTGCGCGGAGCGGCAAAAGCCCCGTTCGGCACGCTGCGTGTCGTGGTCCCCCACGCTTTCGGCCAGGAACAGCTGATGGAACCGCTCCTGGAGTTTTTGAAGCGCTATCCCAGAGTCTCCGTCGAGTGGCTCCTGCATCAACGCCATCCGGATTTCATCGCCGATGCAGTCGATTGCGAAATCCGGTTGGGCAGCGTGGAAGATCCAGGCTTGGTTGCACTGCACATCGCAGAGGTGCCGCGAATTGTGGTTGCCGCTCCCTCGCTATGCGGCAAAGACGCCCAAACGATTTCGGTCGACAAGTTGCGCACCCTGCCATGGATTGCGCTGGGCCTCTTCTACAAGGACGAAGTTGTTTTAATGCGCGATCACGAAGCCGACACCTGCCAGTTTCCTATCAAGCCTCGGCTTTGTACCGACAGCGTCTATACCACGCGCCGAGCCGCGCTGGCAGGCTTCGGAGCCACCCTTATCTCGACTTGGATCGTCGCGGACGACCTTGCGCAAGGCCGCCTGATTCAACTGGTGCCCGAGTGGCATGGCGTCTCATTGCCCGTATACGTTGTCTATCCGTACGCGCGCTTTTATCCGGCAAAGCTGCGGCGCTTCATCGATCTCATGCGCAAAAAGATGCCCACCCTGCTAGGTATGCAACTTCCCCAAAAACACATCCGGGATAAAGCCCGAACGTAGTTGACACCTGGTGGAAGCCCGCTGCGCGATATTTCAGCAAGCTCCTATCGGAACAGGTTGGTGCGGGCCAGGTCGACAATCTCATCTCCCCGTCCGCTCAGAATTGCCTTGATCATGTAAAGGTTGAAATCGACAATCTGGTCCAGTTTGAGACTGGGTGGCATAGCAAGTTCCTGGCGGTTCACCACAATATCCACCAAGGCGGGGCCATCGTGCGCAAGGGCTTTTTGCAATGCGGGCCGCACCTGATCCGGGTCTTCCACATGCAGCCCCAGAATGCCCGTTCCTTCTGCTATCTTTGCAAAATCCGGATTGACCAGATCCGTGGCATGGCTCAGAAAGCCGGTCGCTTTCATCTCCAACTCCACAAAACCCAGCGAACCATTGTTGAAGACCACGATCTTTACCGGAAGATTCAATTGCCTGAGTGAGAGCAGGTCGCCCATCAGCATGGAGACGCCCCCATCGCCCGAAAGTGTGACGACCTGACGTCCAGGATGAGAAATCTGCGCGCCGATGGCCTGCGGCAGAGCGTTCGCCATCGATCCATGATTGAACGAACCTAACAGGCGCCTGCGGCCGTTCATGGTCAGGTAGCGCGCCGCCCAAATCACGGGAGTCCCCACGTCCGCGCTGAAGACGGCATCTTCAGCAGCTAGCTCATCAAGCACCTTGGCCACGTATTGCGGATGAATCGGTAGTTGCCCCGGCGTTCCGGTTGCCAGGTCATCCAACTCCTTGCGTGCTTCGCGATAGTGGTCGAGCGAGGCATCCAAATGGCGACGGTGCTGCTTCTGCTCGATCTTTGGCAGCAGTGCGCGCACGGTTTCCTTGATGCCACCTACTAGCCCCAAGTCCACATGGCTGCGGCGGCCCAGTTGCTCCCCGCGAAGATCGATCTGCACGATGCGTGCATTTTTCGGATAAAACTGCTGATAGGGAAAGTCCGTTCCCAGCATCAACAGCGTCTCGCAGTTCATCATCGCGTGATATCCAGAAGAGAAGCCGAGCAGGCCGGTCATACCTACATCGTATGGATTGTCGTACTCGATAAACTCTTTGCCGCGCAGGGCGTGGACGATGGGCGCCTGCAGCTTGCCAGCCAGCGCAACCAGTTCGTCGTGCGCGCCCGCGCAACCGGCTCCAGCCAGGATCGTTACTTTTTGCGCGCCGTTTAACTCAGCGGCCAGACGATCCAGTTCTTCAGCGCGAGGAATAATCTCCGGCTCGACATGGCTGAAGGCGACGCGCCGGGCTTGATTGACGGCATCGGAGAGCGCGACATCGCCGGGGATGACGACCACGGCAACGCCTTTCTTTGCCAGCGCCGTCTGAATCGCAATCTCAAGCGTGCGCGGCATCTGCGAAGGATGCGAGACCAGCTCGCAAAATACGCTGCACTCCTTGAATAAATGCTCGGGATGAGTCTCCTGAAAGTATCCGCTGCCAATCTCCTGCGTCGGGATTTGAGCGGCAATGGCCAGAACTGGCACCCGGCTGCGCTGGCAATCGTAGAGGCCATTGATCAGATGCAGATTGCCCGGTCCGCAGCTTCCTGCGCAAACCGCCAGCTTGCCCGTCAGGGCCGCTTCGGCTCCGGCGGCGAAGGCGGCGGTCTCTTCATGCCGCACACCCGCCCACTCCATCCCCTTGCGCAACCGCACCGAATCCGTGATGCCGTTGAGAGAATCGCCGGCCACGCCATAAATCCGCTCTACGCCCGCCGCGGCCAGAACATCCACAAACAGCTCAGCAACTTTCTTTGCCATTTAGCTCAGAATCTTCTGCGGGCTCAGCAGAAAGCGAATCAACATGCACTTCAACTGGCTCCGGAAGCCCTTTCTTACTGGTAGATGCAATCTCTCCGCCTTGGATGCACCTTACGCCTCCCTTCTTTCCGCACTTCGGGATTGCAGCGTAACTTTCCAGCCCTTTTGCGCCAACAGCATACGTGGTCCTGCTGATCGTCGCGGCGACTCTCCCCGGTGAAAGTGGAGATCGCGAACCTCCAGAGTTGCAGCAGACAATTCTCCGCCAACTCCGTTCGCCCGGTTTCCCAGGTCCGGATTTTCGAACCTGGGAGACCGGGCGAACGGAGCCCATGAAATATCTGCCGCTTATCCCTTGGCGCATTCCCGAAGATCGTTCAACAGCGCGTCCACCCGCTTCATATCCGTATCCCAGGGGAACATGAAGCGCGCCGCGCCGCCGATGAAGGTGTAGAACCTCCAGCCGCGTCCGCGCAGCCGCTCCAGAATCGCGTCGGAGGCGGAGAGAAACACCGTGTTCGCCTCGACCTTCGAAACCACAGTGATGTTGGGAATCTGCGCCGCTTGCTCTCCGAAGTAATGCGCGCACTTGTTTCCATGAGCGGCATTCGTCAGCCACGCTCCGCTCTTCAGCATTCCCACCCACGGCGCGGCCAGAAAGCGCATCTTCGACGCCAGTTGACCGGCCTGCTTGCAGCGATAATCGAAATCGGTGGCCAGCGCCTTGTCGAAGAAGATCACGGCTTCTCCCACAGCCATTCCATTCTTGGTACCGCCAAAGCAGAGCACGTCTACGCCGCTCCGCCAACTGAGGTCCGCGGGCGAACAGCCCAGCGCCGCGCAGGCGTTGGCAAAGCGCGCTCCATCCATGTGCAGCAGCAGCCGATGCGCCTTGCAGGCCGCGGAGATGGCGCGAATTTCTTCCAGCGTATACACCTGGCCGGTTTCGGTCGGCTCCGTGATGGTGACCACACGCGGCTTGGGATAGTGAATATCCTGCCGCTTGGTCGCCAGTTCATGAATCGAGTCCGGGGTCAGCTTTCCATTCACGCTTGGGGCCACCAGCAGCTTCGATCCGTTCGAGAAGAACTCCGGCGCGCCGCACTCATCCGTTTCCACATGCGAGGAATCGCAGCAGATCACGCCATGATACGACTGGCAAAGCGACGCCAGCGCCAGCGAGTTGGCTGCCGTGCCATTGAAAACGAAGAATAACTCGCAATCCGTCTCGAAGAGTTCGCGAAACGCGACCGCCGCCCGCGACGTCCACTCGTCATCTCCGTAGGAGGTGGCATGGCCGCGGTTGGCATCCGCCATCGCCGCCCATGCGTCCGGACAAATGCCCGCGTAATTGTCACTCGCAAACTGCTGCTCTACATCCTCGATGACCTGTTCCATTCCCTACTTATCCTTTCGTTGAAAACGTTCCTGGAAAACTCGATGTAACTCGGCCGGATCTTCAGAACCTTCATCATCTCTGCCGGATCATTCGGTTGCCGGCAGAATTCATGGGGAGTTTCTACCTCTTATCTTCATGATAGGCGCGTGCCTGAAGCCACCAGCAGTGCAGCGGAAAGAGCCAGCGACAGCCCGAAGTTGGACAACAGTCTTCCTCGTGCGAATCCGCTAGGTGGTGTCAGACATTCTCTTGGCATAGAGAATTGCGGCCAAGTTCTTGGAATCGAATATATACCGGATTGCCGTCCAAATGGAATCGTTACCATGAAGATTTTCTGGCGGCGGGAAATCTGTGCGTTTCTCCCCGCCCAAATGCAGAAATCCCGCATCCATCGCGTTTTCCATGCGCTGGATGCGGGATTTCTGCATACTTCAGCCTGTCTGGCTCCTATTTCATCAAACTGCCCAGCAGGTGCGTTGCGTGCAAATCCGCCGATCTGCCTAGTCCTTCAGCGGCTTGCGGGCAAAGTAGTACACCGAACCTGCCAGCGCCAGAAATGCCGCGACCGAGAAGATCGGGTTATCGGTGAGCTGGAAGTGGATCGGATTCGGCACATTGAAGGTGGTGGTATAACCCTTCAGCGCCACGCCGATCAGCCCCACGATGCCGCCGGCCGCAATCAGTCCGGAGGCAAACAGCGAGCCCGGCGAAACGTCGCCCTCGGCCTCGGTGTCGCCGCCCGCCTTTTTCACCGCCGAATCCACCATCCAGCGCATCACTCCGCCCACAAAGATGGCCAGCGTGGTGCCGATGGAGAGATACGCGCCCACCGCAAAGGCCAGCGAACGGATGCCCAGCAGCTCGACTGTAACCACGATGGAGACGCCCAGCAGCACCAGTCCCCAGGGCAGCTTGCGGCTCAGGATGCCGTTGATCACCGTGGCCATCAGCCGGGCCTGCGGAGCCGGAGCCTTTTCGCCGCCGATGCCGGGAATCCACTGCACTTCGATCTTGTGCGTCGTGGGCGAGTAGAGATACTTGCCGTCGGCCAGCTCCGAGGAGCCCAGCGCGTTCAGCACAATGTACTCGCTCTTTTTGTGCATGGTGGTGGTCTTGTCGGCGCCGATCACCTGGAACTGGTCGTTCAGCCCGCGGGGGTCCTTCTGCTCGTTTACGCCGTCGTGCGCCACGGAAAGATCCCACGCCTGCGGCGCCGCATGGAACTCCTGCAGCGCGTTGTTCATCAGGTTGAGCGTGAAGCCGATGGCCACCGTGGAGACCACGATGCCGATGAGGAAGGCAAACCGCTGGTTGCGCGGCGTTGCGCCAATTAGGAAGCCGGTCTTCAAGTCCTGCGACGTGTCGCCCGCTTCGGCCGAGGCAATGCACACCACGCCGCCAATGGTGATGGCCAACGCGCCAAAGGCGGGCGTCGTCCATCCGCTCACCAGGAAGATGGCCGAGGTAGCCATCAGCGTCGCGATGGTCATGCCGGAGATTGGGTTGGCCGAGGAGCCAATCAGGCCCACAATCCGCGAACTGACGGTGACGAAGAGAAAGCCGAAGAAGACAATCAGCAGCGATGCCGCCAGGTTCTCGATCGGCCCTAGGTTGGTGCCCGGAACCGGCTTGAAATAGAGGAAGAAGAACATGATCACAACCAGCACTGCGGAGCCAATCAGCGCGGTGCCCATGGAGAAGTCCCTCTCCGTGCGCAATGGCTTGGCTTCCGTTGCGGCAGTGCCGCCGCGCATGTGCTTGAAGCCCGAGCTCAGAGCGCTCACGATGGTGGGCATGGTCTTCATCAGCGTGATCAGCCCGGCGGCGGCCACTGCACCGGCGCCCATGGGGCGGATATAGGTGATCCACAGGTCGCTGGGGCTCATCTGCCCGACGGGAACCGTGCCCGGATACATGGGATGCGTCAATTCCTTGCCGAAGAAGTAGATCAGCGGCATCAGCACCAGCCACGAGAGCACGCCGCCCGCCAGCATCACGCCCGCCGTCTTGGGTCCGATGATGTAGCCCACGCCCAGGTATTCGCTGGTGGCATCGGCCTTGATGGAGGAGCCTTTGAGCACGTGGTTCGGCCCAAAGTCCGGTCGGAACTCCGGCGTCCCCGGCCAGGCGCCGAAGAGATTCTCGTTCTGGAAAAAGGTGTAGATTCCACCCAGCCCAAGACCGAAGAAGACCCGGCTGGCCAGCGCGCCGCCCTTTTCGCCCGCTTTCAGAACATCGGCGCAGGCCGTTCCCTCGGGGAACTTCAGGTTTTCGTGCTCATCCACAATGAGCTGCTTGCGCAGCGGCACCATGAACAGCACGCCCAGGAAGCCGCCGATCAGCGCCAGCATGAAGATGCGCGCATATTCCAGGTCGAAGCCCAGAAAGATTAGCGCCGGCAGGGTGAAGATGACGCCCGCGGCGATCGATTGCCCCGCGTTGCCGGCCGTCTGGACAATGATGTTCTCCAGGATCGAGGCCCGCCCGAAGAAGCGCAGGATGCTGATGGAGAGCACCGCGATGGGGATCGAGGCGGCTACCGTGAGTCCGGCGCGCAATCCCACGTAGACGGTGACGGCGCCAAAGATGATGCCGAAGATGGAGCCGAGCAGAATGGCGCGGAAAGTGAATTCCGGGCGGTTATCGCTGGCTGGAACAAAAGGTTGAAACTCGGGCACTGGCTGCCTCCACTTGCATGCTTTGAGCGGTTCTTCTCTTCACGCGCCCTTGCCAACTCCCTGCAAGGCGGCCATTTCTCAACGAAAAAGCTGCTGGCCGGTGTCGGTTTCGGGATACAAAAAGGGGAGAGCCACTGAAGCGTATTTTAGAAATCCCTGAAGGGCGAGTGTAGCAGCGCAGGGGGCGGATGAGACAAGGGGTGCGGCCTTTTTGCTTGCTCCACGGCCCGCCTTCGCGAGCGGAACCGGCATATCTATGCTTGCCCGGCGCCCTGGATTTGGCGAGAAGCGGCCCAACAGCGTAGGGTAAATTTCGACCCTGGAATCAGCCAGTTTGGAGAACTCCGCAATGACCAACCCATCGCTAGCTCCCGCGCCGGTTCAGCGTCTGCTCTCGCTCGACGTGCTGCGCGGCATCACCATCGCCTTCATGATCATGGTGAACAACAACGGCGGCTCCGGCTCCTGGGGCTTTATGAACCACGCCGAATGGAACGGCCTGACCCCCACCGACCTGGTCTTTCCCACCTTTGTCTTCGTCGTCGGAGCCTCGGTGGTTTACGCCTTTGAGGCGCGCCTGGCCCGCGGCGCAACCCGCGCGGCTCTCGCCTGGCACACCCTGCAGCGGGCGGCTGTTCTCTTCCTCCTCGGCGTAGTAGTCAACGGCTTTCCGTTCTTCGAGCTGGCTCACCTGCGCATCTACGGCGTCCTGCAGCGCATCGCCATCTGCTATCTGGTCGTGGGCCTCTTCTATCTCGTGGACCGGCGCGCCTCTACCAAGATCATCGCGCTCGTCGTGGCCCTGGGGGGCTACTTTGTCCTGCTCCGCTGGGTTCCCGTACCCGGCGCCGGAATGCCGGGGCGCGACTTTCCCTTCATGGACAAGGGCCTGAACCTGACCTCCTGGCTCGACCGTCTGCTCATGCCGTATCACCTCTATCTGGAAGGCCCGGCCCACAACCTGCGCGACCCCGAAGGCCTGCTTAGCGACCTGCCCGCCGTGGGAACGGCGCTTCTCGGCATGTTGGCGGCCCTGTGGCTGCGCGGCCAAAGAGCCGTCCAGACCAAGACCATCGGTTTGGCCGTGGGCGCGCTGGCCTGCCTGGGCTCCGGCTATCTCTGGTCGGTGTGGTTTCCGCTCAACAAGAATCTCTGGACCAGTTCGTTCGTGCTGGTGGCAGCCGGCTGGTCGCTCACCGTGCTCACCTTCGCCTTCTTCACGGTGGAACAGATGGGCTGGGGCAAGGGAAGCGGCAAGCGCTGGCTCTACCCCTGGCTGGTCTTCGGCTCCAACGCCATCACCGCTTACATGTTCAGTGAACTAATGCCGGGAATTCTCTGGCAGATCAAATTCAAGGCCGACGGCAAGCTTACCGACCCACTCGGCTGGCTCTTTGCCCACGTCTTTGGCCAGATTCCCAACCCAGGCTGGGCCGCATTTGCCTACTCTTTTTCGTTCACCGCGTTCTGCTTCCTGCCCGTATGGGTGATGTACCGCAAGCGGATTTTCGTCAAGATCTAACCACCGCAGAAAAGCCTGCCCGACGCGGAGAGCAAGCGCATCGGGCAGGCTTTTCTGTTTCTGTAACGCAGCGAATTTGCGCAAACCAAAACAGAGCAGCACGACCGGAGTCGCGCCGCCAGACGGATGAAAGATCCGTTCTCTGCAGTTACGGAGGGAGCGTGAGGCTTCAGCCTCACGAATAAGGCCCATAAATCCAATCGGGCTTTAGCCCCGGGCATTTCGTACGAAACGTCATTGACCCTGTGAGTAATCTGACGGCACAACCGGTGAGTCGTGCCGCTCTGTTTCTAGAATCAATGAAGTCCCAGATGGAACGTCCAGGCCTAGCCGAGCAGTTCGCCCGCCAGCTTGGGTGCGGCCTGGAGCGCCGCATCAATCTGCGACTGGTCCTTGCCGCCGGCCTCGGCGATCTCGGGCTTGCCGCCGCCCGATCCACCCACCAGCTTGGCCACAGCACCTACCAGCTTGCCGGCCTGAATGCGCTTGGTCAGACCCGGCGTCACTCCGGCAATCAAGGCCACCTTGCCTTCCGGCTGCGCCGACGCCAGCACCACCACGCCCTCGCCCAGCTTCTGCTTCAGGTTATCCACCAGCGTGCGCAACTGACCGCGTTCCAGGCCGTCGGCCCGGAGCGTAACCAGCCGCACGCCCTTCACTTCGACGGAGTGCGCCAGCGCCTCGTCCAGCGAGTTGGCCGCTGTCTTCATGCGGGCGTCGTCCAGTTCGCGGCGCAGGCGCTTGAGTTCGTCTTCCTGCGCGGCCAGCTTGGCGCGGAACGACTCCGGCAGGCTGCCGCCTTCCGGGGCGGGCGCCAGTTGGGAGGCAATCTGCGCCACCTCGAAATCCTGGCGGAATGCGCCCAGCGAACCCATGCCGGTGATCGCTTCCAAACGCCGGACACCCGAGGAAACCGAGCCTTCACTCACAATCTTGATCAGGCCGATTTCGCCCGTCGCCGCAGTGTGCGTGCCGCCGCAAAGCTCGGTGGAGAAACCGTCGGAGAGCTTGACCACGCGCACCTTGTCGCCGTACTTTTCACCGAACAGCGCCATGGCGTGGTATTCGCTGACGGCCACGTCGATGGGCACATCTTCCAGCGTTTCGACCTTGGCGTTGCCCAACACTTCGCGGTTCACGATCGACTCGATTTCCTCAAGTTCCTCGTCTGCCACCTGGGCAAAGTGGGAAAAGTCGAAGCGCAGCCGCGCCGGGTCCACCGACGAGCCGGCCTGCTTCACATGCGTGCCCAAAACCTGGCGCAAGGCAGCGTGCAGCAGGTGGGTCCCGGTGTGATTGCGCCGGATGGAGTCGCGGCGCGTTTGATCGACCTGAGCGTCGACAACATCATTGACTCGAAGGGTTTCTATCGGAACTACTCGAATTGCGCGAACACCCTGTACGGGAGCAATTGAGTCGGTCACTTCCGCCACAATTGATCCGCCACGTGGCGAATAGAGCGATCCTGTATCTCCAACCTGCCCGCCGGACTGAGCATAAAAAGGAGTTCGGTCTAAAACGATCCAACAGGTCTGATTCTTAATGGCCTCGAACATCGGCTTTTCGTCGGGCGAAAGGATGGCCAGTATCCGGGCATTTTCCACCCGATCCATCTGATAACCGAGAAAAGCCAAGTCGAACTTCTCCGGATAGTTAGAACTCTTCATCGGGCCTATGGTTTTATAGGGGTTCCGGCCGGCCCGTAGTTCGCTGTAATACCGGCTGGCAGACTTCTGGCTGCCGCCCTTCCAACTGGCCCGGGCTCGGGCTTGCTCCTCGGCCCGAGCAGCCTCGAAGCCAACTTCGTCGAATGGGATCTCTTCATCCCTGCATACGTCCGCTATGAAGTCCTCAGGCAGACCAAAGGTTTCATAGAGATGGAAGGCACGCTCTCCTGTGAATAGGTTGTCTCTGAAGGCGTCTTCTATCAACATTGCTAAGGCTGGACCAATTGGACCGCCAACTGAGTCGGATGACTTAATCAGGGATGCGCGCAATTCGAAACCAGCTGGCAGGCTGGGGATGGAAAACACGCTCATTGCTGCTCGGTGTGCCAGCTTGGCTTTAGAGTCCTCCGGTATAAGACCTTTGTAGAATCTCAATGACCTTGGGTCGCTTCCGACTGCTTCGATGAGTTTGCCTAACCCGATCTTTAGCACGCGATCAAACTGCTTTTCCTCTGCCTCGACCACTTTGGCGACGCGTGTGGCGGAATCGATCAACTCGGGATAAGCCCCCACCATCAAATCGCGGACGGCGTAGACCATCTGGTAGAGGAACGGCTGTTCCTGTCCCAGCAAACGGCCGTGACGAATGCCGCGACGCAGAATCTTGCGCAATACGTAGCCGCGGCCTTCGTTCGAAGGCAGAACGCCGTCGTTGATGAGGAACGTGGCGGCGCGGGCGTGGTCGGAGATGATGCGCAGGCTGGCAATGCTGACGTCGTTTGCCGCGCCGGTCAACTCGGCGGCGCGGGCAATCAGCGGCGTGAACAAATCCGTCTCGAAGTTGGAAACCTTGCCTTGCAGCACAGCGGCCAGCCGCTCCAGGCCCGCCCCGGTATCGATGGAAGGCTTGGGCAGTGGCGTAAGCGTGTAGCTGGTGGCCTTGGTGACCGGGTCCACGACTGCCGAGCGGTCAAACTGCATGAAGACCAGGTTCCAGATCTCGACATAGCGGGCGTCGTCCTGGCCGAAGGGAAGATCCACCCCCGGCGTCTCCGCAGCCTCCATTCCCATGTCGTAGAAAATCTCGGAGCAGGGGCCGCAGGGGCCGGTTTCGCCCATCTGCCAGAAGTTGTCCTTCAGGCCGTATTCCTTGATCCGCTCCTTGGGCACGCCGGCTTCAATCCAAAAATTCTCGGCCTCGGTGTCGCGCGGCACGCCGTCTGCGCCCTCAAAGATGGTCACGTAGAGGCGGTCCTTGGGAATCCCAAGCCACTCTTCGCTGGTGACCAGTTCCCAGGCAAACGGAATCACTTCGCGCTTGAAGTAGTCGCCGAAGCTGAAGTTGCCCAGCATCTCAAAGAAGGTGTGGTGGCGGCGCGTAAAGCCAACATTTTCCAGGTCGTTGTGCTTGCCCCCGGCGCGGACGCACTTCTGCGAGGTGGTGGCGCGCTTGTACTCGCGCTTTTCCGCCCCCAGGAAGACGTCCTTGAACTGGTTCATCCCTGCATTGGTGAAGAGCAGTGTGGGGTCGTTGGCAGGCACCAGTGAGGAAGAGTGCACGCGACGGTGCCCCTTCGACTCAAAAAAGCGCAGAAAAGTTTCGCGGATTTCGTTCCCTGAGCGAGATTGCATGGCACAACCAGTGTAATTGGCGGTGGGCTGGGCGCGCAGCAGGAAGTCGCGCGGTCAGCTCACCTCCATCGATGGCTGGCATGAAAGCACAGGACCTTCAGTCCACAAATTGAGCAGCGGAGACGTGCCGGGTTGTCCTGGCTGCGGCAGAACCCCGTAAGCGGCTGAAGAACTCAGGTTTTGTAAAAGGGCACGACTTTAGTCGTGCCGTAAGTGGCTGAAAAATAACGTGGGCTTTAGCCCCTGCGGATTGTCTTTCGGGGCGCCTTGTGCGAATTCAGAAGTTTTCCCGCAGCCTGTTTAGCCGCGGAAGATCGTATTTCGCCGGCGGCTTACAGTTCCAGCTTCTTCATGTACTTCCTGCCCACTGTCAGGAGGCCATCATGTCGCCTCAAACTCATACGGCCCCAAAGTCCGTCCTCCCGTAAAGGCTCATCCCTTGATGGTCCTGGTAGCCCCATCCCACATAGCCACGGTGTAACAGTTCACGTCCCTTACCGGGAATTGGTCAAGAGGGATGGGGCCGGGGCTCCGCGCCGATGGCAGACCACCGCGCTGCCGAGATAGGCCAGCGCGCTGCGTCCCTGCATGCGGCAGGTTTGC
>Ga0224528_1000132_pt1 | contig 60850 bp, 60 predicted proteins | sample CBST25metaG_2_FD_179888 | JGI IMG/M metagenome (GOLD analysis project Ga0224528, IMG submission 179888) | Peat soil microbial communities from Stordalen Mire, Sweden - C.B.S.T25 | ecosystem: Environmental > Terrestrial > Soil > Wetlands > Peat | place: Sweden: Norrbotten County, Stordalen Mire...
AACGGTATGATTTGGGTTGCGACCTGAAAGCCCGCGGTCGGGGCCGCCGTCAGTGCGCCCTGGATGGCGGCCAACAAGCGCGGCAGGGCCACGCTGCCTATTCCGCTGCCCATAAGTTGCAATGCCGAGGAGCGCAGCGCCGCGCCGGGCAGTATAATGTTCGTGCCGCTTGTCGCGCCGATTTGTACGTATCTTGTAGGCACGCCATCCGGACCGAACTGAGCGGCAGACTCAATCAATGCTTGCGCGCTCTCGCCCCACAAATAGTCCAAAACCACGTCCACGCCTTGTACAAATTCATGTTTGAGCGCCGCTTGTAAATTAGCGCTGTCTTGCGTTAGGACTACGGTCTCATCCGCGCCCAACGCTTGCAAAGCTTCCAGCGATGCCGTGTTACGGCCCGTGGCAATGACCTTTCCCGCGCCGAGGTGCTTGGCGATTTGTACCGCCAGACGGCCTGAGATACCTGTGGCTCCGTTGATGAGCACGGTTTCGCCATGGAGCAATCGGGCACGTTCCATCAACGCGGCCCATGATGACATGCCGGGTATCGCCATGGCGGCGGCAACGCTGTCATCCAACCCGTCCGGCAGCATAATGCAGTGCGCTTCGTCCGCCACGCAAAATTCGGCCATAGAACCATAGGGATGCGCGGGCAGCACGAAGTAAACCCGCTGGCCGTCCTCACGCAAACCCACTCCATCCACGCCAGCGACCAGAGGGAACCCGCTCTCGGCGCTATAATGCGCACCGGATGCGCGGCCTTTGGTTAAATGGCTGATGGATGACGCCAATACGCGTATCAGGTGCTGCCCTGCCGCTGGTACGGGCATTGGGAAATCGGAATAGATTGGGGCGCTTTGTCCCGCTTCGGTAACGATACCTGCTTTCATTCTCGGCTCCTGTCGATGTTTGGCTCTGCTGCCGAAATCCCGGCTGCCCGGCGCGCCGGATTCATTATTAGATTAGCACTGCTGGCTGATCCTGTGGAGCGCGATTAGACCAGGACCACCCGACTGTTTTAGCGCCGGAAAGTCCGGCGCCGCCGTCAATAACGTTTTCCTTTTTGCCGTCTTTAGCGTAAGCCCGCTTTGTCGAGACCGAATGCCTTGTCGGCCGAGCCCGGTACGGACCGGAATGCCACGCCGGCGCGATTCCAGGCGTTAATCGTCATGATGGCGAAGGTCAGATCGGATAATTCCTTTTCAGAAAATTGGCTGCGAACGTGTTCATAAAGTTCATCCGGCACATCGCCCGCCACTTTAGTGAGCGATTCGGTCCATGCCAGCGCCGCGCGCTCGCGGGGTTCGAATAATGTGGATTCGCGCCAGACCGCCACATGATGCAGACGCAGCGCGGATTCGCCGTGAATCGTAGCCTGTTTTACATGCATATCGAGGCAGAAGGCGCAGCCGTTGAGCTGGGAGGCACGGATCTCGATAAGACCGATAATCCTCTCTTCAATGACGCCATTTCTGACGGCGGCCGATAATTCGAGCATTTTCTGGTACTGCTCCGGTGACAACTGGGCATAATTGAGACGTTGGCTCATGGTATGGTTTCTCCTGTAATTAAGGATATAAATTATCCTTAAGGATATATCATATCCTTAATTGAATGTAAGTAAAGCACCTGGGATGCGGCGGCATAGCTATTGCGTAGCAATATTCCACTGCATGCCGACGCTGAGCTTGAAAGGGTGATAACACCGATCATGCCGCTCGAGTGGTGACACGCTCGCTTGTGAGAAGGGAGACAGGTACATCGTTAAGGCGTGGCATACCGGTGATGGATTTTTGCGATGTCAGTTGGACCGATCTAAAAGCCAGTCCATGCTGCGCTTGAGCAGGTCATTGGGGACATCCTCAGCCAGGGTTTGCGCAAGGGAGGCAAGGCTTACGCTTGCGAGCGAATTGCGCCAGGCCGTATCGGCGTCCCACATGATGCGCGCGATCGGGCAGGGTTTGCCATCGCATGTTCCGTTACCCTTGCAGGGATTATTGCCGCGTATTTCGTTGCAGATAAAGGTCTGGCGTTTACCCTCGACAGCCTCGACAATATCCAAGAAGCTGATGTCCGACGGCGCCCTGGCCAGTCTATATCCGCCGCTCGGGCCAAGCGTGGTCGTGACCAAGCCTGCCTGTGAGAGGCTTTGCAACGCCTTCGACAGATACTCCTTCGGCAAGCCGTGGAATTCCGCCAGGGTTTTCGTGGACAGATAGCGTTCCGCCGGCATGCCGGCGAGCAGGGCGCAGCAATGCAGCGCCCATTCAACCTGACTCTTGAGGTTCATGATTTTATCCGTTGCAGCGCAGCATTATTTACGGATAAATACTATCCGTAATGAGGCATTTTGACAATATGCCCCATCATCTCTGCTTAAACTTTTTGGCGCATCCTAATTGCGCGACTATTAATGCGCCACAGCATCGGATGGTATGAGGTTGGTAACAATGGGCAACAGGATGCTGTTTGTTGCGTGTGCGATTTGTTCCGGCCCTCCATGAGGCGGCCAAAGTTTCAAGGAATAATACTTCTCACGGAGTCTAGCGCGTTCTTCCAGTGACTCAAAAGCCCAAAGATGTGTAATACGCGGTAAGCCATCAAGGGCATACATATTGATAACAAGGTGCGAAGTATATTCGGCAGCGGGTTGCATCGCTTTTTCCCAGGCGGCGAGGGTGGGTTGCAGGCCGCCGGGTTTGAGATAATAAGTGCGAAGCTCGAAATATTTTCCCGCTTTGACCCGTGTTACGTCTGGCAAAAAGGGAAATTTTTTGAAGCTTTCAAGGGACACCGTAATGCCCCCATAATTTGCGGCAAATTCGCTTTGACTGGTTAATGCCTGTTCGCGTGCTACAAGCTGTCGGTTTACGTCAGGATATGACCGTAAAAGGATGACCTGAAAAAGATCGCCGATTTCTGTCTGCCATGCTCCCAGTAACGAGCTATCGAAGGTATTTCCCCTGGCGGATTGGATGCATCGCTCGGCCGTTTGTTTTACATTCAGCGCTGTTGCCCTGATATGGCATAGTTCATAAATCATTAATCTCTCCCATTCCCCTTGCACTTCAAGGGGTATCAGTCCTGGTTCGATTCAAAAAGCGAACGCAATTCTTTTGGCGGATTTTTACTGGATATATCCGATAAAAGACCAAAGAGAGGATCCCATTCCTGTATATCAAGCTTTGCTATCAGGTTTTCCCTGGTGAAGGGATCGCCATCCACCAGTGTTTTAACCTCGGCTAACGTCTCTGCCCGAAAAATAAGGAAGCCTGCGCGTAATGGTGTTCCTTTCAGCGGACCCGAAGCGATCAGTACTCCTTCTGTTATGAGCTTTTTCAGATAAAGGACATGTTCCAAAACAAAGGTATTCCATTCCGGACCGTCTGGATGGTCCATTCTTACTATATAAATTGACATTTTTTCCTCCTCTGAGCCCAACGCCTATTCAATATTTGAAATAGTATAAATTCACTGTAATAGCTTCTCTGAGTACTTAAAATGGTCTATTAGTATATTCAGTAACAACCAGGAGTAGTTGATGTTGGATAAAATCACGGGTATGAAGGTTTTTGTCACGGCGGTAAAAGAGGGATCTTTTGTTGCTGCGGCGGCAAAATTGATCCTATCGCCACAGATGATAGCGCGTCATATTGCGGCCCTTGAAACTCAGCTTGGCGTTCGTCTGCTTAACCGCACTACCCGAAAACAAAGCCTGACAACAACGGGTTATGAGTACTTTAAGCGCTGCAATCAAATCCTTGGCGCGATAGAGGATGCCGAACGAATCGCCATGGATAACACCGTGCTGCCGTCGGGCACGCTCCGGTTAAATGCGCCGGTAACGTTTGGACGCTATACGCTGCTGCCGTTTTTAACGGAGTTTATGAAGCATTATCCAGATATCCGCATTGAACTGATGCTTTCCGATGCACTGACCGATCCGCTGGAGCAGGGTTTTGATGCCGTGATCAGGATCGGGGCACTCAGCCATGATTTGCGTCTGATTGCCAGGCCGCTGCCGCCATACCGCCTGGTAGTCTGTGCCGCGCCGTCTTATCTGCAGAATAGGGGAATGCCTGAGCACCCGGATGAGCTTTCAAAGCATGAGTGTCTAGGCTTTTCACCCTGGCAGGCGGGATTAACGCATCACTGGACTTTTATCAGGGAACAGGTGATATCCGAGGTGGAGGTGAGTGGGCGTTTTTCCACTAACGACTGGGGATCGATGCTTGAAGCCGCTGTAAGTGGCGCCGGGATCCTGATTGGTTATGAAAAAGCGGTACGGGGTTACATAGAACGAGGGGAGTTAGTGCACGTATTGCCAGAATTTATGTTTCCCGAAAGACAGCTGCATGTGCTGTATGGCGAAGAACGTTATACTGAAACGAAGGTGCGCTGTTTTATTGATGAAATCGGTAAATGGTTGCATGACTGAATATTTCAGCCCAGATCTCGCCATCCGGCTTATTGAGGGAAATTGAAACCACACTGTTTTACGCCATGCCGGCCCGACTTCATTTTCTGATTATCAAACAACCTAAAATAAAGACAGGCCGTATTACCATGACGGCATGCTAGAGGGTTATAGTCGCGCCTTGCATATAGCCGTCATACTTCAAGTTGCAGGCGCGTTGGCAATACTCGGCCCTTCCTGTGCCTTGCCGCTAACTATCTTCAGCGCTGCATATCTTTTCTGATCATATCCAGAACCAGCAAATTCATGATGCTCTCGTCCAGGGATAATAAAGGTGCGGACGGGTTAAGCACAGCATCGGAAAAATGGGTGATTTCCGCCTTATAGCGATCCGACTCCGCCACGGGAATGGCGCGTACGCCTTCTGCCTGGTGTAAATACACTTCGCCCGCATCATCCAGGAAGGTGTTATCGATGCGCAACATTCCCTTGGTGCCGATAATTTCCGCATAAATACGCGAAAAAGCATTAAATCCGCAGTGAATATTGGCAATCATTCCGTCATCGTATTGCAACAGGGCAGACAGGTTGGTATCCACGCCTTGATCTGTTTCCATTAGCGCTTTACAGCGCAACGGCAGCCGCCCGGCGACCATGCCGACAAAATTTACCGGGTAACAGCCGACATCATAAAGCGCGCCGCCGCCCAATTCCGGTTTTGCTTTGATGGTATTTTCACGGTCCAACAAGAAGCGGAACGAGGCATTGATGTGGCGAATGGCGCCCAGTGCGCCGCTGTCCAGGATCTCTTTCACCACCTGAATGCGGTCGGTATAGCGGTACATAAACCCTTCCATCAAATGCCGCTGGTTTTTTTCCGCGACCTGCTGCATCTCTTGTGCTTCGGCGGCGTTTAAGCCCAGGGGTTTTTCACACAGAACGTGTTTGCCTGCGTTCAACGCCTTAATGACCCATTCTTTGTGCAACGAATTAGGCAATGGAATATACACCGCTTGAATGTCGGCATCGGCCAAGAGGGCATCATAACCTTCATACGTTCTTTCCCATTGGCCGGCGGGCAAGTCGGCGGCATTGCGCGAGGCTATTGCGAGCAGACGGGCATTAGCCGCTCTACCGATAGCTGGAATAACGGAAAGCCTTGCTATGCGGGCATAACCAAGCACGCCCCAATTTACGATATCGGTCATCTGATTTCCCTCACATGCTAAATTGTAATTTATTGTTAAATGGATACTTTATGTAGTATTTTTGAACACCGCGTCAGCAGGATGACATGACATCAACCATGTTAGCGCAAATGTATGACTAATGGTGTGACAGCTTTTACAAATCTATAGTACCAATAAAGTTTCTATCATATAGGTGGGGCATGAGTGGGGGGGATCGCACTGCTCATTGCAGAGCAGCGCTTTTGAGAACGCAATAGCAACCTGCCTACGATTCAACGGCAGTGGGTTCCGCAACCAGGCGCAGGAGCGTGATTTCAGAAGGGGCGGCCAGTCGGATCGGCGGTCCCCAATAACCCGTACCGCGACTGGTATAGACCCAGAGGTCATTGAGTTTGGCCAGCCCGTGAACAAACGGCTGTTGCAAGCGAACAAGGAAATTCCAAGGCCAGAACTGGCCGCCATGGGTGTGGCCCGACAATTGCAGCGTGAAGCCCGCCTTGGATGCAGCCGCCGCACTGCGTGGCTGATGGGCAAGCAGCAGTCTGAACAAGATATCGCTTGGTGCGCCATGCATGGCTTTCGCTGGATCGCTCGTGTGCGATGGGTCGATATGGCCGGCATTGTAATCCGTTACGCCTGCAATGATCGCGTGGGCGCCGTCGTGGTTCACGACCACATGTTCGTTCATTAACACCTTGAAGCCAAGCCTGCGAAACTCGACGATCCAATTGTCGGCGCCGGCATAGTACTCATGATTGCCGGTGACGAAGAAGGTACCGTGCCGTGCCGATAATTCGCCAAGCGGCCGGGTATCTGCCTCAAGTTGGGGTACGGTTCCATCGACGACATCGCCCGTCACCGCAATCAGGTCCGGGTTGAGCCCATTAACGGTCGCGACGATTTTCTCGACATAACCGCGTTTGATGGTGGGGCCGACGTGGATATCGCTGATTTGCACGATCGTGAAGCCATTGAGTGCGGCCGCCAGTCCCGCGATGGGGACATCGATCATCTTCACCGGCGCATTTCGCCGCGCATTATAGATGCCCAACAAGGTGAGCAGCAGGGCCAATACCGGCACGCCTATTGCGCTTAGCGCTATGGTGTCCGCCATAGTCGCGGCGGTGACGCCCTGCAATGCATTCACTATATAAAGCAGGATTAGCAGGATATCTCTAACCACTGTCAGCACCAACAGCGATGAAAATAAACCCATCATGAGCAATCCTACCCACGCCAGCAGGTCGGACAGCGGCTGTTGCCTGATATAGCGTGCGGTTATGCCGAGCGGGATCAGCAAAGCGGACGCAGCAAGCAGGAACGCCGCAAGCCATTTGAATGGGCTGCCGATGGGCAGGGCGGGAATGATCCGCCAGCCGATATACACATGCAAAAGAATTTCGATACTGATGACGCGAATGAAAAATGCAAAGCGAAGCATAGGTAATCCACCCTTTTCAAAGGGATGCCAAGTTGAATTTATATCTCCAACGCAAATCTTTGCATTGACCCTATTCCACCAAGGACCTTCCATGGTCATTCATGGTTGCAACACCAGAGCTATCATCATAAATTTTCTCACCGCACTCCGTTGAGCCGATCATAGCATCCATCCCTTGAAATTGCAGACATCTCGCATAATCGGCCCCCCAAAGACTCCTGACAGAAACTGACTGATGCAGGCGTTACAATCAAATTCACAATCCTAGGAGGCCGACATGCAAGACATTACTGATAACTTACCCGATATTATCCTGAAAAATATTGCAGCGCATAATCAACGCAATGCAGATGCCTTTATCGCTACCTTTGCATCGGATGCATTGTTGAACGACGCGAAACGAGAATTTGTTGGACTTAGCGCAATCAGGGCTTGGGCGCAGAAAGAGATATTCAACGATAATGTCATTCTGAAAGTATCAAAAGCTTATGCAAATCATAGCAACATTATCGTTCATGGGATAATCACTGGCGATTTTGATAAGTCAAATCTGCCAGATCCCCTTATATTGACTTATTATTACAGTCTCCAGAATGACAAGATTTTCCAATTGGCGATTTTATTAAATACAGTTATCTGGGAGCCGCAGCACGTTTAATTCCGTGCAGTGTTAAATTTCGACAATAACAATAGACGGTATGGGTTTTGGTAAATAAATAATAATAGTTTTGCCTGTGTCGCATTTATTCGTACCGACGATTAAAATAGCAAGATTGATTAAACTATCATCATGAGATTACCCTTATTATAATTATGTTATCATGAGAATCTTACCGATAACCGCTGGGGCGATTCATTATGTCACGCGCTGAGAGGCTTCTTGATATATTACAATGCATGAGAGGCAGACATTTTCCTATAACGGCAAAAGAAATCTCAGTCATCATGAATGTGTCAGAACGGACAATTTATAGGGATATCATTTCATTACAATCAGCAGGCGCTCATATCGATGGCGAAGCGGGAGTTGGTTATATCCTTCGCAAAGAAACTTTTCTGCCGCCGCTGATGCTGACGGAAGAGGAAGCCGAGTCGCTTCTGTTAGGACTGAGATACGTCAATCAACGAGGTGATGCGACTTTAAAAAGCGTGGCGTTGACTGCGCGGCGTAAACTTGTCAGCATTCTGCCGGAGTCTATTCGGTTATGTGATTTTTCACCGGAGATGTTGCCAGGGCCGTCGGAAAAGGATTTTCCGGTAAATTCGATTTCATTGGATTTTTTTCGTAATGCCATTCGGAACCAAATACGCCTATCCATATCCTATGGTGATGAAAAAAATGATATGACAGAACGTATGATTTGGCCAATTGCCCTATCTTTTACCGATCATGTCCGAATTTTAATCGCTTGGTGTGAACTTCGTAGCGATTTCAGGTTTTTTCGAACGGATCGTATCATTTTGGCCCGAAATAGTGATCGGTATCCAACGTCGCGAATTACATTAATAAAAAAATTTAGAGAGCAATATGAATTTTAATGGGTAGACCACAGGATTTAATAAGAATTTCGATTGGGATTCTTTTCCCCCATAATCTACCCTTCGAATGCCCGACGGTTCGCGATAATGAACGCTTCAACCGGTTGCGGCGCTTTGCCGGTAATTTTTTCAATGATAGTGTTCGTACCGGCGAAAATGCCGTTCTGATAATCGATTGCCACTTCCAGAAAGTGCTGTATCAAGAACTCTGGCAGGTCGTATTTTTGCAGCAGCTCGCGATACCGCTCAATGCTGGTCGGACTGTAGATTATCTTGCGGCCCAGGATATGGCCGACGATATCGGCAATTTCTCGTTGATTATGTTCGATCGGGCCGTACAACGGATAGGTTTTGCCGATGTGTTGGGCTGGATGAGTGAGTACGGCAGTGACAACCCGTGCTTGATCTTCAGCCGAGATCGGTGCATGGCGTCCACTCCCGTAGGGAAGTGTTATCTTTCCTTCCTGCACAATCGGGTCGCGCACCCAGGGAAACGTCAGCCATTCCGAAAAAAACGTTGGGCGCAGATGGACAACGGGCACGCCGGACCAGTCGAGCACACGTTCAGCGATCCAGTGATCGCGGGCTGCGTGGCTCTTGGCCTGTTCGCGGGCGGAAATTTGCGACATATTAACCACGACGTCGAGTCCTGCGCGTTGCGCGGCGTCGGCAAAGTACGCAGTCGCCTGGATAAAACCGGGACGCACGGGATAGCAGAGGTAGGCGCCAGACATGCCCTCCGTTGCGTGAATCACATCGTCGTGCTCAAGCAGATCGCCAACGATGACCTCGGCGCCGGCGTTGCGCAGCGCCACGCTGCGTTCGTCGTCGTTGTGAACCAATGCCCTAACCGCATGACCTTCATTGAGCAATAGTCTGACCGTGTGCACACCTGTTTTGCCGGTGGCCCCGGTGACCAGAAATTTACGCTGCTGCATGATATCGATTCTCCGTTGAGGTATTCGTATGGATTCCATGATGTAATTTTTTAGATGATAACTTTCATCTAAAGTGAAATCAAGGCGATCGAGAGCACTCTTTTTCAGGTTTTAACTGCCCTTGTCGGGAGAAGTCGCGGGGTAGTCAGGAATAAAGCCGTTTGGACACCGGCCGTCAAGGCCGGTGTTTATCAGTTTGAAGAAGTTTCGTTAATATCTGCCGTAGACAAATTTTTAACTTTCTGAATTAATTTGGTAATGTCCAGTTTTGCGCAGGGATGCCATTGCATTGGGTCGTTTTCACCGGTTTATCCAATCCTGCTGATGTCAGGCAGTTGTTTGACTCTATATTTCTGACCTCGGTTCCGCCCGGAGGCTCAGCCAACCACTGCTGTTTTTTGTCCTGATGGTCGCAGGCGGTAAGGGAAAGGCTGTTGTCGCCGTTATCAATAAGACATTTGCCGCCAATTTCGATGAAGTGAACCATCGACGTTTTGGCTTGTTCTTTCTCATTATCCTGGCAGGCCGAGAGGATCGGCGTATTTTGCGCGTTCTCGGTGAGGCAATTGCGCCCGTTGGCGATAGTCAGAGATCCTTTTGTTACAGTGGTGGTCAATGTTGTGACCTGGGCGCCGCTTATATCTTGTGCGGATATCTCTTCAGCATGTGCGGCCATTAAGGGTCCGCAGGCATAGGCAACGGCAAGACTTGCAATCAACAGAGTATATTTATTTTTCATATATTCCCTTCCTTATTGGATTGAATGAAATGTAATACCAAGATTTATATTCAAATCCTATCAGGGAAATACCTTATATTCGTTATTGTCAGGTTAAAATCACCCATTAGTTTAATCAATATTTATATTAAAAGGCGGGGAAGAAGTGTTTTGTCAAGAAGATAGGCGGTGTCTGATGAAATTATTATCAATAATATAATGAATATGTTAATTTTCTCTTTCAGTAATTATTTATATAAATATATTTTAAATAATTCGCTAATTGATAATCGATTTTCTCCTGTTCTTACTGGCATCGCAATTCCGTCTTTGGTTGTTGTTATCTTCTGGGTATCGCCGCGACCTCACCGTCCCTTTCAGTCATCATGTTGGTGCTCGGCCTTGCCGCGGTTCTAGTGGTTCTTTGGTATCCCGCATCCGGAAAAACGTCTGGGAAATAGGGCTGCCAGGGCGATCATATGGGATGCGTTCCCTGGCCGATGTGCAGGACGTGTGCCGTGGTTAGATTTGCCCTTGTCCGCCGTCGACGAAAATCTCGCTTCCGGTCATAAAGCTGCTGTCCTCGCTGGCGAGGAACAATGCAGCCGCCGCAATCTCCTCCGGCCGGCCGATACGGCCAAGGGGCGTTTGCGCGATCAATCCCGCCATCAGCGCCTTGTCCTCTTCCGGCGAACTGGCGATGCCATGAAGCCCGGGAGTGGATGTCGGCCCCGGCGAGATGACATTGACGCGAATGCCGGTGCCTTTAAGATCAAGCGCCCAGCTTCGGACGAAATTGCGAATAGCCGCCTTGCTTGCACTGTAAACGCTGAATGCTGGCGTACCGGTCACTCCTGTGGTCGATCCGGTAAGGATGATTGAGCCTCCCGCTTTCATCAGCGGCAATGCTTTTTGCACAGTAAAGAGCGTGCCTTTAACGTTGACGTCAAAGGTTTTGTCGAACTGCGCTTCGGTGATCTGCCCGAGGGGCGCAAGTTCGCCCAGACCGGCATTGGCGAACAAAATGTCCACATGACCTTTTACGGCGCTCACTGTCGCGAACACCCGATCGATATCGCCCAGGATCGACACATCGCCCTGAATGGCGGTGATATCGCCGCCGATGGACCCGACCGCTTTATCCAGTTCGGATTGACGACGACCTACGATGAACACGTGCGCTCCTTCAGCAACAAATCGTTCCGCCGTGGCCAGGCCAATACCGCTGTTGCCCCCGGTGATGACTACCGTCTTACCCTCAAGTCTACCCATGCCGTTCTCCTGAATAATGATGGTTTGCAAAAGGTAAAACAACAGGCTACATTTGGCAAGTATGCACCTTTTGGTAACTACTATTGTGAAAGGAATAAAACATGGCGACGGCGTCTTTGACCTGTGGTTTGGATGCTGTTTTGGTCTTGATAGGGGGCAAATGGAAGCTGTTGATTCTTTACCACTTGGCGTATGGGACGCGCCGTTACGGGGAGTTGCGGCGTTTGATTCCCGCCATAAGCAATAAGATGCTGATTCAGCAATTGAAGGAATTGAACGCTGATGGCGCCATCGAGCGTCTCGATTATCAGGAAATCCCGCCAAAGGTGGAGTATTCCCTCTCGCCATTTGGCCGTTCGCTGGCGCATGCATTAGCGCCGCTTTGTGCTTGGGGAACAGAACACATGATTGAAGTGGAGACGATGATGGCGCGGCGTCGCGTGGAAAAGTAATGGCAACGCTCAAGACTTGAATCACCGGGGGAGTGGCGGGCGTGCAGAAGGGGCTGCTTGATTGATTGGTCTGGAGAATGTTTTATGAGCAAACTGCTCTGGCAGTAATGAATTTATGAGAGTACACGGATAGCTTTTCCCAGCCTTCTATTAATTAATATAGCAATTAATATAGGCAAGTCAGATTATTTCACTGTGGTTTATTTATTTTCCTCTAAATTCTGTCTCCGGGAAAACATTGTTGGTTGCGATTTGACATGGATTTCTAACTGATCAGCCAACCGTTTGAATTGTTCCCTCAAGCGTTGTTCGCGAGATTCGTTTTCAGCCTCATATTTTAATGCGGCAATGGTATTGGCAAGATTTTCTTCGGGTATGGCAAAGGCAAGATATTCAAAAGCAACCCTTAGTATGCCCACTTCCAAGCTTAAGCGATTGATAGCATCCAGCATATCGTGAATGCTGACGCTTTCCGGATGATCTTCTTCAGACATAGATAAACCTTGCAAGCCATGAATCATGGTTACCTACGATATCACTACGCATGTAGTGGTTAAAGTAAAAAACGCTTGGGATGGGGAACTGAACTCAAGAAATCGATTATAGACCATTACGGGGAAAGTGGCGGTGGGGTGTAAATTTTTTTGGTTTAGATCACGATCTCGCCGCAGCCTGGGAAGACGCGATGGCGCTGGCTGAGGTTGACGAAGGTTAAAAAGATCATCGGCGGGCACCCGATAAAAGGCTGCTCGCCGACACCCTATTTAGCCCGGACCCCCGCCGTGGCCATCACCACTGTTGGGGCCGCCGCCGGTTGTTCCGTTTGTCTGACCGGGCGCCGGGCCGAGTTCATCGCTCCAAAACGGATTATTCCAGCCACAACCGCTCAATATTGCGCTAAATATAATAATGCAGAAAATCATAAGAAAACGTCGCATATCGCCTCCGCTAAAAATATCTTAAGTATTAGACGCAGGCGTAGTTATGCAATTCTTATTTGTTCCGCATTGAAAAAAACAGTGACAGGTCAATTCACTGGAGGGCTGCGTTATACTAGCCTAGCAGTAGCTATTCGACCGAGCGTGAATAACCGTGATGGAATGCTTTATGTTGGCGCCGCCGCCGCCCAAATCGATAGTGATATTCCAAAACCCGGAATTGGGCGCCACTAATTTCGCAGGGAATTTTTCAAAAAAACCACCGCCGCCATAATGATCAAATCCAATACCGCGCTTGTATTTACTAAAGTTGCCGTCTGACGTCATAAGAACGTTGCATTGCTGAGAACACTGAACAACCACCGTATCGCCAATCTCTAAATGCATTCTTTTGTGCACAAAATCCATAACCTTCCCTCCGGAGGTCATCAGCCTCCCCATCAGTGACAGGGGCCGTCTATGCGCGCAGATGGACGGGCTGAGCCTTTAAGATAAAAACCTTTCAATGTGTCAGGTTAATTTCGATATTTGCACAGTTTCTGCTCGGTGGAAAGAATTTTTCACCTACGCTAATCCGGCAGTTTGACCTGTGTCGCAAAATTTGAACCATCCACATGCTTCCCCGCTAAAAACAAGCGACGAATGAAAAGCTGATCCAGATAGCAACGCGATAATAATGCCGCAAAACCGGAATTTAGGAATAATAGCCACCCTATTAAGATAGCGTTCCGCTAAACTAAAGAGTTACAGGATGAGCTGGCCGGCGGTCAATCCGCGTGATCTGAGCGTTATTTGACTGCCGGCCGTATGCAGTGGGACTGTTATAACCTATGAGGTATCACTATGACCCATTTCGAAAATTACCTGGTTTGGCTGAAAGATGCCCACGCCATGGAAATACAAGCGGAAACCATGCTGGAGAAAATGGCCGGTCGCCTCGAACATTACCCTGACCTGAAAGTCCGTATTGAACAGCATCTTAAAGAAACCCGGATGCAACAGGCCCAGGTGCAGTCGGTTATAGATCAACATGCCATCAACCATTCCATGCTTAAGGATGCGATAGGAAAAATGTCCGCCATGGGACAGGCGATGGGTGGCATGCTGTCTGGCGATGAAGTCGTCAAGGGCGTCATCAGCAATTATGTGTTTGAAAACTTCGAAATCGCCTGCTACACCTCGTTGATTGCCGCCGCCGAGCAGGTGGGCGATATGGAAGGGATGAGAGTATTTGAACGTATCCGGGAACAGGAAATCGCTATGGCGCACTGGCTAATGGACCACCTTCCCGCAATTACCGAACAATTTCTGATACGTTCTGCCGAACCGGGCGTGGAAGCTAAGAAATAAATCACTTCCCCTATGACGGGTATAGCTGTCTTCCCCAGTTATAATCGGGTCGTCGACCAAGAATAAAGCGTCGTCGGCCTGCAACTGGGGATGGGGAGCGATTAAATCCCTCTTTTTTAGTCATCGCAATTAACTCATTTTCCCTATTCCCGATCCGCACTCTTCACAAGCTGGACTATTTCGGCGATATTTTGATCCTTGCCGTCAGCCCAGGCGGCTAATTGTGTGATGCAGGTCTACTATTTTGATTATCTTGCATGGAAACGGAAAGAAAATTTCCTTTTTTAAGGTTTTTTTATGAGCTTTACGTGATAAAAATCCATATCTTTTTCTTATTATGTCTCCTGAGGTAAGACTTGATGAATAAAATAGAAAGAGAAAAAGCGATTCGAGTTAAGCTGATAAAGGATAAAAATGTCTATGTTTGCGACTTGGCCAAAGAACTGGGCGTTACGACTCGGACTATCCGTAATGATTTAAAAGAATTGAATTTGCATTCAAACTGTGAGCTATTTCACGGCGGCGCAATGCTGGTGGAGACGCAGGAGGAATCGCTCTTCGAAAAGCCTGTTCTTAATTCGATTTTGAAAGGGCTTGGTAAAAACACTTCAAATGATTGTTCTATCGCTCCGCAGCAACAAAAGGAAGGACTTAACGATGGGGGAATCTATATTCTAGGTTCATTTAATGTTGATATCGTCTCGGAAACGATGACATTACCTCAAATTGGTCAAACCATTCGGTCCTCCTCCACCAATTTTTATGCCGGCGGTAAGGGCACCAACCAGGCTGTAGCCGCCGCGAAAATAAATAATAACGTTCATCTGGCTATAAAATTGGGTATGGATGAATTTTCAGAAAAAGCCAGAAAATATATCACCAATACGGAAATTTCGTCGTTTACTATTTTTGAAAATGCGATAGCGTCCACGGGCATTGCCATTGTTTGGGTTTCCAATGCCACGGGCGATAACATGATTACCATTGATCTTGGCGCAAACGAAACTTTCACACAAGAAGACATCTTGTTTGATATTGAAATTATACAAAAATGCAAAGTTTTTTTGACTCAGTTGGAGAACAATTTTCCCATTACCCGTTTCGCCATCATGCAAGCGAAGTTGTTTCAATCGCTGGTCGTGGTCAACCCCGCGCCTTATGTATCGGAAGTCAAAGAAATATTGCATTTAATCGATATCATTACACCTAATAAAGTCGAAGCGGAAGCATTGTCTGGTTTGTTGATCACCGATATTGACTCCGCAAAGCTGGCGGCCAAGCGTATACATGACCAAGGGGCCAAATGTGTGATTATTACCTTGGGGAATCATGGCTGTTTATTGTTTGATGGCGAGATATTCACCTGCGTCCCTGCGTATAAATCAGCGGTAATCGATACCAGCGGCGCTGGCGATGCATTTACCGGCGCGTTGGCCGCGTGCATTGCCAATGGCAAAAAATTGTTGGATTCCGTAATGTATGCATCCGCTTTTGCTTCACTGAAAGTCGAGCGAAAAGGCGCATCCAATATGCCAAACAGTTCACTGGTTTATCATCGAATGCAGCGACAATAATGATTCGATATTATTTCGTTGATTTGGCAAGTGTTTTTTATATTTAATTCATCAAAGGAAACTGCAACCTATAAAGGTCATAAGCTCCACCCGGTTGTGGCAATCACAACGGTATTATCTTTAGTGTTACCGACTCAAAAGGATAATTTCATGAAAATCAAATTATTTTATCGCATCCTTAGTGCCGCTGCGGTACTGGCGTTTTCCACCGCCATCGCTTTGCCTGTTTCTGCCGCTGACAATCAACCCGCTAAACCGAAAATTGCCCTGGTGATGAAATCGCTGGCTAATGAATTCTTCTTGACGATGGAAAATGGCGCCAAAGATTATCAGAAAAAAAATGCTGATAAGTTTGACCTCATCTCTAATGGCATCAAGAACGAAACCGATACGGCGAATCAGATACAAATAGTCGAACAAATGATCGTTTCAAAAGCCGATGCCATTATTATCGCCCCCTCAGACTCCAAAGCGCTGGTTCCAGTGGTGAAAAAAGCCGTTGATGCCGGTATTTTAGTGATCAATATCGATAATAAATTCGATGAAGCCGTTCTGAAAGATAAAGGGCTGAATGTTCCCTTTGTTGGCCCGGATAACCGTAAAGGCGCCAAAGATATCGGCGACTATCTGGCTAAGCATCTGAAACCGGGTGATCAGGTCGGTATTATCGAAGGAATTCCCACCTCCACCAATTCACAACAACGTACGCAAGGTTATCAGGATGCCATGGCGCAAGGCGGGATGAAGGTGGTATCGGTTCAGTCGGGACAATGGGAAATTAATAATGCGAATGCCATCGCGGCGGCCATGCTGAGTGAATATCCCCATATCAAAGCGTTATTAGCCGATAACGACAATATGGCGCTGGGTGCCGTTTCCGCTATTCGAGCCGCCGGCAAAAAAGGCAAGGTTCAGGTCGTGGGTTATGACAATATCGGCGCCATTAAACCCATGCTGGCTGATGGCCGCGTATTGGCGACCGCGGATCAGTTCGCGTCGCAACAGGCCGTATTTGGTATCGATGCCGCGTTAACCGCGCTGAAAAACGGTAAAAAACAAAGTGAATTGGCGAGCAGCGTGGAAACGCCGGTAAAACTCATCACCAAGTAATACGCGCGTCACGCAAAAAACGTAGCGCTGATGACACGGAACGGGATATTCCCCACAATTTGAAGTTGCCGCTTAATCCCGCGGCAACTTCAAATACAACGGGGATAATTGCTTATATCCCGTGTGGTTTAAACTTGATAGTGAATATACCTATGCTGCTTACACCGGATAAAAGCCCAAATAAAATGACAACTCCTGCTGAAATTCTGTCAATAACGGGTATCGGTAAAACCTACAGCGAACCGGTGTTGACGGATGTGAGCTTAAATTTATACGCCGGAAAAGTACTGGCCCTGACCGGTGAGAATGGCGCGGGTAAAAGCACCCTGTCTAAAATTATTGGCGGTTTGCTCATCCCCACCACTGGAACGATGGTGTATCTGGGCCAGCCCTATGCCCCGGCTAACAGGAAAGAGGCGGAAAGATTGGGGGTCCGTATGGTAATGCAGGAACTCAATTTGCTTCCCACGCTTTCCATTGCGGAAAATTTATTTCTGGATCAATTACCCAACCGCGCAGGATGGATTAACCGCAAGCGTTTGCGGGAAATGGCCCGGCCTGTGATGGCTTTGGTCGGGCTGCAAATGCTTGATCCTGATACGTTGGTCGGCGAATTAGGCATGGGTCATCAGCAAATGATTGAAATCGCCAGGAATTTAATCGGCGAGAGCCGCATTCTTATCTTGGACGAACCGACAGCGATGTTGACCAGCCGCGAGGTTGAATTACTGTTCAGCCAAATCAGGTTATTTAAACAACGCGGCGTCTCGCTGATCTATATTTCCCATCGTTTAGATGAACTGGCAATGATCGCCGATGATATTACCATCCTGCGCGATGGCCGCGTTGTGTGTACCGATAATATCAAACGCTATAGCAGTAACCAACTGGTGTCATTGATGGTGGGCCGCGATCTGGAAAGCAGCTTTGATTTAAGCGGGCGAAAGCAGGGCGCGCCCATAATGACCGCGGCAAATTTCAATCGAGGTAAAACGATCAGGGATGTTTCATTCACCCTGTATCGGGGCGAAGTGTTGGGTATCAGCGGCTTGGTCGGCTCGGGACGAACGGAATTATTACGCGCTATTTTTGGTGCGGATCGTATCGATAGCGGGCAATTGTCCGTCGGTTTCCCACCTCAACCCGTCATCATCCGATCCCCCGCCGATGCGATTCGACACCGAATTGCACTGGTCACCGAGGATCGTAAAGGCGAAGGATTATTGCTGCCGCAATCGGTCGCCGCGAATATTTCCCTGGGGAACAGCGATAAAGTCAGTTATTTTTCAGTGATAAATGCTGAGTGTGAACATCAATTAGCCAAAAAACACATTGCCAGCCTGGGGATTCGCACCACGGGCAGCGAACAGACCGTCGAAAGTTTGTCCGGGGGCAATCAGCAAAAAGTTTTGATTAGCCGCTGGCTGGAACGTAATTGTGACGTCATTTTATTTGACGAGCCGACGCGCGGAATAGATGTAGGGGCCAAGCGGGATATTTATTTGCTGCTTAATGAGCTGACGCAAAGCGGCAAAGGACTGGTGGTCGTTTCCAGCGACTTGCGTGAATTAATGTTGATCTGCGATCGCATTGCGGTGCTTTCCGCCGGGAAACTGGTGGACATCTTCAAACGTGACGCTTGGACTCAGGGCCAGTTATTGGCCGCGGCATTTTCTGGTTATCAACAAACGGAAACGGTTACCGACACGCCGGCGGATACAAGGGAAACCACTTCATGAATAACACTTCATTATCTCATCATACCGGGCCGGAAAAGACGAACCTGCAACAGGTGACGAAAAATTCCTCGCGTTCTTCATGGCGGGGGTTGAGCAGCTATCTGGGATTAGTCGGCGCGCTGCTTGCCATGATTGTGCTGTTTTCGTTCCTTAGCGACCACTTTTTGAGCATGGATACCTTCAGCACCATAGCCAATCAGATCCCGGATTTAATGGTGATGTCGGTAGGCATGACCCTGGTATTGATCATTGCGGGCATCGACCTTTCCGTTGGCTCGCTGCTGGCTTTGGCCGCCGCCGTTGTCAGCGTTACCTTTCTGAACCTTCATTGGAACCCTTGGCTGGCGGCGCTGTCCGGCGTGGCGCTGGCGACGTTGGTCGGTTCGGTAACCGGTTTTGTGACGGTTTTTTGGCGCATCCCGTCTTTTATCGTATCACTGGGCATGCTTGAAATGGCGCGGGGCGCCGCATATCAACTAACCGACTCCCGGACGGCCTATGTGGGTTCGGTTTTTGATTATCTGGCTGATCCGATTTTACTTGGGATATCACCCTCTTTTGTCATTGCCGCCATCGTGACTTTATTGGGACATCTGATATTGACCCGCACTATTTTCGGTCGCCATCTCATTGGTATTGGCACCAATGAAGAAGCGGTGCGTCTGTCGGGCATCAATACCGGCCCTTACAAAATCGTGGTCTTTGCGCTGATGGGCGGTCTTTCCGGCCTGGCGTCGCTGTTTCAGGTGGCCCGTCTGGAGGCGGCGGATCCCAATGGCGGCGTAGGTATGGAATTGCAGGTGATTGCCGCCGTCGTGATCGGGGGCACCAGTTTGATGGGCGGGCGTGGTTCGGTTATTTGCACCTTTCTCGGGGCGTTGATAATTTCAGTATTGGCGGCGGGATTGGCCCAAATAGGGGCGAGCGAACCGACGAAACGCGTTATCACCGGAGCGGTGATTATTGTGGCCGTTATTCTGGATACGTATCGCAGCCATCGGCAGAAAAAATAATCAATATTCCTACAAATCAGGCATGATAAAAAAACAGGAATTCCAGATGACCATTAAACATATCGTCGTACTGGGTAGCGTTAACCAGGATAATATTATTCGTTTGCAACGTCTGCCCAGGCCCGGTGAAACTGTGGTCGGCCACCATCATAGTTTAGTCGGTGGGGGTAAGGGCGCTAATCAAGCGGTCGCTGCCGCGCGGCTGGGTTCGCACGTGACCTTCATTACTTGCGTGGGTGATGATTCGTTTGGCCGCAGCGCTTTATCCGAATTCAATGCTGATGGCATAAACATCAACGCCATTGAGATTTGTAATAATGAAAACACCGGTACCGCCTTTATTTTAGTCGATGAGAGCGGCCAGAATTGCATTGCGATTTGCGCCAATGCCAATGGCATGTTGTCTGAATCCGTGGTGGATCGGCATGCGGAAACCATTAAAATAGCGGACTATCTGCTATTACAGTTGGAAACGCCCATGGCCGGCATCGAGCATGCCATCACACTGGCCAGACAAGACCATAGCTATGTCATACTCAACCCGGCGCCGGCGCCGGCGCATCCATTAACCGACCAGCTTCTTTCGCAACTGGACCTGATCACGCCAAATGAAACCGAGGCTGAAATTTTAACCGGTATTAAAGTGGTTGATGAGGAAACCGCCGGGCTGGCTGCGCGCTATTTTATTCGAAAAGGCGTGAAAAACGTGATTATTACGCTTGGCAGCCGTGGGGCCTATGTCTTTCAACATAACCGGGGTGCAATTATTCCCGGCTACCCAGTCAAGACGGTAGACACCACCGCCGCCGGCGATACCTTTAACGGCGCCTTGGCCGTGGCATTAAGCGAGGGCAAAACGCTGGAGCAGGCGACCTTGTTCGCCAATAAAGCCAGCGCCATCTCGGTTACCCGAACCGGAGCGCAGACGTCAATTCCCTATCGGCGGGAATTGGCGACGTTCGACTTCAACGCGCCAGGTAGCTGAAGCCGTTACACCTGCATAACTAACTTTACCCATCTGATACAAAAAAATACATTTATAAGCGCATGATGCAGATTGAAGCATCCTTCCCCTTGTCATACGTTGTGTTCAATTTGTGCCCGCTCTCAGGCGGGCTTTTTTGTGCCTGATCGCAAATAAGACGTTTTTTCCAAAAAATTTGCCTAAAGATTTGGATGAGAAGTACCGATAAATCCCATAAGTGATAGACCTCATCCAGGGCCATTAAAAAATGAGCACGAATCATGTTATCAAAATCGAAATTGAGCAGGATAAGCATCTTGAGCAGCATAAGCATCGTGAGATGCCAAATTTGAGGCGCAAAACCTGGCTGGCCATGGTGCTGCTATGCGTCGTCTTCTGGGTCGCTATCGGGATGCTGGTTCACCACTACCTGTAGTTGCCTCTCTCATTATTGATGGCCGCGGGATTTTGGCCTTACATTTCGCATATCAAGAGTGCCTTGCTCGCCAGCCAAATTTACAAAGGCATCCTGTCGACTTTGGCTGTGCGCTAAAGTCTGTAATATTCTTTGATTATCCTCGCGTTGCATCGCCTATAACTCGCCAAGCATCACGGCAAAAAACCGGCAAGCCAATTAACGATTATAATTGACCAAGGATAATCTTGGACGACCAGCCAGAATCCGCGGGTTAGGCGGGTTTAGCCTGGCCATTCAATGCACCGTTTCCATCATCCCATCAACCCGACCGGTTTTGCAGGCCGGTCGTACACAAAGAGATCCCTATGAATATGGCAAGAAAACTCCCCATGAAAGTCCGATCGCTTGGAATCGCCGCCGCATTGATCGGCGCACTTTTATTTCATGTCACGGCCAATGCCGATACGCCGACAGTAGCTGCGCCGCCGGCGGGAACAGCGACGGCAACCCCGGATAATGCGGTATTGCTCACTATTTTCCTGCGGCATGACCAATCGCGCCCGCTTAGCGAATTGAATGCGCAATTGGATAAACAAGGTTTCCATGCCGCCTTTCCGCCGCCGGGAGTCGAAGTGTTGAGCTGGTATGTGGTTATGGGCATCGGTCAGGTTATTACGCTGCGTCTGCCGGCCTCGCGTCTGCGGGAAGTGAATCGTATTTTTGAAGACAAAGCCTGGGGAGCCTATCGCACCGAGTTTTATCCGACATATGACTATAAGGCTGTCGGTCTTGCCGAGCATGACAAGGCAAAGTAAAGCGCCGCATAGTGACCTCAGTCCGTTAAAATAACGATTAAATGTCTTTTCAATCACTTCTGGGAACTGCGTCGTCTTTTTCGAATCGATTTAAATAAACTACCATACTATTTTCTTATACTTCGACGCTCTCGATAAAGTTAATGCCATTTTCTGCCGATGTTGCCTATAAATGATTTAAGCAGGTGATGTGCTTTATGCTCAGTTCAATTCGTGCGCGTCTTTTGGTTACGACAACCGGTTTCCTTCTCCTCGTGCTGGTTCTCAATTCCGTCATCAACTACCAGGTAGCTCGGTTCTATAACCAAAAATCGATGTTTGAAACCCTGCAAAGCACCAGTGATAGCCATGCTGTGGCGATTAACGATTGGGTCAAGAACAAGATGGGGGTGATCAACTCGTTACAACAAGTGGCGTTGACGGATGATCCGGTGCCGACTTTCCATCAGATGGCCACGGCCGGCGGATTTACCAACGTTTACGTGGGTTATGCCAATAAAACGGCCAAATTCTCCGACCCGACCGGCGTGCCCTCAACTTATGACCCCACCATCCGTCCGTGGTATCAGCAAGCGGCCAAAGCCGATGCGCCAGTGGTCACTGCGCCTTATGTCGATGCCGGTTCAGGCAAACTCGTGGTCACCTTCGCCGTACCCATCAAACAGGATGGACAACTCAAAGCGGTGATAGCGGGTGATGTGGCGATGGACAGCGTTATCGTCAATGTGCGCAGCATACAACCGACGCCCAACAGCAGTGGATTGCTGGTCAACAACGATGGTTTGCTGATTGCGGCCCATGACGAAGCGTTGACGTTAAAGCCTTTCACCGACGCGGTTTCCGGCGTGACTTTTGACACGCTGGTATCGGGCGCGCGCACCCATGGGGCAATGGGGGGAGCGGATAAGCAACTGTTGGCGACGCCGATTGCCGGTACGCATTGGTATCTGGTGGTGGCGCTGGATAACGGCGATACGATGGTGGGCATGAAAGCCCTGCTGAAAATGTCTTCCATTACCCTGGTTATTCTGCTGGTGATTTCCGGCTTGTTGATGTATTTGCTCGTTGCCGTTTTACTCAAACGGCTCAGTGCGGTTCGTGACACGATGCGCGCCATCAGCAATGGATCAAATGACCTTTCTCAGCGCCTGCCCCTGGACGGTAAAGATGAGGTTACCGAAATAGCCCGCGCATTCAATATGTTCAGCGATAAATTGTCAGACTTGCTGACGCGACTGCGTGACTCCAGCATCTCATTGCGGGGTGCCGCCGATGAAATAGCCGCCGGCAATCAGGATCTTGCCAGCCGGACCGAGGAACAGGTCAATTCTCTGGAAAAAACCGCCGCCACCCTCGAACAACTGGGGGCTACCATTAATAATACGGCGCAAAATACCGGCCATGTCCATGACTTAGTCTCCGAAGCGGGCACCATTGTTAAACAAAATGGCGAATTGATGAAGGCGGTCACCAATAGGATGCAGGGCATTCACCACTCGTCGAAAAAAATGTCGGAAATCATTTCGGTGATTGATGGGATCGCCTTCCAGACCAATATTCTGGCGTTGAATGCAGCGGTGGAAGCCGCCCGCGCCGGTGTTCAGGGCCGCGGCTTCGCCGTGGTGGCCACCGAGGTTCGCACATTGGCGCATCGCAGCGCCACCGCAGCCAAAGAGATCAAGATATTAATCGATGATGCCGTGAATCAGACTGATGAAGGACGCAGCCTGGTGGAAAAAGCGGACACGGCGATGCAGGAAATGGTCACCAATGTCGATAATATGGCGCAGGTGATGAGTGAGATCGCTCAGGCCAGCCATGAGCAAAGCGAAGGCATTGCGCAGATTAACCAGGCGGTCGGCTTGCTGGATAGTTCCACCCAACAAAATGCCGCCCTGGCGGAAGAATCGACAGCATCCGCTCACTCGTTGCAGACCCAGGCTTATCTATTAAACGACTTGGTGAGTGTTTTTAAACTTAACGAATCGCCTTCTTAATGAGCGATGAAGGTTTCCCAGGATTCAAGAGACAAAAAGCTCGCCCGAAGGCGAGCCAAGTAAAAATATTTTATCAATGGGATACCCATTTAATTAACACTACACTCCTTAAGGGCTTTAACCAGCGTTAATTTCCCTTAAGTCAACGATAATGAGTTTTGCGTATAAAAGATGGATTGGTTAGTTTTTATACAATCATTAGCCATTTAGAAGTTGTGGTTTGTGCTGGGCTGCAGAGACAAAAAAACCCGCGTCATAGCGGGCTAAAAAGGGTAGGAACCTGGCAAGTATTGACTTGCCTGACTTAATCTTAGCTCAAAATTGAAACAAATCCGCTTATTTGGCATAATAATTGCTTATTTGAGATAAGTGTTAAAGAATTACACAGGCGCGAGCGGTATTAACCAAGCGTTCTCAATCCCAAAACCGCGCTTTTCTCACTGACCTTCCTCCTTCAATTTATTCGTCCCGGACATGTCGATACTGTTAAGCCGATCGCTTAGGCGGTCGTTTGTCATGCGCTCTCATACCCTCGTTGTGGTCGTATCCTCGCCAATTGATATCCGTAATATGACGTCAATCACATAAATGGATTGAATCGAGCATGTTATTTTCGTTTCTAGTTCGTTATTGTTCCTTATCAAACAATTTACTGACGATTTATGTCTCAATGAACCTATTAATGTTGTCGGGCCTAAGCCTGGGACAAAGGAGGTGTTATGAACAACCGTTCTCCTTATGAGGATACGGATGTCATTATCATTGGCGGCGGCGCGACCGGTGCGGGGATCGCGCGGGATTGCGCCCGCAGGGGATTGCAATGTTTGCTGATAGAACGTTACGATATCGCCAGCGGGGCGACCGGGCATAATCATGGCTTACTGCATAGCGGCGCGCGTTATGCGGTAAAGGATGGCGAATCCGCCCGTGAATGTATTGAAGAAAATACCATCCTGAGAAAGATCGCCCAACACTGTATCGAACCTACCGACGGATTGTTCATCACCCTACCGCAGGACTCCCTGGAATATCAGCAACAGTTTATTACGTCCTGTGCGGCCGCCGGCATTAATGCCGAAGCGATTGACCCCGCTTTGGCTTTACGCTTGGAACCAGCGGTTAATCCCGCGCTTATCGGCGCGGTTCGCGTACCCGACGGCACTATCGATCCGTTTCGCCTGACAACCGCCAATATGCTCGATGCGCGGGAACATGGCGCGCGTTTTCTGACTTATCATGAAGTGACCGGTTTGATCTGTCAGTCCGGGCGGGTCAGCGGCGTACGCGTTTTCGACCATAAAAGCCGACAGCAGCATGAAATTCATGCCCAGGTGGTGGTTAACGCCGCCGGAATCTGGGGGCAACATATTGCCGAATATGCCGATCTGCAAATCCGGATGTTCCCAGCCAAAGGATCGCTGCTTATTCTTGGCCACCGTATTAATAATATGGTTATTAATCGTTGCCGGGCGCCAGCCGATGCCGATATTTTGGTGCCGGGGGATACCATTTCGCTCATTGGCACCACCTCTATTCATATCGATTATGATCAGATCGACAATTTGAGCGTGACGCCGCAAGAAGTGGATCTTCTTATTCGCGAAGGCTCGCTATTGGCCCCCATGCTGGCGCAAACACGTTTGTTACGCGCCTATGCCGGCGTTCGGCCGCTGGTGGCCAGCGATGATGATCCGTCCGGGCGTAACGTCAGTCGCGGTATCGTCCTGATGGACCATGCCAGCCGTGATGGTATGGAAGGTTTTATTACCATTACCGGCGGAAAATTAATGACTTATCGCCTGATGGCGGAATGGGCGACCGATAAAGTCTGTGAAAAATTGCGGGTGACCGTTCCCTGTACCACGGCGCAGGAGGTATTGCCGGGTTCACATCAGCCGGCGAAACAAACCGCGCGGAACACCTCTTCGCTGCCGGCGAGTATTGCCGGGTCGGCGGTTTATCGCCATGGCGATCGCGCTAGTCAATTGCCGAGCGGCAATCGGCTGGACAATAGTCTGGTTTGTGAATGCGAGGCGGTCACCGCCGGTGAAGTTCGTTATGCGGCGGAATCGCTCACGATTAATAATCTTACCGATTTACGCCGCCGTACGCGCGTGGGCATGGGTACCTGCCAGGGGGAACTCTGCGCGTGCCGCGCCGCCGGGTTGTTGACGCGCTTCAACGTGACGACCCCGCCACAGTCAATCCTGCAACTCTCGCTGTTTTTGAACGAACGGTGGAAAGGCGTGCGTCCCGTCGCGTGGGGCGATGCGCTGCGTGAAAGTGAGTTCACCAGTTGGGTTTACCAGGGATTGTGCGGGTTGGATGGCGGAAAGGGTGAAACATGGGAGGCTGAAAATGGAATTTGATGTCGTCGTTATCGGTGGTGGTCTGGCCGGTTTAAGCAGCGCCATCCGTCTGTCCGAACTGGGGAAACGCTGTGCGGTAATCAGTGCGGGACAAAGTGCGCTGTATTTTTCGTCCGGTTCTTTGGATTTGCTGGGCCATCTGCCTGATGGCACGCCGGTGACTGCCCCTTTTGAAGCTTTACCGGCTTTGGTCCGGCAGGCTCCGCAACACCCCTACAGCAAAATCGGCGCCGCGCAGGTGGCCGTATTGGCCCAAGAGGCGCAAGCATTACTGGAACGTAGCGATATTCCCATGTTTGGCGATTCGACAAAAAATCATCAACGTATCACTCCTTTGGGAACCCGCCGTTCCACCTGGCTGAGTCCGCTGGATGTTCCGGTCACCGACATGGACGGCCTGCTGCCCTGGCGAAAAGTCATCGTCGTCGGCATAGAAGGTTTTCTTGATTTTCAACCGCAAATGGTCGCCAGCTCATTGGCGGCGGAGCAGGGCATTGCCGCCGAAGTGGCTTATCTTCACCTGCCGGTACTGGACCAGCTTCGCAATAATCCGAGTGAATTTCGATCGGCCAATATTGCCCGGGTATTGGATTTGCCGGAAAACAGCGCCGAATTGGCCGAAGACCTGATTCGTTTGGCGGCCGATGCCGAATGCATTATTTTACCGGCCTGTATCGGACTGGACGATCGCCAGAAGTTGGAAACGTTGCGCGCCCGCATCGGCCGGCCGGTTTATCAGTTGCCAACCTTGCCGCCTTCGGTGTTGGGGATGCGTTTATACAATGCATTGCGACAGCGGTTGAGCCGGCTTGGCGGTATCTATATGCCGGGAGACAGGGTATTAAAAGCGGATTTTGACGGACGGCGCATCACAGGAATCTATACCCGAAACCACACCGATATGGCATTGCAAGCCCGGCAAGTGGTGCTGGCCAGCGGCAGTTTTTTCAGCAATGGGTTGGTGGCCGCGCGCGATCGGATTTATGAGCCGGTATTTGGCCTCGATGTTTGGAGCCCTGAAGATCGTAATGACTGGAGCCAGACCGATTTTTTCGATCCGCAGCCTTATCTGCAATTTGGCGTGAAAACCGATAACGATATGCGCGCGCTAATGAATGATCGCCCGCTGGACAATCTCTATGCTATCGGCGCGGTCCTGGGCGGTTATAATCCGTTGCAACAGGGCTGCGGCGCCGGTGTTTCGCTCATCAGCGCGTTACATGTCGCGCACCGGATCGTCGCGGCGCTGGAGGCAAAATCATGAGTTTGATAAAAGATACCAGCTTTGAGAGCTGCATTAAATGCACCGTTTGTACCACTTATTGTCCGGTGTCCAGGGTTAATCCTTTATACCCGGGTCCGAAACAGGCCGGACCGGATGGCGAACGCTTACGGTTGAAAGACCCGACATTGTACGATGAGGCGTTGATCTATTGTTCCAACTGCAAGCGCTGTGAAGTGGCTTGCCCATCCGAAGTGCGCATCGGTGATATTATTCAACGGGCCAAGGCGCGTTATAGCCAGCATAAGCCGACCTTGCGCGATACCATTCTCAGCCATACCGATCTTATGGGGTCGTTGTCTGTACCATTTGCGCCCATCGTGAATATGGCGACGGGTTTGAAACCGGTCCGCCAGTTACTGGATAAAACGCTCAAGATCGACCATCGGCGCGAGTTGCCGAAATATTCGTTCGGTACCTTCCGCAATTGGTATCGGCGCCAGGCCGCCACCCAACAAAAATACAGCGAACAAGTGGCGTTTTTTCATGGCTGTTTCGTGAATTATAATCATCCGCAACTGGGCAAGGATTTGATAAAGGTGTTTAACGCCTTGGATATTGGCGTGCAATTGTTAAAACGGGAAAAATGTTGCGGCGTCCCGCTGATCGCCAATGGTTTTATCGATAAAGCGAAAAAACAGGCACAGGTCAATAATGAATCCCTACAGGATGCCGTGCTGAAACAAGGCATCCCCGTAGTGGGAACCTCTTCCAGTTGTATTTTCGCGCTGCGGGATGAATATCCCCATTTGCTGGATGTCGATACCTCGGCGGTACGCGAACGGGTGGAGTTAGCGACGCGTTATTTGTACCGGTTGATTAATGCAGGCAAAACATTGCCGCTTAAACAGACCCCGTTACGCGTGGCTTATCACACGCCTTGTCATATGGAACGAATGGGCTGGACGGCTTATACGCTGGAACTGCTACGCCAGATTCCCGGTCTCGATCTGGTGGTGCTTGACTCGCAGTGCTGCGGTATTTCCGGTACTTATGGTTTCAAGTCGGAAAACTACGCGACGGCGCAGGGCATCGGCGCGCCGTTGTTTCGGCAGATAGAGGAAAGCGGCGCGGATTTGGTGGTAACGGATTGCGAAACCTGTAAATGGCAAATTGAGATGTCCACCAGTAAACGGTGTGAACATCCGATCACATTGTTGGCGCAGGCATTGGTTTGAGAAACTGGCAGGTTCGATTCAGTAGCCTATTTTTTTGGAGATGCAAATACGACACCGGAAAAACTTAAAAATAATTTTACTTTTGCAATGGTTCTCGCAGTTTTGCGTGCTATTTTAGTGTTAGATAACCGCAGTCGTTATCAACATAATAAGAAGCTGTCGAAATTTCTGCCTCGGGCCAAGTTTGGCCCTTTTTTTCGTCCATCTCACAGCGCATTTTTTGTAGCATTTTCCTACAAACTTCTTATAAACGAATAAATCATTTCTGCGTATGCTAACAGGCATTCCTGGAAAGCTGTTCAAATGTAGTGTTTTTAAAGCCCGCCATACCTTAGCGGGCTTTTTTTTAGCCCGATTCGGCATTTACGCCATGCCGCGGTTATGAACGCGGGGCAGGGCCAACCGCCTGAAGCACCACATCCGTCAACTCCTGGGTCCAGGATTCATTGCCGGTGGCGCTGGCCAGCAGGTTGGCGCCGATCATCGCAGAAAATAACAGGCTGATGTGTTCATTTGTCATGTCTGGCGCCCCCCCAGCCCTGGCGATATCGCTAAAGGCGGCAAACAGGCGCTTAACACCCTGACTATAAGTCACTTGGAAAGCGGATTCATGAGGACCGTTCATTGCGTTATGGCTGAATGCGACCATTGGACAGCTGCGTTCCGGTGGTTTATCGGCAAAATAATAAGCCACCAGCTCACGTAACGCGACTTTACCGCCATCGGTTGATTGACTTGCCGCTTCTTTCCAGGCTTCGACTGAGCGCTCAAAAGCCGCAGTGCAGGCTTCAACCGCCAATGCATCCTTGGATGTAAAATGTTTATAGAATCCCCCCTGCGTCATGTCGGCCGCTTTCATAATGTCGGCAATACTCACTGCATCGACCCCATGTCGCCGAAATAATGCCGTGGCGGCGTCAACGATGCGCATCCGGCTTTGTTCAGCCTGCGCGCGACTTGATCTTCCCATAACATGCCCTTGTGAAAATAGAGGTTGATTAAACTCTAAAATAAAATTAGAGTTCAGTAATACTCTATCATAAGTTGATTTGCTCGGGAGATGAAAAATGACAACAGCACATTATGATCGGTCCTCAACGGCGGTTCTCTTGGTGGATCCTTACAACGACTTCCTCAGTGAGGGGGGGAAACTGTGGCCAATGGCACAGGAGGTCGCGCAAGAAGTTCAATTGCTCAATCACCTGCGTTCCATAGTCGGTGCCGCGCGAGCGGCCGGAATCCGACTCTTTTTTGTTCCACACCATCGTTGGGAACCCGGTGATTATGAGGACTGGAAATATCCGACCCATACACAAATCGCGTCGGGTGCTCGCCAGACGTTTGCCAAAGATACCTGGGGCGGCACTTTTCATCCTGATTTCCAGGTACAACCGGGGGATATCCTTATCAAGGAACATTGGGCGCAGAGTGGTTTTGCCAATACCGATCTTGACCAGCAGCTTAAACAACATGGCGTCGAACGCATCGTGGTTGTCGGTATGTTGGCGAATACCTGTATTGAATCCACATCGCGATTTGGGATGGAGTTAGGGTATCACGTGACGCTGGTGCGTGATGGAACCGCCGCTTTCAGCCACGAGGCTATGCATGCGGCTCACGCAATCAACGGACCAACCTTTGCCCACGCCATTTTGACCACCGACGAACTGCTGGCGGCTTTCAAAGCAGCCTGATGCCGGCTGTTACGCTTACCGCCGGGCGCGGCGGGGTCCAAACCGGACCTATGCCATGGCACATTGTCTGTCGCCATTATTTCTTCATCGACGATGCATAAGGCTGCGCCCGTTTAAAATGTGATCATTTTCACATCCGAGCTTGATCTCATTATAGTATGGTAGTATGGAAACGATAACTGGCGAAGTTTTCGTACGTTATTTGGGTAGGAATTATGGCAAATATACTGCCGTTGGTTTGGGTTTTAATTGGAATAGCGTTACTCATAATTTTTATTACTAAAATCAAAATGCATGCCATTTTGGCGTTAATGATTTCCGCCATTTTCGTCGCTTTCGCCGAACGTATGCCAATTGATAAAATAGTCGCTACGATTCAATTGGGGCTAAGCAGTATTCTGGGTACCTTAACTCTGATTATTATTTTTGGCGCCATAATCGGAAAATTGATGACGGAATCCGGCGCTTCGCAGCAAATTGCCGATACCATCATAAGCCGGATGGGCGTTAAATATCTTCAATTCGCTTTATTGATAGTCGGTACTTTATTTGGCATGGCCATGTTCTATGAGGTCGCATTTTTGATTACCGCGCCTCTGGTTATCAGCATAGCGAAAAAAGCCAATATTCCCTATATGAAGCTTATTGTACCTTTGGTGGCCGGAGCAACCATGGGGCACAGCATTTTCCCGCCGCAACCAGGCCCAATGGCGCTGGTCACGGCGTTTAACGCCAATATCTCATTGGTGTATGTGCTTGGTTTTATCGTGATCGTGCCTTCCATTATTTGTTCGGGCGTGATATTGACCAAATTCATCCCTGGCATCAATCATATGCCGTTGGGTGATATTATGGCTCCCGCCGAGCCGAAACCGGCCAATGAATTACCCAGTTTTGGCATCAGTTTATTTGTGCCATTGTTACCTGCCATATTGATGGTTTTCGCTTCGGCAGTGCAATTACTCCTTACTAAAAACAGTGAACTGTACAAAATTGCCGCTTTTCTCGGCAGTGCCGAAATCAGTATGCTTATTGCGGTGTTGGTTGGCATTTTGGCATTCGGCGTGCGGCGGGGAAGAAGCGGCCAGCAAATCACTGATACGTTAACCGGCGCCATTTCCGGCGTGTCGAATGTGTTATTGGTGATCGCCGCCGGCGGCATCATGAAAGAGGTGATTATCAATACCGGCATCGGCAACACGATTGTCGCCCTGGTGGAACATGTCCCCGTTTCTCCACTGATTCTGGCCTGGGTTATCACGGTTATCATCCGATTGCTGACCGGCCAAGGCGCGGTGGCGGCGATCACCGCCGCGGGCATTGTCGCACCGATGATCGCCGCCTTTCATGTCAATCCGGTATTGATGGTGCTTACCTGTGCGGTGGGCAGTAATACCATGACACTTATGTATGATGGCGGATTTCTGTTATTTCAGCAGTCGTTCAAAATTTCCATGAAGGACACCTTCAAAACCTGGGGACTGCTGGAACTGGTCAATTCAGTCGTCGGTTTGGCCATGGTGATGTTATTGAGTGTATTTGTTCATTGAGCGCCAATGAACAAATACCCCGCGCAGCGCATGGCTAGCGATTTATCGAGCGGGCTATTCTGGTATAGGTATGGCGTACACCGCGAATAACAATACTGTAAGCCAGAATATTTTCGGGTAAGGCAATGCCCATATAGCCGGTGTCGCCGATATGGTGCAGATCGGCGCCGGCCATTTTGCTCATCAAGGCGATTTGGCGCACCGTGCTGATATCCGCGCCTTCCTGGGAAGTGCCTATGGCCGTCATGGCCAGTACGTTATGCCGATGAGCGCAGTCGACTAACACGGTAACGCGCGCCTGGCTCATGCCAGGCACTGTGCCCGGAGCGGGGATAAGAATAATATCGGCTCCCTGCTGCGCAAATTCAGCCACATCATTCGGCGTGATAATGGCGGCTCCGCTTTCGCCCAAAACACCGGCGGCATGCATTTTTCCGGTAATAACGATGATCTGCGAGCCTACGGCATTCTTGATTTCCGCCAGTGCGCGGCTGATAGCCCGGTTGCTCACGCCATTGCTGGGATTACCGGTCAGCACCAAAAAACGGGCGCCCATGGCCACCAAACGGCGAGCGTTGTCCGCCGTCGCCGCTCGTCCGGCTGTCATGCTCCAGACCTCATTATTGGCCTGGGCATATTCATCATCCACAGCCTCAAGATTAACGCCGATAAGACGGCCGGTGAGTCGTTGTAGCTCGTGGAGGATATTTTCCGGCTCGACCTCAGCCGGCATCCCCCGTATTTCCGGGTTAGCGGCATCGAACAGGTTAATCAACAACAGGTCGGCCCCTTGCGAAGCGGCCAGTTCCGCATTGGTAACCGTGTTCAGCAAGGGTTGCATGGTGGCAATGGTTTCGCTGACCAGCACACGGCCCTCGCTGGCTCTGATGGCATACAGCAATTCCGTTTTCGTCATCTGTTCAAGTTCGGAAATAGCACAATCCAGAAAACGTTTAGTCATAAAATTGTTTCCTCGCTAAGCGGCATCAAGAAGACCTGGAGTCGTTGATTTAATCGCGTAAATGCAGCATGTTCCTCTTGTCCCGCTGATGTTATGATGCCGGTTTTGACAAGGAAAGGAAAAACCGATGAATAAAATTTTATTAGCGTCGTTGGTGCTGACATTAGCCGGCTGTGCGGCTGAAAAGGATTTACATCAAACCGTGCCGGTTATGACCGGTCATTCGGCTAAAGCGGTGCCGGTCTATGCCGAATGCGTGTTGGAGAAATGGAACGAACACACCTATTTGCAGCCGGTAGCGAGTAAAACCACCCCGAACGGAATTACAATGCAATTTAATGATCAGTGGGCCGGTCCGGTATTGTTGCTGGAAGTGACCAACGCCAATGGCGGCAGCGACGTCAAATTGTATAAAACTAAAACGATAAGCTACTATGAAGACGCAATCACTGCCTGTAAATGATTAGCCGAACCCTACGAATAATTATTTTCCATTGAGAGTAATAATGAACAGACTGATCCTAGGGCTGATGTTATCGTTGGCCGTCAACAGTTGCTTCGCCAATGTGACCTATAATAAAGAAAAACTTAATGCCATGTTCTCCAGTGGTAAATTGCCCAAAGTCGGACCCATGATCGCGAAAGATGAAAGCGTGATGAATTTTGATGATTGCCGATCAAATGCCATCGGCATGTATACTTCCAGCGCGGTAAATTTTCCGGCGAAAGTTATCGTTGATTCCGGCGTTATTTTTATCGCCAAAATCTGGTCGAACGATGCCGAGCTGGTTATCACCTGCAGCCGAAGCGACGGTAAAAGAACGATTACACAAGCTTTGTATCAATAGTTTGTTGCTTGCTGATGCGCTGGCGATAACCAGCGCGATGGTGAAATGGCTTCGTGGACGCTAAAACAATTGATCGGTGCCAAACGCTTGTTGCCAATCATGATCAAATTTTTCCACCGCCGCCTGAACTGCCGGCGCTGAGAAAAACTGTTCCGCCACATCCACTGGCAAAGTAATGGCCTGGCAACCGGCCAGCAGGCAGTCGAGCGCCTGGCGCGGCGTTTTGAAGCTGGCGGCGAGAATTTTCGATTGCGGCGCATGCAAGGTTAATAATTGCTGCAAATCGCGCACCATGGCCAGGCCATCGCCGCCCTGGGCATCAACCCGGTTGACATAAGGCGCGACGTATTGCGTACCGGCCAGTGCCGCCAGCAAACCTTGGCCCGCGCCATACACCGCGGTTCCCAGCAATGGTATGCCCAGCTTATATAACGCTTTGATGGCGGTCAGGCCTTGTGCCGTTACCGGCACCTTGACTACCAGGCCGGGCACGCGTTCGCACAGTATTTGTGCTTCTTCAATCATTTTGGGCGCGCTGTCCGACAACACCTGGGCAAATAAGCGTCCCTCGCCGCCCAGCGCATCACGCAATGCGGGCAATACTTCGAACAGCGAAGTCCGTGATGCGGCGATAATGCTAGGGTTGGTGGTGACGCCCTGTAAAGGCAAAATGCGCGCCAGACGTTTCACTGCGCCAATGTCGGCGGTATCCAAATAGAGTTCCATGATAAATCCTCACGAGGTGGACGCCAGGGTCCGTTAGCCGCTAGCATAAAGCCGCGGCGCTGTGTTTGGCTACGGGACAAAATTGCCAAATGCTGGACAAATGTTATCTTCCTGGAAAAGCGTGGGGTTAATCACATCATGTTCTTGGGTCAACAGGGTAACGCTTCAAAGCAGCAGCATCGCGATAACAATAGGGAAACTCAATGGCCAGGTAAAGGCGATAAGCGCCGCACAGAGAATACGAATTTTCAAAGAAGGATCACAACTTACGCGGAAAGTCATTCCACCGGTAATAGTCGCTCCCAGAGAATAGATTATTTTAATATAATCCCACCCCGTGAACATTTCACTGTCCATTTTTCTCGGCCTATTTAATGCCTGTATTTTATCGTCCCGATATTTTCCGGGCTTGAGATATCGCCATTATTATCAATTAATCAATTAAAAGACAAAATATTCCAATGATGCTGAGGGCAATGGCTAAAGCGGTGATAACATTCAAGTCCTGATTGTCCATGTACATAATCACCTCCGATACTGAATTTTAAAAAGCATGGGCCGTTTTTGTGTTGGAGATTGTGACTGACTGTTCATATCTGTAAGATGATCTAAATATTCATATGGCTTATTGAACGCCCATAAAGCCTGGAATAAACCGCCATTATTATTGCGGATAGTTGTTATTTTGACAAAAGATTAACGTTAATAGCGGGTTAAAATCATTCATTTAATATGAATTCATTTGCTTTAGCGCGGTCTAAATTTAAAAAGCTAATTATCGGAAGAATCCGCCCCGACCAGATAATCTGCTTGCCGGGGCGGGGGATAGCGTTGCGGAACAACTGGCGGAAAACTATTTTTTGACCCATTCCCGTAAACGTTGAATCTGCTGATATAGCGCCGGGATGAAAATAATGCCGACCACCGTAGCCATCAACATGCCGCCAAACACCGTCATACCTATGATCCTGCGGCTTACGGCACCGGCGCCGGTGGCGAATACCAGCGGCATTACCCCCAGAATCAGCGATATCGCCGTCATCATGACGGCGCGAAAACGCTGTGATGCGCCTTCTTTGGCGGCTTGCTGAATACTCGCGCCGGCTTCGCGGCGGGCTTTGGCGAATTCGACGATGAGAATGGCGTTTTTAGCGGCCAGGCCTATCAGCAAGACCAAGCCAATCTGTGCGTAAACATCATTGGCGAATCCCATCAGTTGCAGGCCCATGACGGCGCCGGCGACGGCAAAAATCACCGACAACATCACCACCAATGGAATACTCCAGCTTTCATATTGCGCCACCAGAAAGAGATAAGCGAAGATCAGCGCCGCCGCGTAAATATATAAAGCTTGTCCGCCCACCTGCTGTTCCTGCCAGGACATGCCGCTCCAGGAATACCCGTAACCCGGTGGAAGGTGGGACTTCATCAAGTGCTCCATGGCCGTCATCGCCTGGCCCGAGCTGACTCCCTCGGCGGCCGAACCGCTGATGGCGACCGAAGGAAATTGATTGAAATTACTGATAAAAGGCGCGCCCAACGTGCGTGTTATCCGTACCAGATTAGCCATTCGAACCAGTGCGCCGCTATCGCTGCGGACATTTATTTCCCCGATCTGGGCTTGGCGTTGGCGAAAATCCATTTCGTTTTGCAATTGCACGTTGAACAAACGGTTATTGCGGGTGAAGTCGCCTACATTCAGGCCACCCAAGGAGGTTTGCAGCGTGGCGAAAATGCGACTAACCGGAACCTGCAGCAATGCGGCCCGATCACGATCTATGCTCAGGCCGATCTCCGGCACGGTCGCGCTAAATGTGGTGAAAACACGGTTCAGCAGCGGGTTCTGGTTCGCAGCCACAATCAGCGCGCCGGCCACTTGCGCCAGCGCCTGCGGCGATTGGCCTTCCAGTGCCTGAATACGCAGATCAAAGCCTGAAGCGCTGCCCAGTCCGCTAATGGCCGGAGGATTAAACGCCATAATCATCGCCGCAGGTATCGCCGACATGCGCGATTGGATATCGGTCAGAACCTGGCTGACCGGCTGGCGTTCGCCCCAGGGTTTAAGCAAGACGAACATTAAGCCGGAATTGGTGGCCATCGTCTGGCTGAGCATGCTGAACCCGGTGATTTGTACGACATTGTCCACCGCCGGATTCATCTTTATTTGCAGGTAAACCTGATCCATGACTTTTTGCGTGCGGTCCAGGGCGGCGCCATTCGGCAGTTGGGTATTGATGAAAAAATAACCCTGATCCTCTTCCGGCAGGAATGAGGTCGGTAAACGTTGATAAAGCCATCCGGTGAAAAGACCTACCGCCAGCAGGACGACAAGGCTGGTGGCCGCATGTTTGCCCGCCAGTACGGTAATGCCGACATAACCATTACGCAGCCGGTCCAGGCCGTTGTTGAAACCGCCAAAAAAACCGCGGCTCGGCGCGTGGCGTCGTTTCATCAGCGATGCGCACAGCGCGGGTGTTAATGTCAGGGCGTTAAGACTTGATAACAGCACCGCCGCCGACAGCGTAATGGCGAATTGCCGGTAAAGTTCGCCGGTAATGCCCGGCAGTATGGCAATGGGCACAAAGACCGCCAATAGCACCATCGTGGTGGCTATCACCGGACCGGCGACCTGCAAAAGCGCGTTGCCGGTCGCCTGCGCGGGCGTCAACGATTCATCCTCCGCCAGCAATCGCTCGACGTTTTCCACGACCACGATGGCATCGTCCACCACCACGGTTAGGGCCAGAATAATGGCGAATAAACTGAGGGTATTGGCGGAATAGCCGCAAGCGAACAAAATGGCGAAAGTGCCAAGCAACGATACCGGAATGGTCAAGGCGACGATCAAGATGGCTCGCAGGCTTTGCAAAAACAGATAAACCACTATCAGCACAACCGCCAGCGTCAGAAAAAGGGAGATGACGATTTCATCCAGGGTGGCGGTAACCGCAGTGGTGGAATCGTATTGGATGGCATAGGCCATATCCTTGGGAAACGCGCCGGACAAGCGGGTCATTTCCGTTTTGACCGCGGCGGCGACCGCCAGGGCGTTGGAACCCGGTGCCGGATATATTCCCATAAACACCGAATCGATGCCGTTGGTAGCGGAATTGACCTGATAATTCTGCGCCCCCAGATCCACGCTCGCCACTTCACCCAACCTGACCATGCCGCCATGCTCATTGGTGCGAATAATGATTTGGCGGAATTGTTGCGCATCCTGCAAGCGGCCCTGCCCGCTGATGGTCAGTGTTTGCTGTTGTCCCGCAGGGCTGGGAGGCGAACCGATCTGGCCGGCGGCGGCCTGAATGTTTTGTTGCTGCAATGCCTGAATGATGTCCTGCACGCTGATATTCAGCGATTCCATCCGGCGCGGGTCCAGCCAGATGCGCATACTGTAGTCGCGCGCCCCGAAAATCTGCACATCGCCCACGCCGTCCAGACGGGTGAGCGCATCCCTCAGGCGCAAGCTGGCATAATTACTCAGATACAAATTGCTTAAGGTTCGATCGGGCGAGTAGACATTAACGCCAAGCAGGATATTGGAAGCGCGTTTTCGCACCGAGATGCCGTTGTTGGTGACCTCCGACGGCAATTGTGCGCTGACCTGGGAAATTCTGTTCTGGACCTCCACCGCCGCCATATCCGGGTCCGTACCGCTGTCGAATGTGACATTCAATTGGTATCCGCCGTTATTGGCGCTGTTGGATTCCATATACAGCATATGGCTAACGCCGTTGACCTGCGCTTCGATGGGCGACGCCACCGCCTCGGCGACATCTCTGGCGCTGGCGCCCGGGTAGGCGGCCGAGACCGATACCACTGGTGGGGTAATATCGGGGAATTTTTCCACCGGAATCACTTTCAAGGCGATTAAGCCGATAAGCGTAATCACGACGGAGATGACCATGGCGAATTTAGGACGCCGGATAAAAAAAAGCAGCATAAACGGGCCCCTTATTCCATTGTGGCCGGCGTCGTCAGATTCGCATTGACGATCATACCGGGCTGCACGCGTTGCAAACCTTCGATGATCACGCGATCTCCGGCGGCAAGGCCTTGTTTGATTTCGTATTCCTGGTCGAATTGGTCGCCGAGAATCACCGGCCTGATCTTAACCCGGTTCTGTTTATCCACCAGCAAGACAAAAAAACCATCCCGGTTTTGTTGCAGCGCGGCGATCGGCGCCATGAGGATCGCCTCGCCTCGTTCAGCCGTCAGCGACACATTGACCACTCCGCCGGGTAATAACAGATGGCGCGGATTGGGAAAGCGCGCCCGCACCGTGACGGTGCCGGTCTGGCTGTCGATACGGTTATCCACCGACTCGAACACCCCCGGCTCCGGGTAATCCGAGCCGTCGGCCAATTGCAGACGGGGCTTATAGCCGCTTTTGGTCACGTCGTCAGCGTCGGTGCTTTTCTGACCTGCTTCGGTGATATAATCCCTTTCATTTATCGCGATGGCCACCCGTATGGGGTCGAGCTGGACCAGATTGACCAACGGGCCGCTGGCCGGATTGATCAGACTCCCGACGCCGAAATTGGTATGTCCGATTCGTCCGGCGATGGGCGCGGTAATACGGGTAAAACCCAATTGCAGCTGCTGGATGCGCAGAGTGGCCTGCGCTTGCGCCACCGCCGCGTTGGCTTTATCGCGTTCGGCCTGTGCGGCATCCACATCCGCCCGGCTGATGGTTCGTTGTTCGCCCAAACGTTGCAACCGGGCGAACTGGAGTTGGGCGTAACGCGCGGCTGCCTGGGTGCTGTCGAGTTGAGACTGCGCCTGGGCAACGGCAGCCTGATGCAGCGCAGGGTCGATTTCAAACAGCACGTCGCCGGCCTTGACCATCTGCCCCTCGCTGAAAGCGCGTTTGGCGATGAACCCTTCGGTGCGGGTCGTGATATCCACCGACTGAATGGCTTCGATGCGTCCAAGGTAAAACAGTGAATGCGGCGGCAGGCGTTGTTCGATGGCGACAACGGTAACCGCCGGCAAGAGAGCGGCCGAAAGGGGCGGGGTAACACTGAATAACGTCAGGAACGCCAGGAATGCCAGAACGTCGCCGGTCAGGCTGGTGCGCAGCTTTATTGTCATGATCCTACCCATTATTCGTATATTAATATCTATCGATTGATGTCGTTACTGTCGCCAGCAAAAAAAACCTTCAACTCAATTAAGAAATGAAGTGGGCAATATTTGCTGTATTCATATTAAAAATATATATATCGGCAATGGATGGAAATGTCTATTGCCTTAATGACCAGAACAACTCTTTTCATAATGCCGGCTAAACGGAAAATTGAAATGTTTTTTTAAGCGGCCGCATTAGATATTTGAAGAATTGTGGGTACCTTCACATATCACGACTTAAGCTGATTGCTAAATATAGCACAGCGTCGCCAGCCAAATAAACAGCGGTTAATAATTGGCATTTTATTAAGTGTGTATACCTGATTGACTTTCATTGAATATCCATACCCTTCATACTTCAAACTGCAGGTGCGTTGGTTTTCCCCGCTTACCCCAATCACTTACCTGAGTAAGCTCCTGGGGATTCGCTGCGTCGCCGCTTTCCTGCAACATGAATTATTTAGAGTATAGCGTGGGCAATAAATTACCTGCGTTATCTATTTTTATATTGAATCCCTTTAATCACCAACGATAAGATTGCTTTATATGATAATTGATACTGTTGAATAAATGATAGTAATACTTTGATCATTATTGAATTAGAATGTGGTTGAAGGATACCGTTCCCGCCAGTCAAATAATTTTATCACCTCATTGGTAAATACTATGAAGAATAAGCCATTGATCACCGATTACGACGCATTGCCGACCAACTGGTACCGGCTTTCCGAACAAGAGACGCTCGAAAAATTGTCTATTGTTGCCACCGAAGGCATTTCCTCCGCCGAGGCTGAAATAAGGCAGCAACGCTATGGCCTGAATACGTTGCCGGAAAGTCCCCGAAAACCCGCCTATCTCCGTTTTTTGGCGCACTTTAAAGATGTGCTGATTTATGTCTTGCTGGTCGCCGCCGTTCTGACCGGTGTCATGGGTCATTGGGTGGATACCCTGGTGATACTGGCGGTGGCGGTTATCAATGCTTCGATCGGATTTATTCAGGAATATAGCGCAGAGAAATCTTTAAAGAGTATTCAGAATATCTTGTCGTCCCAGGCGCAAGTGATCCGCAATGCCGAACACAGCTCCCTGGATGCGCGGCAACTGGTTCCGGGCGATATCGTGAATCTGCGGGCCGGCGATCGCATTCCCGCCGATTTACGGCTGATCGAAGCGCACAACCTGCAAGTTGAGGAAGCGATTCTGACGGGCGAATCGTCCGTTATCGTCAAACAGACTCAAGCCATTGCCCAGGAAGTGATGATAGGCGATCGCGTCAATCTGGCTTATTCCGGCACCACGGTAAGCGCGGGCAGCGGTTGCGGCGTGGTGATCGCCACCGGAGAACGAACCGAACTCGGCCATATCAATCAGATGATGGCGGAGGTGGAACAGCATCGTACGCCATTGCTGGTACAGATGGACAAGCTTGGCAAAACCATTTTCATCGTGATCCTGGCGATGATGTTGGTGCTGTTTATTTTCAGCCTGCTATTACGGGACATGCCGCTGGATGAGCTTTTGCTGTCGTTGATCAGCCTGGCGGTGGCGTCGGTTCCCGAAGGGCTGCCGGCGATTATTTCCATTATCCTTTCGCTGGGCGTGCAGACCATGGCCCGGCAACGGGCCATTATCCGTAAATTGCCCACGGTGGAAACCCTGGGCGCCATGACGGTGATTTGTTCCGATAAAACCGGCACGCTGACCATGAATGAAATGGCGGTTAAAGCCATCATTCTGGCCGAGGAGCGCTACCGGGTGGACGGCGACAGTTATGAACCGGTGGGCAAGATTCACGCCGAGGGTGCGGATACCCCGGTCGACATCAGCGCCGTCTCGGCGTTGCGGCGATTTTTGCGTACCGTCGACCTGTGTAATGACAGTCAGTTGAGCCGTAACGAACAGCACCGCTGGACGATTATCGGTGGACCGACGGAAGGCGCGCTGAAGGTGGCGGCGGCTAAAGCCGATTTGCCGCCGGCGACCATCCGGCAGTTGGCCAAAATTCCTTTCGATTCCCACTATAAATATATGGCGACCTGTCATCAAATTGACGACAGTCGTGAAATTTTAGTGACCGGCGCGCCAGATGTGCTGTTCGGAATGTGTGAGCGACAATTGACGCAGCAGGGAGACGCGCCGTTCGATCTCGCCTATTGGGAAAATGAAATGGCCCGTTATGCCCGCGAAGGATTACGGATGGTGGCGTCCGCCTATCGGGCCGCCCCGGATTTCGTCGGCGAGTTGCGTCATGAAGATTTGCTTCAAAGCATGATTTTTATCGGTATCGCCGGCATGATGGACCCGCCGCGACCTGAAGCTATCGATGCGATCGCCCTGTGCCGCCAGGCCGGCATACGGGTCAAGATGATTACCGGCGATCATCAGGAAACCGCCATGGCCATTGGTAAAATGCTCGGCATCGGCAACAGTATCGCCGCGGTTACCGGTTACCAGTTGGAACATATGGATGATGATCAATTGGCGGACGCGGCGAGCAATTTCGATATTTTCGCCCGTACCAGCCCCGAACATAAACTGCGCCTGGTGAAGGCGTTGCAGGAGAAAGGCGGCATTATCGGCATGACCGGCGACGGCGTGAATGACGCCCCGGCGTTGAAACAGGCGGAAGTCGGCATCGCCATGGGCATCAAAGGCACTGAAGTCACCAAGGAAGCGGCGGATATGGTGCTGACCGACGATAACTTCGCCACCATCGCCAATGCGGTGAAAGAAGGCCGTCGCGTTTATGACAACCTGCAGAAAACCATTATGTTTATCATGCCCACCAACCTGGCGCAGGGTTTGCTGATCATCATCGCGCTGGTGGCGGGCAGCGTTATGCCGCTGACGCCGGTGCAAATTCTATGGCTGAATATGGCCACTTCCGCCACGTTATCCTTCGGCCTGGTGTATGAAGAGGGCGCCGTTAATCTGATGAGGCGTCCCCCGCGCGATCCCAACAAGCATGTCATGGGCCTCTTTGCCTTATGGCGCGTGGTCTTTGTCGGCACCTTAATCGCCGCCAGCGCGTTCATGCTGGAAGCCTGGATGATTCCCCGCGGCTACAGCCAACCGTTCATCCGCACCGTGTTACTGCAAACCCTGGTGACCTCGCAGTGGGCTTATATGCTCAATTGTCGGGTCAATGATCGCTTTTCCCTGGACAAAGGTCTGTTGCTTAATAAAGGCATCGGGATCGTGACCGGCGCGCTCATCCTCTTGCAACTGGCGATTATCTACCTGCCGCTGATGAATACGTTGTTCGATACGGTGCCGTTGCCTTTCATCTTCTGGTTTCCGCCCTTGGTGGTAGGGGTAGTGGTATTCGCCGTAGTCGAAGCCGAAAAACAGCTGTTCATGTTTTTCCGGCGTTAAAGGGGGCCGGGACTTCGCCATAAGCTGTGATACGGCCTATGGCGAAGCGCGTCGCATCAGGGAACGTTAGCCCGCAGTTGTCCGATAGGCCTAAGGATAAATATTGTCATCAATGCGTTGGAGCATATAGGGGAAAAACGGATTGGAAGAGAGCCGCATTAACGAATCCAGTCCGACCACCAATACCGCACGCTCTCCTCGCGCGGCGAAAACACCCAGGCTGATGCCATAACGGTCGCGCGGATTAGGATAACGTCCGTAGAGGGGATCGTCCATCGGGAAAGGCAACGCCACATGGGATAGCGAAAAAATATCCGCCGGATAATCGATGCCCAATAACTGCGTGGTTTCCGTTCGTTGTCCGGCCAAAGTAGTGCGAGCCAGGGTCGACAGGTTATTGGCGTTGATATTGGTGACTACCGTCGTGCTGTAATTGCGCGGCGCGGGCGGTAATAAACGTCGCAAAGCGGTGTAGGACGAGGTTCTGAGCAAAGGGCCGAAATTCTCCGTCTGATTCAAATCGAACAACACCACCTCGCTGCCGTTGGCCGGCAATAATTCATAAAAAGCGGAGATGACCGCGCGGGTACTGACGGTGGAGTCCATCACGGATTGGAAGGTCAATACCGGCGGCAATGCAGCCAGTTTTTTATCGCGGGCGTCGCGGGCAAGCTGTTGTTGCAATGCTTGCGTCAGTTCATAGGACTGTCGGGCGGCGTTAACCGGAAATGAATTGTATTTGAAGGGATTGAACTCCGGGACGATACCCAACCAGGCGGCTTTGGCAAACGGCGGGAAAAAGGCCGGCCAGCCGGCGATCCCGGCAAACCGGGCGAAGCGGGTTACCCCGATCATGGGCGAAATCAGAATAACGCGGGAAGGTTTGGCCAGGTGAGCGTCTTCCAATGCATCCAGGGTATATTTCATCGCCAGTGCGCCGCCGTTGGAAAAACCGACGATATGCAGCGGCAGATCGTCGCCGCTGAGCATTTTTGCCTCGCGTACCGCCAAACGCGTCGCCGCCGACCAATCCTGCCAATGGACATCGGTCAGGGCGCCGGGCACGGTGCCATGGCCTGGCAGGCGTATGCCAACGGCGACAAAGCCGCGCTGGCGGTAATTCTCGGCGATGTGGCGCAGGCTATAGGGCGTATCGGTCAGGCCATGCAGTAGCACGACCGCACCCTTGGGCGCGCCATCCGGCAGCATGATATAGGATCTGTTCCAGTTATCGGCAAATCGTTCCGGGTAAATGGGGCTGCCGGAATAATAGCGATTCAGGGGCGTTTGCGCTTCCGTGGGCAATTTATCAGTCACGTTTTTTTTGACGCTGAGGAATAAGGCATTCTCGGCTCGTAGATAGTCTTCCCAATTGGCGTTATCGATATCCGCGGCGCGCATATCTTGCGGTACATAGGTATGCCAAAGTTGCAATTTTGGTCCGCGTTGCGTCTGATAAACACGCAATATGAAAATGGAAATAATGAAAATTAGCGCAATCCAGAATAAACGAATCACCCATTTGCGAATCTTGATGATCGGCATAGGTTATTACCCCTGAAAATTGATGTCTGTTAAGCTGATAAGCTGTAATACCGATTAAGTTTTACTTTTCTTTGCCGGTTAAAAGGTATTGCGCGTTAATATGAGTTGAGTCCGGCAATGGAATAGCCGGGCTCAGTCTCGAACCCATTAAGAATGCCTGCTCGTTAAATCCTATCAGCGTGGTGAAACAGTTGTGGTATTGCCATTGGTGGCAACCGCGACCCGTTGCCCTACGTGGAATTGACTGGTGCCCAGCGCTTGCGCGACCATAATGGTCGAGCCGTCATCCCGGCGGACTTCCAGCTCAACGCCATTACTGCGATTGGCGGCATTTTGAATACTGTTGCCCGCGGCCGCGCCCCCGATAGCGCCTGCGGCCGTCGCCAGGTTACGCCCATTGCCGCCGCCGACGGAGTTGCCCAGCATTCCGCCGATAACGCCGCCGCCCACGGTTCCCAGAACGTTCTGGCCATTGCCGCCCTGGATAGTGATCGGACGGACTGAAACCAGTGTGCCGTAGGTGACAATATGCATTTGCCGGGCTTGCCCCGCGGTGAATGTATCGCCGGAGGCAGTATTATTGGCAGCACAGCCGTTTAATAAAACCATACTGACAATAATAGCCATAAAAATTTTGATCATAAAGAACCCCTATAATGACTAGTGCGTGATATACCAGAGTCAATAGTACGACCCGGAATGAAGAATTTATATTAAATATTATTAATTCTAAAATTGGGAAGTGAAATGATTACCTCGCAATTTAAGATGGGAATGCTAAAAAATGATATTCTCTTTAATAAGATTATTAATAAGATTTTCTTGAATGCGAGATATTAATATTTCTTACGTAATACTAAGTGATTGCAAAATGGAATGAATGTAATGTGTATTTTTACCAAAATAGCGGCATGAAAAGCCAGCCCGCCTTACTATAAACATCATTTATTATGTCGGTGTGAGAGATTGATCATAATAAGGGGTAAGATTTATGGCATGAGATTATTTGCGGTAAATGCTGCCTTGCCCGGTTTTCGCTCGACGCCAGATGATGTCGTCAGGCAGGTCGGTTTGCACCAGTTCCACCGGAACTCCCCCGTCATTGATAATCGCCACGAAATAACCGTCGATAGGCTCGTAGGGACCTAACAGCAACTCTTCGCCGATAATGGCCTCTTCAAGATTAGCCACCTTGAACGCCAGGTGTGGTAAGGTTTTAATCAAGCGATGCAGCGGCGAGTTGTCTTCAAACCGGTGCCATTGTATGCGCAGGTCGCCGGGGTTGTCAGAGGTATACATTCCCATCTTGGGGCTGTATACCTCATTGGGGCGGACTTCGGTAGTGGGAATCCCCATATGATGAAATTCATAACTTATGTGGCTTCTCATGGCGCTCATACCGAATAATCGGAAAAAAATTTATCGTTCAAGGTATATTATTAGCTCTTAATTTCTTTATCAACCCAGCCGGAAATTTCCTGATAAGGAACAAACATCGTCTCTCTACGCTTAGGATGGGTCGCCGTAAACACGCCCACAATCGCGCCGTCTTGTGCGTAGACCGGGCCACCGCTCATGCCCGGCACGCCGCCGGCATCGCTCAACCCATATAAACAACTGGTGCCGGGTTTATCCCACCAGCCAAACTCTTTCAACACGCCAGTGGAAGACGTTGGCATAGCGGTATAGGCATTGTAGCCATAAAGGCTGATTTTATCGCCTTTGCCGACGTTCTCCATTTTCGGCAAGGTTCGTCCGGCATTGTCGTGATATATGATGGCCACATCACAGATGGGATTATAGGCCTTGACCTTGACCATCATCATTTTCGCCACATGGCCGGCGGTCAGACTGTACTTTGCCGTCAATGGAAAACTGGAACCAATGGCGCCGGCCAGCACCGGTATACCGACAAAATGGAAATCCGCTTTATTCGACGCTGTCTGATCAACCTTATAGTGACCAACAGCGGTACAGGCGGTTAATATTAAAGGAAATAACATGACTAACGATTTGATTTTCATCTTTACCTTTACCGCTTATGTTTCGGCTAAAAAAATTGATCACGCGGTGATCAAACCTGGCTAAAAACAAAGTCAGTAAAACTAACGGCGAAATTACCGTTTTCTTTAATGGTTAAAGATGCTGTGCAAAACACTATTCTTGAGAAGAAAATAGAGGGATGAGTAAATAACCTTACCTAACTCAAATTTATTGTCGAAATGACCGTTTATAGAAGCAATATACCCCCTATTTATGCGATTAATATTTTTTATGCGATATCATGAAACGGGGAAATATTTAAAAATTCATAAAACTTCCCACCAACGATACGTTTTTTAACAACAAAACCAAATGATCGTTATGCTTGCAGTTGAAAAGTTTACACAAAATAGTGCATTGATAAATAAGGAGAAGTTGTTTGGGATAATATTTATATTAACTATATTCAAAAGGTTATGATAATTGCGGAAATTTATCATTGTTTGCCGCAATGGATTTTTCAACGCTGTTTTGTAACGGAACGGTGAAGCAATAATAATTATGTTAATTTTGGGATAATTCCAAACATATCCTTAACTTTTAATTTATTTCACCAGCCTTTTGTCAAGGATTCATAGGGATGGTTGGTATGAGGCGTGTCACATGAACCGAATAACGATGGGATTAAGTTGTTTGGTTTGTTTTAGTTTTGTTTAATAAATGCTACGTATCCTTGAAATTTAATTTTCAGGGGTATTCAATGAAACAGTTTCTCATATTGCTTGTTGTTATCCTTATCGCGGGTTGCCAAATGAAGTCCGGGGAAATTGATCGGGGGGATTACCGGGTCGACAGAACGGTTTCATCGAACAATCATAATCCTCGCATACGGTTTCTGGTGTTGCACTATACCGCAACCAACGATAGCGATTCCCTGCGATTGCTCACCTCAGGTGATGTGAGCGCCCACTACCTTATAACTGCCCGCCCTGAGACCAGCCATGGCAAGCCGCTGGTCATGCAATTGGTGCCCGAAGCGCAGCGCGCCTGGCATGCCGGGGTTAGCCATTGGCAGGGTAGGGATAACCTGAATGATACTTCGGTAGGCATTGAAATCGTCAATCCCGGCTTTAGCGGCGAAATGGCGGAGAAAAAATGGCATCCGTTTCATCCCGCGCAAATTGAACTGGCGGCGCGGCTCGCTCGGGACATCATTCAGCGTTACCAGCTCACGCCGGACAATGTGATTGGCCATAGCGATATCGCGCCCTTGCGGAAATTCGACCCCGGTCCGCTTTTCCCCTGGGAAAGTCTGGCGCGGCTAGGTATTGGCGCGTGGCCGGACAACAGTACGGTCGTCAAGCACCTGGCCGGTAGAATGCCGCAAGCGCCGGCCTCGGTCGCTAAAATCCAAGCGGCGCTCGCCAACTATGGTTATAAGATTCCGCAGACTGGCCAATTGGATGCCGACACCTTGCGGACTATCAGCGCATTCCAAATGCATTTCAGACCATCGGACTTCTCCGGCAAACCGGATGCCCAAACCGAGGCCATCGCCATGGCTTTGGTGGAAAAATACCGAAGCTGATCACCGCACATTGGCTGAGCGCCCAACGTTCACGATTGCCAACCACTAAGCCAGATTATTGTCCCGCACCCGCTGAGGGCTGTGCTTTCGGCCCACCTCTCAGCGGGATTGCATGCTAAACTGCGGCTGACTTCATCAGCCATATCCTGCCGGCCAAGCTCAATGACGCACTTTTGATTATTTTTTGCTCGTTACTTAAACAATCACTCACGCTAGTGGTGCGCAATCAGGTAAAATAACCAATCGTTCTGACGAAATTATGAAAATTTGGAGGTGAAACCATCATGAGTTCAACTGATCAGCATCCAACGGAGATCCAAAGCAGCCCTTTAACGACAACTTTATCAGGCGTAATCACTAAATCTCCCAGCCGCATCAAAGGGAGCACTGGACGACCCATGGTCAAGGCCACCATTCTGGCCGAGAGTGATAAACGCAGTTCCTATCCGTTAACCGTCGTCGGGTTTGATATCATGGCGCTGGAACTGATGGCGCATTTGCGAGGGGAACGACTGACCGTCACTGGGCGCATGGAGTGGAACGGAGGTTACTCGATTGTTGCAGATCAAATTGTCTCAGTGTGAATAATCATTTTTGCCCGCGACCCAGCTTGCGCATCCAGCATGACATCAAGATGACCATCAGACCGCAGGACACGAGATAACCACTTTTGGAACGTCTTTGTTAAAAGTTTATCTGCAAATCGAAAGAGGCTGTTTCTCCTGTTTAGCCATGGGAAACTGAACAAGGCTGACAGTTTTCAGCATTATAAATCAACGAGTTGGATAGCTTCGTTTCGGTTTGCATAACCGATAAAACGATTTCGTTTAGTCGGCTGGATTAAAAATAATAATGAAATTAACTTGCTATCAACATCAGTCTATGAATAAATAGCGTCATCGGTTTGTTGAACAGACCTATTTATGAATGTCATTTTAGTAAAGTGGTTCCAGTAAAACGGTATTGCAAAAGATCGCTTCTCCGAGGAATTTCCTTCTTTAGTGCTCCCATAAGTAAATCTAGATAGCAGACTATAATCTGCCCGCTGGCAGCTTTGAAAAAGGAAATACACATGTCTAATAAAATGACCGGTTCAGTAAAATGGTTTGACGCAGGTAAAGGTTTTGGTTTCATCACTCCGGCTGACGGCAGCAAAGATGTATTCGTACATTTTTCCGCTATCCAGAGCAATGATTTCAAAACGTTGGACGAAGGTCAACAAGTCGAATTCAACATCGAGCAGGGTCAAAAAGGCCCGTCTGCAACTAACGTTGTAGCTCTGTAAGATTCAACTGGATCTATAGGTTTGTGACCTGATACCGGCCGTAACCGGTAAATACACGTAAAACCTTATTCTTAAGCCCTGGTATTATTACCGGGGTTTTTTCATTTCATCAACCCAACCATTGCTTCACTCTCCGCTTTGAATATACCCCCTTGCCAGCCGTGCTTTTCGACGAATTTGCTATCAACAAAGACCTTGAATTAATGCTAGAATTCGGGTTCGATTGAACAAGGATATGGGTATGAAGATAAATTTTGTCACTTGTCTGCTGGCAATTGCCCTGACTGGATGCGCGGGAAGAGCCGATTATGCCGAGGTGATCAAAACCCCCGCACCAAACGATCTTGCCGGCGTATGGATGAGTTCCGGTCCGCAAAGCGCCATGGTGAGTCCCGAGGCCATAGCCAGTCTGATTATCACACGTTCCGGCGACACGCTGGACTGTCGGCAATGGCAGCGGACTATTGTCAGACGCGGCAAGCTCTACCTGCGCGGTCAGCAGATTTATAACGTCAACGATAAAAATGAAGATAATAAAATCGATGTGTCGGACGGCGTGATGACCTTTAATCGACTGACGCTGCGCCGGGTCGATGCCCCGACCGTCGAATGCCAGGCTTATCTCGCCAAGGTCAATGGGGATTACACTATTCTGGCGCCGGCTGTTCCGGTAAAGCCCGTGAATGCTTCTGGGCATAAACATTCCGGCGGCACGCAGATGAGAAATTCCAAAAGCTGATGTGTCCCGTTGGGATGATTGTCGTTTCGGGCCATAGCCTGGCCCGCCTTACTTCTTCCCGTTACCCGAAAGATTTTGGTGCGCAAAAGAAATCATGACGCACGTTGCTTGTGCAACGAAGAAGAGCCGTTAGCGCCGCTGTTGGGCAGCCTCGTTTAATTTATTTAAAATCATTGAGATAGAATGATGGCACTCTAATTGCTTCGGTTGATTTATTTCTTGCAAAGGCCGGGCGTATGAAAGTGATCATTATCGGTGCTGGAATGGGGGGCGCCACTGCCGGCATTGCCTTGCAACATTGCGGTTATCAGGTTGAGATTTTCGAAGCGGTCCGGCAATTGAAACCAGTGGGCGCAGCTATCTCGATTTGGCCTAATGGCGTCAAATGCCTAAATTTTCTGGGGCTTCAACGACAAATCAAAACCCTTGGCGGCAATATGGCCGCCATGGCCTATCAACATTACCGCTCTGGCGAAACATTGACCCAATTCAGTTTGTCCTCCCTGGTGGCGCGTGCGGGGGAGTACCCTTATCCGGTTGCCCGTGCGGAATTACAAACATTGTTGCTGGATGAGTTCGGTTGGGAAAACGTCCATCTCGGTAAACGTCTGGTGGCGGTGGAAGAGAGCGGCGACCAGGTGATTGCCCGATTCGCGGATGGCGAGTGTCTCCGCGCTGACCTGCTGATAGGCGCGGACGGCGCGCATTCCATCGTCAGGGAGTATGTGCTTGGCCATCCCGTAACGCGTCGTTATGCGGGTTATGTGAATTGGAACGGTTTGGTGGAGGCCGATGAGCATATCGCACCGGCCGACCAATGGACGACTTTCGTTGGTGAAGGTAAACGCGTGTCCTTAATGCCTATAGCCGGCGGGCGTTTTTATTATTTTTTTGATGTCCCGCTGCCTAAAGGGTTGATCCAGGCGCCCGAAAAAATCAAAGAAGATTTGTATGGGTATTTTGCCGGTTGGTGTCCCCCGGTGCAGCGTTTGATCGGACGATTGCAAGCCGACAGTATCAACCGGGTAGAGATCCATGATCTCGATCCCGTCATGACATTATGTCGTGGAAGAGTCGCGCTGCTGGGCGACGCGGGGCATAACGCCACGCCTGATATCGGGCAAGGCGGCTGTGCCGCCATGGAAGATGCGGTGGTTCTGGCGATGGTATTGCGTACGCATTCGCTCGGCATCGAGGATGCGTTATTGCGCTATCAGGCACGCCGACATGAACGCGTCAATTTGCTGGTCTTGAAGGCCCGTAAGCGTTGTCAATTGACGCATGGCGTAGATCCGGCGGCAACTGAGCAATGGTATCAAAGTCTGAAAAGCGAGACCGGCGTTCATATTATCGACGGCCTGATGGACACCATTGACGGAGGGCCCCTTTGAATGACGGTCTGGCATGAAATCAATTGATATACCCGTCATTCTTCAAGTTGCAGGTGCGTTGGCTTTCCTCGCTCACCTCAGTCACTTACTCGAGTAAGCTCCTGAGGATTCGCTGCGTCGCCGCCTTCCTGCAACTCGAATTATTTTGGGTATAAACTATCGATAGCAATATGAAATGATTCGGTAGCATTTCGTCAAGGATAAGCTGTTAAAAATTGATGGATCTTACGATTGTTAAGACTTTCTATGCTGCTTTATCGCTCGGGATATTACCAAGATTCAGCAATGGATCTTTCTCTCGCCGCCCGACAGGAGTATTATCGTTCTCAGGTATTCATTGCCTGAAAACTACTGCATGACAACTGCTGCTTTTCCGCCAATTTTATAATTCTTCTGGATAAAAAACGATTCAATCTTTCTTCACAATGTCATCTTTTTATGAAACGGAAAATTTTTCGCTGTCAACAGAAGGTTGAAGGGGGTTTATTTATTAGCATTATAATGATATGCCATGAAAGAGTGGGTAAGGAATAATTACATTTTTAAAGTTATTCACGTCATCATAACGTTGTAATGTGGCTTGGCGCATTACATTTATTTTCAGGGATTTTCACACATATTATGAAGCATCATTAACATGGTCCACCCACAGAGATTTACCTTTTCCTTGCTGCACCCACGTTATTGGCTGACATGGTTTGGCTTGGGCGTGCTGTTTTTATTAGTTCAATTACCGTATCCGATTCTATACGCGCTGGGCAGATGGTTAGGCCGCTGTTCGATGCCTTTCCTGAAGCGCCGGGCGGCGATCACCCGCAGGAATCTGGAGCTCTGTTTTCCTCAAATGGATAAAGCGAAACTGGAGCGCACTATCGTCAATAATTTTCGCTCGGCGGGATTGGGGTTGATTGAAACCGGCATGGCATGGTTTTGGTCCGATGCCAGAGTGAAGCGTACCTTTGATGTTTATGGCCTGCGCAATTTGCAGCGCGCCAATGAACACAATCAAGGCGTGATGGTGATTGGCATCCACTTCATGTCGGTTGAATTGGGCGGCCGGGCCATGGGACTTTGCCAGCCCATGATGGCGATGTATCGCCCGCACAATAATAAAGCGATGGAATTTGTGCAGACCTGGGGCAGGATGCGCTCCAACAAAGCCATGCTGGATCGCAAGGATTTGCGCGGCATGGTTCATGCCATGAAACACGGCGAGAGCGTGTGGTTTGCCCCCGACCAGGATTATGGCCCGAGAGGCAGTATCTTCGCTCCCTTTTTTGCGGTTAGCCAGGCCGCCACCACCAGGGGAACCTTTACGTTGGCACGTTTGGCCAAACCGAAATTGGTGCCAGTGGTGTTGCTTCGCAAAAAAAACGGCAAAGGCTATCGCTTGCTGATTCAACCGCAGTTGGACGATTACCCTGTGGAAGATGAAATGGCGGCAACCTGTTATATCAATAAAGTGATAGAACAGGAAATCATGCGGGCGCCTGAACAATATCTTTGGATGCATCGCCGCTTTAAAACCCGCCCGGCCGGTGAAATTTCATTATATATCTGAATGGGATGCCTCTCCATTCGCCTGGAGAGGCACCCTGCGCCTCTTTCTCGCCTTCGGCATTCTCTCAAGCGCGGTCCTTCGCAACGCGAAAATTTCCGGGATCGTACATACCCTGAATATTCTCCTCTCCGCTCATCTCAAATCGGTTTATCAACTGAATTAGCTAATAATCCTGCATCTTATCCAGCCATAGTTCATTTGAATAATTTCTATACTTACAGCCTTTAATATAGGGGTGGGAGATAAACATTAAATGTGTATGACGCGTTATCAAGCCTGGATCATGGTGTTAGTTTTCAGTGCGGTATTTTGGGCGGCAAATGCATTCATTTTGTATCGTCTGCTTTGATATTGCAGCTTCCCGCAAGTTTATTTGCTGAGCAAGCCATGTTCATAACAGGAAAGGGGTTTGATGATATAATCACGCGGGTGAATATTTCCGGTCCTTACGCCGGTTATAAGCTGTTTATTTTGGATAACATGCGGGAATATCGGCTAAATCTTCAGTTTTAAGACTAATCTTAAAATTAAAAAAAGGCGTATTGTGAGTATTTTGCCAAGATGGCGCATAGCCTGAATTAAGCGATTAATTAAAAATATCTAGAAATATCATAAGCTTTAGATGAAACCACCAGCCTCGAAATCGGCAAGCCTTAAAAATAACCTATAAAGATTAAATTTTGTTACTAATATAACAAAAAATTTCTGGTACATCTTTTGTTCTAATTCGCTACACTATGCACCTTTCTTTAAGACTACTGGTTTAAACCTTCAAATTATTTATAGGTAAATTATGTTACGCAATGGCCGCTCTCGGGCATTATCGCTGTTAGCTATCCTGGGAATGTCCCTGGCTAGTTTCTCGACTTTCGCTGATACCGACGTTTTTACCGCGCTGGATGATCCTTCTACCGCCAAGAAACCTTTCGATGGCAATGTTCTCGGGAGCTATAACAAGCAATCCGGCAATTCAACCAGTGACTCGCTGGCTGCCAGCAGTACCATGACCTGGTTCCAGACCACCAATGCTTATAGTATCTGGGGCGAAGCCGCCAATAATTCCACCAATGACGAACGCTCTTCAGAAAAATATGAAGCCGGTGCTCGTGCCCGTCATAACCTGGACCCGGATAATTTCCTGTTTTCTCAAGCTGACTGGTTGAGTGACCGTTTTAATGGTTATCGCTCCCGTTCAACTTTTGCAACTGGTTATGGTCGTCAGTTACTCGATGGTCCTATTTCCCAATTACGGGTTGAAGTCGGTCCTGGCGTACGGCATGACGAATTCGAAGGCGGCGGACGGCAAACCAAGGCGCTGGCTTACGGCGCAGCGTCATATACCTATCAGATAACCGATACCACCAAATTCATTCAGGGCGTTTCGTTGTTGGGTAACGATGATCTTACCGCAAACTCTGAAACCGGTTTAGATGTGGCTATCAACAAGACGTTCTCGTTAAAAGTGACTTATGACGTGACGTATAATAGCGCGCCGCCATCCAGCGCGCCTAAACATACCGATACCAAGACCGCGGTTTCACTGGTCTACGGCCTGTAATCACGCGTTATTTCGGTTTTGTTGAAGGTGCATGGCGGGCGGTGTCCGCCATGCAGGCCGGCGACGATGACTCGGTTGGATCGGCTGTCTTGTCATATCCGTTAAAAATGTCGGCTTGGCGTAGAAGAGAATGTTGATAGAAAGGTTAAAATATTATTTTAATCTTTTTTATCACATTTTGGATAACTTGCGCTGGACAAAGGGCTTGCCAATTGCTGTACTAGACCTGACACAGAGTTAGTGTCTTTCATTTATTAAAGGTAAGTTTGATGTCTAAGATTAAAGGTAACGTTAAGTGGTTCAATGAATCTAAAGGATTCGGTTTCATTACTCCTGAAGATGGCAGCAAGGACGTATTCGTACATTTTTCAGCCATTCAGGGTAATGGCTTTAAAACGCTGACCGAAGGTCAACGCGTGGAATTTGAAATCACTAACGGCGCCAAAGGCCCATCGGCTGCTGACGTTACAGCTATCCAATAGCCAATATTATTAAAAAAACCCGCCTAGTGCGGGTTTTTTTTGCGCTAAAAAGCCTCGATACCGGCGGTGTCCAAGGAAAAGACGAGGTCTTGGCGAGTGAAAACGAAGTAGCGCGGGTCATCATAGCGTTATAAAGAACCGCCTAAGATGATCCCGGCGGATACGCAATGAGCTATGCTTCTGATCAGGGTAAATTTTGATCGCGGGTTTTAACCGAATCCATAATCACAATGAGCTGCCGCTTTAGTCGCCAGTGTATACCCTAAATAATTCGAGTTGCAGGAAGGCGACGACGCAGTTCAAGGGAGGTCATATGCGCCTTAACACTTTTTCTTCTGTCCGTGCTTGGCGGACCCTATCATGCTAACGGCCGCGTTGGGTCAATTCGCCGTGGTCAGAGAGTGGGAAGCGAATTTAAAAACCTGCCTTGATCTGATGAAGCGGGCGCTGGCGGGCGGCGCCGATTTGTTGGTGTTGCCGGAAAACGTCCTGGCGCGGGATAATAGCGATGCGGATTTTGTGTTGAAGGCGGCACAACCGCTGGAAGGGCCGTTTGTGACCCGCCTTTGCGCCGCCAGTCGCGATAATGACTTGACCATGATGATGACCCTGCCCGTACCTACAGGCGATGGCCGTGTCTATAATCAGTTGATTGTCGTGCGTCAGGGCAAGATTATCGCGTCATATCGCAAATTACATCTCTATGACGCTTTTGCCATGCATGAATCGCGGCATGTCACGCCGGGTATCGAGATTCCACCGTTGGTGGAAGTGGCTGGCATGAAGGTCGGGCTGATGACCTGCTACGATGTCCGTTTCCCTGAGCTGGCGCGGCGGTTGGCGCTGGACGGCGCACAGGTGCTGGTTTTACCTTCAGCCTGGGTCGCCGGTCCGTTGAAAGAAATGCATTGGCAGGTGCTGGTGACTGCCCGGGCTTTGGAAAACACCTGTTATATGGTGGCGGTTGGGGAGTGCGGCGAACGCAATATTGGCAATAGCATGGTGGTGGATCCGCTCGGCATCGTTATTACCCGGGCGGCGAAAACGCCGCTGCTAATGTTTGCGGAATTGCAGAGCGCGCGAGTTGAAGATGCGCGCAGGGTATTGCCGGTATTGGAAAATCGGCGGTTTGCGACGCCGCGTCTGTTGACGGAATGAATATTGTCGACGATTCTGACTGCTGGCGAATGCGCGGGAATCGGCGTGTTTTTTCGCACCCGGAAGGTGAAACTGTTACAGATATTGCTTGTGTTGGGGCGCTAATAGCGGTACAAAGCCTCTAATAGTCAGTCGCTGGTTTTATCAGCAAATGTTAATCAAGAAGGTGATTATGGAAGGTTTAAGCATTACTAAATTGTTGGTTATCGGCGCGTTAATCGTGCTGTTGTTCGGGACCAACAAATTACGCAGCTTGGGCGGCGATCTGGGTGCCGCGATTAAGGGCTTCAAAAAGGCCATGAACGATGAACCGGCCGCACCGAAAACACAAACTGAAGAACCACCGGTAAACCCTCAGGTCACCGAACACAAAGACTGAATGGTCAAAAAAGGATGGGCGAAACAACCATCCTTTTATTTCAGCCCGCATTGGCGCTTTATTTCACTTCAATGCCTTTAGCCTGCAAATCAGCATGATAGGAAGACCGGACAAAGGGGCCGCAAGCCGCATGGGTAAATCCCATCGCCAGCGCCTCGGCTTTCATGTCGTCGAATTCCTGAGGGCTGACATACCGTTTCACCGCCAGATGATGCCGGCTGGGTTGCAGATACTGGCCAAGCGTCAGCATGGTGACGCCATGACGGCGTAAATCCCGCATCACATCGATAATTTCTTCATTGGTTTCGCCCAGGCCGACCATCAGCCCGGATTTGGTCGGAAGATGCGGATTGGCTTCTTTAAAACGTTCCAATAGCTTCAGCGACCATTGATAGTCGGCGCCAGGTCGCACTTGGCGATAGAGCCGCGGCACGTTTTCCAGGTTATGGTTGAAAACATCCGGCGGCGAAGTGTTGATGATGGCCAGTGCGCGATCCATGCGGCCGCGAAAATCGGGAACCAGCGTTTCGATTTTGATGTCGGAATTTTTTTCCCGAATGGCACTGATGCAATCAGCGAAATGCTGAGCGCCGCCGTCCCGTAGATCATCCCGATCCACCGAGGTGACGACGACATAGTGCAATCCCATATCGGCAATGGTTTGCGCCAGTTTCACCGGCTCCGCCGGGTCGGGCGGCATGGGCCGTCCATGGGCCACATCGCAGAACGGGCAACGCCGGGTACATATGGCGCCCAGAATCATAAAGGTGGCGGTGCCGTGATTGAAGCATTCGGACAGGTTGGGACAGGACGCTTCTTCGCAAACGGAATGCAGGCCGTTTTTACGCATGGCGGCTTTAATGCTTTGTATGCGCGTGGAATCCGAGGGCAGCTTGATTTTCATCCATTCCGGCTTGCGCAATATATCCTGCCGTTCTACCGCTACGGTTTTAACCGGAATTAAGGCCAGTTTATCGGCATCCCGGTATTTGACGCCGCGTTCCATCTGTATCGGTTTACTCATAATTGTGCTGATCCCGCGCCGAATGTAGCAGTATGGGTATCCCTGTATCCCTATGGATGGATTTACCATGCAAACTGTTACACGACTGTTCAAATTAATTTGAAAAAAACGTCAAAATTATAACATATTTCACTGCGGCGATACATGTTCTTCAGCCGGCGCCGAAAATTCCTCGGCATGCCAGGGTTTGTACTCGATTTCCGGGTGGCCAAGCAAGGAAGAAAAACACTCAATCAGCACCTGCGCCACATCGTCGACTTGCACCTCAGGGGCGTAATCGCTAATCTGCGTCATTTCCAGACCCGGGTATCCGCAAGGATTGATCCGCAGAAAGGGTGACAAATCCATTGCGATATTCAACGCCAGCCCGTGAAATGAACAGCCTTTGCGAATTCGCAGCCCCAGCGAACAAATTTTCTTATCGCCCACGTATACGCCCGGCGCCTCGGCGCGCGCGCGCGCGGCAATAGCATAGCGGGCCAGGGTCGCCACCACCGTATCTTCCAGCAACGTCACCAGTTGCCTGACGCCCAACTTGCGTCGCTTCAGGTCAAGCAGCACGTACATTACCTGTTGGCCGGGGCCGTGAAAGGTGACCTGCCCGCCGCGATCGCTTTGGATGACCGGAATGGAGCCCGGCAACAGGATATGTTCCGGCTTGCCGGCCTGGCCCTGAGTAAACACTTGCGGGTGCTGCACCAGCCAGACTTCATCCGGCGTGTCGCCGGTACGAAGGTCGGTAAAGCGATGCATTGCCTGCGCCACAAGATCGTAAGGCTGCAGCAGTAATTGACGCACAATGATTTTTTTCAACGCAATCGTCCTCTGCCCGGTTAAAGCACCATGCGTACCATGGCGATTTTGCCCAGTTCCTCATACAGCGTTTCCACCTGCTCGATGTGCGTGGCGGTAATGGTAATGGATACCGAGTGATAATTGCCTTTGCTGCTGGGTTTGACCTCGGGGCTGTAATCGCCGGGCGCGTGGCGCTGCACTACTTCAACGACCTCATCAACCAGCTCGGGGCGCGCCACGCCCATAACTCTATAGGTGAAGGTGCAGGGGAATTCGAGCAGTTCATTCAGTTTGGTTTTCATTGGCGCTCCGGATAGGATGTTTGTCCCGGCAAAAACGATGAGCCGGAAAAACGACACTCCCGCATTGGCGGGAGTGTTAATAATAGGATCTATTATAGGGTCGGAGATTTAGACCTGACAAGAAATGCTTCGATTAACCGAACCAATGATGGAACATCAATTTGATGTGATCGATCATCCGGCTAAAGAAGTTGCCTTCCTTCACTTCATTCAGCACGACCAGCGGCCGCTGATCAATGGTTTTTCCGTCAAGCTGGAAATTGATGGTGCCCACTTGCTGATTGAGCGCCAGCGGTGCGTGCAGTTCATGATCGTTCAGGGTATAGCTGGCCTTCAGGTCTTTCATCCGTCCGCGCGGTATGGTCAAATAAGCGTCTTTGTCCACGCCGAGCTTGACTGCGTCGGCATCGCCGAACCAGACCGGCTCAGAAGCGAATTCACGACCGGCTTTCAATGGCGCCACGGATTCGAAGAAACGGAAACCCCAGGTGAGCAATTTACGGGTCTCGTTTTCACGTCCTTTTGCCGAATGGCCGCCCATAACTGCGGAAACCAGCCGCATCTGACCTTCGGTGGCCGAAGCTACCAGGTTAAAGCCGGCGGAATCCGTATGGCCGGTTTTGATGCCGTCTACATTCAGATTGGTATCCCACAACAGGCCGTTACGATTCAATTGACGGATATTGTTGTAGGTGAATTCCCGCTCTTTATAAGTGGCGTATTCGTCCGGCACATCACGAATCAATGCTTCGCCAATGGTTGCCATATCACGGGCTGAACTGTATTGCCCCGGCGCATCCAGGCCATGTACCGTCTCAAAATGCGTATTTTTCAAGCCCAGTGCATTGACGTAGTTATTCATCAAGCTGACAAAGGCGTCCTGGCTGCCGGCGACATAATCCGCCATGGCCACGCACGCATCATTGCCGGATTGCAGGATAATACCGCGGTTTAATTCTGAAACCGGAACATGATCGCCCGGTTTCAAAAACATCAAAGACGAACCCCGAAATACCGGATTGCCGGTGGCCCAAGCGTCTTTATTGACGGTAACCACGTCATTGGGCGTAATTTTGCCGGCTTTGATCGACTGGCCGATGACATAACTGGTCATCATTTTGGTCAGACTGGCGGGGTCGCGACGGTTGTCGGCATTTTGTTCAGCCAACACCTTGCCGGAATTATAATCGATGAGAATGTAAGCTTCAGCATCGATTTGCGGTACGCCGGGAATCATGGTTTTGAGATTAACATCATCAGCGTGGCTGTAAGCCAGGGGAGTCAGCGCGATGACGGTACTTAAAACTAAACGCTTGAATAAAAGGTGAGTCATTACTTTATTCATGTCAGGACAACAGCATCCATGGAAGTGAGTTAAAAACGTGCCACACTATAGCAGATGTAAAAAAGGCCGGCATCAGACAATCGATGACCTCATAGCGGAGAACTTTTTAATAATGTTTCAGACTACGCGGGGATTAAAGGCTCGCGTAGTCTGATGTCGGGGTGCGGGCGGCGTGCCGCCAAAACTACATGCTCTGTTCCGCGGTGGTAATAAAGGATTGCTGCTGCGCTTCGCTGGTCAAACGCTGTTGTAGTGCAAGCGCTTGCTGGCGATTATTGAACGGTCCCAATTGCACCCGGTAAAGATTGCCATTGGCGGTCACTTTACCCGGCACGCCAAAACGTTGCCCCAGCGTTTTTTGCCAGCTCAACGCCCGCTGTTTGTCAGCCAAGGCGCCCACTTGAACCACATACAGACCGGTTACCGCAGCGGCTTTCTTTGGCGAATAGGTTGCTGCGGCGGGGTTGCCGGACGCGGAACGGGCGGGCGTGTATATCGCGGCGGCGGAGCTGTGCGGCGGTTCGCTGACCGGCATTCTGGCGGCCGAGGGCGAGGCGCCTTCACCGTCGGATTCAATGACGCCAGGCGGTAAGGGCTTAGGCGCGCCCAGCAATCCGCCGCCATTACCGGAACCGTTCATTGGGGCGGCATTCGCCGGCACCGGGCTGTCATCTTCTTGATCAGGCACCGGGCTGCCATTTTGCTCGGAAC
>Ga0224528_1000135_pt1 | contig 60187 bp, 68 predicted proteins | sample CBST25metaG_2_FD_179888 | JGI IMG/M metagenome (GOLD analysis project Ga0224528, IMG submission 179888) | Peat soil microbial communities from Stordalen Mire, Sweden - C.B.S.T25 | ecosystem: Environmental > Terrestrial > Soil > Wetlands > Peat | place: Sweden: Norrbotten County, Stordalen Mire...
CAAAGTAAGGCGAAGTCCACCGGCTCCCACCGAAGCCAAGGAAGATGTAACCCGCCGACATCACGATAATCGCTTCGAGCTTCGTGACCACGTAGTGAATCACGATGATGATGTAGGAGGCAAGCACGATGCAGGCGGCCAGAATCGTCGTGATGGCCCCGCCAGGCTCTGTCAGGAGACTTGTGGAGGAAACCTTGGTGAAGAGATCGGAGACAATCTGAAGCCCCTGGGTCATGATGTCCGATGGATTCTGCGCCACGGAAACACCCGCCGCGTTTGCGCCGAGCTGAGCGAAGCTGTTGACGATGGCGGGTATCCAGGTCTGGCCGTTGATGAGAACGGCGTAGAAGAAGGAGACGACCAGCAGCTTCTTAATCAGGCTCAGGAACAGGCCGTTGAAATCGTGCTCTCGGAGCAGTTGCGGCGCTCCCCAGGCGAAGTCCAACGTGGCCAGAACATAGAACAGGAAGGAGGATTCCTGCATGATCGTAGGTATCCATGCGTTCGCCGCCTGCTCAATCTGTTGAAATGTTCCACCCACATCGACAGGAGCCTGAGCATGGGCAATGGCGGCCGAGGCAAGCGCCACGGCCACCACAAAGAGACGACTTCGTCTGTGAGTCATACGTTACCTCAAAATGCCACACCATCGGACTTCAGTGTTGGCTTTGCGAAGAAGTTGGCGCTTGTATTGGCCGCGCACACCTTCCCCTCGTCCGTGGTTGCCCAGTCTGCCGGAGCACCTGCCTGTTTTTGCTTACAGAGTAGAGTGAGTTGCCTGCGGAGATCGTCGTGTTTGGCAAGAAATGCCGAAATGCTGCCGGGAGTGGCATGGTCAACATCGCCGCCCCCGGCATTTTGAAAGGCCGATACGATCGGACTCGGCCCAATGTGCCGGCAGCCTGCCACGATCATCAATCCGGCACTAACCACAAGAGCGCAAAACATCTTCATCGCATTCTCCTAAAATGAAACGCCGTCGCTCGTCACCTGAGTTTGGCCAAAGAACAAGTCGGCGTTTGCCTGCTTTGTTGATTCCGCCTGAACGAGCGCACCTTGATAGGACGCTTTGCTCTGCATATCCGCCATCATCAGTTGACGCAGTTTCATCAATTGTTCGGCCTGATTCTCCGCAATCTGGTTCCCGACTTCGATGGCCTGCATTCTGCCCACTGCCGATTGACTCTGGCCTTGCAATGTTTGCAGCAATGCTGCGTCGCTGTTGAATTGCGAGTTTTGAAGTCCGGCGGCGCTCAAAGCGCCCAGCGTGCTATCGAGGCTGGTTTGACTCCAGGTCTGATACGACTGCCCGTAATTGGTGGACGATGAATAGCCAGGGAAGCGAAGACGGAATGAGCCATCCAGATTGCTCATTGTGTAGGAGAGCGATCGGCCTGTCTGCACAATCCTATTGAGATTGGTAATATCCGACGCCACGGTCCCGAAGAGTTGATTGGTAATGGTGACGCCGTGCTTGGCCATGTCGGCAAGCTGGTTCAATTGGTTTTCAACCATCAGGACTTGTTTTTCGAGCTGACCGGCCAACTCCGCATAGTTAAGCAGTTGGGTGTATTCGGTTGCGAAGACACCCGGCACTCCTGCATATGCCGGGGCTGGGTTGACAGTTTCAGCCGCCATCAAGGCGACCAGGACGATTGCGGTTGCGCTCTTAGCGAGCCATTTCGACTGCATGGTTCATTCCTCCTTCGTAGTAGTCGATCCATCCTCGTTCAACTTTCCTTTCCTTCATCCACTCGGATATCCAGCCCTCGCCGAACTCCGTGGCCAGGGCTTCGATTCGCGCGCGATCCTTTTGGCCGGAGACTCCGAGAAACGCCAGCGCCACTGGCCCGAGACGGAAGGAGATCATGCGCCGTCCAAGCCGCTGCACGGTGTAGTAATCGCGCTTTGGCGTCGCAGTCTGAAGCAGCTCTATCTCACGGCTGTTGAGGCCGGCATACTCGTAGAACTGGCGCATTCCTTCGTTGCCAGCCTCAGAGTTCGGCAAGTAAATCTTCGTTGCCGTGCTTTGCAGAATCGCCGATGCAATCGGCGACTCCTTCACGTCTGCCATGCTCTGCGTCGCAAGCAGAACCGCCGCGTTCTTTTTGCGCAGAGTCTTGAGCCAGTCCTGAATCTTGTCGCGCCAAGCCGGATGCTTCAGGAACAGCCAGGCTTCGTCGATGGGAACCAGAGTCGGGCTGCCATCGAGCGCCCGCTCCATGCGCCGGAAAAGATAGAGCAGAACCGCCATGACTGTCGCCTCGCCGTAGGAGCCGCTTAGCAGCGTCTCCATCTCGCAGACAACGAATCGCGCCGTCGTCAGGCCGTCGTTGCGCGAGTCGAGCAATCCGCCCAACGCTCCGTCAATGACGTAAGGTTGCAAACCGGCCTTGAGCTTTTCATCCTGAAGGTTAGCTTCAAGTTCGGTGAGCGTTCGCCGTTCGCGCGGGGCGCTGGCGAGCTGTTGCAAAGCGCGGTGAATGGTGTTTCGTTCCCCCGGCCCGATGTCCACTTTCTGCATCCGCAGCACGGTCTCCACCCATTCCTGCCCCCAGCCAAACTCCGCTTCGTCGTCAATGTCCCGAAGCGGCTGAAAGGACAGCCCGCCTTCGCCGATGTCATAGAAGCGCCCGCCCGCGGCCTTGCACAGTCCGTACAGGGAATGCCCTTTATCGAATGCGAAGACCTGGGCATTGGGATAACGGAACCACTGGGCCACAAACAGCGCCAGGCTCACCGACTTGCCCGCGCCTGTCGGACCAATCAGCAGCGTGTGGCCCACGTCGTAGTCGTGCAGGTTCAGGCGATATGGAACGCCGCCCTGCGTAGCCGCATAGAGCAGCGGCGGCGAATTCGGCGGCATCTGCGAGGATGGATTCCTCTTTTCACCCGCCCACACCGCCGAGATCGGCATCAGGTCAACATAATTGCGCGTATGCGCGATGACGCGGCGCACTTGCGCCACGCCATTTCCCGGCAGAGTGCCGAAGAACGCATCGACGGCATTGATGTCCTCGACCCGGACACCGAATCCACGATTGATGAGTACCTTGCGGAACTCACCAATGATGTTCTCCAGGAACTTCCGGTCCTTGTGTTGCAGGACAATGGAAGAGGAGAGATAGCAGAAATGCACGTCACCTGATGTCGCTTCCGCCAGAGCGCCATCCGAGTCCGAGACCATCGTCATGGCGAATTGATTCAGTTGACCGCCGCCGCTGGACTTGAAGACCTGATCCTTCAGGCCGCGCTGCTGAAACTTCCACTTCTTCCCGATCTTGGCGATGATTCCTTGGGCCTCAGAGGGGTCCATCAGAATTGCACGTGTGTTCCAGCGGTATTCGCAGGGCACGGTGTCCAGCACCGAAAGAGCGCCGGGGTAGGTGGAACGCGGGAAGGCATCGACCGACAGCGTGCGAAGATGACGGTCCCCCATCATGGGTTCGATCCCGCCGCGAAGATCCTCCATCGCCAGCAGATCGTTCAAGAACACCGGAATCTCCGGCTGCATGACAGGGCCTTTCACGCCCGTCAGGCAGCGGCGGAGGTAGGCGAGCAACTCATCGTCCACGCGCTCGTACCCATCGCCCAGGTTCGTGACGACCGCCTTCAGCCGCGACATGGGAAATTGTGCCGCGAAGACATCCTCGAACTGGCGAATCTTCGTCTTGAAAAATCGCAACGCCTCCGCGCCGGCGTTGGCTCCTTCGCTATGGCCCGAGTCCGACCCCGACATCATGAAGCCCGCGAGCTTTTCGGACGCAACCAGCGGCGGCATATACGTCAGAGCTAGGAAGTATTCGTTCTCGAAATGGCTGCCCTCAAGGGCGAACTGCTCCCGCCGCTCCCGGTCAATCAGCGCGGTGACAGCGTCGGGGAAAGCGCCTTCCGGTGAATAGCCGCTTGAGAACGAGCGAAAGGAATCGACCTGAATCATCCAACCGCTTCCCAGCCGCAGAATCCGATTCAGTCGCCGCGCAATTGCCGCCATCTCCGCATGAGTGGCGGATTGAAGATCAGGCCCCCGGTATTGCCACGCCGCCAGCAGCGATCCATCCCGCTGCAAAATAATTCCGTCCTCGACCAGCCCGAACCACAAGAGCAGGTCCGCCAACCCTGTCGGCTGTTTCCGCGTCTCTCCAAACACAGCTACCTCCAGCCCCGCTTCGGCGTCTTGCCAAAAGCGGCAACCCCGCTTTTGGCAGGGTAGAAATCTTTGTATTGCAGGTGTCGGCTGTAGACCTTCCGCATCATCGGATCGGCTTTGCCGATCCTCGCAAGGACAATGACAATCGTCCAGAAGCCCACAATCGCCAGCAGAAACGAGACGAAGGTCATGACGCTCACAGCCATCATGGCCGCGCCCAGCCCGGCCATGATGACCATCTCCCGGTCGCCGCCGAGGAGTTGCTGCGGTCTGCTCAACGAAGTCCGCATAATGGTCTGTTCCGGTTCGTTCATTGCTGTCTCCGAGAACGGAAGGATCGAATAGACAGGGATGGTTGAGCTTGCTCCCATCCCCGTTTCAGGGATTCGGTGTTGTCACCCTCTTGCGACGAGCGCAAGAGCAGGTTGAGTGATTGCGTGGACCGGCAGCGACAGCGAAATCTCCGCAGCCTGCCCGATGAACGATGACATCACCTGTGCGGCGAAGACGACGCAGCAGACGGCAATGCCAACGTGCAGCAGCCGCTTCATCGTCTCGCCCATCTCGCCGCCGGCAAATGCCAGCGTCGCTCCAAGCGCTACGATTGCAACTACCGAAATGGCATAGGCGACCGGCCCGGTCAACGATGTAACCAGCGTCGTCAGGGGGCCTTCCCAGGGCAGGTTGGTTCCGGTCTCGGCTGCGAATGCACAGCACGAGCCCGCCGCCAGCGCGAAGCCGAGCATAAGGGACATCTGAGCCGTCCGCTGCCGCGCCAAAAGAAAACTACGCATTTGATCCATCGATTCCTCCGAGTGCCCTCCGGCACGGTTAAGCGAAAGGCAACTTCCTCTCGCGGCCTTCCACGGTTGGACTTCAGCTCTGCCGATGCCGCGCAGAGCTAGGGACTTTCAAACCTGCGTCATAAGGTAGCGGCCACCTTCATACCCGGTGACAACCGCCACCTCTTGAACCTTCCGGCCCGCAACGGGATCGTTGACTACCGAGATCACCAGATCGACGGCGCTCCCGATCATGCGCTGCTGCGGCGCATCTGTTGCTTCCCGGACCAATGCCTCCAGCCGGTCGAGCGCCTCCGTCGCGCTATTTGCGTGGAGGGTCGAGACGCCGCCCGGATGGCCTGTGTTCCAGCTCTTGAGCAACGGCAGTGCGGCAGCGCCGTCGCGGACTTCGCCGACCACGATCCGGTCAGGCTTCAGTCGCAGCGCCACTTTCAGGCACTTCAACTGATCGAACTCCGTAGTCGCCAACATGCTCAAGCTGTTTGCGGAGTCGAGTAGAAGTTCCTGTGTGTCTTCAATCACCAGCACGCGATCGCCGGGCGTCAGCGTACCAATCTCTTCGAGAATGGCGTTGGCAATCGTCGTTTTGCCCGCGCCCGTGCCGCCGACGATCAGGATGTTCTTGTGGGCAACGATGGCCTGTTGAATGACCTCAAGGTGATCGAGATTTGTGACCGAGTCGATGAAGTCTTCCTGCTGCGAACGCCGGTTCCGCGGATCATCCTTCGTCGTCAAGATGCCTTGCCGCTGAAGGTCTTTGAGGCTCCGCTTCTTGTCCGACTTCACACGGATGGCAAACGACGGCGACGGGACCACTGGCTCGATCAACCCGGCAAAGCGGTATTTCCAGATCGGAAGCTGCGTCTCCAGGACTGGCCGCATCTCTGTCACCGTTGTCTTTTGCATCGAGGCAATCGTCATCATTGCCCCGCGCGCCTGCCTGCTTGATAGCTCGCCAACCTGCTCGAATGGCGATCCGGTCCGCTTTACCCAGATGCGGGAATCCTCGTTGACAAGAATGTCTTCGAGGCCGCTCGACTTGTCGAGCAGTCCGACAATCACCGGCCCCAACTCATCGCGCAGCTTCTCTTTGAGCCGTTCCTGCTTCTCGTCTGTGTGCGAGTCCTGGTTCATCGACTCCTCAAGTCAAACTTCATCTCGAGCTTGCCTTCGCCTCACACTGCGATGTACATTCCAATAAAGATGAATGTAACACGATTCCGGGTCGTTTTGGCAAATCTGTTTGAAAGGAGGTCAGTCATGGACAGAACACGGAACGCCGTCGAGCGGATGCTGGCCGCTCTTGACGCGCCGGCCTACGACCTTGGAATCCTGAGCGAACGCGGAATGCTGCCCGGCCTCTCGAACCTCACTGCCGCGGACGTTCTCTCCCGGCTCCCGCTCCTCAAGGCCCACAACGCACGCGGCGCGCACATCTATATTCGGCCAACTGGAGAACACCGCTTCACCGTCCTCGACGACCTGAATTCTGATTCTGTTGCCCGGCTCGCCGGCGATGGCCTTGAACCGTGCGCTATGGTTGAAACCAGCCTCGGCAACTTCCAAGCTTGGCTGAAGCACGATGACGTGTATCCGACCCCGCTGTCCACCTTCATCGCCCAGGTACTCGGAAAGCGATATGGCGCGGACCCCAGCGCAGCCGATTGGCGGCGCTTTGGCCGTCTTCCCGGCTTCACCAACTGCAAGCCCAAATATCGCAAAAATAATGGTCTCTATCCATACGTTCTTCTACGGAGTGCGACCGGAGCGCAGTACCGACAAGCTGGCTATCTACGCCTCGAAATGACAAAACTCTACCAACTTGAGGTGCAGGAGCGGGAAGCGCGCGCCGAGCATTACAGCGCCAATTCTTTTGCACCTGCGGGAAAGCCATCTCACTCTTGGCTCTCCCTTGAGCGTTTCCGCAACGCTCCCAAGTTCCACTTGCGGCCCGCCGCCGCCGACCTCGCCTATTGCGTCGCCGCATTGTCGCTGCGGATGCCGGAAGATGCGATTGCAACGACCCTCGACAGCCAATATCTCTCCCGCGACCCCAACCCCTCCCGGAAGGCTGCCTACATCAAGCGCACGTTGGCGAAGGCGAGATCATGGGCGCAACGCTAGGTACATTCCAGTTGCCGATACCCGTCCTTGTCCTCCAGCTCTGCCCGCCGTTAGTGTCTCCGCTGGTCCAGCCCCTTCCCGCCGCGGCGAGACATCTGCAATCCCGACGGCTGAATGTGAGGAGTTTGAACACGCAGCTCCAATTCAGTTTGCCTTTCTGTTTGCGTTCAGCGTGCCGCGCTCAGAGCACCCACGCCCTGCGGACGCACGCTCTCCTTCCAGAGATTCTTGTCCTTCGGATGTGGACTCCTTTCCCCAGGCAAGCTGTGGTCCCCTTCCACAAATCTCTTCCACTCGCCTTGGGAGTGGGCCGCGACGGCACACCCTCCGGGCAAGCATGTACCGCACCCAGCGGACAAACTTCAAAAAAGGAGCTTCAAACCATGTTCAACAAAGTCATCCTCATCGGCCGTCTCGGAAAGAATGCAGAAGTCAAAACCGCGCAGAACAAGAAGGACTACGCCGTTCTCAACCTTGCCACCAGCGAGAGCTGGAAAAGCGACAAGGGAGAGTACGAAACCCGCACCGAATGGCACCGCGTCTACGCCTGGGGCAATCTCTCCAACTTCGCCAGGACGCTCCAGAAAGGGCAGCTCGTCAGCCTGGAGGGGAAGATCAAGTACCGGACGGTCGAGGAAGATGTCGAGGGCAAGCCGTTCAAGCACACCATCGCCGAGATCCACGCTTCCAGCATGAGGCGCCTCTCGAAAGTCGAAGCCGCCGACGATCCGACCGACGGCGCGGACGAGGAGTAGTCCTCGTCCATAATGCCCAGAGGCGAGCCACTCGCCTCTGGGCGTTTTTCTGCACAAATCATCAAACCGTCACCCAAACGCAATCAGGCTGTACCGGGCAGCTTGCGACATGGAATACACCGATTCGAGGCCCCATGCCGACTTTGGGTACTGATGTGGACGACGAGTGCATGGCGATATATGATCAACTGAGAGTACTTTTTGGCTGCTAGGCCTTTTTAGGAAGAACTCACAGCCTGGGCGAGGCTGCTCAAACCCGGCCGCTATCGGTTCAGAGTTGATGACCGGAGGTCTTGCAACAAGCAAACTGTTCGCTTTTTGTTTGCTTTTTTGTTCCATGTCAGTTACATTTCATCAGTGCAACCGAGGATGCGGGGAACAATAGGCGAGTTGTCCACAGACTGCCCCGGATGTGGTGCAAAAGGAGTCACTTGCCGAAAGGGTTTCCCTGCCCCAAAATAAAGATTGACGCGAATTGATCGCTACGGGGCGGCTTAGAGGCGACTGGATGGGATTTCCATGGGACGATTGGGTGCCTGGGGCCCTCAACAAACTCCAGATGGGGAAACTCCTGGAGGGAGGGTATGTAACCTACAGCGGTTCTGTGCCTAAGCTAGGCCACTCATCTTTGGACCTTTCGCTGGCTGATGACGCATTTGAGATGTTGGAAGGCAGTGTAAAACCATCACAGAGCCCATACGATTGGTTCATCATGAACAACGGGCTCGCCAAGAAACTTCCCCAACCGGCAGGCGGCGTCTATGAACTTAAGCGGCAAAGAACCTATGTTTTCAGGTTACAGGAAAAATTGGAAGTCGATCTGCGGAACGCGGGAGTGATCTATGGCCAAGCAACGGCAAAGAGTTCCGTCGGTCGAGTGGATGTTCTTGCCAGGCTAATCGTTGATGGAATGAAAACATACGAATCCTTTGATCCGATTGGGCTGAAGCGGGGATCAGGAGGCATGTTTCTCGAAATCACCCCGATAACCTTCAACGTAAAGGTCAAAGCGAATACTTCTCTCACTCAGCTTAGGTTTTTCTATGGAAATCCGGAAGACGCAATCATCAATTCGAAGGAGCTATTCAACACGATTTTTCGCGACTGCGAGCACCGAGACGAAAGTCTGACCGTGAATCTGTCTGAAGCTACGATTGGAGACCCCGGCGGGACCCCATGCTACGGGGTAGCATTTCGCTCGAAGGCACCAAACGACAAGGGAACCCCTGTTTCCCTCTGGAAGCAGACCGAAAGAACAGACCCATGTGCGTATTGGGACATCGAGGTAACGGATAAACTCCGACGGCTAATTATCAAGCCCGACATCTTCTACATCCTGAGATCAAAAGAGAAGCTCTATGTTCCGAAAGGGATTGCAATCTATTGCCGTGCCAGCGACGAAACGATGGGGGAAATGCGGATTCACTATGCGGGCTTCGTGCACCCCTACTTTGGCCTTTATAGAGAGGACAAAAAACAAGGGACACCTCTGATTTTCGAAGTGCGCGGCCATCAGGTTCCGGTCAGCCTCGCCGACGGGGAAAAGATGGCAAATCTTATTTTTTATCGGATGTCGGAGGATGCACCGCCTCTAAGTAAGGAGGAAGAGGAAGATGAGGCAAAGGGCTACGGAAGCCAGGACCTGAAGCTCTCAAATTTCTTTGGAGATTGGCCGACACATTTGAGGAGAGGAAGTGATGGCGATGTTAAAGCAGAAGAGGTATGAACAGCCCAACTCGTTATTTCCCCTCGCGGCGAGTTTTCGGATCGTAAAGCTAGATGAAACGGATGCTCGGCGCGATTCGGACGAGCTTCGGACTCTCGTGAGCCTTGTAGGTGCGAGCGAAGAAATGTACCCGAGTATTCGCCGGTGGCTACAGGAAAAGGTTATTCCTGGTCTCAGGTCATCCGAGCGGATCGCTTGGGTCGCGTATGAGGGAGAAGACCCGATTGCAGCAGCCGTCTTGAAGTTGGGACAGGACTCAAAATTCTGCCATCTGAAAATTAAAAGTCAATTTCAAGACTTGGATCTCGGACAGCTTTTCTTTACCCAGATGACCCTTGAGGCGAGGCACATCGCCAAAGACATTCACTTCACCCTTCCTGAAAGCCTTTGGGAATCAAGTACTGGGTTCTTCCAATCTTTCGGATTCGCACAGGCGGCCAAGTCGTACAAGCAATATCGCAACGGGGAAACTGAGCTGGCTTGCACGGCACCACTCCGGGATGTGCTCCATTCGGCCTTGGGCCGGCTTCCCGGTCTCGTAAGAAAATTCAACGTAAGCGGATACGCGCTTGGCGGCGATCTCTTGGTCAGCATGAAGCCCAAATTTGCTGCGCGTATCCTTTCGGGATCCAAGATCGTCGAAGTCCGGAAAAAGTTCTCCGAGAAGTGGGTAGGTTGTAAAGCAGTGCTCTACTCCTCTAGCCCTCAACAGGCGCTCGTTGGGGAGGCTACCGTACGCTCAGTCTCCTCGGGGGCACCAGAGGAGATTTGGGAAGAGTTCAAGACAGGACTCGGGTGTACCTCTAATGAGTTTTCGGCGTACGTCGGCCCAGCACAGGTGGTCAGCGCAATTGAGCTCGACGACGTCTTTCCCTACAACGCGCCTGTCCCCCTGTCACAGATTTCGCATCTACTCGGGCTCGAGGAGGATCTACGACCGCCTCAATCCTACTGCGATCTCAGACTCGACGGGAGCCAAAGTGCGTGGGCAAATGCTGCCGCAGTCGCGAGCGTGCTGCACGGTCGCATTCCAAACGCGAGGTCTGTCTCCCTATAAAACGAGATTCTTCTAAACCATCACTAACAGACACTGGCGCTCATTGACGATGCTTTTTAGGGCAAGTCTGTTACCCGGTCGGATTATAGTAATGGAAAATGCCGTAATGCCCTGCCATTTTTTCGCGCCGAATGCATCTGGCAGATTGATGACACTTGCCGACTTGCTCGGACCGATCTGAGTCGGTGAGTGCCCCGGAGATTTAGTTCGTGCTAAGGCTGGGATTTGCTCCGTATCTGTGTATCTGTGGTCGAGGATCGTGCTATTCCAGATCTCCGAATCCAAACCCGGTACCTGCCCGCTATAGTGTTATGCCTCCCCTCTTCCCACTCCGCCCCGTCCGGCTTATCCTCCATCCTGAGCGCACCGGCGTGTGCGCGCAACCCAACAATCATCGGGAAGGATGCCTACATGTACCTCCGGGAAGCCATAGCTAAGATCGAACGGGCCAATGTACACATCGGAGATGTCGAGCGGCGCGTCAACACTCTTGAACAGACCGATACTGCTATTGTTGAGATTCACCCGGAGCACGGAACCGAGCGACTCACCCATATTCTTGACGAATCTGGTTTCGACCAGATAGCTCTCGTCACTGGAGACGCCGTCCACAATCTGAATTGCGCCCTCGATTACACTTGGCTCCAAACGATTCAAAAGCTCGCTCCCGCCAATGTCAGCGATAGGGCCAAATTCCCGGTCCACAAAACCATCGAAGAACTTAAGGGCGCACTGAGAAAGGGAAACGTAGACACTACCTGCCCGCACCTCTTCACATTCATCGTTGACAAGATACAGCCGTGCGACGGAGGGAATCCCGCCATCTGGCCCATTCACTGCTTCGCAAACCGAGACAAACACCGGCTCCTTATCCCCGTTCTGGCAGAGGGCCATATTAACGGAATTGAGGTGCAGGATAAAACGGGCGAACGGTGGCCAGGATCCGGCTTCAGCGTACCCCAAAGACCGCCTTATTGCATCGACTTCGCAGATGGACTGCACGTCACAAAGAAGGGCAGGCTTACCGCGATCATAATTGTAGAGGATGGGAAGTTTGGATGCCGCATGGACATACCGCAAACACTCGTTATGTACTCTGGTGTGATCGCTGGCGTGGTGGAGGCTTTCGAGAGCTTCCTGGACTCGGAGGGATGTTGAAGATTGGGCGGCAGGTGGCCCGCTCATCAGTCCCGAAGAGTCACCATGAGTCATAAGAAGCAAAATCCCTTTGTTTCGCGATCAGTCCCGGAAAACGCCGTGAGTGTCGGGTCACACCTGCGTATTGGCCGAAATCTGGTCGAGGAGCGACCAAAGAATCTGACCTTGCTTCAGGCTCAGACTACCAGTTCCGCCCCAGCCAGAACCCACCTGCTAACAGGAGCGCCGCGGCAACCAGCCCGCCGCCAATGCAGGCCCAGATCAGTCGGCTCCAGGCACCGCCGAGCTTTGCCCGGAAGCCCGCCGTCACCGACGCTAGTGCATTTTGCGCGTCGCGGATGGACTGCTCCAATGTTTTTCTTACCCAATCGTCCATGCGCTCCTGGGAGAGTGTGAGCGCCTGCGTCAGGGTGTTTTCAATGATCGTTCCGATGACGGCGGCGAACTGCTGCCGCGTCTCCTCCGTGTAGCACTTGAGAATGGCCTCCCCGGCTATGGAATCATGGAGACTGGCCTGGACATCCTCCAGAAGTTGCCGGGTTGTCACACCAGCATCTTCGATGGTCCCCTTCATTTGGGTTGCCGCGAAGTCGGCGATCTCCCGCATCACGCCGCGAAGCCTAGCTTGCTCCGCAGCGGCATCGTTCAGTCCCCGCGCCACATTTTCGAGCGCGTGGCACTCCACCACGCTCAGCTTGTAGCGGAGCCATTCGGGATCTTCCGGGTCCATCTTTGAGAACTGCTGGACGAGATCGAAGAGAACCCGTTCTCTCGCCTCCCCCTCGGGGAAGGCGAGAAACACGAGGTCACGAATCCAGGCGGATTTGTCATTTGCGGCCAAAGGGGCAGTACTCATGGGAGGAGTACCTTTCTCGCTTCCGTAAACTGACTGAAAGCGCGGAAGCGGTACGTTCTTGCCCGCAAGGTCATGTCCGGCGCTCTTAATTCCGGCACGTTGGTTTTGCGTTCGCCCACGTCGCCGAGAGTGACATTCATCGTCCGCATCATGCGCTGGAGATCGGGCCGCCGCGCATCCATCCGAATTTCGACAGGCGCGAATGCCTCCCGAAAGGCCGCCACATCCACCGCCAGCTTCGGATTCTCCCAGGACGACGCGACATTGTCCTGAGAATAGTTGTGGACAATGAGGTAATCCACGGTGTTCTGCAACTCGGCACCCCACTCGATTACCGACCGAGCGGATGCGATATCGGCATCGACGACGCCGACGGCCGTCCACCTGAGATCGAGGCCGGATTCCTGCATCACCCGGTAGAAGTCTCGAAACCAGGGAATCATCCGATGGCCTTGTGCCGCGCCCAGATCAGCGAGAATCACGTCGGCGCTCGACTCCAGGGAGATACCCAGCAGCTTGTCGTAGGTCCAGCTCTCCAGCGCCGGAAGTTTGTGCGCGCTGGCAAAGAGCGCCTTGAAACTCCCCTCTGCCTTATTGTCCGGGTCCATATCGAACAGTTCGGCGGTGTAGGGAGTGCTGGCGTACCACTCAGCCAGGGTTGCTATGACTGTCGTCTTTCCCACGCCGCCCTTGCCGGCAATTGGGAAAACGACCCGCTTCGGTTTCATTTCCAAGTCTGTGTTCAATTTTCGGGCTTCATTCAGTTCTCGCTCCGCCCCACAAAGGCGCTCGGTGTGAATACCTTCGTCGGTTTCAACCGCAACTCCCGCTGGCGATTCAGCTCCGCTTCGCGATCCAGTTTCGCCATTGCCTCTTCTCTCTGTATCTGCCATGCCGGTTTCTCCTTGTCCTCTGTGCTTTCAGTGCTCTGTCCGCTTTCGCGAACCTTTGGTTGATAAACTTCTTTCCCCTCCGCAGGAGGCGGGAGGTCCTTGGCTTTTCTTGCGATATGCGACTGTGTCCCTTCAATGGCCCGGTTTGCCGCTTTGCAGAATTGCTGGTATCCGCCGGGATAACCTTCTTCCCGTAGCGTTCCCCAGATGACGCGCCAGGTCAGGCCGCTGCCCTTTGCGGCTTGCAACTCGGAACGAACCGCTTTGAGGAGCCTTGCCTTGAGTTGGAAAACTCCCCTGCGAAGCGCCAATGCTTCGACCAACGCAGTCAGTTCAGGTGGGCGATTATTAGCAATGCACATTGCACTAGAAGAATGCCAGAGGCCCTCGAAGATTGCAAGCGAACAAAGACGATTCCGCAAGAATAAGGGCGAACAAACACAACAAAAGACGAATAACCACGAATAAAGACGATTCATAGTCTGGGTATGCGTCAATCGTCGATAATCGTGTTTGTTCGTCCTTAATCGTGCTTTATTGCAGCCGCAGGCTGCGCTTTTCGGAGGTCGAAGACCGCCGGGAGGTAGGCTGTTTTGCAGCCGTCTTCATTGGATAATGTAGTAGTGGAACATAAAGCGCAGCGGCAGTTTGAAGGTTTGCTCCACACATCTCTATTTATTGCAAAGGCTTATTGCGCGGCACATAGGGTACTCGAAAAGACCATTGTGCCGCACATTGCAAATGCGATGTACATTGCGGTATAGTGCCCGTATGCGAAAACGGAAGCGCCCTGAATCTGTTCGCTACTCAGTCCGGCTCAGCCAGCTCCAGTCAGAGCGCCTTGCTGCTCTGCGGGAGCAGATTCACGCCAGGAGCGACAACGAGGTTTTCGACTACCTCGTCACGGTCGGCACTAACCAGCGCGACGACCTGGAGCAGCTTGTCTACTCGCTCTTCGGGAATCTGGCGGACAGTCTCGCTCGGAAGTTCAGGAGCCTGGAGACGGTCAGCCAGCTTCATCTCGCCTTGACCGACACGTTCATCAAGTACGCGCTCACGGCTCTCCCCGAAGTGCCCTCTTCGCTTATGGTGGGAGCCAGGGCGCGCGCAACCAAGATTTATGAGCAAGTGAATATCACCGCAGCCCGCGAGTTCCAGCGCCGGAGGGAATCGGACGCCTACTCCCCAGTGGAGCTTGGCATTGAGGAAGAACCCCCAACTCTCTCGTGAGGCGGAGCGAGGTGAGTTCTATGCCCCGTGGATCACCGCAGCATCGCGAGGTCAACGAAAAGGACGAGCGTTCGAGCAGGCTTCGACCCGGCCGGGTTCGCCAGGCCAATACACCACCGCCGCGTGTTACAGGTACAGCAAAGAACCTGCTTCGACTCGTCCGGCTTGTCAGCCGGTCGTCCCCCGGCGGCGCTAAGGCCACGTCTGCATTCAGCCGGTTGCCCGCCTCTCAAAAATCGTCGGCTTTCCAGCGCCGCTGCATTGTGAATGTCCGCTATGCCTCTGCCCGGACGCCGGGGGGATGGAAAGCGCATGGAACCTACATCGAGCGAGAGAGCGCCAAAGGCGACCGTCTGCCGCCCGAGAGGGAAGCGAGCACGGAAATCGGCAACCAGGTTCCCGATCCCGACCGCCTTGGATTGGCGCAGGAACACCCGCTTGGTCGGTTGGCAGAGAGCTGGCAGAAGGCCGGGGATAAGCGCATCTTCAAGATCATCCTGTCTCCGGAAGATTCAAACGTGGATTTTCAGAGAACCGCAGCCGACATGGTTGCCCGAATCGAGCAGCACACCGGAACGCCGGTCGAATGGGGCGGCGTGGTCCACCGCAACACCGACCATCCTCACGTCCACATCATCGTGCGGGGCCGGCTGGCATCCGGAGAGCCGCTGAAACTTCCACCAGACCTGATTCGACGGGGGCTGCGCGAGGCAGTCCAAAGCTCACTGACACGGCAGCTCGGCCCGCGAGCCATTGAGGACATCGAGCACCAGAAACAGGTCGAGCTAACCGCAAACCGGGTCACGCCCTTCGACCGTAGGCTGGCCGGTCGAGCGATTCCATACGACGCTGACTCCGCATACAAGGATGCCGGAGCCGCAGCAAGCGCGGCGGAGGTGGCCCGGCTCCGCCATCTCAAAGAGCTTGGCCTCTCAAAGCCGTATACAGGAGACCGATGGCTCGTCCGGTCTGATTTCGTCACGCAGCTTCAACAGATGAAGGACATTCAGGACCGCGCGCGAACGCTTTTTCGCAGCGGCGTGGCGATCAGCGATCCCCACGCGCCGATGGAGTATTCCTCATTCTCAAGGAAGCTGATTGGGCGGGTACTGCTCAACAGCGAAGACGAGCGGACCGGCACTCTGCAAACCATCTTCGAGACCACCGAAGGCAAGATCGAGATGATCCGCCACGACGCCACGCTCCGAGCGGCATGGGCGCGGGGAGACCTCGAACCCGGAAATGTCGTGACAATCGACAGCCTGAGAAGCGATCCAGACAAGCTTTACGCTTCCACGGCAGGCAAGGACAAGGACATTCTTCGCGATGGAAAGGCGCTGGATTCGATTTTGCGCCGGATGCGCGCCATGAATCTCTCGGTCGGCGAGTCCGACAAAGGATGGATGGGGGAGTTCAACAAAATGCTCCGTTCGAGGATGATGGATCGGACACGCGACCGGGGGTACTGATTTTGCAAACATTTATAGTGAAATGTACACTCCATAACCAGGAGGCTTTCCATGAAGAACGGCAAAATCGCTCCTCCAGGTTACGTGCTCCCCAACCGCCCGCGCTGGCAGGGCGGCTGGAATATCCGATCAATCGTCGGGGCGGCAGTTGCGTTCACGGCGACCGCAAGTGCCGCAACCGAGTGGCTTACGATTCAACTCAACAATCCCGTCGAGATGGGCAATCCGATTCTTTGGGTGCGCGGAACGGCTGTCTTTCAGCCCTTTGCTGCCCTCGCGCTCTGGAAACACTATGCTGGTAGTCGCCTCATCAACTCAGGCGTCCGCAAAGACATCTGGATTGCATTTGCCGCAACCATCGTGGGCGGCCTCTTCCTGGCATATATCGCCTACTGGTTTCTCTCTCTCATCCGCGACCGCAAGAGCACAGACAGCCTAATGAACCTGCATGGCTCCGCGACCTGGGCAACGCGCGAAGACATAGAGAAGATCGGCTTGCTTGACGCGACGGATGGAGTGTATGTCGGCGGATGGCGCGACCCCAACACTCAGGAAATTCACTACCTCTTGCACTCCGGCGCGGAACCCGTTCTGCTTTTCGCTCCCAGCCGAAGCGGCAAGGGCGTCTCCGCCATCATTCCGACGCTTTGCCAATGGCGACAGAGCGTCTTTGTCTATGACCTCAAGGGTGAGAATTGGGACCACTCCGCCGGCTTCCGCCACGCCATCGGGCAGCGTGTCTTGAAGTTCGCCCCAACCCTGCCGCATGAGAGTTGCTGCTACAACCCGCTATCCGAGATTCGCTGGGAGACCGATTACGAGATTGCCGATGCTCAGACGATTGCGAACGCCGTCATTCGCCGCGGCGACGATGACAACCTCTACAAGCACTTCGAGGATGCAGCCGTAGATCTTGTTTCGGCGGGCATCATCCATCTTGGCTATGTCTTTCGCAATCTCGATTCGCCGCGAGAGCCGACACTTCCCGACATACTTGCTCACTACTCCCAGCCGGGCATGGACTTCACCGACGTGCTGGTCGAGATGCAGAAGACCGTCCACATGCCAGGAGGCAAATCCGCGCCCCGCCTTCAATGGTCCGATGTGAATGGTAAGCCTACCTTCACCCACCCCTATGTGAGCAAGGCCGTTCAGCGCCAGCTCAACCGCGCGGACCGCGAGGCATCGAGCATTCAATCGAGCATTGTCACCCCGATGATGCTGTACGACGACCCGATCGTGCAAAAGACCGTCTCGCGTTCTGACTTCCGCGTTCGCGATCTCGTTTACGGCGAAGCGCCGATGAGCCTCTACTTCAAGGTTCCGCAGCCGGACCGCGACCGGCTGCGTCCGCTTGTCCGGCTCATGCTTCAGCTCATCTTTAATCGCCTCATGGAACAGCTCGATCCGGACCGCCACCATCTCCTGCTCATGCTTGACGAGTTTCCTGAGTTGAGGAAGATTCCCAACCTCTCCGCCGCGATGAGCCTCATGGCCGGCTACAAAATCAAACCCTACCTCATTGCGCAGACGCTCACGCAGATCATCGAAGAGTACGGGCCGAACGAATCCATCACCGACAACTGCTACATCAAGGCCGCCTTCCAGACGGACAATCTCCAGACCTGCAAGAACCTCTCCGAGTTGAGCGGCAACATGACCGTCGAGAAGGAGACCGTCAACTACAGCGGCCAGCGCACCGACTTCTACCTCAAGCACATCTTCCGTAGCGTGGAGCAGGTGCAACGGCCTCTCATCACCGTCGATGAAATACGCCGCATCAAGCCGCCAACCAAGGCCACGAATGACCCAAGCAGCAAGATCACCACTCCCGGCGACATGCTCATCTTCATCAATGGGGTTGCGCCCATCTACGGCGTCCAGAGTCTTTATTTTTTGAATGACACCCTATTGGCCCGCACCAAGCTGAAGCCGCCCGACTTCCCAACCGCGGCCAAGCGCAGCCCCATTAAGCCCCCCGCAGCTTCGCCGCCCACTCTCGATATCGCGGCCATTGCCCATGCCGCAGTCGCAGACCAGGCAATTGAGGAGAGAATCCGTGGAAATTCTTAACCAAATCATTCTTGCCGGAAACCTCACCGACCAACCCTCGGTCTCCGATGCCGGGGGCCGTCAGTTCGTGCGGGCGCGGCTGGCGCAGAACTGGTTCTACGACACGCAGGGAAGAACCGTCGAGCACCGTCAATTCCTTCCACTCACCTTCTTTGGTGAAAGCGCCATCGTCGCCAAGACCTTCCAGAAGGGCGACAACATTCACGTGACCGGCCAACTCATCCGCCGCGAGCCGCGACCGCGCATCGATGGTGAAACCGCCGCCCGCGAGGTTGGAACCATCTTCGAGATTCATGTCATTCGCGCATTCCGCATCGCCGCCAGTTCGAAATCAGAAACGGCGGCCATCCACCAGAACGAGATTCGCCGCACCAATGACGCAAAGCAGGTTCCAGCATTCCTTCAGGAGAGTATTCATGATTGGCCTGTCTAGCCCACGGCTCCGCTCCGCCGTCCGCGCATTTTCACGACTGAGTTGTGTCTTTGTGCCCATCGCCGTTGCCGCTGTTGGCACGATGGTCGCGTGGGTCAGCTTTGGCCTTGTGTTCAACTACACCCACTCCGTACCGTTCGGAATCTACCGGGAGATTGCCGATCTGGCAGGCATCCCTCGCAACCCTGCGCCCTATGTGTTTTTCTGCCCCGATGTTCGCTGGCCGTCCATGAAAGGCCAACCGAACTATCGAGATCCCATGCGCACCTGCCCGGACGGGTTTTCACCACTTATCAAGCCCGTGGTTGCATGGCCTGGTGACACGGTAGAGACTTCCGCCACCGGCATTGTCGTCAACGGTCAACCGCTGCCAAACACCGCAACCATAAGCCGCGATTCGACCGGGCGACAGCTTCATCCGTTCCCGGCAGGAACGTACCGCGTGCCGAAGGATGAACTATGGGTCGTCAGTTCCTTCAGTCCCCGGAGCTTCGATTCCCGGTACTTCGGCCCGATCCCCTTGCGATCCGTCCACAGTTGGATTCGCCCCTTGCTCGTAGAGCATTCGTACCACCCAACCGCCAACCCGAATTAACAGCGTAATCCAGAGGGCAAAAGCGATGAATATTGCAGAGACCGAGACCGTTGCGCCGAACAAAGTGGGATGGAGAATGCCGAGCATCCCTCTTCCCGCTCAGGCTAGAACCGCGATCCTCTTCGCCTGCTCCGCCGCAATCGGCGGCGCAGGCTGGAGCGGCAACACCGTCCTGAATTACTTCGCCTTGCTTTTCCCGTACGTCTACCTTCAGTCACGGCGGCGCCTGGACTCGCTCTGTGCCGTTTTCTACTACGCAGCCGCCACCTGGAGCGTCATCCCCGGCACTCAGGGTTTCTTCCGAACGGGCCACAACTTCATCTTGCCACTCGCCATCTGGGCTGCTTTGGTGGCGCTCTGCTCGGCACCCTGGATTTGCCTCTACAGCCGCCGCTACCTGCCGCTCTCCACAGTCGCGGCTCTCGCGGCTCTTGCATTGCCCCCGCTGAGTCTTGTGACCGTCGCTCATCCGCTGATCGCGGCGGGACACTGGTTTCCCGGAACCCGCGGGTTTGGCCTGGGGTTGGGCATCCTATTGATAGCGACGCACAGGCGATTCGGCAGCGTCATGACGCTTGCCATTCTCATCGCGGCATCCATCGCAACCCACGCTCGATTTCATCGCCCGGTTCCCGACCCGCGTATCCTCGCCGTCAATACTCACTTCGGCGGGCAGTCGCCTCATGACGATATTGACTCCCGCCTGGAATTCGAGGAGCGGACGATCCAGCAAATTGCGCTGGCCCATCCCGACACGTTGCTCGTCTTCCCGGAGTCGATCATTCCAAGCTGGAATAGGATGCACGAGGCTCGCTGGGCCTCCGTCTTCGCGCAACTTGAAACACAGCGCACCGGCCTACTGATCGGCACCACGATACCTATTCCGAACACGGAAGCCAATCGCAATGTTCTCCTCTCACGTGGCTACACCGAACGGCTCTCCTACGTACAGCGAGTGCCCGTGCCACTTGGCATGTGGCACGTCGGAGACCAGCGCCGCGGCTTTCCGTTGATGCTTCGTTTTCCATCAACCATCCGTGTTTGGAATCGCCGCGCCGGGGTACTGGTCTGCTACGAACAACTCGCATTCTGGCCGGCCATCGAAACACTCGCGCACAACCCCGACATGCTCCTTGCTCCCTCCAATGTCTATTGGACGGCCAACACGCTGATTCCAACGATTCAGCACGTGACCGTGCAAGACTGGGCCGACCTCTGGGCCATCCCACTCTACGAGGCAACCAACCAATGAGAATTCTGACAGCAGTATGCCTGCTCTGCTTTGCTGCAAATCTCTCTGCTCAACGAGTGGACGTTGCCGCTCTCCAATCGCGCTGCCGGCCGGACGTGCCGCTATCGACTCTCAGCGCGATCATCCGCGTTGAGTCCGGCGGCAACCCGAATGCCATGCAGATCGACTTTCCCAGGGCAATCCTGAAACAGTGGCATCTACCGGAGGGTACATTGCGGCTCAAACGCCAGCCTGCCACCCAACGGGAGGCGCTGGAGTGGCTCGATTACTTCGAGCGCCGCGGCATCTTTGTTGACGTGGGCCTCATGCAGGTCAGCACGGCGGAAGCCAAGCGCCGCGGGATTTCCGTCGAATCGTTATTTGACCCATGCTCCAATCTTCGTGCTGGCTGGCAGATTCTCGACAGCGCCTACCAGCTTGAAATCCAGACCTACGGACCCGGCCAGATGGCGCTCCAGCACGCTATCTCTCGCTACAACACCGGTGATACCCAGCGCGGCATTGATAACGGCTACCTGGCGCGGGTCATGGCGGCACTCCGCCAATCGCCCGCAACAACTTCCCCGACAAGAGGAGAAAACCGAAGATGATTGACGCAACCGACTTCACAATACCTGGCACCGGTGTGTTCAAGAACAAGCTCGGCATTACCAAGCCTGCCGATCTTTCGAGAGCGGCGGCGGATTGTACCGCTCTTCGCCTCGCTGAGCTTCAGGCAACGCCTGTACGCGGCGGCTTTGACGCCACACACCTTCAGGCAATACACCACCATATTTTTCAAGACATCTATGATTGGGCCGGAGAGTTGCGGACAATCGACGCCGGCAAGGTGCCCGCGCCTCATATAGAAAAATCCCTCAACAGCGTCTTGGATCGATTAGGCCGCGAAAATCACCTGAAGGGTTTGAGCGCCGAAGAGTGGACACACAGCGCTTCTGCCTACCTCTACGATCTCGGAGCGATACAGCCGTTCCTCGCAGGGAACGAAATCGCTCTCCATGAATTTGCCGTGGAGCTGGCACGGAAGAACAACCTGAGTCTGCAATGGGATGCGACTCCCGACATCCCTTCCGACTCGATTGCGCTCTTCAGCCAAGCTGAGCAGTCAGCAAACCTGCGACGCCTCATCATGCTGGCGATGGACACCGACCCCATCGCACAGCATTCCGGCCGTGAGCACGCTGTGGAGCAGGGTATGGAACGGATGCTGCCGGGCCGCGTCGGTTGATCTGTTTGACAGGGCAGCATACAAAAAACCCGCTACCTGCCTTTGATTCCTTTGAGAAATTCGCTCAGCGACAAATCAAAGGCGGCTGCCAGAGCCGCCAGATGGCGCAGCCCTACTTCGCGCGCTCCCCGCTCCAGGTCGGAGATATGGACTTCGTGGATTTCGGCTTGCTCGGCCAAGTCGATCTGCCTCCAGCCGCGCTTCTTGCGAAGCTCGCGGATGCGTTCTCCGAGCTGGATGCAGACATCAGGGGGCATTCCTCCAGCATTTACTTAGCGGATAGACTATATTTAGTGGATACGCTCTCTTGATGTGCTTTTCTGACACAGGTGCGGAGCAGTTCGTTGGGGACGAGTCGGGTTCGTCCCGCTGTTTATAATCTAGCGAATTGCCTGAGAATTTGTACTTTCAGGCATCTGGTATGTTCTTCTGAGACCATTCGAGGCGGGGAAATCGCATGATCGACTGCAAAGAACTCATCGGCAAGGTGGTTCGCCAGGCTAGGCTCTACGAGAATGGCGATCGCGGTCCAGAAGTGAATTTCGAGTTCACTGACGGCAGCAATTTCAATGTCTGCTTGCGCAACACCGTCGAAGCAAAGCTGACGCTGGATGAAGGCGGTCAGCCGAGTGTTCTCCGAGACTACTCCTCTTCTGCCCATATCGACTGACCGGAGTCGCATTCGATCCTTAGGCAAAGTTGCGTCGTGATCGTGTTGAGAACGGCAGCGATGGAATCGTTCGCCTAGCCTACTCGCCCAAGGCGAATGTCTCAGCTTGATGAAACAAACGGAATACGGTTCCACGCGTCACCTCTCGTCAACATGGAAGACGCATCATGGCAATAATGATATAAGTAGTTCGTTCCACGCAGGGTCGCAATGGGTACGTTTGAAGGTTTTCGATCTGCGCGTTCCAGACTGTGTATAGCGGCAATTGAAAGCGGCCCATCTTCCGATCGGGGTGCGGTTGTTGTGTCGCACACAAATTGCCAAGAGAATCAGTGCACTATCCCTGTCATACTCTGCAATCGGCTTCCTGACACGAGGCGTTCGCCCGCGTTTGAAGGGGAGACCATTGTTAAGAAATGACGAAAAGCGCGAGCGTCTTTGTTAGATAAAGGTCGTTACGCGAACGGTGAGTAAACACAAGACCTGCACTAAGACCTACTGTTGCCGCTCCTCTGTTTGTCTAAACTCGGTGCTGGCTTAGCTCCACAAGCTCTAAAAGGCGCGCTCAGCCTGCGTGATGGAAGGGTCATTTATGCTGGCTTCCCGCTGTTGCATAAGGCCTGATAGTGCAAACTCCCATAGCTCATTTCCGTACGACCGGTAAGAATCAATTGCTTGAGGACGCTCGGAACTACGTGGCGTTAATCTTGGGTAGCTGATGGGTTTCGCTCGTGCGCTTTCACAAGGAGGAGCATGTTTTTTTCATGATCGCCGGAGTTTCCTGCTCGGACTACCAGAGCTCGGGTCCCTCCTTCGAGAATGAACCGCCGGTAGGACCAGCATCGTCCAGCAGAGCTAACCGTGTCGCTGCAAGGGCTCCATCCTGCACTGTCTCGACTCCTGTGTTGTTGTTCAGGTCTGTCTTCGTGAATCCAGGATTGGCTGAATTTACCTTGATGGAGGTGCCTTGCAACTCATACGCGAGATGAACGGTAAGCATGTTGAGGGCAGCTTTAGATCCGTTATAACCAATCAGTTTGGTATTGTAACTAGGAGACGAAGGATCACTGTTCAAAGCCAGGGAGCCAAGGCCGCTCGACACATTGACGATCCGTCCGGAAGTTGAATGACGCAGCAGTGGCAACATCGCCTGAACGCCCCGAAGTGCTCCAAAGAAGTTGGTTTCAAAGACCCTTTGCACCACCTCTATGTCGACGGCACTAGCTAATCCGTCTCCGCTTACATTGATGCCTGCATTGTTTATCAGTATGTCGAGCCGACCGTAGTGGCTCTTAATCTGTTGTGCCGCCGCTCTAACGGTCTCGTGCTTCGTTACATCAACCTCTATGGGGTAGACATCAGTCAGACCGGCCAGTTCTAGTTGATGCACGGCCTGCTTGCCACGCTCGGCGTCCCGCGCACCCAACAGCACAATGCATCCGGCTCCCGCTAGATTTCGCGACAATTCAAAGCCGATGCCTTTGTTGCCTCCGGTCACGAGAGCGATCCTCTTTGCAGTCTTCAATTGACTCATTGGTTCTCCTGTAGCGACTCTTCAGCACTTTACCGTTGTGCGACCGCTGCGATCGCCGACTCGTACTCCGCGAGGTGGTCTTCGATACGGACCTTGCCAAGGTTTACCGCGAGGCTCCCTCCTGCCCGTACCACGTCCACGTCGTCAATGCCCATGAAGCTGAGCGCCTTGCGCAGCACCGGCGTCACCATGTCATCTGCCTTGCTCGGGCCGCCTGCATCGTAGCTGTCCCGCGACACCACAATCAGCCTGGCTTTCTTGTTTGCCAGCATGCCTGGCCAGCCTGGCGCGAGACGGAAGGTGTAGCCGGGCCGCACCACGTAATCGATCCACGACTTCAGAACCGCAGGGACGGTGAAGTTGTACATCGGCGTGCTGATCAAGAACACATCGGCAACTTGCAGCTCTGCGATCAACTCGGCCGAGAGCGCAAGCGCCTTCTGCATCTCGGGGGTGCGCTCCACGGCAGGTGGAGCATACACACCCGCGATCCAGTCGTTGTCCATATAGGGAATGCGCGATGCGTTCAGGTCGCGATAGATCACGGTGCCACCTGGGTTGTGCGCTTGCCAGTGTTCGACGAAACGCTTTCCAAGGGCGCGAGAGATCGACCGGTCTCCGCGAGGGCTTACATCCAGAGCAAGCAGGGTTGGCATAGCGTATTCCTTTCGGTTGAGTTTGAAGTTGGGTAAGGCTTAGAGCAGCGTGAGACCGCCGTCGATGACCAGTTCTGTTCCCGTGGTGAAGCGAGAATCATCCGAGGCGAAGTAGAGCGCAGCGGCAGCAACTTCATCGGCTTTTCCGGGCCGCTTCAGCGGCACACTCGCGATCAACTCTCCGAAGCCCGCCATCTGTTCCGGCGTCAAACCCATCTTCCCGACGATGGGTGTATTGATCGGCCCGGGAGTGATGGTATTCACCCGGATCTTCCGGGGGGGCGAGCTCCACCGCAAGCGTGATGCCCAGCGTCCGCAGTGCTGCCTTGCTCGCACTGTATGCGCTCAGGCCTGGAACGGCCCGCAGGGCAGAGGTCGAAGAGGTCAGAATGACCGAAGCACCATCCGAGAGCACCGGGATGGCATGTTTGAGCAGAAAGTAAGGTCCACGCACGTTGGTCGCAAACAGCTCATCGAACACCCGCTCTTCTGTGTCCGCGGCGGCCGCGACCCGGGCGATGCCTGCGTTCACAAAGAGAACGTCGATCTTCCCATGCTTCTGGGCGACGGACTGAACAAGCTTTTCGGTAGCTTGCGTGTCGCCTGCGTTCGAGTGGACGACCTCGATGCACGGCATGGCCTGCCTGGCCGCCTTCACGCTGTTTTCGCTTGCCCCCGTGACGATCACAGTCGCGCCTACCTCTTGGAAGAGCTTTGCAGTCGCGGCACCGATGCCGCTGGTTCCGCCAGTGATGAGTGCGATCTTTCCCTTGAGCCGATCCATCTTGTTCTCCTCGGTTCTGCTATCTTGAAGCATTACGTACGTGAGAGTACGATATTGCAAGGCAGAATGCAAGGAGTTTCGTACTTTATGGTAACTAATACCGTTAAGCGCGCCCCGGGGCGTCCACAGGCCTTTGTGCCCGAAGAGGCACTCGACCGTGCGGTGGAGATGTTCTGGGAACATGGATATGAAGGGGTCGACGTCGAGCGGATCGCGCGCGCCGTGCACGTCACCAAACCGGCGCTCTACCGGGCCTTCGGAGACAAATCCACCCTGCTGCTCAAGGCGGTCGAGCGCTACGCGATGACGTATGGAGCTCCCATGATCGCGGCGTTTCAGGCCGAGCCGGACATCCACAAGGCAGTGACCGCCTTTTGCGAAGCGACCGTCAACACCGCCACGACCGAGCCTCGCAGCGGCTGCATGATGGCCGCTGCTGTCCTGGGACAGTCGGACCGGGTGAGGGAGATTCGTTCCTATGCCGCGCAGGGCCTCACCGCGAGCGCTGATATTTTGGCGCAAAGGCTCGATCAGGAAATGGAGGCGGGGCATCTGACGCGCACACTCTCGGCCAGGGTGCGAGGCCGTGCGCTCATTGACCTGATGCAGGGTTTGCTGCTTCGCGCCAAAGCTGGCGTTTCCCGCGATGAACTTCTGGAAGACGCCCGGAGTTATGTGCCCCTTGTTCTTGGTAAGTGACGAGAAGCGCCTCTCACGCCACTTGATCGGCAAAGGAGCTTCTGAGCTGCCGTATCGACGAGGTCGCGCAAGCTTTAGCGTACCCTCTACGTTTAGACGACCAACTGTCCTTTCAAAACTGCGCTTAGCCGACGTTCCGCAGCAGCGTATCCGAAGAGATCAGGAGCAAGCCAGCCTACCCCAGTGAGGATGCCAGCTAGATGGAACCGCGCAGGTGAATGTGGATCACCCATTCGATCGCCACCAAGAGCAGTGTAAGGATGGCAAGAGCGACTTGGATCCATTCAGCCCGTCTTGTGTTTGCAGGCACTGGACCCACCCGCCATTGAGATGAAGGTCGGGCGCGCAACGACTTTACGCGCCATATCGCATAGAGGTTGATCATAGACCCGGCAATCGCGACGATCTCCATGGGGATACGGACCGCCCCGCCATGGATGGAGGCGAGCAAACGCAGACCGGTCGTCGCAGCGGCCAAAGAGCCGATTCCAATGAGAAGTCGAAGACCACTGAGCGCCATGAAGGCTGCGCACGCGCTCTGGAGCACAATAAAAAACAGGCTGGTGAGTCCAATGACCCAAGAAGGGCTCTTCACATCAATCCGTGGGCGAGTGTCGACTGGCGCGTTCTTTTCGAACAAGGTAGTTCTCCATCAGCGGTGCTAACTCTTTTTGACCAGATTTGGGCTCGTTTCTCAAGCCAAACAAGCCCACGCGATCTTCATGAGGAATATCAAAATGCTATGGCGCAGATTCAAATGATTGCGCCCGCATGTCCTGATGCTGTACGGTTTAGGAAAGCGTCGGGTAGCTCGTGTAGCCGGCAGCGCCTCCGCCGTAGAAAGTCGTCCGGTCCGGTTCATTCAGAGCGGCTCCGAATTGCAGCCGTCTTGGTAGGCCTGGGTTGGCTAGAAGGGCGCGGCCGTATGCAACAGCGTCGGCACGCCCGGTCCGCAATGCTTCCTTTCCCCTGAGCCCGTCATATTCTTTCGCGAGCACCAGCCAGAAGCTTGGCCAACCGGTCCCGGAATCGAACTCATGGATTACTCTCCTATCGGGGATTTGACGTATTCCAACACGCGGCGTTCAAGCTAAACCTAAAGACATAGGCTTGCGCGCCGGGAGTTAGGATTCGGTACGACATGGTCGGTCGGAAACCTGGTTTTGCTGTCTCACCAACTGATGTAGCCTGCTCTCTGTAACGACACCATAGCCAACCACAATCGTCGAAGCGGATTGAGTAGGACGGTTCAGGTCAAGAAATTGCCTCACTGTGAACATGAGTTCGGCGAGATTTGATGGACAATCTCAATTTGCCGTGCAGCTAGCGCGCTACGGACTGTACGATCGCCTCCAAAGCGGCCACGACCTCTTCGGACTCCACCCGTCCTGTCATATAGTCCACGTCGACATGAGCGAAGCGAACGATCCCACTCCCATCGATAACGAACGTGGCCGGGACAGGAAGTTCGTAAGTGTCCTCCCCATTGCGGAGAGCAAGATCATTCTTGAACACACTCCTGGAGAGGTCCTGCAGTTCGTCGGCAACTCGGAACACAATCCCAAATTGCCGCGCAACCGTATTTTTGAAATCGCTCAAAACAGGGAAGGTCAGCTTGTTCTTCTCTGTCACTATAATTCCACCGTCTGGCTTCTCAGGAGAGATAGCGATCAGGTTAGCGCCGAGCTTGTTTATCCTTGGAAGCGCCTCCTGTAAGGCGTGCAACTCAAGATTGCAGAACGGGCACCACTCGCCACGGTAGAAGCTGATCACGACGGGGCCTGCCTTGAGCAACGTCTTGAGCGATATTTCATGGCCGAAGGCATCCGGCAGTGAGAAATCAGGAGCGTAATCGTTGACTTTCAGCGCATGGTCTAGCACACCGGACGAGCGGACGCGATCCATGTCATCGGTAACAATTTTGAACTGATCTCCCAAACTCTCCTGGGCCTTCGCCTTGTATGCTTCTGCTTCCTGCTTGTAGGACATGTGATTCTCCTTGGTTTGAAGATTTGACTCTCTGTGTGGCACCCGCTACAGAGTAATTTTGTAAGGGAAGAAGTGATCGCGTCCGGTTATCCTGATGCTGCACGATTCAGGAGAGCGTGGGATAACTCGTGTAGCCTACAGCGTCTCCACCGTAGAAAGTCGTCGGGTCCGGTTCATTCAGAGCGGCTCCGAGTTGCAGCCGCCGTGGTAGATCTGGGTTGGCAAGAAAGGCTCGACCGTATGCGACAGCGTCGGCACGCCCGGCCCGTAATGCTCCCTCTCCCTTGGGCCCGTCATATCCGCCATTCACGATGTAGAGGCCTTTCCAAAGTGTTCTCAGGTAAACCGACATGGCGAGATCCTCCTCGCTACTTCCTTTGCTGTTCTGCGCCGTTTCAACAACATGAAGGTACCCGAGCCCATAGCTGTTGAGTCTGTCGACAGTGAGAGAGAAGGTTTCGCGTGGGTTGTCGTCCGTCATATCGTTGAAGCCACCGGTCGGAGAGATTCGCACACCCACACGCCTGCTATCCCAGACCTCCAGGACGCGTTCCACTGTTTCAGTGAGAAAACGGACTCGATTCGACGCAACACCTCCATACTCATCGGTTCGCCGATTCGATCCTGTTTTGAGAAATTGATCGATCAAGTATCCATTTGCCGCATGAATCTCAACCCCATCAAATCCGGCTTCTTTTGCGTTGCCGGCTGCCCGCTGATAATCGTCCAAGGTCTCTTTGATCCCGCTAATTGTCAAGGAAACCGGCTCCGAAACCTGCGCCGGACCCGTGGCAATTAGCGTCTGGCTATTAGCACGGATCGCGGAGGGAGCTACTGGCTGTGCATTGTCCGGCAACAAGGACGAATGAGAGATTCGGCCGACATGCCACAACTGAAGGAAGATTCTTCCTCCACTCTTATGAACGGATTCGACGATTCGGCTCCACGCTCGCACCTGTTCGGGGGAATGAATCCCTGGAGTATTGATGTAGCCTTTGCCCATGGGCGAGATTTGCGTCGCCTCGGTCACGATGAGCCCAGCCGAAGCGCGCTGTGAATAATAAGTCGCCGCGAATTCGCTCGCCACGCCATCTGCGTCTGCGCGGTTGCGTGTAAGGGGCGCCATGAAGACACGATTTGCTAAGACCAAAGATCCAAGCTGGACAGATTCGAAGAGTTTCGTCATTTTTGTGTTCCTGTGGGTCAACTGTGCGATGGGCTGCTGGTGATAAGCCGGCGGTGAAGAACTCACCAGGTTCGACACGCCTGATCCTCATATGGCCGGGATCGAACTCTACTATTGAGTCGGGATATCGCTAGCCTTCTCTGCTCCCATCTCCTTCCAAACATCAAAAGCAGTGAGCAATCCGAGGAGGAGAACGAAAACGGGAATCACAGGTGGTTTGATACCGAGAGGAAGAACACTAGCAGGCACCCCTGGCTGCAGGTGGACATAGATTGCCACGCCCATCTGAGTAAAGAGGATCAAACACGCGATCAGGAGGAGTTGGTCTTTGCTCTTTGCGGTCAACGATTTCCAAAACCATGGCAGTAAGAAGAGGACGCCAGTAATCATTTCCGCCACTTTGCCGGCGAGAATCGCCTCGTGGGGTAAATGACTTTGTTGAACCTGGATATCAAACCATCCACGGATTGGCTGGAAGAACTTCAGGAATCCGAACATGAACATCCAAACTCCCAGGAGCAGCGATAAAACCTTGCTTAGGCGGCTAGACATCTTCTTCCTCACTTTCGGAATTTTCGACTTCACACGCCAGCCCACGGGGCATCTGTCGGAATTCGCGCTGATCTGGGGTTTACCTTTTGGACGGAAACCGCCCGAAATCTCATTTCTTCCAAGCCCCGGACTTGATCAAAATCCGAAAGATCATCAAATGTGAAACGATTACCAAGGGAGCGTAAAACGTTAGATATACCAAACGGTGGCTAGGTTGAAACTCGGAACGTTCAACTGCAATACGCCGCGTATTCCGTTTAGCAGGTCCACGAATCCCCACGTGTTAGCCACCCACACCAGCGGAACGGCAATACGCCAGTTGCTCCGCAGAGCAAAGATGGAAGCGAGGGCCAGCGCCGCTTCTAAAAGATCACCGTAAGCGGCACCGGAACGGAACTCTCCGGGCACTTTCGGATCGATCATGTACGTAACTAATAACGTCATTCCCACATAGCGCGGCACGTGCACAAAGAGCAGCGGGATTGGAGCAGAATTACGAGAAAGTTTGGTAAGGTACGGCCAAACGTACCACGCCACGACGATGGCGCAGACGCCCAAACTCAGAAAAAGCTGCATCCAGAAGATTGTGACGTTATTCATGGCCAGCCCCAAGCGCGAAGTCATCTTCGCCCGAACCGCTATGCGCGCTCGTCACGTAAGATTTCCTTTCATAAAGCTGAACGCAGACAGACATGTCTGTCTGGGGGTAAAATGAGTATAGACAGATGTGTCTGTCCACTGTCAAGATCAATTCGATGAAATCACAAAAACAATCCGATCCGCGAGAGAGAATTCTAGCGGTAGCCGACCGCCTGTTCTACGCAGACGGGGTCCGCGCGACCGGCACCGAGAAGATCATGTCCATCGCTGAAGTCGCGAAGGCGACGTTCTATCGGCATTTCGAAAGCAAGGATGCCCTCGTGCTCGCGTACCTCGAAAACCGCGATCAAGCTCTTTGGGACTATCTCTCACATCCCACTCCCCCAAAGGATCTGCGTGAGGCTCTGACCAAATTCGAACAAATGGCGAACTGGCCCGAAATAATCGGCTGTCCGTTCCTGCGGATCGCATCGGAATTCCCGGATACTGCCCACCCGTTCCATCGCCTGGCGATCGAACACCAAAACAAAATTGTTGACTATCTAGCCGACCTGCTAGAGCCCTTCGCAATCGACAAAAGAGCAGCAGCGGCGGCGATACTTAGCGTCATCGATGGCGCCTTCTCCCTTCGAATGCTCTATGGGAATTCGAAGGTGGTTCCGATTCTCTCGCCCGCCGAGGCAGTACTCAAGAGCTTTCAGAGCGTGCGAGTTCAATGCCGCGGATGATTGGCCGTCTTTATGAAACCTCATCCCGGCAAGTCTCCCAGGGTTCAGCTTTCGGAGCGCGGCCTGCGCTCTCTCGATTGACAACCCAAAACCTTAGGTGAAGTGTGCGCATTTTTAGACAACCCCTTCCACTCTTCCCGGCCCTTCTTTGCGCCTTTAGCAGAGCCGCTTATGCTCTCGTGATTCACAGCCTGCCCAATCCGCCGTTTCTAGTAGAAGGCAACAACGCGCGAAGACGACGTCAAATAACTCCCATCGCGAAGGAGTTCCAGTTCATACCGATTGGTCACCAATTTCGCATTACTGTCGGCCTTCAAAGGAAGGGACTCAACATCTCTTGTCGATTATGGTTCTTGTCTTAAGATGCTGTTCTGAGCCCACCGCGAATTTGTAAGCCATCCAAGGATGGCGACGAGAACGCCAGAACCTGTGATCGTCCACCAAACCGCGTGCGTCGCCTCCGGGAAGCCCATCCCTTTCGCACGCCCTGCCGCTACTATCGCGCCACTCACGGCAATTCCCAGAGCAGAGCCTATTGCCCTGCTTGTGGAAGCAATTGCTGCTGCCACTCCTGATCGGCTCATCGGCATGCAAGACATAGCTATCGTCGAGATGGCCGGATTGACCATGCCTATGCCAATACCAAAGCATAGATAGGACAAGACCAGCACGCCGGCGCTCGTAGTCGTATTCAGATGCGTAGATATGAGCGAACCTCCTACGATTGCTAATCCAGCAAGGAAGAGAGAAAGTCTTGTTCCGCGCTTTGATACCAGCCACCCGGAAACGGGTGCGCACAGCATCATCGCAAGGGCGAGAGGCGTTAGAAAGAGTCCTGCGCGAAACGCTGTGAATGCTCGCACCTGCTGCAAGTAGAGCGCACTCAGGAAGAGAACGCTCGCCAACCCGCCGAATGCACTTATTGCAATAAGGGTCGCTCCGCTGAAGGGGATATTGCGAAAGAAACGGACTTCAAGCAGCGGTTCCTGTTGCCTGTGCTCATAGGGGATGAGCACCCCGAACGCAGCGGCGGCGACGAGGAATGAACTTAGGATCGTTCTGGAATTCCAGCCCGCACGTGGTCCTTCGATGATTGCATAAGTCAGGGAAGTAAGGGTCGCGAAGAGAAGAATTTGGCCGAGCTTGTCGATTCTGCGCGAATGTGGAGCCTTCGATTCAGGCACAAAACGCAGAACGAGCATGATTGCGATAATCCCGATGGGCACGTTGATGAGAAAAACGAATCTCCAACCAATTGTCTGTGTGATAAGGCCCCCTAGCAGGGGGCCAAGCGCCAACGATACTCCGAAAACGGCACTCCAAATACCGAGTGCTCGCGCCCGTTCTTTCCCGTTAGGGAAGGTGTTGGTAATGATGGATAGTGCTACCGGATTCAACATCGATCCGCCGAGCCCTTGGAACCCCCGCGAAGCAATGAGGGCTGTAGGCGACGTAGCGACCGCGCATCCCAGAGAACCGAGAGTAAATGTCACAATCCCGCAGAGAAAGATGAGTCGCCTTCCGAACCGGTCAGACAGCGACCCTGCCAACATCAAGAAGCCTGCAATCGTGACCGTGTAGGCATCAAGCACCCACTGTAATCCTGAGATTGGAGCCTTAATGTCATGTTGGATTGCAGGCAAAGCGACATTCACTATCGTTACATCCATGCCGACCAGCAATACACTGAGGCAGCAAGTCGCCACGATAAGGTAGGGACTGGCCGGCAATTGAGGTTTCCGCATTTGGGCCTGCTCAGGCAATAGCGTTGAGAATCTCATCACAACTCCTTACCCGGGCTATGAGCGGAAAGATGTTCTTCATTGAAAAAGAATGTCCCTCCTCGCTCAAAGACGAGCAGGCATCTTCGGCCACGACCACGCTAAAACCGAGTGAAACTGCTTGCCTCGCGGTCGATTCCACGCCCATGTTCGTGGCAATGCCACCGAGCACGATCTCGTCGATTTCTCGTTCGCGAAGCAATTGCTCCAAGCCGGTTTTTCCGAAAGCGCCCCAGTGATGCTTTGTGAGCAGGATGTCGTCGCTGAGCATCCCTGCCTCGGGCACGATCTGACTTGCCTCTACCGGAGGCGGACCTGCTTGGGCATCCCCAAGTGAGACGTCTGCGCGAACCGGCTCAACGTGATTTAGATCAACACGAACAAAGATCACCAGGGAGCCCTTCTTCCTGAATGCCTCAGCCAGGTCGCGGCAAGTCCGCACAACAGCAGAAGCCGAATGAGGACCAACCGGCAATCCGACGATTCCATGTTGCAGATCGATAAGAACCAATGCGGTTTTCTTCAAATCGAATGCGAGTTTCATATACCTCCTCAAAAGACGAGAACACTCTCGCTTTTATAGTGCTAGTATATATCGAGAATGTTCTCGACTTCCACAAGAGCCGGGCGCCGGAGCCCAAAGCAAACCAGGAGCACTGAGCGCCGGGACTCTATATTGGCGGCGGCACAGGACCTCTTCGCAGAAAAGGGATATGAAGGCGTCACAATGACGGCGATAGCGCAACGGGCGGGAGCATCCTTCGGTGCGCTTTATGACTATTTCCCCGACAAGGTTTCCATCGCGAGCGTCCTCTTTGTGGCATATACACAGGAAGCGGACGAGCATTGGGCCAAGTTGCTGAAAGGGGATGGCGCAACCGGCGCTGGCACATTGGCCAACCTGATCGTGGAAGGGGCCATCATGTTCCTTCAGGCGCATCCTGCTTATCTGGCGTTGCTTGAAGCTCCCATGGCGTTCGCGCGCACCAAGGCTGCGCGAAGGCCATTGCGAAACACGTTCGGAGCCGTCATTCACCAGATCTACCCGAACATGGAAGTCGCGAGTATATCTCTCGCATCCGATGTGATTGTCGGATTGCTGAAGGCTCTATTCAATCTGTATAAGGATGCGAGTTCGATGGAGCGCGAGAGGCTTCGACTGTATTTCAAGTCGCTGATCCAACACTACCTTGAATGTGTTTTACCCCACTGATCATGCTTTGCGACGAGGCCCTAAGGAGGAGAAATGCCAATGACAATCGAGCGATTCGTTCCCGAGTATTCAGCCGAATTGGTAGATGACTTGCGCAACCGCCTTCGCCGCAACCGATGGCCCGATGAAGTTCAGCAATCGGGCTGGGACTATGGCACGAATCCCGATTTCCTGCGCGAAGCTTGCGATTACTGGTGCACTCAATTCGATTGGCACAGAGAGGTGGAGCGGTTTGCCGCTTTTCTGCAATTCAAGACGACGATTTCTGGCCAGGAGATTCATTTCCTGCATGTGCGCGGCAAAGGACCTGCGCCGATTCCACTCGTTCTCACCCACGGCTGGCCGGGATCATTCCTTGAGTTCCTTCGCATAATACCGCTGCTTACCGATCCTGCCTCCCATGGCGGGTCCACAACGGATTCCTTTGACGTGATTGTTCCATCGCTCCCCGGCTACGGCTACTCGGGTAAACCCGGTCGTGGTATGAACATGTTCGCTGTTGGCGATCTATGGGTCGAGCTCATGGCCAGACTGGGATATGAACATTTCTCTGCGCAGGGCGGAGACGTCGGCGCCGGTGTCACCACCGTACTAGGCCTGCGTCATGCAGAGCGTGTCCTGGGCATTCACCTCAACTTCATTCCCGGATCCTATCGTCCGTTCCTGCCGCCCAGCACAAGCCCGACAGAAGAAGAGCGGGTTGCACTCAAACAAGCCGCGCAATGGGTAGAACAGCAGGGCGCCTATTGGCACATGCAGCGCACCACGCCATTGACAGCAGCTTATGCACTCAGTGACTCACCTACTGGTCTGGCAGCATGGATTCTGGAAAAGTTTCGTAACTGGTCCGATTGCAATGGAGACCCACGCAACACATTCCCAATCGACGAATTGCTGGCCAACGTCACGCTCTACTGGATGACTGAAACGATCTATTCATCCTTCCGTATGTATTTCGAGAACGCGTCCGCTCCTCTCGCATTTGGAGAGCATGATTTCGTCACGGTTCCCTGTGCCATCGCGCAATTTCCTAAGGAAATCTACTTTCCTTCGCGGACATGGATTGAAAGGGGTTACAACGTACATCGTTGGACTGAAATGGACTGCGGCGGCCACTTCGCAGCGTGGGAGCAGCCGGAATTGCTGGCGCAGGACCTGCGATCCTTTTTCCGTGAATTCCGTTGATCCACTCAATGCACGCGCATAACTGGCTATGCGTTGCACTGGGCGAGAATGGCAATGAGGTGAACGCTGCCGAGATTCTTATTGGAGCGACCCTCAGTATCGAGGATTGTTTGTGATTCAGAAGTTTGAACGGGTGTGACATGCGCCAACTCGCAGAAGGCTTTACGTGTGGCCAGTGCGAGTCGTGATCGCTGACGATAAGCTCTAGGTCCGATCTCAGAAGATCGCTTGAACGCATGGCTGAAAGAACTCTCTGAACCTGCTCCCAGCCTTCAGCAACGGCTCGGCTTCCACGGCGCTTGTCTTATCTCATGGGTGATCTGGGCAGTGCGGCACTTTCCAGAGTTGCTCTGGGCCGACTATAACGCAGGCACGAATGCTGTCTTTGGTATCGGTTGCTTCACGGTAATGGTGATCGCGATGGCCTACATTATGGGCTATCCACCAAACACGGCGTAGAGTTTGACTCCAGCGCTCCTCTGACACCGATTCGGGGAGCGATCGCGCGGCCGAGCGCGAAGTAGCAGAGTCGCTATCTTCGCATCCCAACTTCCGAAGTCGCCGAGGCCGGTGCAGACCCGTGGTTGGTCTGCACTGGCCCCAGGGATAAGGTTAGGATTAGAGTGCCGCAATTCCGTTGAAGCCCGCCTTTACGGGAAGCCCCTGGATATCACCCAACTGGTTCAGTGTACCGTCTGAATTGATCGTGAATACACCGATCTCGCCGACTCCGGACTGGAGATTGAAGATGTACTTGCCGTCACCGCTCGCGGTGATGTCAAGATTGCCCGCCCCATTGGGGAGAGTGCTCACGATCGTGCTGGCGATTGGAGTAGGAGTTCCATTCGCTGCGATAGAAAAGCCTGCCACGGTTGAGGTTCCAGCATTGTCCACATAAACGAACTTGCTGTTCGGAGTAATTACGTTCCAGCAGTTGCCGTCACCAAAAGTTTGCACACTCTGCGTGATGGCCGTCAGTGTGCCATCAGGATTGATTGAGTAGGAAGATATGCTTGATACGTCTGTCCCGCCAGGCTGATTTTCAGAGACGATCAGCTGACCGTTGGAGGTAAAGTTGGTTGCAAAGACGCCTGGGGTCACACTCTTATTGTTTACGACGGTCCCCAGTGTTCCGTCCGGATGGATTGGAAAGACGTCGATGCTGTTAGATGCCTTTTCGATCACTACAACCCAACGACCGTTCGGACTAACCGAGATCGAAGAGGCGCCGGAGTTGGTGCCGGCGAGGAACTCTTTCGAGTCCTGAATTTCATGAAGCCTCCCGAACCCGTCCGTCTTGAATGCTTCAACCGCTCCTGAGCCGCCAGCGTTAAGAACGTAAACCGTACCGTTGTGTTCTGTGACCGCTACCGGGAAGGCACCTCCTGAGGATTCCTTGTCGACGAGAACAGGAAACCCATTCAGGAGATGGAAGCTTGATATGGAGCCACTCGCTGAGTTGACGGCGAACAAAAGGTTGTGATCGCCGCTCAGTGTCAGGCTGCCCTGCGACTGAAGCGGATCGTTTGTGCCGCCGCTGCCTTTACCACCCGTTGGAATGCGAGCCTTGAGTTCGAACTGCCCATTGTATTCAAGTTGATAGGTGAGTATTTCGTTCTTGTCATTGTCATTGGTCATAACGAACACCGATGTGCCGTTGCCTCGAAAGACATTTGCGGCGTGCATCGCTGTTGAGGAAGCTCCGAAGCAGAGTGCGACGGCCAGTAGGCCAGGAACTGACTTCTTCATAGGGACTGACTCCTTTGGGGGGATTACGTATGCGCACTGGAACTGCTAGACGCTTGTTGTGAGCAATGCGTGCAACCAACGTCAGTGGTACAGGCGCGCACATAGGAAGAACAAGAAGCCAAAAAGTTACGTGAATAAATCACTACAGAGAGCATTTCCAACTTGCACAAGTTCTCGTTAAATATTGTGACTATATCGCTCACTCCGACTCTAACATCCTAGAGCACGCGTGTTGATCGCGAGGGCGACCGCATTTCCAGCTTGAACGTTCAGGCCGTAGAGGCCAAACAGCGAATCATACAAGGAGTGGTTACATGAACAAATTCGGAATCCTGGCGACCTTGCAGGCAAGGCCTGGAAAAGAGAGTGAAGTAGAACAGTTCCTGAAGTCCGAAGTTCCGCTTGTTGAGGCAGAATCTGGCACAACTACCTGGTTCGCAATCAGGATCGGCGCCTCGACCTTCGGCATCTTTGACACGTTCAAAGATGAAGCCGGAAGAACCGCTCATGTGAGTGGCGAAGTCGCGAAGGCTCTGTTCGCCCGGGCTGACGAACTCTTCGTTTCGGTCCCCGATATCAAGACCGTGGACATTGTGGCAGAAAAGCTATAGGCAGAAGAGACCCTTAGCTAGGTAATCAATGTATTGGCTGATTGTGAGCGAGAAAGTCGTTAACACTGAGCGAACGATCCGTCGACGTTCGAATCGAAAGCGGGGTCACTCCTCGAAGGTGGGCTCCTCGGAGTGACTCAGCAGCCGTCAGTGCTATCGGAGAGGTGTAACAATACCCAATCTCCCCGATAGCGCGGGGCTCTGGGAGAGAATTCGGCGAGAAGCAGTGTAACTGGGTTGAACGCTCCGAAGGTCTCCACTGGTTCTCTGCTTGATGGCACCATGAGACATGGAGATCGACTTGGCTACAGCACAAAGAACGGGAACTTCTAACGCGTCTCTGCGAAAAAACCTTTGAGACGAGCGCTTTCAAGCTCTTGTTCGATGTAGATCCAGAGCTCCGGGCATCCGTTCTCAATCTCAGGTCCGACTCGGTTGACTACGCGCTCGTAGGTGACTCCATTCTCTAACCAACTGCCCCCACCATTACTCAAGTTGAGAAGGACAGGCATACTCCTGTCGATCGCTTTCGCGAACCTGGCTTCGGCAGTCGCCCCGGATTCGAATTCCTTCCACAACTCAAGCAACTGAGTTCCAACGGTAGCGGTTGCGAGTCCGAACACGCGCTCGACCGTCCTCAACTCCGCGGCCTTCTGCGCCTCCCACCCATCCTGTGCGAAGACGAATTTGTCGCCTTCATCGATCTCCCCGATGTCATGAACGAGCAGCATTGCGATGACACGGTGAATGTCGACTGAGACCTCCAGTGTTCGAGAGAGAGAAAGCGCAAATAATGCAATCTGCCAGCTGTGTTCCGCGGGGTTTTCGAAGCGCGACTCACCGACAGGCCGTACCTTCCGCAAAACTCCTTTGAGCTTATCTGCTTCGAGTATGAACTGCACTGTCTTTTCAAGATTCGCGATTGTCTGTGTATTGGGCATAACGTATTGTCCGCTTCGCATCAGACGCTCGTAAAGCGTGGTCTTCGGTTCCTATGAACCCCCGATGGAGAGCGTCCAGCACTACACCACGGGTGAGAAGATCGGGAAAGGCGTGGGGCTCTGCTGCCGAATTTCCTTGGAAGACGACGTCGGTCGAAACACCACTCCGGCCCAAACGGCTGCCGCAGCCGTTTGGTTCAGTGAACTAATTGGTAGAGAGATGGTCGAGCGCATCTTGGGCAGACAAACGATCGCCGTGACTGTGGCTAATCCTTTCGAAGGCGATCATGCCTTTCTTATCCAGAATGAATGTGGAGGGGTATGCTGTTTCGTGTGGTGCATCCCACCGCAGCCCATAGAGATTCGTCATCTTGTAATCCGGATCGGTCACGAGGACGATGTTCGTGGGCAACTCACTCTGCTTCTCCAGGAACTCTTTGGCGTGCCGGTCGAGGTCGGCTGGCGGTCCGGGATAGACCAGGAGAACCTTCATCTTCTTGGCCGCGAAGTCGGACACGTGATCCACGAAGTCGTGAACCTGCTTCACGCAATAAGGACACTGGTAACCGGGAAAGCCGCGCAGCAAAACGAGCACAAGACCGTGGCCCTTAATCTCTTTAGTCAGTTGGACCGTCTTGCCTGTCGGCGTAGTGAGTGTGAAATCCGGAGCCTTCGAGCCGACCGCCGGAGTTTGGGCGAAAACGGTACCTCCCAACAACAAGGCCGTAAAGGCCAGAACAACGAGTGACAGTTTCCGAAGGCGGAGTCGAGGAACGATATCGAACTTCTGTAGGCTAAAACCGGATGCTGGCATGGGTCGACGCTCCTGAGTCTGGATAGTCGTGAGACACACCAGTGAGCAAGAGGTTACAGATTATTGTGCTGACGTATCGATATCCGATCCAGACTATAACCGTTAAACCGAGAGGTAGCGATTAACACGCTGTACATAAAAGAATAGGTGAGCTGAATGCCGGAGACCTGCCAGTCCTGCCGAAGCGTCGAACCAAACGTCAACGCAAGCATCAGGATAGCTCCAGCAGTCAACGCATACCGAGCGCGAAATCCTAGCAATACAGCGCTCCCGATCAGGGCTTCGAGCACAGGCAATACAAGTCCGAAAGAGTAAACAGACCATGAGGGCAGAGCCGTGTGCTGAAACATCGAAACTAGGGATTCAGCGAGCGGCCTTAACCCCGCCGTCCATCGCACAATGCCGTGCATGCAAATGTTCAGACCTAAAGCGATCCGCAGTAAGGCATACGCCAGGGAGACATCGATCAGCCACGACTGCTGCGTTCGATTCATCTCTCCTCCAAGTTCAACTACATCACAGAGGTTAATCGATCTTTGGAGATTACCTCAGAATTACAGAACCAACCAAGCTCTGCGGCATGGGCAAAACACTGCTGGATCAGAGCTGCCTGCTCGTCTGGATTCAGACGACTATGCGCGAATCCCGACGCAATCGACTCGGCCACAGAGGAACCCGATCTTAGGGCGCTCAGGATGAGGAAGACCTCCCGCTCGATCCGACGGTAGTAGACCGACTCATCGGAACGATGCACGGCAAGGTAGACACGCTGCTGCCGCATCGGCGGGAGCTTCACTCGGTACTGCGCCTCCTTCTGACTCGCCGCACTACTCACGATATCGGTCTCGGGCTTCCCCTTCTTCACGGCCAGGACGAGAGTGTCGACCGGATAGGTGAGTTCTAGAAGTTGCACGTGCGGCTGCAGGAAGAGCTGGGAATCCGGCCCGATCCGCTGCGCCTCTTCAGGCGCCAGCGGTTCCAGTCGTTTGCTATCGAAGGCGTCCACATACGCCCACTCCAGCTTCGCCACATCGTCCGCGAGTTTGTGACGTCTTCCGGCTAGCTCAGGGTGTTCTACCAGAAAGGCAGGAAGCTTTGCCCCCAGATCCCGTAGCGTCCAGGACGTCGAAGGATGCGCATGAAGATAGGCGAGAATGAGAGATTCGAACCGCTTCGGTCCCACGACGGCGTTGAGGCTTGGATAGTCTTCGGAGACCGCACTCATCAAGCGAAACCAGTACTGGCGGTTGTAGATTTCAAGACGTTCAAACGAAGAAAGCCGTGAGTTCGGTGCAATATAGCTCGCTACCAGCTCTTCGGTGGAGCCACCGCCCTCGGTCGTCCGTTGCATCTCATAGTCCGCCGTCAGTGGGCGACGAACATCTTCTGCCATCCGGCGTTGAAGGTCGAGGAGATTCATACGCGTGCCTCCTCGTACACCGGCGCAGTGCCGAGCACAACTGGCTGCTCAGATGTTAGGAATCGATTTGCCTTCAACGCTTCGGCATGTACTTCTTCAAACGAAGGGATGCTGTCATCCCACTCCAGCAACGTAGCGGTCGGTCCACAGCGCTCGATCGCGCGCGCATAGAGAGCCCAGACGGGATCAAGTACGGGATGGTCGTGGGTGTCGAGCGTATATTTCTCAAACTTGGAGTGTCCTGCTATGTGAATTTGCGCAACACGCTCTGCGGGAATACTGTTCACATACACCATCGGATCGAACTCGTGGTTCTGCGATGATACGTAGATATTATTCACATCCAGCAGGATGCCGCAGTCTGCGGTATGCACGACTTCACTCAGGAACTCCCACTCGGTCATCTCGGAGTCCTGATACTCCGCGTAGCTGCTCACGTTCTCCACTGCGACAGGGATCTCCAGAAAATCCTGTACCTCCCGCACGCGTTCAGCCGTGATGCGGACCGCCTCGAACGTGTACGGCAAAGGCAACAGGTCGTGAGTATAGCGCCCATCAACGCTGCCCCAGCAGAGATGATCGGAGAGCCACGGCGTGTTGGTGCGCCGCGTCAACTCTTTAATGCGCTTCAGATGGTCCCGGTTCAGCGGTTGGGCACTGCCGAAGTACATCGACACACCATGTTGAACAACCCGGTACTGATCTAGAATCCGGTCGAGAATCTTGAGAGGGCGGCCACCGTCGACCATATAGTTTTCCGAGATGATCTCGAACCAATCGACTACCGGCTTCTTTGCGAGGATGTGATCGTAGTGCGGCACTCTCAGGCCGATGCCGACTCCGTAATCGGTAAATCCATTGAAGCGATTGGCTGGCATGTGTTCTCTCCGTTCTTGTTTCTGGTCAGCATGTAGGAGGTCTGCAGCTAAAGCCAGACCTCCTACATGGAGTGAGGTTAGCTCTTCGGGGGCTTGGAGCCATCGGTTGCGCAGGCTCCCTGTCCCTTGCAGGCGTTCTTGCCGGCGTGCTTCTTGTCGCCGCCACCCTGGCCTTTGCAGTCGTTCTGTCCCTTACACGCGTGCTTGGGGAGCGTTTTCGTGCCGTCATCAGCCATGACACCAGCGGAGAAACTGGAGGCATCGGGGTGGCCGGAGACGGACTGAGCGTTGAGGCGGGCTGTCGTTCCGCCGAGGAGGCCGGCGAAAGCTGCCGCCAATGCGAGATTGCTTACGGCGTTGGTCTTCATGAAGATTCCTTTCTGGTTAAGCCAGGGCGCCTGGCGGGTTGAGGTTGATCATGACCCTATGGAGTCCGAGCTGGGAGAGTATCTGGACTCCAAAGCCCTTTTCGGGGTGCATGTATGAAGCGTCCAGGCACGTAAAGTTACAAGTGGTTTGAACGAAATTCGGAATAAACTGACCACTAAAGAGGCAGCGTTTCAGCGCCGACAATTGCCCCCTGATGTGGTTCCTGCGCGAAGAGGATCAGGTGATGGCCCACTCCTCCTCCAATCTGAAAGTCTTCGGGAACAGGAACGTGGACAGTCTGCTGAGAGCTTCCTCTCATGGTGGCAACACGCGTCAAAGAGCGGGCTACCGACACATGTTGGAGAGAGCGACCCGAGTTCTCTCCGCGCAGCACTCTCGAACGGTCGGTATCATCAGCTAGGACGGCCACGATATCCAATGGTTTCGATGCAGAAGAAGCCAATGAGAACGTCACGTCCAGGCCAGAGGAACCGTGGGATGAGGAAACGATGTGAAGACCTACATGGCTCCGCCGAGCGTCTTCCTCGAGGGCTCGTTTAAGGGCCGATCCGTCGCTGCCAACAAACTGATCCCGTCCATTCAGGACCATTTGAGGGGTATACGAGCCCTCGGGAGACAGACGCGAAGCGTACACGCTCTGCCTGTCGGTGAAGACCGGCAACGAGTAAGGGTCCTTCCAGCCGAGTCCGTTCCAGTAAGTAACGTGCTCGCTGATGCCAACAATGAGCTGCTTCTGGGATATCTGCTGCAGGTTGATCTGCCGCAGAAGCGCGTCGGCTGGTGGGCAACTCGAGCACCCTTCGGAGGTGAACAACTCCACTATGGCGACCGACCCTGGTCTGTCCACATTGGAACTTTGTGCGCTCGCACGTTGAGTATTCAGACTTAGAGAGAACGCAACAAGGGAAAGAGTGTATGCCGCCCAGAAACGCATCGAAGACCTCCGATCACCTGCGCACGTCTGACGTGCCGAAGCGCGGTGGGTTACAAGAATCTATTCCGAAAAGGTTGTAACCAAACCGACGCATGCCCCTCTAACGATGCGAATGGGCAAGTCCCACCTAACGCGGGGAGTTGCTGAAGAAAGGACTCTATGAACCAGCTGCTTCCCCTCTACCGCCGCGCAGTCAGGGTGGTATCGTTGCTGCAATCACCGTTGCTGCTGGCCGTTCGCCTATACTGGGGATTCCAGTTCGCCCAGACTGGCTGGGGTAAGCTCCACAACCTGCCCAAAATTACCGGGTTCTTCGCAAGCCTCAACATACCGTTTCCCGCCTTCAACGCGCACTTTGTATCGGGGCTCGAGTTCGTAGGCGGCATTCTGTTGATCCTGGGTCTGTTCTCCCGTCCAATCGCACTCCTTCTGGCTGGCAATATGTTCGTTGCGTACTGGACTGCCGATCGCGAAGCGCTGACGTCTATCTTTTCCGACCCAGGAAAGTTCTACGTTGCCGACCCCTATACATTTCTCTTTGCGTCGCTGATGGTCTTGATCTTTGGGGCCGGATTCTTCGCCGTGGATACGCTCATCGCCAAACGGCTCGGAGCCACCGCATAACATGAAGTCCAATGCCCCAATTAGGACAGATGCCGAAATGATAGCAGCGATACTCGGAGGCGACACTCAGCTCTTTCATGAGTTGATTCGCCCTCACGAGCGTAGCGTCTACATGATGGCTCTGTCCTATATGAAGAACGAGGTGGATGCGGAAGACGTCGCTCAGGAAGCGATGGTCCGCGCCTTCCGTCACCTATCGTCCTTTCGCTCCGAGTCGCGTTTCAGCACGTGGCTCATCAGCATTACATTGAATGAGGCTCGGAGCAGATTGCGCCGTCAGTCCACCATTCGCATGGAATCGCTTGATACGTCTTCTGATGAAGATTCGCCTGTCTCGCCCGCTTTACTCCGGGACTGGCGTGAAATTCCGTCTGAATACGTCGAACGATCCGAGGTGCGAGTGTTGCTTCAGAACGCAGTTCAGAGCCTTCCCGATATTTATCGAGAGGTGTTTCTTCTGCGCGATGTGGAGGAGTTAAACATTAACGAGACGGCCGAGGCGTTGAAGATCAGCAAACCGGCTGTGAAGGTCCGATTGCATCGCGCACGTATGATGCTGCAAAAGCAACTGGCCCCCCAACTGAAGGCGGTGAACCCAGCGCTGAAAAGGAGGTGGCTGCCTTGGTCATAGAATGCAAACACGTTTGGGACCACATTTCCGGGTACCTGGACGGGACCCTATCCGACGAAACGCGGGATCTGGTGCAGAAGCACCTCGATCACTGCGAAATATGCTCGGCGATCCTAGACTCGACGCGGAACATTATCATTCTCACTGCCGACGATCACGTCTTTGAACTGCCTGTCGGTTTCAGCGAGCGACTCCACGCGCGTATCGATCTGGAGCTTCTCGCGCACTGACGTTGACGAGATGGACCATCGGGAATATGTCAGCCTCTGAGAATAAAGTGATGCGAGATCCACTCCGCGAGAACTAGCAGCAAAGTCACGACTGCTACGCCGATCTGGATTCGCTCTGACCGGATATGTTGTCGTGATGGCAGCGTCGTTCGCCACTGTGCAGAGGAGCGGTTGCGTAGAGAACGAACCCGCCAGATTATGTATAGGTTCAGCATCGACATTGACGCTCATGCTGCCGCCGTCAGCGATGAAACGTCACGGTTTCATCTATTGGCGCCTTGTCGAGTCGAAATGTGTTCATCGGGTCGCCTGGCTCTGGATAGCCAAAAGAGATGCCGAACAGCATCTTCAAGGACGGTTCGACGCCAAGGACCTCGCGGACATCGGCCGCGAAAAGACTGAGCAGCGTCTGCGGCACGCCAGCGAGCCCGTGCGCCGCCAGCGAGAGCAGGAAGGTTTGGCCATACATGCCGACGTCCCCAGCCACGCGCACGGTTTCGTAGGCTGGTGCCATGAAAAGCAGGCAAACGTGCGGCGCGCCGAAGAATTCCAGGTTACGCAACATGGAGAGGCGGCGTACCTCTGCCTCACCGCGCTCGATACCAGCCGCCTGGAAATAGGCGGCGCCCTGCGCCTGGGCGCGCTCTTTATAAACGCCGTAAAAATCGTCAGTGCTCCAGGGAAAATCGGGGGTAAACCGACCCTCTGCCGCCGCCGCGAGCATCGCTTTGCTAAGCTTGTCGCGGGTCGCGCCCGAAACGATGTGGACCACCCACGGCTGTGCGTTACAGTTTGACGGCGTGTATCGCGCATCGTCAAGCACAGCCTGAAGCAAGGCATCGGGCACAGGATCGGCAAGGTAGCTACGCATCGATTTACGAGCACGGACGACGTCATGGAATAGTTGGGCTTCCGGCATGTTACTCCTTCGGTTTCAGCTTCATCATTGATCGGATTGCGGCACTTCGGACGGTCGGATATGACTTACACATATATAGCACGCAATATGCTTGCGCGCAAGAGAGTTGCGCGCAAGATAACAACATATGCCAGACTAAAGACATATGCCAGACTAAAGACATATGCCAGACTAAAGACATATGCCAGACTCTTCCGACCGGACCCGGCACGAAGTGAACAAACAGCTTGCGTTCGCGCTTTACCGCGCGGCCAATTGTCTCGTTCGAATGCATAAGCCGTTTCTCGAGCCGCTTGGGCTCACGTTCCCCCAGTATCTGGTAATGCTGGAGCTTCTCGGCTCCGCGCCGCGCTCGGTCGGCGAACTGGGAGCGAAGCTCGGCATGGACACCGGAACGATCACGCCGCTCGTCAAGCGTTTGGAACAGGCCGGCTTCGTCACTCGCCGCCGCGACGTCAAGGACGAGCGGCGTGTCTTCGTGGATCTGACGCGTTCCGGTGATGCCATGCGTGAAAGCGTCTGGGCCGTGCAGGACCAAGTCAACACTGTCGTCCCGATTTCCGACGAGGAAGCGAACGACCTTCGCGAGGCGCTAGACGCCGTCGGACGATCAGGCAAGGGCTGAGGCGCTGCGACGTTCCAGGTCCAGTGTTCGTGCTCAGGTCGCTGCCCGTCAAGTGCTGAGGACAATGAACCAATGGGCTTGGGCCGGTATGTGTCGCCTTCGTCTGCCTAGAGCCTGATGACTTTGACGGAGCAGATCCAAAGGATGAATCAGGATCTAAACTTTTGAATCTAGGCCAGGATTCATCTTGGCGATTCCAAGAGGAAGTCGAGCATCCGTCCGAACATATCACGCGATCCTATTTCGAGACCCCGCACGCGGAGCCAGATCGATGTTTTCCTCACGGGGTTGGGGCTTTGAGACGCACGGGTGAAGACGCCGTCGCCGTGCACGCTGGCGTTACAAAGTTGGGCGAGTCGTTCGGGGATTCAACGAATACATCGCCCTCCTGTTTTTCAAGTGAGCTCTGCTGAAAAGTCATCGAGCCGCTTTCTTCGTCTGCGCCTGCAAAGACACGTAAGCTGCTGCAACCGCTCGATGCGTCCGAATATCCTCCACCCACGCAGCCACCGCAAGTTGTTCCAACGGAAGTCTGGTGTCTTTGATTCGAAAGTGAGCGGTGCCGAACTTGTCGTTATGCTGCTCAAAGCCTGTGAGGTACGAAGCCAGACCCTTGCTGATGCTGTCGGGATCGAAGCGGAATGACGCGCCGGACGTATCGGTAAGGGAGACAGGGAAGCCCTGTTCGGATGGCTTTGCGAGGGCACGGACCACCATGGGGTGGAAGCGGAATGCGTTTGTTCCGCTGTAGCGCACCACCTGCTGCACAAGAGCGAAGTTAAGGACAAGCTTCGGGGTCTGTTCCGCAGACGCGGGCGTATCAGCGGAGGTAGCCTTCAACTCTTTTGTAGCCGGCTCGAAATGATCAGGCGCAACGCTCCGGGCGAGTACCTGCCGCAACGCCGCAGCGTTTTCCACCTGCACCTTAGCCTGCGTAGCGACAGCACCCGAGTCGAGCGTCGCGGAGAGTTGGATCGTCACGCCGGTCGCCTCCCGAAGCTGCGAGTCGATCGCCTGCTCGATCTTTTCAAAGCTGCTCTTTGCCGTGGAACGGTCGCCGTCGACTTCCTTCAGAACTTGGCCGCCCACCGCGAGCGAGGGAACCCCAGACACGCCGTCAAATTGCGCTCGCGCTATCGAATCGGGATTCGCGAGAGGATCGGGAACGGGAGTATGCAGGTCAAAAGCGAGAACGACGACGTCACTGCGCGGATAGGCCTTGAGAACGCCGTCAACGCTGAAGTCCGCAGCCAAACAGGAAGGACACCCAGAGCCGGTGTAAAGCTCCACAAGCACGGGATGCCCGCTCGACCCGCCCAGGTGCGGCGTTGGCGTGAACGGTTGGGGAAACTTCGCGTAACGTCTGTCAATCTCCGCTTCAAGACCCGAGGTTCTGCCGCCATGAGCTGCGGCATACAGTTCGTTGAGCAAAGCCTGTTGCTTCTCGGTAAGATCGCCCCAACTCGCAGCAATTTCAAGATGGTCAAGCGCCTCGGCATCCTCATGCCGGGCATGGGCGATCTGCCCGCGAAGGGCATCGATACCGGCGTCGTCGCTGTGCTCAAGGGCGGACCCTTGATCAAGAGTCGCCCAGGACAACGCAAGCCTGCCCTCGGCGAAATAAACGTTGCCAAGAGTCTGGAGGTTGTTGGCTCTTTCTTCCTCCCATTCCTTGTGGATGAGTTCAGCCGAAGGTGGGGGTAACTTAGCTTCACGGGAGCTATCCTTCATCTCACGTGCGATGACTTCATGCGTCCTCCCGTAAGTGGCGTCTTTGGACCATGCTTCCGCCGCCTTCAGGTCAGCGCCGTGGGGAAGCGCTTCCGCCAGATCGTAAGCCATCTCGTTCTCGGCTACGGAACGCTGCTGCCCTTGTGCTGCGTTATCGACATAGGCCTTGGCAACACGGTGAATCTCCGGAATGTCCCTCGGCTCCAGCAAGAAAAGGGTCTTGAGCAGGTTCTCGCGCGCCGTTTGAGCCCGCTTGCTCTTAGGAAAGTCCCGCAGAAACACCTCATAGGCTTCCGTGCGATGCTTCGGGTCAGTCACTCCCCTCGCCGCCTTGAAGGCCGTCTCGTCCGCCGGAACCTGTATCACTGGTTCCGGGGAAAACGGCGCGGCCGACGAAGTCGCAGGAGCGGCAATTTGCGCCGCGGACATTCTCCACACAGAGCAAAGCGCCACGAGGACGACGAGGAACCCTAGACGCATAAGCCATTTCCTCACTTACTTTGGCCTATCTTACGACACGCCTGGATCGAACGCATTCTGTCTATTCACGACTGCAGCACCGTCGAGGGCATCGCCTACAGCTACAGTCTCCATCCGGTTGAGGTACAGGGCGGCGTACTCGCCTTCGCGGAAGCCCTGCTACGCGCCAACGACGGGGAGTTGGGGTGGGTAGCGATGAAGAAGACCCCATGTTAGATGTTGTCTGACGTGGGGTCCTTTTCTTCTTGGGTTGTTGTTTAATGCAGGCTCGGCCCGCTGTGCTTCAGGATCGCCGACATTGCCCTCAGACGCTCGGCGGCAGCCGCACCCTTCGCTCCAGAAGAATCGTCGTCGAGATGCATAATGTCCCGCATCCTTTAGGCCTTGGAGGGCCGGCCGCGTTCTTGCCCCCTATGCACATCCCATGTTTGGCGCGTCCGTTGCACATCGTAAGAAGGAGGTGCGCCGAATAGGCGTTTGTACTCTCTGCTGAACTGGGATGGGCTTACATAGCCCACCTTGTAAGCCGCCGTCGCGGCATCGAGCGAATGAGCGAGCATTAGACGACGCGCCTCCTGAAGGCGAAGATGCTTTTGAAAAGTAAGCGGACTCATCTTCGTAATCGTCTTGAAGTGGTGGTGTAGACCAGACGGACTCATATTGGCGGCGTCTGCCAATGCGCCTATAGAAAATGGGCGCATAAAATTCGCCTTCAGCCATGCAATCGCACGAGCGATCCGATTTCCTTCACTCTCAATCTGAGCGACACGTCTCAAATGCTCACCTTGTTCACTTTGAGTCAAGCGATACAAGACCTCGCGCTGCAGAAGAGGAGCGATCACTGGAATGTCTTGTGGCCGTGCCGGCAAACGAAGCAACCGTATGAGCGGATCGAGCAAGTCCGCCGTCATGCGGCTAAGATATAAGCCTTCATAGATTCCCCCTCTTCTCCGTGGAATGTTGGCTTCAAGGGATGACAGCAGGCTGAGATCAAGATCGAATCGCAACCCGAGATATGGCTCTCCGCGCGTCGCCTTGGTCACACTGACTGCCATCGGCAGATCAAGTGACACCACAAGATATTGATTGCAGTCATAAGCGTACGATTTGTCCCCTAAGCGAAGCTCTTTTGCGCCCTGAGCCACGACGGCTAACGCGGGGGTTTGTACGCATTGGTCGGGAACAGTCGGTGCCGATTCGCGAAACAAGTGCAATCCGGCAACGGGCGTTGCATGAGCGCCTTCGTGTCGTGCGTTCGCAAAGATTAGGCTTGCAAGTTCAGCGGACTTCGGGCTTGTCATCGCTCATCTTCTCGATTCTGCTACCTACACCAGTCTATCCCCCGCATCTGGAGTATTAGGCAATGATCATGCAGTATCGGGCATGCGTATTTCCCTTTGACCCAATCTCATAAGTAAGGATGTCCCGTTCGCGGGGCAAGATGAATCGACCAAAACGAATCGGGAGGAAGACAGATGCCTGAACTGACAATCGAAGAAAAAAAAGAAGTGGAAATGAAGAACAAAGCTTTGATGCAGAAAGCCTGCGACGCATGGAGGGCGGGAACTGGAGCGCCCTACGACCTGCTTGCAGATGATATGACGTGGACGATTGTCGGCGAGACCGTCGTCCCGGCGGTCTATACCTCGAAGGCGTCGTTTATCGATACAGTGATGAAACCTTTTGCGGCTCGCATTGACGGTCGATTGACCCCGACAGTCCATGCCATCTACGCCGAAGGTACCAGCCTGGTCATTCACGCAGATGTGGATGGAACTGCGAAAGATGGCAAGCCTTATCACAACAGCTACGCGTGGTTTCTTGAATTGGAGAACGACAAGGTGACGAAAGTGGTGGCGTTCGTCAATGTCGCGGCTTTCAATGACCTGTTCAGGCGAGTCACGCTCGCCTAACCGAAGCGCCTATGCTTCAGGAGACAATATGGTTACATCTCATACGCTTCAATATGTGACACAGAGCCGCGAAGCAGCCGCAAGATCTTCTATGAAGAGTCAGACACTCCACGGCGGATTGTCCGTGCTGTTTGGTACTGGTGGAAACATCGGTGTTTTCGCCCAGGCCACTTCACTGTTGCTGGTGGATGCAGGCTGGAGCCCCGAACAAACGCAGATTGTTCAAGCCCTCTCTCAAGTCTCTTCGCTCCCTCCATCCCACCTAATCAATACACATTGGCACTTCGACCACACCGATGGTAACGAATGGGTTCAGGCAAAAGGCGCCATCATCACCGCTCACCTCAACACGCTGAAGCGCTTGGCCACAACCCAATACAACGACGCGCTTGGCGCGCTCTTTCCGGCCTCGCGCGCTAGCGCCCTCCCGACAGACCTCTTCGAAACAGAGAAACACACAAGGATGGGAGACGTGAATCTGATGATGAGAGCTTATCCACCGGCTCATACCGATGGCGATATCAGCGTCCACTTTGAAGAGCTCGACATCCTGCACGTCGGGGATACATGGTCGAACGGATTATATCCCTTCATTGATGCCGCGAGTGGAGGCCACATCGACGGAATGATCCACGCCACCGAAGCAAATCTGCGTCTGGCGTCTGCGGGCACGGTCATTATCCCAGGGCATGGAGCGGTTGGCGACCGTGAACAATTGCAGCGTTCGCTCGACATGCTGACCGGCGTACGCGAGACAGTGGGAACAAGGAAACGGCAGGGACTAACTCTCGCCGAAGTAATCGAATCCAACCCCGCCGCTCCGTATGAGTCGCATTTTAGCAATTCCTTCGTGCCCGTCGAAGTCTTCCTGGGCTGTGTATACGTCGGGGTCTAGTTGCATGTTTGATTCTGTTGACTCACGGCACGAGCATTTGGATATCTCTTCCACAAAACGTGGTTCGCGAGTTCTCGGTCTCTTCCAAGGAAGATGGACGACAATGCTCTCTCCGTGAGGCTAAATAACGCGCAGGCGAACACATCGTTCTGGACCAGAACGCCTTTGTCGAAAAAATACTGACGGAGGGGGTTATTCGGTCCCTTAGCGAGGAGGAGATGGCCACCTACCGTGCTCCTTATGCCGAGCGCGAAGCACGGCTGCCGACGTTGATTTGGCCGCGACAGACCTCAGTCGCCGGCGAACCCGAGGACGTGACTTCGATTGTCCGGACATATTCGGAATGGCTCAGCCAAAGTCAGATTCCGAAACTGTTCATTGCCGCCGAACCCGGAGCGGTTATCACGGCGGGCAGCGCAAACCGGCAGTTCTGCGAGACCTTGAAAAACCAGCAGGAAGTGACCGTCAAAGGCCGGCACTTCGTGCAGGAGGACTCGCCCGACGAAATTGGCGCGGCGCTGAGGCAGTTCGTAATAGCGACACGCCAGTCGGGCGCTAAATCTCAGGGTTAACGTCCACGCTTGTGGTGGAAACTCTGTGCTTGCTTGGGTTGGGGCACACCCCAACCCAAGCGGCGCGATTTGAAGGAGGGCAACCACTCAAAAAAGGAAAGACGATGATGACAGCTACGAGAGTTTCGAAAGTTCGCAATATTGTGAGCAACATTCTGATTTTCCTACCGAGCATTGCACTCGTGGGAAGCTCATTCGCGAAGTTCGCGCATGTTCCTGGGATCGTGGCACAAATGACAGCGCTGGGCTTTGACGGTCCAAAACTCATGATACTGGCCGTTCTTGAGTTGGCGAGCGCTGCGCTTTTCCTAGTGCCCAAAACCCGCCCTTTTGGATTGCTTCCAGTTTCAGCATATCTTGGCGGAGCCATCGCGGCGCAGCTTGGACATGGTCAGCCCCCGGCGCCCCCGGCGGTTCTTCTCGCGTTGATCTGGGTAGGCACGTGGCTGAAAGAAGAATACAAAACTATGTAGCGCACGGCCCTGGCGACGCCTGCACCCCAATGTCGTGATCGGCGGAGTTCGAGGTCAGGCAAAGAGAGGCAGGCCCGGCGCTGTACTTCGCAGCGGCGCCTGATCTGCGATTCCGATCGCCGCTGATTAGCCGACTTAACATTAGTGATCCGGCGAGGCTTGCACGTTTGTCGTAATACACCGGGGCGGCTTGCGCCTCCACCGAGAGCCTAGCTTCATCGTGTTGCATGAAACGTGGAAGACACAAGAAACCTACCAAGCCTATTCTCATAGCCAGCTCCATCTTCTGCTCGCTTCCCAATTTTTCACAAATCAGCGCCCAATTGTTTGGGAACACCTGCAGTTCCACCGATGGGACGAGACTTTGTAACCTTTCGCCAGTCGGTGTCGTCTGACTACGGCGACCGATCGCGTATGCAACGTTCATGCTCACCCGCGAGTTGGGTGGATGGGTGATTCGGATTTTCAATCAATCCTCAACGGGGAACAAGGAGATCAGGGATGGGCAAGTTGGACGGGAAAGTGGCAGTGGTCACCGGAGCAACCTCCGGTATGGCGATGGCGTCGGCAAAACTATTTGTGGAAGAGGGAGCCTACGTGTTCATCACAGGCCGCCAGCAAGACAATCTGGACAAGGCAGTCGAGGCGATCGGACGGAATGTGACCGGAGTACAAGGAGACTCTGCGAAGCTGACCGACCTCGATCGGCTCTATGAGACGGTAAAACGGGAGAAGGGCCATATCGATGTGGTGTTTGCCAGCGCCGGTCATGGCGGCCGGGCCATGCTCGGAGAGATTACAGAAGACCAGTTCGACAGCCTCTTTTCCCTGAACAGCCGCGGTACATTGTTTACTGTGCAGAAGGCGCTACCCATGATGCGCAATGGCGGATCGATCATCATGAATGGGTCGATCGCTCATCTCAAGGGGATGCCGGGGTTGAGCGTGTATGCAGGCAGCAAGGCTGCGCTGCGGTCGTTTGCGCGCTCCTGGGCGGTGGAACTTGCGGAGCGCAGGATTCGCGTCAACGTGCTCAGCCCCGGGCCGATTGCGACGAACGCAATGGCCAATCTTCCGGCAGAAGCGAAGGAATACTTCCTGTCAGGAATTCCACGCAAAGAGTTCGGACGCTCAGAAGAGATTGCGGCAACAGCTCTCTTTCTCGCTTCCGACGACTCAAGTTTTGTGAACGGCAGCGAAATCTGTGTCGATGGTGGTCTGGCCCAGATCTGAGTACCCGTTCTCAGATCGTTCTCCTTGGAGCATCGTTGTAGTCCTCGGAAGAGTCTCTCTAAGGAGATTGGCGAATAGATCTCGGCTCTGTCGAACTCCGCGGCACTGGTAGGCAAGGCTTTTGCTTATCTGATATTGGGTGTCGAGGATACGACTCACGCACTCGTTGGGACGAACTTCAAGCTACGCGCTGCCAAGATGGGCAATGAGGAACTGTAGAACTGACTGCCACGGCTGCTCACGCCTAAGATTCACTTTCGCCTTTTTGGAAGCGCACATCAATGGGAAGGCGTTAGTCTTGCTGGAAATTGAACGCGCCTACCGGCAGCCGGTTCAGTTCGGCGGAATGGAGTGTATTCGTGTTGGCTCCAACAAGAAAAAGCTGAAGGAGTTTCCTGAGAAGGAGCGGGCGCTTTGGCGATTATTCAACAAGGCCCTGTTTGAAAACGGGATTGCCCTCGGCAACCCGGACTGTCTGCTTGGCTCCGCACCTGCCAGCGGCCATCATCTATGCTGAAAGCTCCGGGCCTGGATGCACTTCCAGCGGTTTCCCTGCAGCCGAAGCGAAAGGAAGACTTATGAGCAATGCGTGCCTCTGTGCGCAGATGGCTGGTCCGGGCGCCGTTCTCCATCCACATTGCTTCGGCCAGGTCTGGCTCTTTGAAGGCGTGCCGTCCGAGGCCATGACCGATCTCGCCAGGCGCTTCGTCCGCAAAAGTCTCTCCGCCGGCCAAGAGATCTTCCGCCAGGGTGACCGCGCTGACAGCATGTATCTCATCAAGATGGGCGCAGTGAAGCTCTGGAAGGTGACCGAAGAAGGGCGCATCCTCACCCTCGACATCCGCCGCGCGGGAGAGTGGCTCGGCGAAAACGTCCTGCTCGAAGAAGGCAAGTATCCCGTCGGGGCCACTTGCCTTGAGCGCACCCTCCTCTGCGGCATCGACCGCAAGCCTTTCGAGAGCCTGGTTCTCGATTACCCCGCCGTCGGCCTTGCCGTCATTCGCAATCTCTCGCGCCGCATTCAGTACCTCTCGGAAAAGGTCGGCGCTCTCGCCGAGCCCAACCTCGACGACCGCCTCTACGAGGTGCTGGTCAACGTCGCGCGTGAAGCCGGCACCCGCGTTGCCGGCGGCTGGACCATCGCCTTCCCCCTTACCCACGAGGAGATCGGCTTCATCGTCGGTGCCCATCGCGTCAGCGTGACGCGCACCCTCGGCAAACTCCGCGATCTGGGAAAGATCCGCACCGAAGGCAAGCTTCTCTTCATCCGCGATCTCGCCGTCGCCGGCTGATTCACTGCCATTTCCCCCAAAAACTCCCGACCATGTAGTGCCCGCTACAACGCCGCGGGCCGCGACCTGCCAGAATCGGAATAGCGGCAGTAAGAACCCGCATGTTACAGGTTCACCATCTTTCGCGGCATATCAGTTGCCTTCGCCGCTCGGCCTTTGTCCGGCGGCACAATCGTCCTGCCGGACAAAAGAAAAGATCCGCCAACTCTCTCTGGAGACACCATCATGGTCAGCATTCCCAAGCACGTTCAGGAGTTTCTTCCCGGCAAGCTCGCATGGGTGGCAACCGCCTCCCGCGACGGCATGCCCAACGTCACTCCCAAAGGCACCCTCAAACTGCTCGATGAGTATCATGTGTTCTTCGCAGATCTCTTCTCTTTGAAGACGCGCAGGAACCTCGAGGAAAACAAGAAGGTCGCCGTCACCGTGGTCGATACCACGACCGGCAAGGGCTATCAGATCAAGGGAACCGCCGAACTACTCGACTCAGGCCAGCTCTTCGACGAAACTACTGAGCAACTAAAGGCCTCGCCCAAGCAGTTGCCGCCCATGCATCATCTGGTGAAGATCACCGTGGAATCAGTATTCGATCAGTCGGCCGGCGCAGAAGCCGGCAAGCAGATCGCTTGAAGATTACTGGACTGCCGGGCCGTTGAACAGCCCCTCAATGGCCTGCTCCATATGGACGCCGCGCGAACCCTTCACCAGCACCACGTCGCCAGGCAGCAACCTGCCTGCGAGCCAGTGCCCCGCAGTCTCCGCATCTGGCAGGAACACCGCCGCGACACCGCGTGAACACGCTGCAGCTACAGCGACACGCGATACCCCGTTTCCGCGAACGCGCAGTTTTTCAATTTTCTTTCCGCACGGATGACTGGATACCAGCTACCGATGGATGCGGTCTTGGTTGAGATAAGAGCGAACTTGGAATGTGCATGTTGGGAGAAATCTTTGCAGGAGATCGGAACATAACAGATGACGAATCAATCAACTAAGGATGAGGGGCGGAGAGAGTTGGAGAGCGTTCACAAGTGTCCCAAGTGCGGGCACTTGATAAATCTGGACGAGACTGATTTGAGGGTCATCTCCACGGGAATGATCTCTTGCCCAAACTGTAAGTGGTTCGGTCCGGTCCGAATCACAATTACAGAGGAGTTGAGAAGTTCTACCGACTGATCTACCGTACCGTGAGAGCCGGCCGGATCACTGAACCGCAACAGAAAGCAAACCTTGCTCGCCGTCCTAATCCCAATCCGCAATGCCGGTCATGAAGGTTCTCACCAGCTCGCTTGCGATCTTTGATTCATTGTCTGTGCGCGATGCAAGATAGGTCTTCAGGAGGAGCGTCTTCTCGGCAAGAGGCCGCACCGTGATGCCATTGCGGGCCATGACCAGCGCGCCCGCTTTGACAAAAAATGCAACGGATGAGCCATCGGCAACAAACGGAAAAGCCTCTTCCGGGGCCGTGATGTGGTAGATCTTCGCAGGAGTGATCTTTCTGCTTTCGGCAAGCTTCATGACGGCGTCGTAGATCGGCGGATGAATCCGGCGCTCGAAGATGACCCAGCAGCGGCCCGCCATCGTATCGAGCGTCAAAGACGGTTTTGCCGCCAACTCATCCTGCTTCGACATGCCAATGTAAAAGGGATCTTCCGCTACCTTGAGTGTAGTCAGGATACGTGACTTCGGTGGCTCGGTAACGATGGCCAGATCGAGTCCACCGTCGATCAGTTCCTGCGTAAGCCCGTAGGAATACTGGCTCGTCAGCTCAATGCGCAAATCCGGGTGAGATGGCAGTTTGATGGAAAGGAGCATGGAGGTCAGCGCCGGGTCGGTATACGGAGACTTGCCGATATACAACACAGTCTTGGCGTTCTCACCCACCGCGCGCGCAGCCAGGAGCGCCCTTTCCCCATAGAGGAGGGCGATTTGCGCCTTCTCAATATAGGCTTCGCCTGCAGCGGTTACATTTACCGTCCGATGATTCCTGGTGAAGAGCTGGACACCGGCAATTGCCTCGAGCTCAGCTATGTTTCTCGTAAGCATCGGCTGGCTGATCTCCAGTTCCTGTGCGGCGCGGCCGAAGTTCAGTTTCTCGGCGAGGGCGATCACCGATTCCATGTACCTGGTGCTGTTGCGTGCCATCGTTCCTCCTCCCCCGTTCTGCTGGAAGTAGTGGATGGGAAGTGGCAGAACGTTGGCTTTGAAACACGGCAGGTCATCAATTGGGCCGTCGTGGAATAGAATTCGAAGACATCCCATCACAAATGCCATCCAATTGTACGCGCAATCAAATGACCTTGACCGCCAGTCCATGAGTTGGCCGGCGCAGTCATTACCCCAGGTAATCACCAGCCCTCAAAAGAGTATTGGACTTCTGTCGAAGGAAGGATGAATCGTATTAGCTTATAGTGGCGCGATTTTGGACGCCACAGGCTCAACTTGGCGCAGATTGCCAGAAAGTCCATTCCTGATGCGGCCGGCAGGTCTTCCCCATCTGTCGGCCCTCTTTCACATACCGGAGTGCGGATTGAAGAAAGGGCATTCCTAAGCCGCGGAATATTGCAAACGCTCTTGGTGTCTCTTCCCCAAACTCATCAAGGAAGGTCTGTATGCAAGACGGAAGTCCAATCGAGGTCACTGTCCTCATCGTCGTGATCGCACAGGAAGGCAACTTCAACCAGGCAGCAGAAAGGCTCGAGATTATTCCGACGTCACTCACCAGAAGGGTGGCGTCACTCGAGAGAGACATCGGTGTAAAGCTGTTCGTGCGATCGACACGGAGTGTAGTGTTGACCGCAGCGAGCAGCCTGTTTGTCCAGGAATCATCCTTGTCTCTGAGCCATGCCGAACGCGCCTGGGATTTGGGAAGATTTCAGGTAGAGGTGGACAGCGGACCTTACCGGGTCGGCTATTCGCCATACACGTACTCTGCGGTTCTGCCACTGCTGTATGGCGCGAGTCCGGTATTGCATCCCTCAGGCGATGAACCTTCCGGTGTGGTCGTTGAGACGGCAAAGTCGCTGGAGTTGGTTGAGCCCGTTCTGCGCGGCAGGCTGCAGGCGGTGCTATGCGTAGGACCAATCACGGACAGCGGCCTCTGGGTACAGCTGGTGGGACAGGAGGGATTTACCGCGTGCATATCGCGCGATCACCGGTTTTGCGCAGAAAAATGACGTAACTGTGTATGACCTTGCGTGTCGTAAGAATGACCGTAACACGACGTAAGCAAGGGAAGCGTACCGCTCCCTACACCCCTGGCCGCGAAGGTGCATCTCGTGCACTTGTCGCCTTTAACTGACAATCTCGCCGACACAAAAAATCGGGCAGGCCGGGTTGTGATAGGAGAAAGTGTGAATGAGTTACCTCATTGAACACAAGGCACAGACAATTTTTGTCTCTGCTTCGTCCGTTAAAGAGAACGGCAAGAAGCGCAGGATTGTGATCGAAAGTCGCCCGGAGTTCGCTATTGTGCGACTGCTCGGGGCGAGGGGACAGTTTCCCATTACCTGGGAAATGATCTACGAGGCCGCGATGCGGCACCACGCCGAAAACCTCCGCTTGGAAGCTGAAGCAGAGAAATCGCGCAAGGCGCAAAGCAGGAAGCCTACCGATTAGCCTGTCGGGGGAACAAAATCAAACCAGCATTCTGAATCGAAATGAGCTTGCTCTCATTCTTTCATTTATGCGAAAGTATTGAAATGTACATTGCATAACGGATACCGGAAAGATGAGGCGAACCTTGCAGAACCCATTTTGACTCAACTTCGTATCGAGGACGTTTCGTATGCATCTTCCGATAGGCATCCCTCTGATTGTCGCGAGAGATTGTGGCGCACAAAAAGCGAGGACACAGCTGTAATCGACGCACAGCGGAAGGAGAAAAATAACCTTGAACCAAGAACCATTTGTATCCGCAGATGAAGCTGCCAAGTTTCTTGGCATCAAACGTAGATTCTTGCTCTCCCTCGCCCGCCAAGGTGTCGTCGGAGCGTATGCGCTCGGCACGGGCGGTATCCGCAGAGTATGGGTGTTTCGGCTCTCGGAACTCGCTGAAACTATCGCCTCGAAGCGGTATCATTTGATCCATGGCAGTCCCCGCTGAGAGGAGCTTTTATGGCTTATCAGCGAGGATCATTGAAGAAAGTGCCGCGCAAGGAAGGAGACACCTGGGTGCTCCGATACAGGGTAGCTACGGCAGACGGAAGACGGGTTGAAAACTCCCTGCCAATCGGCCTCGTCCGGGATCTTCCGAGCGAGAAAGCCGCATGGCGTGAGGTGGACACACTCGGCCTGCTCGTCCGCATCAACAGCGATACCCCTGCTACCGGTCGCCTCCACTTTGCATCCCTTGCCGAGCACTATCTAAAGGCGGACTTCGGTGAGGACGCCGTGCGTCCGAAAACCGAAGGAACGACCTCAAACACTCAACAGATTGTCCGACAGCATCTCATCCCCCGCTGGGGGAATGAGATCGCCGAGGACATCAAACCGCTCGACCTTCAGCGCTGGCTGAAGTCGATGCACTCGGATAAGGGGCTTGCATGGACAACGGTTTCTAAGATTCGCGGCGTCATGCTGCGCATCTATAAAGTCGGCATCCTGCATGAGCTTGTCTCCAAAAATCCTGCGCAACCCGTCGAAACACGCAGCACTACAAACTACCGGGCTATTGTCATCACACCGCAGCAAACACGGTCGATCCTGCGTACATTATCCAGTCCGCTGCACCGCATTCTGGTGTTCACGTGTGCCGCAACCGCTCTGCGTTCGTCAGAGTTGCTTGCGCTTCGGTGGGCAGACATCCGATTTGAGGATGAGCTGATACGGGTATCCAAACGCTGGTTAAGAGGAAAAGACGGGGCAACCAAGACGGCAAGTTCAGACGGCGTTGTGCCGCTGCACCCCCGCTTGGGGCGTCATTTGAAAGCTTGGCATTCTCGGACGCCTTATGGAAAGGACACGGATTTCGTGTTTCCTTCTTTCAAGGCAAACGGGAGGGTTCCACTTTCGCCCGCTGTGTTCGTAGCGGATCACCTGCGCAAGGCTGCCATTGGGGCTGGAGTGCAGGTGCCCAAAGGGCATCGGTTTGGATTGCACAATCTCCGCCATTCCCTTTCCAACTGGATGGTGAACAAGGGGAAGGTTGAGCCGAAGACGGTGCAGGGAATTTTGCGGCATAGCCGGATTCAGACGACGCTGGATCTGTACACCCAGCAGGACTCGGAGCAAGCACGGGCGGCGCAAGGTCAGTTTCTTCTGGCACTACAAACGCACACTGCAATGGTGCAATAGATGTGGGTTGAAATGTGGGTTGATTTTTTCGGCTGTAAAGGTCGTAACTTATAGATTTTAATGGTGGGCGCTGCAGGATTCGAACCTGCGACTTCCACCGTGTGAAGGTGGTTTCTATTTGACGTTTTGTTGACGGTAAAGGGCTTATAAGTCGGCTG